>Ga0209530_1000798_pt1 | contig 17986 bp, 16 predicted proteins | sample BlaSpr_A8_Ref_O1_FD_187987 | JGI IMG/M metagenome (GOLD analysis project Ga0209530, IMG submission 187987) | Forest soil microbial communities from Thunder Bay, Ontario, Canada - Black Spruce, Ontario site 2_A8_Ref_O1 (SPAdes) (version 2) | ecosystem: Environmental > Terrestrial > Soil > Boreal...
ATGACTGCCCGCATGGACACGCCCGCGACTGGCCGCATCCAAATCTCGCCCACAACACCCTCCGCAACCGGCTCGCCGTCGTGGTCGGTGATCATCACCGACCCCGGCTGGGGCCGTCCCACCGAGCCTCGGTGCTCAAGCCACTCGGTGCCGGTGATGATCGTGTAGCCCGGCGAGTCCGATGCGCCGTACAGCTCGTAAACCCGATCCGCACCCAGCCAGTCGATCCAGGCCTCTTTCAGCCACGGCGCGCACGGTGCGGCCATGTGGAAAACGACCTGCAACGATGACATGTCCACAGCGCGAAGCTCCTCGGGTAACCGGATGATCCGGTGCATCATCGTCGGGACCAGCTGAAGGTAGGTCGGCCGAAACGCCGCGATCAGCTCCAGGGTCTCGGCCGGGTCGAATCGGCGTTGGAGTATGACGTGGTTGCCATGGATCAGGCCCAGAATGGTGCCGGTGTACGGGGCCGTGTGGTACAGCGGCCCGGGTACCAGCACCACCTTCCGCTTGGGAAGCAAATACTCCGGCGATGCGCTGTCGTCGATCGTCGCCGGCAGGGTGCCACGAATAAGCTTCGGCCGGCCGGTGCTGCCGCCCGACGTCGTCGCCCGCCATGCGGGGCTGACCCGCACCCCCAGCGGCAGGGCCATGTCCGACAAACTTGGCTCGGGCACGAGCGGCACACAGCGGCGACCGGGATGGTCAGCCGGCTCGACGCCCACCACCAGCCGCGGCTCCGCCAGCTCGATGATCGCTTGGCGCTCGGCCGCCGGAAGCCGGTTCGAGACTGGCAACGCCGTCGCCCCGACCTTGAGGACGGCGAGTGCGGTCTCTACAAACTCGATCGAGTTCGGTAGCGCCAGGCACACCGTGTCGCCGATCTCGACACACATACCGAGCAGGGTGTGTGCAAGTCGCTGCGAGCGAAGCTCAAGCTCACGGAAGGTCAGCGTCTCATCCTCGATGGTCAGGGCCGGCTGGTCGGGCACGTCGCGCGCCCACCGGCGGAGAGCTTCCACCATGCTGACGACAGCCATCAACGGCCCCTTTCACCACTGCCGGGAGAATGCACAGTGCACCAAGATCATTCGTGGCCGTTCGGTTCGCGTGGGCAGGGCAGCCGCAAGGTCCGCCGGGGCGTGGACGTCGATGCAGGCCAGGTCATAGGCATCACAGAGCCACCCGAAGTCGGGGTTCCACAGGTCGATGCCGAGCCCTTGGCTGGCGCCGATGGCAGCGCTGTTGTCGCGCAGCAGCCCGTATGCGTGGTCAACGATTACCACGAGTGTGACGGGCAGACCTAGCTCAGCTAGTGTGGCCAGCTCAGCGAGGCTCATCTGGAGGCCGCCGTCGCCCAGCACCGCCATCACGGGCATCCCGCTAGCCGCGGCCATGCCCACCGCCATCGGAAGCGCCGATCCCATGGCCAAATAGCCGGACATGATGTGCGCAGCCTGCCCGGTAACGTCGAGGAATTTCATGACCCAGAAGCCGGCTTTCGCCGTCTCACACGCGACGAGAACCGGTGCGTTCGGGCTGCTCATCGCCTCGACGAAGGCCATGTCCGCCGGTGCACGCTCGCGTGCGGCTGCCAGCACCGCCTCACGGATGCCCGCGATCCGCTCGCTCGCCCACCCCACGCGGCGCGGGCTGACGAGCGCGTCCAAAGCGGCTGCCGTTTCGGCCGCGTCACCGCGCACCTCGCGGATCCGCGGGAACGTGCGGTGGGGCTCGTCGGCATACCCAATCCGGTATGTGACCTCCGGTAATGCGAGCTTCCAGTAGTTTGTCGACGCCGAAGAGAGCTTCGATCCCAACACGAGCGCGACGTCCGCTTCGGCGCAGAGCTCGTCGACGAGAGGCTCTGTCGCCCACGGGCCAAGGTAGAGGGGATGGTTGCGGCCGGCCACCGTCTTGCCACCGTTACTGGTGAGCACGGGTGCCTGCAGCGCTTCAGCCAGCGCCAGCGCGGCGCGACCAGAATCGTGTTTCAAGGCCCCCCCGCCGACGTAGAGAAGTGGGCGGTCCGCATTGTTGATGGCCTTCAAAACCTCATCGAGGTCTGGCCCAGGGGGCTCCTGCGGTCTGCCGTCGGGGGCGGAGCCTTCCTCTCGGGGGGTATCCGCCCAGATGCCGACCTTCACCGTCAAGGTCACGGGCCCGGCAGGGGAAGCCTTCGCGCGGCGCACCGCCTCGGTGACGGTGTCGGCCACGAAATTGCCATCCACTTCGAGCAGATCCTTGGACGCGAGTCCGAGGATGGCGCTTTGGTGCGGCGTCTCGTGCACTCCTCCGGCAAACCCCGTCTCGGAAATGTGGGTTGTCAGGTGGATCACGGGCACCGAGGACCAGCACGCGTCCTGTAGGGCCGCGGTTACGTTCAGCGCCCCCGGTCCGGTCGAGGTGAGCAGCACCGCGGGCTTGCCGGAGATGCGTGCGTAGCCGATCGCCATGTATGCGGCACCGAGCTCGGTTCGGGATGCGACGAAGCGCAGTTTTTTTGCTCGCTCGATGGCGCCCAACAGCTGGAGAGTGTGGGTGCCGCCTACACCGAATACGATGTCGATGTCGTTGCTAAGCAGTGCAGCCACAAGTGCTGTGGCGACGGAGTCCTCGGTCGGTGGGCTGAGATCGTCGAGTTCGCCGATTCGTGACCCGCCGAGTCGGGCGGCGCGGCGGATCACCTGGTGAGCTCCATGAACTCGACGGGAACGCCGTCGGGGTCCACGGTGTAAAAGCTGCGCATGCTCGGGCTGATCTGCACGATCTCGGAGGTGATCTTCACGTCGTCCCGCGCGCTCAGTTCCGCGTACTTCGCCTCGACATCGTCGACGAAAAAACTGAGGTGCATGCTGCCGCAACGAGCGTGGTCGAGTTCGAGTTCGCCTTGTTTTCCGCTCACGTATTCGATCAGCTGAAAAGCCAGGGCTCCGTCCGTGGACTTAAGCATCAGATACTTGATCTCCGTGCCCTGCGCGTTGGTCAGCTTGTCGAACGCGTCGCTGCGTATGCCGATCAGCTCAGGACCTTTCGATGATGTCTCCGAGTACGACTCGAGAGCTCGCTTCGTTCCGAGCTCCGCATCTTGGTCCCAAACGCGCATCCCGACTACCTGCGAATAGAACGCATACGAGCGTTCAATGTCTCGGACCGTCAGTCCTACATGGTTCAAATCAGACATGGTGTTTGCCTGGTGTCTTGAGCATCAGGACGCGACGGGTTGAGGGATGGCGCTCCACGGCGCCGCAAGATCGCCGGCCTGCTGGCGCCGCTTGTAGTCATCGTCGGGGATTGCCTTGATCAGGCTCTCGAGGTCAAGGCCGTGCTTGCGGGCGAAGTTGCCTGCGAGGATATTGCGCTTCTGCTCCTCGGTCACCTCGTGGTAGCCGTAGCCCTCGATAAGATCGGCGGGCATCTGGAAGTCCCAGAACAGCTGCTGCAGCGGCAGCGGGTGCACCGCAAGTGCTCCAGTCGCCCAGAGGATTCTGTTCTCGGCATTGGGCTCAGAGCCCCCGCGGTGAAGGAACTTCCCGAGGATCTCGGCGAATCGGCGGGGGGCCGTGCCCAGTAGGCTCGCGACGCCTTCGAGGTTGAGCCAGACATTCTTGCGTTGGGCCAGGATCACTGTGTCTTCCATGAATCCCCATCCCGCGTGGACGATCTCAAAATCCATATCGGGAAACGCCAAGACGGCGGCCTCCAGATCGGCAACCCCGAATGCCCTGATGATGGCTCCCATGGCCTTATGAACCGCGATCGCCTTAATGCCCAGGCTTCGGGCGTAATCAATGAGCGGGAAAGCTAGATCTTCGTCGTTAAAGAGCCACTCCCGCAGGTGGCCTGCCCGCGCATCCCAGTCGAGAGGGTAGAGCTTTAGCCCGATTACGCCGTGATTTTCCACCATGTCCGCCAGCTCGTCCTTGCTGCGCTCGAAGTCGAACGGGTCGCTAAGACCGGCCATGATGAGAACCCTTTCGCCGCCCGCCTTCTCCCGCGCCTCGAGGCCAACGTTCCAGGGGCTCCACTCGCCAGCGTTCATGAGCCCGATCCGGCGGACGGTGTGGTAGACGGCAATGTCGGTGTAGCTCTCGGCGAAGCACGTCGAGACCAGTTCGTCAGCGGTGTGCTTCTTCTCGAAGCGCTCGCGGTCGAGCACGAAGTCCTTATATCTCGGATTCGACGAGGACTTGGCGACGTGGGCCTGCGCGTGGATCCGCCCGGGCGGCATGTTAAGCATGTTGGACTGGTCAAAGTCGAAACCGTGGACCACCGCGTCTATGACCGGAACATCACCGAGCATCAGCTTCCTCTTTTCCTTTCCTCGGGTACACGTAGGGACTCGTTGACTCAACGTCATGCAGCGTGCACGCTGCATGAGTAAGAAGTACTCAAGTTGCGGTCCAGCAACCCGGATCCCAAATAGGAGTACTGCCTACTCAGGACGGTGGCAGGCATAAACGGCATCCTCAGCGGTGGCCGCCCACTGGCGCACACCGAAGGAGCCTCGCTTGTCCTCGACAACTCAACACCGGGAAATCGATGACGATCTGTTCGCTCCCGAGCTCATCGCCGACCCGTTCCCGTACTACGACCGACTTCGTGAAGTCGATCCGGTCCATTGGAACGAGCGGAATAAGGTCTGGATCGTCACGCGCTACGACGACGTGAGTTGGCTGACCAGCCACCCCGAACTGTTTTCCTCAGCGGTCGACGCCAGGGACCCGTTGCCCCCCTACCCGCCGATCGAGCCGGGCGAGGAGGACGACGCGGCGTACGTGAAACGCAACATCCGCGGGCGGCTTATCCAGGCCGAACCTCCAACCCACACCAAACGCCGGGCAGTATTGAAGAAATACTTCTCCCCCGCCGTCATCAAGCAATGGCGACCGATGATCGCCCACGCCGTGGCAAGCCTGCTTGATGAGGTCCAAGACCGCGGCCGCATGGATGTCATGCGCGACCTCGCAATTCCGCTTCCCCTGATGGTGATCTGCGAAATCATGGACATCCCTAAGGAGCAGCGGCTTGAGATCCGTGCCGTGGCGCAGAAGTTGCTCGTCGGACCGCTCGCGATCCCCAATCGAATGAGCGTCCTCGCCGACGCCATGCGAACGATGGACACGTTCATGGAACCGCTGGTCAAGGAACGAATCGAGCACCCGAGCAACGACCTGGTCTCCCTTGTCGCAGGCGCCGAGCGCGACGGTGTCTACGACCACGAGGCAGTCCTGCAAAACCTGGCGTTCTTCGTTGTCGCCGGTCATGAGACGACCATCAACTTGATCTGCAACGGCCTCTTGGCCTTTATGCGCCACCCAGACCAATGGGATCTGCTCTGCAGCGATCCAAAAAAGTTCGCCGCCAGTGCCACCGAAGAGTGCCTCCGCTACGACCCTCCGGCGCCCAGCCTCGAGAGAATAGCCTTGCAGGACATCGAACTAAGGGGCAAAACCATCCGGACGTCCGAGCGGGTGCGGTGGTTCAACTCCGCGGCCAACCGCGACCCCGGGAAGTTCCCTGACCCCGAGCACTTCGACATCACCCGATCACCGAACGCGCACCTATCCTTCGGGCACGGGATCCATTTCTGCCTCGGCGCCCACCTCGCCCGCATCGAAGGCCAGGAAGTCTTCCCGGCCTTGGCTACCCGTTTTCCGCGATTCACGTTGGAGACCGACCCACTCGAGTACGTACCAGCGATTCACGTCCGTTCACTGAAGACCCTCGAGGTTTCCTGGTAGGGCTCGTTGTACGAGTCGATCATGGGATCCAAATATGTTCTGTTTATTGACTTTTGCCATGGGGAGACAGATGTCGAATCCAACGCAGCTGAGCAAAAAAGTGGCATCCACCACCGGCGCTGCCCGAAGGATCGCGCGCACGCCGTCAAGCTCGCATCGCCGGTGGCCGGTCGCCGGTCGCCGGTCGCCGGTAAAGGCAACCTACCGGGCGACCGCCTTGACGCGGATTTGGGCCTTTGATAAAGTCCGTACCGTCCGTCCGGCCGCAAGCAGGACATTGGGATAAGGGATAGCAAACGATGTTGCCCGCGTACTGGCCCAACGAGAACCGCTTTCGCACCATGCTGCGGGAGGGTCCTCCGCCCATGATCATGTGGATCACACTCGACTCGGTCGACCTGGTCGAAATGCTCGGCAGCTACGGCGTCGACGCAGTGATCATTGACTGCGAGCACACCTCGACCGGGCTCGAGGATGCCCGAAACAAGGTCATGGCTGCCGAGCGCGCGAGCATGACGGCGTTTGTGCGGCCCTCGCAAGTTGAGGTCGCCGAGACGGGGCGTTTGCTCACGATCGGCGCCCAGGGCGTTGTGTACTCGATGATTTCGACACCGGCCGACGCGGAGGCCGCGAACCGGGCCATCTACTACCCGCCCCGGGGTGAGCGGGGTTTCGCCGGCCCGCACGGACGCTATGCCCGGTGGACCAGCAACCTGGCGGCGAACGAAGATCCTGATCACAAGCTGTTCAGCAGCGCCTACATCCAGGCGGCGAACGACAGCCTGGCGACGATCTATTGCATTGAGAACGACGAGGGTCTCGACAATCTCGCGAAAGTACTGGAGATCGGCCGGCCCGATGGGGTCATGTTCGGTATCGGTGACTATCTGGTTTCGGTGGACTTCAACCAGGCGAAGTTCGCGGCGGCCAAAAAGCGCATGTACGACATCTGCCGTTCCAACGGCGTGGGCATCGCGTTGACGGCCGTACCGCCAGATGACCAGGAGTACTACCCGGGGTGTTTCTTCACCGGCGGCGTCGAGGCCACGTGCATCAGCGACGCCCTCTACACCCGCGTCAACGCCGTTAGGGCTCGGATCAGCGAACTTGGGCTATCGCACCGAAGGGATGGGACATGAGCGTCGACCTTGAACACTTTTGGCCACTGGACCCGGCGCTGTCGGAGGACTACTGGCCGACGCTGGCGCGGATGCGCAACGAGTGTCCAGTGCACCGCAGCAAGGCGCTCGATGGTTTCTGGGTGCTGACCCGCTACGAAGACACCTGGCGAGTCGCGCGTGACTACGACACGTTCATCAGCGGTAAGGGTGTCGCGGCCGTTCCTTTCGAAGAGTCGCGTGTACGACCAGTACCGGCGATGGCCGACCCGCCGTTTCACCGGACCTTGCGCCAGGTGCTGGGCCCGTTCTTCACGCCGAAGCGGATCGAGCAGCTCGAGCCGTTCATGCGTCAGGTGGCCAACGAACTCCTTGACACTTTCGCCAGTCGGGGTTCTTGCGAGTTCATGCACCACTTCTCGATCCACCTGCCGGCGAGAATCTATTTCGAGGGCATCCTTGGCATCGCGAGCGAGGACGTGTCCATAGTGCGGGCGTGGGCGGACACGATGATGATCGAACCCCACAACTCTGGGAGGGCGTGGGACGAGTTCGGGGCATGGGCCCAGGCGCTTTGCGACGACCGGCGAGCAAATGGACCTCGCGGGGACGGCGATGTCATCGACGCGCTGCTCGCGGCGCGGTTCGAGGGTGAGCCGCTTTCCGACTACACGCTGCAGGGAGCCATTGTGAACCTCACTCTTGGCGGCCTGGAGACAACGGCGATGGCGCTTGGAACCATTCTCTACCGCGTGGCCACTATGCCCGAGGTCGCGTCCTACCTGCAGGCTCCGGGCATGACGAAGCAGAAGATGGCCACCGCGGTCGAGGAGTTCCTCCGGTACGAAACATCGCAACCCTCGATCGCTCGAGTGGCGGCGCGGGATGTGGAGATTGGCGGTCACCTGATCCGTGAGGGCGACCGAGTCGTGCTCTTCTATGGCTCGGGTAACCGAGATAGCGCAATGTTTTCCCGTGCCGACGAGCTCGTCCTGGACCGTCCCATCGAGGAGAACCGTCACATGACATTCGGTTCGGGAATCCATCGGTGCTTGGGATCCCACCTCGCTCTCCACGAAATCCGTGTCGCGCTTGAGCAGATCTTTGCTCGAATCACCGATATCGAGCTCGACCAAGAAGGCGTCCGCTACCGCAATGCGATCAGCCGTGGGCCCGAAACACTGCGCCTGAAGTTCAAGGAGAAGGCCAAATGACAGCAACCGGCAGGATTGAGATCGAAGACGCGTGTTGCGGTCACGCGCGCTGTTATGAGATCGCGCCGGCGCTGTTCGACCTCGATGAGGAGGGTCGGGCGGTGATCTTGCGCCAGCCCGCCACGGCGTCGGAGCTCGATGAAGTTCAGAGGGCCGCGATGGCATGCCCGGAGCAGGCGATCCGGATCGTGCAGGCTGATTAACGTGCGCCTGCAGCATAAAGTGGCGCTTGTGACGGGTGCCGGCAATGGCATGGGTCGGGCGTATGCCGAGGGTCTGGCGCGGGAGGGCGCCTCGGTTCTCGTCACCGACATCGACCCAACGGCTGCGAAGACGGTCGTTGAACACATTGTGGCGCAAGGTGGTGTCGCCTACGCCGCCGGTTGCGACATTGCCGATGATGGCCAGGTGCAGGCCGTTGTCGATACTGCCGTCGAGCGCTTCGGCGGTATCGACATTCTCGTGAACAACGCGGGCCTGCACCTCACAAAATGGACGGGCCCGTTCTCCTCGTTCACACTGGCACAGATCGGAACTCTGTTTGATGTGAATGTCGTTGGCGTCGTGCGGATGACGCAGGCATGCCGCCCGTCAATGACCCAACGGGGCGGCGGCGCGGTCGTCAACATCTCCTCCACGACAGGGTATTCCAGTCCCACACCATATGGTGTGACGAAGCTGGCGGTGCGCGGCCTAACCGTCGCGTTCGCACGGGAACTCGGGCCCAGCGGCATCCGCGTCAACGGTATCGCACCAGGCATTGTGTACACGGACTCCACCATTGCCGCGATCGGCGAGGAACGTATGGCTGAGTACAGGGCTGGGCAGGTGCTTGATCAGCGAGTTGAAGTGCACGATGTCGTCGAGACGATGCTATTCCTGGTGTCTGACGACGCGCAGGTGATCACGGGAGAGACCATCAAGGTCGCGGCTGGCGTGGCGCTGACGCCGTAGCCGTAGCCGTGCAAATCGATTAATGGAGAAGAGTTAGCGCCCTTGAAAACTAAGGCCGCGTTGATATGGGGCACTGATCAGCCTTGGCGTGTTGAGGAGATCGAAGTCGGGGCTCCTCGATCCGGCGAAGTAACCGTGCAGCTCGCCGCATGCGGCCTGTGCCACTCGGACGAGCATCTGGTTACCGGTGATGTACCAGCGCCGCACTGGCCCATACTGGGAGGCCATGAGGCCGCAGGGACCATCGTGGATGTCGGACCCCAAGTAGGCCGCTTCAAGGTTGGCGACAGAGTTGTCCTGGTCGCAATACCGAGTTGCGGACAGTGCTGCTCCTGCCTACGAGGATACGGATCAATCTGCGACGAGGGATATCGAGTTCTCAGTGGCGAGTCGATCTCAGATAACACGCGCCGGAACAAAGCGAGTAATGGCGCAGAGATAGCACCATTTTGCCTTGTCGGCGGCTTTGCGCAGTATGTCACGGTGCATGAGTATTCGTTGGTTAAAGTTAAGAAAGACATACCATTAGAACTTGCGGCACTCCTCGGTTGCGGTGTGACGACAGGATGGGGTGCCGCTGTCAACGCAGCCGAGGTTCGGCCCGGGCATACGGCAGTGGTCATCGGCTTCGGAGGGACGGGCGCATCGGCTCTTCTTGGTGCTGTTCATGCGGGCGCCGAACGGGCTGTCGTCATCGATCCGGTGATCGACAAGCACAAGTGGGCGCTCGATCTCGGAGCTACTCACTGCTTTGCCTCAGCCGAAGAAGCGACAGCCTTTTTGCGTGAGGACACCTGGGGTGTGATGGCCGACGAGGTGATCATCACCGCCAGTCGAATGGAAGACCGGATGCTTGACGATGCGCTGCAAATGACGGGCAAACTCGGTACGGTCGTCGCGGTTTCCGCCGCCGAGGCAGATTACAAAGCTAGCTTCAACATCAATGACTTTCGCGGCTATCAAAAGACCTTGAAGGGACCGCTCCTAGGCGGAGGAAGTCCCAAGAGGGATATCTCCACCCTGATCGATCTTTATGTGGCCGGCAAGCTACCGCTAGAAAAGTTGGTCACTCGCCGCTACAGTCTGGCTGAAATTAACGAAGGCTATCAAGACCTGCGAGACGGAAAGAATGTGCGTGGACTGCTTGTGTATGACACCGCACCCAGCTGACGGTGCACGCCGGATTCAAGGCCTCCTCCTTCACCGCCGCCGACGTACTCGAAATCCTCTACGCCGGGATGGCCGATAACACTAAATTTGCGTCAATCATCGATTCCGCACAATCGTGGACCTCCCACCCCAAGACGTGCGTGCCTATTCGGACGCGATGGTACGGTTCCTGATCAGCCACGCGATTACGCCCAGTGCCGCGGTCGACGACAGCGCCGACATGACGTTGCGCGTGGCGACGCCACTGCTTCGTCGCGGTTCTGCGCCCCCAGCGCAATTGCCCACCGATCAAAACCTCGAATGATCAGCCAAGCCCAAACCGCTTAGATCTGAGATTCGCCCTGAGCCACAACGCAATAACGGCCGACATGCATCGAAGACGCCAACGGCCGAGCCGCGGTTTACGTCGCGTTGGCCACATGGAGCCGCTAGTGGACATCCAGCGGTATTGGTCTAGTACCGCACCATCGCACGGCTACTTAATGCATTTAATCACTGGAACACCGCAATCAGCCGCATCCCCCAGCTGGGGTTGACCCGTGATGGTGGACACCTGACTGGCAGGGCCACTAGCTTTGTGGTGGTCTGTAGGCCAGTTGCATTGTTTCCCAGTGTGTCCCACGATGGTCGCGATGCGCTGACGTCATCGCTGATAACACGTTATCTGTAATCGGGTAGCTGGTATGCCTCCGCGTCATCCGAACAGTTGACGCCGCAAGACTCCGCGTCAGTGACAGCTCTGGCTAGGCACGCTCCGCCGGCCTGTGCTGGCCGCCGCACGGTCGATCAGTTAGCTGATAGGGGGCCAGGTGCTCGCGTTGTGGCTCGCCGCGGAAGAGCGCGACGGCATGCCGTTGATCTCGCAGAGCCGCCACAGCAGCCGCGAAAGCGGATTCATCAGGCCGGTGTCGTAGGCCACATCCGCATGTCGGCGAACATGTCGCGCAACCACTTGCGCGATCCGGCGACCCAAAGAAGAGCTTGTCTCTGACCCCGCGCGGGATATTGAACTCTTCCCAAAAAGCCCTGGGCGACACCACGATCGCCTGGAACAGGATCCGCATGATCAGCGGGTAGTACAGCGAGATCCAAGACCGTAGCATCGGAGTCAACTGCGGCAACCGCTTCCGCACGTACTCATGGGCAAAAGAGATGTGTCGGGGTTCGTCGGCCACATGGATGGCCATCACCCGCTCCATGATCGGATGCAGCGACTTACCTTCACGCAGAACGCTTTTCTGCGCATGGTCCAGCGGCTCCTCGCCGGCGAGTACCCCGATGAAAAACACCACCGACAACGGGCCGGCCACCAGCGGAACCGTCACGGCGAAGTCCGGTGATTCCCAATCAATGTCGGTGTACGGGCTGAAGCTTCGTCGCACCGACGCCTCGGACAAGGTGGCGAGTGCGTCCGCGTAGTCGGCGTCGTCTCGCGGATCCATGTTGTGGCGCCAACGACGGACATTCGCGTCCTGGCCATTCGAAGACTTCCCCTATGAGGTCCACGCTCGGACTGCAACGGCAAGATCGTCGCTACGGTCGACAACATCGAACGCTGATTCCTCGCGGTGGCCTCACGCTAGCCCTTCGTGCCGAGTGATACAGGCATGACCCAGTCGCGGGCCGTGCAGCTAACCCGGTGGCGAGGACAACCTTGCCCTTCACTTTTACCGTCTTGAGTATTGGGGTGCGTCACTGACTTTCTCGAGCGGGAAAATGGCGTCGGTCGCGGTGTTGAGCTTGCCTTGGGTCGCACGGCCTAGGGCTTCGACCTTCAACTCATCCAGGTAACGGTTTGGGGCTCACTAAAGGTGTGCAGCGCGTACACGCCGTAGTCCCGGCCGATTCCACTCAACTTGGTGCCACCCATAGCAGCGCTAATGTTACGACGCGTCGTATTCCAACCGACGTTTCCTGACTCCAGACGGTCCGACACCCGTGTAGCGCGGGATGCATCGGAGGTGAATACGTAGTCGGCCAAACCGAACTTCGTGTCGTTAGCCAAGCTGATCGCCTCGTCCTCGTCATCGAATGGCATGGCCACCACGACCGGGCCGAAGAATTCTTCCTGCACGGCGGGATTGTCAGCCGACGGCGCTAATAGTAAGGCTGGGTTGCAGTAGAAACCCCTGTCTAACTCCGGGTTACGTGACTCACCGAATACAAACTCGGCGCCGGCCTGGACGCTGACCCGAAGCTGCGCTTCAACCCGGTCATGCTGAGTTGCCGAGATCACCGGAGTGAGTTCCCAGATCGGTGTGATGGGGTCCACCGTCACCTGGGATGCAGCTTTGGCGAGTTCATCGACGACCTCGTTGAACAACCTGCGATGGATTAGTGCCCGGGTGGGTGCAACGCAGATCTGACCCGCGTGGATATACCAAGTGGTCGCAATGCTATTGACTGCTGTGGTGACATCGGCATCCTCGAAGACCATAGCGGCGCCCTTACCGCCGAGCTCGAGCAGGGTGCGCTTCAGGTCTCGTGCCGCGTTGGCCGCGACCTGGAGTCCGACTTCGACGCTGCCGGTAAAGCCCACCATGTCGACATCGGGCGATGCCACGAGCTCGACACCAGTGACGGCACTACTGCCTGTAACGAGGTTAAGCACACCCGCCGGAAACCCGGCGTCGTGGAAGCAGCGGACGAGCTCGGTGAGCGAAAGAGGATCCTGTGGAGGAGCTTTCAGCACCACGGTGTTACCCATCGCCAGTGCAGCAGCGACTCGGGTTATCACCGCAACCGGCACGTTGTATGACCCAATCGATGCGACCACCCCCACCGGACGCCGTCGCACAAGCGCATTCACGAGATTCTGGCCCGCTTGCGTTGGGCGAACCGGTTCGTCGTAGGCCTGCGCCGCGGCATACGCGTAGTCGACGAACCGCGACATTACGCCGTCGAATACCCCGCCAAGCGCGGCGACCGACGCGCCGGTCTCATCGAGCAGGACGGGCAGAATGCCGGCTGCGCGCTCGGCCATTACCTTGGCTACTGCCAACATGGCAGCCGACCGATCCCGCGGCGCTAGTCCCGACCATCGAGGAAAAGCTCGCTTGGCCGCCGCGACGGCGGTCTGGGCGTCCGCAACCGTGCCTTCGACCGCTTCGGCAATAACCCGTCCATCGCGGGGTGCCAGCACCGGATAGGTGGACACACCGAACACCCACTGACCATCCACGTACAACTGGTAGGTGTCGCCTTTGCCTTCTTGACTGACCATTCACTTCCCTCAGGGTAAACGTCGGACCGAAAACGAATAAGCGCCCGGGACCGCCATTCCCGCTTATCGACGCTCAACGTCTCCCAGATGTCAGCGCGAGTCTGAGCGGCACGAATAGGCGTCGGCACGGCGCGGCCTTAGCGCTGTAGCCCCGACTATGTACGCCTCAGAAAGATGCCCTCCAGACCAGCTAACAGCAATATCACGCCAACTGTACTTCTCCATCTCTACGCCAGCAAGGCGGCCGCCCGGTAGATAGGGCTCCAATTAACCGACCGGTAATGGGTAGGCACCCCATTCGTACGCGCAGTTCGCCTAGTGGGCGCCCCTGTCTTTACTTACAGTTGGGTACGTCATCCATACGCCACGATGGAATAAGTCGATCGATGCAACACCCACCGCGGCACATCCTGCCCGACCGGGGCGTCACTACCCGGCATGGTTCACTCAGCTAGCGCCCGGCGGGGAAGGGCCCGCCCGGTCCGAAGTTTCAAGCAGAAAGCAGAAACACTTTGCTTCCACGCAACGAGCTATCTACCGTGCTGCGCCGGCCTGTCGATCAGCTACCGGGCGCCCGCTTGACAACCCGTATGGCCGTTGGTACAGTGCGTACCGCTCGTCCTGCCGGGACCAAGGCATTCCGAGCGTGATGGCAGACGATGTTGCCCGCGTTGTGCCCAACGACAATCGGTTGCGCGCGGGTGCACGCGGCCCGAGTCAAAGATCGATCGCGTCGAGCTGAACGGCCCCAAAGAATCCGAGCACGCCATGTTGAGTTGTCGGAGGCGCTCGATGTCGCCCGGCTGCGCTGGGAGCCACGACGAGCACCTTCGGGCTTGCCCACCGAGGTCAGGCCTCGGTCAGCCCGTGGCCAAAAGCAAGCAATGCCCCACTCGTTGCACCAGATCGGAGGAACCATGCAGACGACACCTGAAGAATTAGCTGCAGCCCGCGATTTCCACGAAGCGTTCGGCAACTACCCCGAACCGGTCGGGGACGAGTTCGACCTGTACTTCGAAATCACATCGCAGATCCTGTGGCCGAAGGTGTGGCTGAACCCGGGCCTCGATGCCAGGACGAGGAGCCTGTGCGTGGTGGCGGCGCTAACTGCCCTCGGTCGACCACAAGTCGGCAAGCATATTCGGGCGGCGCTGGCCAACGGGGCTACTAAGGATGAGATCGGCCAACTGCTCACTCTGCTGGCCTTTTACGCCGGCTGGCCAGCCGCCGGATCAGCAATCAGACAGGCACAGGAAATCTTCGGCGAGTCACCAGCATGAGCGAGGTCAGAACCCGAGCGAGCGGCCAACTATCTCCTTCATGACCTCTGTCGTGCCGCCATAGATCCTCGGGACTCGTCCGTCAGGCCAGGCACGCGCAATGGGCGACTCCTCGGCGTAGCCTTATCCGCCATGGAGCTATAGGCAGCGACCGAGCACGCGCCACGACATTTCCGTGCACCACCACTTGGCGCGGGCCGCGTCCTCTGCTGTCAGCGTCCCATCGTTGAGCGCCAGCACCTGCTGGTCGACGTACGACTGGCCGATGTCAATCTCCGTGCTCATCTCGGCAAGCGTGAACCGGTTGTGCTGAAACGTGCCGATCGGTAGCCCGAATGCCTCGCGCTGCGTACAACACGCATGGGTCAAGTCGAACGCGGCGACGGCATGGACGGCAATTGAAAGCCGTTCCTGTGGCAGTCTTGCGACCAGCTGGGCAAACCCGGTCCCCTCCTCTCAGAGCAAGTTGGCGACCGGGGACACGGACGCCATCGAAAAAGAGTTCGGCGGTGTCCTGGGCGTGCTGGCCAACCTTGTCGATACTGCGGCTGCGACTAAAGCCTTCAGTACCAGCCTCCACCATGAGCAGGCTTATTCCCTTGTGCCGGGCCGCGGGATTCGTTTTGCAAGCCAAAATCACCAGATCGGCGTTGACCCGTTAGTGATGAACATCTTTGCCCCGTGGCGACGTAGTGATCGCCCTCTCGACGGGCCGTCGTTCGGATGGACGCCAGATCGGACCCTGCGCCCGGCTCAGTCATGGCGATCGCCAGGTCAAGTTCACCTGAGCACATACCGGGCAGCCAGCGTGACTTTTGCTCTTCATTGGCAGCGGACAGCAGGGAGGGGAGCCAATTGTCGTTATGCAAAAGGATGCCATCACCACTCGCACCGACGTGGGCACGGCTCAGCTCCTCGGCCATGATGGCGTTGAATCGAAAGTCGGCAACGCCCGATCCGCCGAACTGCTCGGGCACGGCCATCCCAAGGAATCCGGCCTTGCCGCCCTTGTGGAACAGGTTGCGATGCACGATGCTGGCTTGCTCCCACTTTTCGACATTTGGCTTCACCTCCCGGTGCACGAACGAGCGGAAGCTGTCCCGAAAGATTTAGTGGGTGTCATCGAAGAGCTGGCGCCGCACCGGATCCTTACACCTTTCTTGCAGGGCGTTCCTCCGCTGGCCCTAGCCTTTGTGCCCAGCACCGCGGCGGCTTAACAACGTCGTGGCGAATCTCTTTGCCCGATCGCAGCTCGCAATGTCCCACGCCGCCAAAAGCTGGTCAACCGTACGCCCGGTTGATAGAGTTCCTGTTGGTCACGATCTGCTGAGGAGGTATGCCGGTGTACGGCTTCGACGACAAGGTGGCGCTGATCACCGGCGGGGCGGCCGGACTCGGCTTGGCTATCGCCACCCGGCTGGCGCAGGAGGGGGCCGCCGTGGCAATCGTCGACATGGATGCCGATGGCCTGGCCAACGCCGCCGCGCAATTGAAGGAACAGGGAGGCGCTGTTCACACGGTCGTCGGCGACGTAAGCAGTGCGGATGATGTCGAGGCCGCGGTAGCCAGTACCGAGGCGTCGCTCGGCCCCATCAGCCAACTCGTCAATAACGCCGGGATCTGTTTGTTCAGGCAGTATTTGGACTACTCCGATGACGACTTCGACCGGCAGATGGATGTGAACCTAAGAGGTACCCACCTGTTCATGAGTCGAGTGGCGGGGGGCATGGTCGAACGCGGTGAGGGCGCGATCGTCAACATCGCCTCGGTTGCTGCCTTCAACTTCACGGTTGCCCACGCCGCCTATGCCGCATCCAAGGCGGCAATCGTGGCGCTGACCCGGGACGCCGCTTTCGAGCTCGCGTCGCAGGGCGTCCGCGTGAATTGCGTTGCCCCCGGTCTCATCGCTGTCCCGCCGAGCAGCACCAAGACCCCGATCGTTACTTTGGTCGCCGGCGGGCCGACGGACACGCGTCCGATGGGCTTTGGCCGCCCCAGCGACATTGCCAACGCTGTCGCGTTCCTCCTCTCGACTGAGGCGCGGTTTATTATTGGGACGACGATCAACGTGGCGGGCGGCACCGATCTGCGGACAAGCATGGCCCTGCCCGGAACGCCTTTGTGACGAGACCTACACAGCTGGACCGTTTCAGCGGATCATGTAAGGCGCAGCCACGCATCAGCGATAGCCACCAGGGTCACCCGCGCATCTTGCGAGCCGGTGTGGCGCACCAACCACCCTCTCGCTCAAAGCGTCCCACCAGTTGGGTCATCGCCGACTGACTGACTCTGGCCGCCGCACCCAGTGCCACGAGCCGGATTTCCTCGCTGGTTCGTGGTCCAGCGCACTCAATATCCTTGTGCTATCTAACTTGTGTCGGCGATACAGTCAATCCTCGGCAGCGTCCGCTGATACGCATCCGTATTCGACGTTGGCGAGCTTGCCGAAGCGCAAAATATTTCGGGACCCACAGTCACACGGCGCTTGGTTGAGCTCGACGGCCGTCAACCGATTAGATCCGAACCGGGTACGGGGCAGCGATTTTCATCAAACGACAGCCGGGGCTCAAGGCTCGATTCGGAAGCCCGCGCCGACCAGAAGGGGTGATGCTGATGACAAAGCACGCCCGGTAGGCAAAAATCTTTATCTGTCGCCGAGACGGGCAGCGGCCCCATCCATGTAGAGGTCGTATGTATAGCGGCTTAGCTTTTGTGGCGTCATTCCCGCACCAGGTGTAAACCAGGTAAGCGGCCAGTTAAGCAGATTCAGCAGCAGGATCCGCAGATAGCTCGCCGGCATGTCGTGGCGAATAGCGCCCGCGCGCTGGGCTGTAGCGACCGTCGAGCCGACCAGGCCCTCGAAGCGATTCCGGGCCTCCATCACCTCCCCGTAATACTCACCCGTTAGAAATCTCATCTCCAACATCATCGTGGCGTGCATGTCAAGATCGTTAAGGGTGGACTGCAGGTACGCATTGATCAGCGCCCGAATGCGCTCGGCGGGGTCGGTCTCACCGCCCACCGCGGCCGCCACCGCCTCATAGATCCGGGTCATCGCGACCATACAGATCTGATAGAGGAGCTCCTCCTTCTTCGCGACGTGGTAATACAGCGATGCCTTGTTGATCCCGAGCCGCCTGGCCAACTCCCGGGTGGTTGCCGCGGCGTAACCTTGCTCGCGAAACAGCCGCGCCCCTTCCGAGAGCACCCGATCCGCCGTACGTTCTTGAGAAATCGCCTCTATCGACTCAGCCATGGGCCTAATCTACCGTGCGCCCGA
>Ga0209530_1000800_pt1 | contig 17943 bp, 13 predicted proteins | sample BlaSpr_A8_Ref_O1_FD_187987 | JGI IMG/M metagenome (GOLD analysis project Ga0209530, IMG submission 187987) | Forest soil microbial communities from Thunder Bay, Ontario, Canada - Black Spruce, Ontario site 2_A8_Ref_O1 (SPAdes) (version 2) | ecosystem: Environmental > Terrestrial > Soil > Boreal...
CAGGTAATCCGACTTTCACCTTGTCACGCGGATCTCCCGGCGCACCGCCCTTGGCACCTGGGCACGGCCACCGGTTTTCTGCCATGCTATTTTCCCTGGCTATCCTTTCGGACCCAGGTAAGGCATCAGATCCAGAGATATCTCCTCTCATCTCTGCCCGCTGCGCGGGCGATACAGCAGTGCACCTCATGGCGCACCGTTGGTTCGAACCCAACACCTGCCACACACTGAGAAACAGCCCCTGACCTGGTATTACGGGTCCGGGGCTGTTGTCATATCCGGGGCAGGTGTAGGCAGCCGTATGCCACTGAAAGCAGCCGTAGGTCGGCGCCAGTGGGACAATCGTGGGACAGACTCAGGGGTATTTCCGCAGGTCACGATAACTGGCGCGGGACATGCGTGGGACAGGTACACAGAGTAATGCGTTCTAGCACTTGGGTTCCGGGCGAGATGGGCTTGCCCGGGAGCGCGAGCAGGCGCCTCGTTGACTCAAGGCACTAGAGCCACTCACTCGGCGGTGACGGACATCGGCACGCGGCTCTATTCCGTCCGGGGTGGTGTCCCGGACGGGCGCACGCGGAGACCTGACTGCCGCAAATCGCCTCGGATACAACTCGGCTACCGGCAATCGGCAAATGGCAACTCTCGCTCTTGCGCGTGCGTGGTGATGAGAGTGTGTTTGCAGTCGCGTCCTGCTGAGCGTAACCGCGTTAGGAGGGAACCGGAGTGCCCAACTTGGCGGTCCAGGCCCGTGCCGTCGCTGCGTCTGTGGTGCTCATCCTGGCGTCGGGCGGCACTACGGCCTGCGGGAGCTCCTCCGGTACGGCCTGCGGGAGCTCCTCCGGGCCGGCGGTTCAGCCAGGGTCGGGCCTCACAACATCCGGGGTGCATGCCGCGACGGTGAAGGCATGCGGCGACATCCTCGCCTTCGAGGACAGCAAGACAGCCACGAGTACCTTCGACGAGGACCCGGCCTCAGCCAGGGCCCTCCGCGACGCCAGGCACACGCCGCTGGAAGCCGATCTGGTCGACTGGATCAAGGCTATACGCACCACGGCAGGCGATTACAGCGACGCGGCGATGACGCTGACCGATACGACCGCTTCACATGTGCAGACCGATTGCGGCAGCGTCGGCGTCCCGGTGCTGGTGGTGCCGCCTGGCCTGATAGCTAGCTTTTTCCCGACCCCGCCGGGTTAACTCCGCAGGAGTCTGCGGGCCTCCGCGCCCGATCCTTCCTGCACATTGGTCCACCGTTCGGTACGTTGCTGAGTACCAGCGGCGGCGTGACCAAGACAGGCATGACCTCGCCCGTACCTCTTCACTGGCTTCCTGGCTGACCCAGCCCGTCGGCGCGCGGTCGCTGCCGATGCCGAGCGCATGGGAACTCGACCTCGGCACGGCCCAGTTCACCCTCACGCTGAGCCCGGAGAAGCGGCGCGGCTTCACCGGCGAAGGCGCCCAGGCCGAGGCGGCGCGCCGACTGGAGGTCACGCGAGCTGCGGTGGTCTTATGTGGTCCAGGCTCGGATGGCTGGGTCCCAGGTCATGCCTTTGGCGGTGCCGCTGATCGCCGGGTCGCCGAATTCGGCTACCTGCTGCAAGACGTCCGTGAACTGCTCCGGAATCCGCTGCTCCAGGCGCTGCTTGCGCCGCCATGCCGCCCATTTCGCCTGGGCAAGCTGCGGCATGCCGGTCAGCGCGGTGGACAGCGGCATGACCATGGCCTGGCGGTGATCGGCGACAGCGGTGAGGCTCTCATGCAGCTGCCCGCCATCGATGGGACAGGTGCGGCTGAGGGTGTAGACGTCGGTGAAGTCACGCCATCGGGTGTTGGCGGTGCGGCGCTGGAGCATCGTGATGATTTTCTCCGCGTACACCATGGACAGCGGGTACCCCGTGATGGTCAGCTCGCCGCCGAGGATGCGGGGCAGCGTGACGGGGCCTGGGGCTGGCCAGACCGGATCTCCGACGTTGATGTCGATGTGGAAGGAGAGCTTGGCGATGGAGAGGGCGCCGGTCATAGTGACGCGCACGCCGTGGTACTCCTCGTCATCGCGGATCAGCTCCGCGGCCGCGGAGCCGGGGTCGATGGTGAGCCCGTCATCCAGCGCGATGGCGGCGATAGCGCGCATGCACGTGAGCATCTCGTCCGGGGCACTGGACAGGTCGCGGGCGAACAGGTCGACATCGCGGGTGGGACGGCGGCTGCCGTACGCGGCCAGGAGTACCCCGCCTTTCAGGACGAACCGGTCGGCGTAATCGCTGGCTGCGAGCCGGGCGAGGAAGCCTTCCAGCCCGTAGAGCTGGTGCAGTTCGTCGGTCGGGCGTCCCTGACGGCGGGCGAGGTTCTGCAGGTCAAGGTAGGCACGGCCGTCGATGGTGGCTCGGGTGGGGCGAGTGCTAGGCAAGGAGGATCTCCAAGGCGGTGCGCAGCCCGCGGCGGGCTTTGGGGAAGTGCGCTGCCAGGTCTACTAGTTCAGCCGGGTGGTGCCCTGGCTCGCGCAGCCAGCGGCGCAGTGCGCTGACGGCGAGATCGCTGCCTTCACGGTAGCCGAGGCGGAAGACGTCGATGATGGTGCGCGGCGCGCTGTAGAGGCCGATCTCGAGGCCGTCTCCCAGGCCGGTGGTCTCGCGGCCCAGATCGAAGGTGGACGGGGCGAAGGAATGCCATGTCACCGGGGCGTTCACTGCCGGCTTCCATATTCCCCGTGGCAGCGCTACGTCGATTGCTGCGGGGATCTCGTCGGTCAGTCCGTGCCTGGCCAGTGCGCTGGTCAGGCAGAGCGTGCCAGCCGGGGCGCGGACGGCGATCTCGATCAGGTCGATGTCCGCGCTCCACGGCGCCGCGGTCTTGTGGTACAGGCCCCGGCTGACCTGCTCTACCTGCCCCTGGTCGCGCAACTGGTAGAGCCTGTCCGGGGTCAGGCCCGCGGCCCGCGCATCGGCAAAGGTGAACGTGTCCGGGAGGGACGCGTCCTGGGACGGTGACATCGAGGTCATCCCTCCTCCAGAGCGGGCGGGACCGGTTTCTCCGAGCTATCCTATACACATACCCATTATCTGTAGAGGATAATTCGGCCGAGGCACTCGGCTGCCCAGTCTCCAGGCCGCTCCTATGGAGCACAGGACCGCGACCACCGTTGCTTCGAACCACACCTGCCACACCAAGGAAAATGGCCACTGAACTGGCATTACGGGTCCGGGGCTGTTGTCAAGGTAATGCGTTCTAACGCTCGCGTTGCGGGCGGGATGTGCTGGCTCGGGCGCGCGTGAGCAGGCGCCGCATTGATTCAGGCTCGTCTTGCTGTGATTTCGAGGATTTCGAGGCCGGGCGAGCCTTTTCCTGAGGCGGGTCGGCGGCTGGCTCGGGTGCCGGCGTGCCTGCGCTGAGGATTTCCTCGATGCGCTCGTTGGCGATCTCTTCCTGGCCGTGGACGCACTTGGCGTAGACGCGGAGGAGGACTTCGACGCTGTGGCCGGCTCGCTTGGCGATCTCGGTGGGGGAGACGCCGCCGTTCAGCCAGAGTGAGACGGCCGCGTGACGCAGGTCGTAAGGGCGGGCAGCCATCGGAGAAGCGACCTGCTCAGGTGCCAGGGCCAGGGGCCGGGCCTGCTGCCAGACCTCGGTGTAGGCGGTCGAGCCGATGGGGCCGCCGCGTTCGGTCTGGAACAGCCTGCCGTCGGCCGCGGTGCCGTATTCCTCGATGTGCGTGCGGAGGATCTGCACCAGGACGGGCGGGATCGGAATGGGGCGGACGTCGTCCTCTGCGCGGTGCTTGAGGTGCCGTTCGGGGTGGGTCTCGCCGGTGTCGGTCCACTGCTTGCCGACTTCGGGCCGGGACTTGGCGAGGGTAATCGTGCCCCATCCGGTTTCCGGGAGACGGCAGTCGCCTTTCTTGAGGGCGATGGCCTCGCCAGGCCGGAGGGCGGCGTAGTACATGCAGGCGAACATCGCCGACAGGTGGCGGCCCCGGCCGCGCTGGCCGATGTAGGTGACCGCGACGAGGAGGTTGTGAGCCTGGACCTGGTTGACCACAACGCGCGGGTCGACGGTCTGGCTGGTCTTCGGCGGTGTCCACTTCACCTTCGAGAGAGGGTTGGGGGGGAGGTCACCGAGCTCGACGGCGTATTCCAGGAAGTTGTAGAAGACGGCCCGCTTGCGGCTGATGGTGTTGGCGCCGGCGGCGGTGCCGTCCAGGTTGACGGTGAGCGCGTCGAGCGCGGGGCGGAGGAACCTGGCTTCGTTGAGGTCCGTGATCGGCATGGCGGCGGATTCCAGCCAGTTCATCGTCTTGACGATCTCGGGTGTCATCTCCGGCTGCTTGCCGGCTGGGAGCAGGGCGTACTGGCGGAGCGCCGTCCGCAGTTCGTACTTCCCCGGACGGCCTGGCTGGTCGGTGGTCAGGGCTGGAAGTACGGTCGCGAGCGCGTCGGTGATGCCGTCGCGGCTTTTGGGTGCGGCGCGCGGCCAGCGCATCTCCACATATGCGTGAGCCACGGCGAGAACCGTGCGAGCAGGTTCGGGTTCGGGCTCCGGCTCACGTTGGATCATCGAGTCCGGGAGGCCTGACTCGATGTCGAATTCCTCGCCGCGCTTGGCGGCCTGGCGGAGGTCGGACTGGAAGCTTTCGGCCAGCGCTTTGGTCCGCCTGGTCGTCGAATGGAGCTGGTCCGCGGTCTTCCAGCGGATTTCGTAGGTCGGGGTCTTCCGTTTCTTGAGCCGGACGCCCCAGATCATCACCACCCGCTACGGCTGGCACCCCGAAGAAGTATCCAGAGAAATCATCGACGCCATCGAGCACCACTACCAGCCAGCCGCAGCGGCGTGGCCTGCACCCACGCCAGCAGACCACGTGAGTGTCCCTCCAGCGGTCAGCGCTGCCCTCTCACACGCAACCGCGCCCCCGCGCCCCCGCCCAGGCGCTGACGGACACGAGATGGTGTTCCGCCGTCCGCCGAGCGTAGCTCGCAAGCTGCCGCTGGAGCGTGGGTGATACAGTCACCGGTCCTGTGCCATCCATCGAGCGTGTGGACACCGAGTGACTGCGCCGCGAGGCGAGAAGTCACTGAACTCGCAGTCGATTCAGGAGACTCCTTGCGTATTGCAGGAGGTCGGCCCGCCCAGCCACGCTGCGAGGCCAAGGAGCGCGCGCGATGGTCGCTGGCTGGTGCGGATTATGGCGTTGACTGTCTGGGCGACGGCCGGGTTGCTTCTGGCGTGCTGTGCTGCGGTATTCCGGGCGGATATGAGGGCGGTTACCGCACGTTCTGATTGGCCTGCCAGGCGATAGGCGCGGGCCGCTTCGATGTAGAAATGGGAGCTGCGTTCGGCGGGCAGCGACCGGGGCGGCTCCCATCGGCTGGCAAGCTGTACCGCATTACCGATGCGGTTGCCCTCGACCGCTGCGGCAAGCTGGTGGATGTGCACGCTGCTGGGGCCGAATGCGGTGCCGTAGTAAACGCCGTCCGGGACGTGGCTGGCGGCTGCTCTTGCCTCGGTCATGCGCTGTGCTGCTTCGTCTGGCAGGCCGGCTCGGGCGGCGAGGACGGATGCGCGCATTTGCAGCGCCCCGTAGAGGGCGAGCCTGGTCACGCACCGGTCTGCGGGGATCTTCCCGGCCGCGCTGTCGATCACCCGGAGTCCTTCGCGGGCACGGGATCCCCCGAAGAACAGCTCGGCGCGGACGTATGCGGCCATGATGTCCATCTCCGGGTCAGCTGACCGTGCCGCTGCCCATCGGGTGAGTTCGATGGCGCGTGCGGAGAGGTCGTGGCAGCCGTGCTTGTCGGCGATGGCGTCGGCCGCGCGGTAGGCGAGGGCGAGGAGCCTGTAGGCCTTGAGCTGTGCGTGCCCGGAGCTGGTCAGTGCCGCGGTCGTGAGCTCGGAGATCAGCCCGGGGATCTGTGCGGCTAGCTCCGTGTAGCGGGAGCCGAGCCGCAGCGTCGTTGCCTGGGTGACGGCTGCGTGCGGCTCTGCCAGGCTCCTCGGCGGCATGTCCGCGGGCATGTCGTAGCAGTCCATCACCTCACGCAGGACTGGGAGCGCGTTCGTGATATGCGCGTGTGCGGCGCTGCTGTGCGCCTGGCCGATCGGACCGAGTACAGCGCTGAGGGCCTGCTCGACGTCTGGGGTGAGGGACCGGCGGCCTTGCTCTATCTTGCGCAGCAGGCTTACCGATATGGCGGCCAGGTCGGCGGCCTGCTCCTGCGTGAGCCGGGCGTCTTGCGCGCGAAGATGACGGCCTCGCCCGCGTGGCCGGGATGTCCGCCTGGCGGGGTCCGGCAACGCCAGGATGCGCCCATAGTGTGAGGATCGCACGTTCTGTCAACCTGTGCTCGCGAGCCGTCACCACGCGGTCGTCTGCAGATGCCTCATCTGGCGAGCAGTGGTGGCAGTTCGGTGAGTGAGCTGATACGCCAGTCGGCTAGCTCGATGACCGCGGGGTCGTCTGCCCACAGGTGACCCCAGGGGCCGCGGCGGATCAGTGCGGCGCGCAGCCCTGCTCGCTTGGCGGGGGCCAGGTCGTTGTCGCGATGATCGCCGACGTACACGATCTCGCCGGGCTCGCCCGGTGCTGCCTGGATGATCTGCTGGAAGAACGCAGGGTCAGGCTTGGCGACGCCCCATTCAGCCGAGGTCGCGATGAGGTCGGCGGGGAGGTTCATCTCCCGGAAGATGCGGGCGGCCTTGGCGGTCTGGTTCCCGGCTATCCCCACCCACAGGCCCATGGCGCGCAAGGCGGTCAGCGCAGGCCGGACGTCGGGGTAGAGGTCGGTCTCGCTATAGGTCTCGCCGGCTCCTGCTTCCTCACGGGCCTTGCGTTCTTTAGCGAGGTCGAAACCGGGCCGAAAGTACTGGAAGGTCTCCGCGTTATCTCTCCCGGCGGCGGTCACGGCACGCAGGACGGCGGAGAAGGTGTGCCGGGGGACGTCGATCCAGTCGGCCCACGCGCCGAATTCCCTGCTGTCATCGAGCAGCGTCTCGCCGACATCGAACACGACCGAGATCACGGCCATCGCTGTCCTCCCGACTCTTTCCGCCGCCAGCGTATGCCGTTCACCAGCACGCAGACCCGCCAGCATTCCAGGTGTGTCACGGCTTGTGTCAGCCAGGCCCGTTCAGTGTTGCGACCCTTTATCTCATGTACGTCGCGGCTGCCGTCCGGGGGCAGCCCCGGCCGACTTAAGCAGTGCGGTGGCCATGCGCGGACGACCGTGCTCGCTGGCATCGGAGGCTTCGGCGCAGGCTGCACCGGATTACGTTCCGTGCGAGATGAGTCACGGCAGGCGAATCCGGACAGCGCACGCCGGGCCATCACAGACCGGGACCCGCCCGGGTTCCTGGGTGCAACCAGAAAGAAAAGGAGAAGCCAGTGGCCATGATGATGACGGTGCCGCAAGCAGTGGCGGCCGGCGAGGACGGCTCGCCCGGCCTTGACGAGGATATCGCCGCCCTGTTCGGCCTCGATGCGAAGGACGAGCCGGCCGCCAGCCTGGACGGCTGCGACGACACCGACGGGAACTGCACGGATAACGGCTGCACGAGTACCTGCCAGGGGTGCTAGCAAAGGCCAGCGGGCCTGAATTCGAAACCCCGGTCCGGGCCGTCAGCCCGGACCGGGGGACGTCCCCTGATGTTAGGAGCGCACCATGACCAGCCGTCTGTTCGATGTCCGGCCAGCTGCGCTGGCCCGTTTCCCGCTGCTGCCGGCGTCCACCGGGCAGCCCGGGACCGGGGCGGGCCTGCTGCGGGAAGCCATGTTCCTCGCGTCCCCGCAAGCCGGGACCGCCGGCGGGGGAACTCTGGCTGGGGGGGTGCGTGCCTCGGCGACGATCCGGGGCTATGAGCTGCGGGCACGGTGGCGGCCGGTACCGAACGGCGTGTTCGCCGCCGCCGCCATCGCGCGGGTCGGCGGCGGCAAGGAGGCTGTGCTGCGGCTCGGTAACGGGCATTGTGCCGAAACCGTGCCCAGCGGGACGTGGCTGGCCGCGGCAGCGCGCCGCCTGGCCGAGGATCCCGGCGTGCTTGACCGCGTGGTACTGACCACGTGCGACCTGACCGTCCGCCGCGGCCGGCGCTTCGAGCTTGAGCGGCCAGCTGTCCCGGGCGAGGCTGGCCCGCAGCGTTCCTCTGTCAACGCCACGGCGGTGACGGAGCTGATCCTCGCTGCCTGCGCACCGGGATGCGAGGCGTGGGCTGTTGCTGCAGTCGTGCGGGACAGATGGCCGGCCGCGCCCGAGACGGCAGTCCGCGCGGCCATCGCCGGCCTGGCCCGCCACGGGCTGCTCCTGACCGACCTGCTTCCCGGCGACTTGTGGGATGACCCGCTCGGTCACCTGATCAGCCGCCTCCCCGCCGGGCACCGGGAACGGGAAGGCCTGGACCGCTTGCGGTCCCTGCTCGCTGAGGCGGACCGGCACCGCCCGGGTGACCCGGCCCGGCTGGCCGCGTTGCGTGCGGCCCGGCAGCTGGCTGATCAGGCATGCGCCCAGCAGCGGCCGCTCAGCGTTAACGTCATCGCTGACGCGTGCCTGGAACTCCCGAAGTCCGTCGCGGACGCCGCCGCGGACGCCGCGACCGTGCTGTGGCGGATCGGGGAACGCGAGGACCCGCTGGCGGCCTACCGTGACCGCTTCGCTGAGCGGTACGGCCGTCGCCGGCTCGTGCCGTTCACCGAGCTGTGCGATCCCGTCCTCGGCCTCGGCACCGACACCGAGCCACGTGACGTTGGCGGCGCGCACCGGCCCGGCCGGGAGGAGGCGCTGGCCCGGCTGATCGGCAGGGCCGCGGCCAAGGGATCTCTCGCGGTTACCCTCGATGAGCCCGACATCACCGCCCTGGCGCGCGACCCCGGCCTGCCTCCGCCTCGGACAGCGGAGATCTGGGTCCGGGTGCTGGCCGCGACGCAGGCGGACCGGGACGCGGGACGCTTGTTCCTGGCGGTGTCAGGCGGCTCGCAGGACGCCGGTTCCACGGCCGGCCGGTTCGCTGGCCTGCGGCCGTTCCTGCCCGGAGATCCAGGCGAGGAAGACGCGCTAGTCGCGGAGCTGGCCGTGCAGGCCCGCACTCCGCAGGCGGCAGCGCTGGCTCCGCCGACCGGGCTCGCGCCCGGCCGCATCCCGGTCGGGGTCGCCCCGCGCGACGGCGACCTCCGCCTGGCGGACCTGCACGTGTTCTGCGACGGCGACCGCCTCATCCTGTGGTCGGCGCAGCACGGCAAGGCCGTCATCCCGGTCCTTTACTCCCGGCTGGCCCCGGCCATGCTCCCGCCCCAGGCGCGGCTGCTGCAGCTGCTCGGCCGCTCCGGCTGCCGCCCGCTCCAGGAATGGTCATGGGGGACACTGCGGCACCACCCCTTCCAGCCCCGCGTCCTCTACCGCCAGACAGTGCTGTCCCCGGCCCGGTGGCTGCTCCCACCGGATCTGGTCGCAGCGGCCCGCGACCGGACGCGCTGGCCGCAGGCGGTCAAAGCGTGGCTAGCCGAGACCATCCCGGCGCCGCCCGATGTCGTGGTCATCGAGGACGGCGACCGGCGGCTGCCGCTGGACCTGCGTGAAGACGATGACCGTGAGCTGCTGCGCCGGCACGCCGGCCGTGGCACCCGGTCGGTCACCGAGCAGCCCGGCGGCCCGGACGCAGTCCAGGCGGTCCTGGCCGGTCCCGGAGGGGACTACGTCCTGGAGCTCGTCCTGTCCCTGGACCGCCGGTCACCTGCCCCCGCCCCGCAGCGCCCGGCATCGCCCCGGCCAGCGATGGCAGGCCTGCACCTTCCGGGCAGTGAATGGCTGTCGCTCGTACTGCGTGCCCCGGCCCGCCTCCATGACCAGCTCGTGATAAGCCTGGGCGAGTCTGCCGCGTCGCTGCCAGAGACAGCAGGCCGGTGGTTCTGGCTGAGGTACGCCGACGCCGCTGCGGGCCCTCACCTGCGCGCCCGTTTCCATGGCGACCCCGCCGCCCTTGGCGGCCGCATTCTGCCCGCGCTGTCCGCCTGGTGCGGCAACGCCATCCGCGACCAGATCTGCGGCGGCTTCAGCATCGAACCGTACGACCAGGAAATCGAGCGTTACGGCGGACCTGCTGCGATCACCGCAGCCGAGAAAACGTTCGCCGCCGACAGCCAGCTCGCCCTCGTTATCCTCCAGGCGACAGACGACCCCGGTCGGCGGATGATCGCCGCAGCCCACTGCGCCGCCACGACTGCCCTCACCGTGGCCGTCGCCAGTCCGGCCGCGGCCATCGGGCGACCCCACCTGGACCGCGCTGCCAGGACCCGCTACGAGCTGCTCCGCCCCCGCGCGCGGGCGGGCTGGCTCCCGCACTCGCCAGAAACAGCGATGACGGCCGTCCCCCGTCCCGCGTGGGACGCCTGGCGGGAGTCCCTGGCCGTCTACCGGGACACCCTGGGCGATGACCAGCGCGCCTCCTGCGCGTCATCCGTCATCCACATGAGCGCTAACCGCCTGCTGGGAACCCTCGCCGGCGAGGCAACCGCCAGGGCGCTGGCCGCAGATATCATCGCCCGCACCATGCACCCCCAGGCCCGCACATGAGCATCACGCCAGCTGGGACGCTGGCCCTGGCCGTCGCCGAGCGGCTGCTGAGGCCAGAAGCGGTGCTGACCGCCATCTCCGGAACCGAGAGTGCCTCCCTCGCCCACGGGCTGGCCGGCACAGCCCTGCTCCACGCCCGCCTTGCCACCATCGATCCCGTCTTCCGTACGCCGCTGACCGCCACTGGGCAGCAGCAGCCAGCCACGCCAGACGCCTCCGCGCAGCCGGCGCGGGAATCTTCACCACTGGCGGAGGGCTGGCCGCCTCCCTGATCATCGGGGCCGGGTACCTTCCTGACCCCGCCGCCCGGCAGGCATCCGCCAGTCAGGCCGCGGCATGGCTATCGCGGCAGGCGCAGTGGATCGCGGGCGACCTTGCCCAGCGCCGGCACGCCGGCGACCCCCGCACCCCGCGGGCCGCCTACGACGTGATCAGCGGGCTGGCCGGGATCGGCCGCGTCCTGCTCGCCGCCAGCACAGCCGGCAACCCGGCAGCCGAGCCGGGGCTCACAGCCGCACTGGAGGCACTCACCGCGATGATCGGTACCCCGCACCAGCCACGGCCGGGATGGTGGCTGCCCGCTTCCATGCACCCGCCCGCCGCGAATGCCAGCCCCTCAGGATCGGCCGCCACCGGCATGGCCCACGGGATAGCCGGACCGCTGGCCCTCCTCGCAGCGGCCCGCGCCAGCGGGCGGTCGGTCCCCGGGCAGGACGCCGCGATCCGCGATGCGTCGACCTGGCTGCTCGACTGGAAAGCCGGCGGGGCCTGGCAGTGGCCCGCGTCCGTGAGCGGCGCCGAGCTCGACACCGGAACCGCCCGGCTGACCGGCCGCCAGGACGCATGGTGCTACGGCACCCCGGGCATCGCCGCGGCGCTCGCCCTCGCCAGCCGGGCGCTCGGAGATGACGCGCTCGCCCGCGCTGGCGACGCGGCCATCGCCTCCCTCGCCAGCCGGCCAGCCCGCACCTGGGACGCCGACGGCCCGACCCTGTGCCACGGGCACGCCGGAATCCTCCAGTGCGCAGCCAGCCGCCATCCCGCAGTTGCATCCAGCGCCGCGAACACCATCATCAGCGCGTTCGACACCACCCGCCCGTTCGCCATCGCGCACACCGACCAGAACGCCGTCGAGGACCGCCCGGGATTCCTGACCGGCGCCGCGGGGATCGCCCTGGCCCTCGCCGAGCACGGCCACCTGCCCAGCCCCGCCGTCCCCGCCCGGTGGGACTGCGTACTCCTGCTGTCATGAACGACAGCCCGGGGGCGCCCCCTACCGGTCAAGGAAAGGCCCGCACTCATCTCAGCGAGGCACCCGCCGCGCGGCAGGCCGGGCAGCTACGCTCAGCCAGGTGGAAGCCGACACCGTGACCGCGGCCCAGCTGAGGAACTCGATGGCCGGCCGGCTGCGCGGCTGGGGCGGCGAGGCGATCCCTTCTCCTGTCGAGGCAGCGATGCGGTCAGTGCCGCGGGAGGCGTTCCTGCCCGGCACGCCGCTGGCCGACGCGTACGGCAGCGGCCCTGTCGTGACGCACCGCGACCAGCACGGCGTCGCCACCAGCTCGGCCTCCGCGCCCGGCATCGTCGCGGCGATGCTCGCCCAGCTCGACGTCCAGCCCGGCCACCGTATCCTGGAGATAGGCGCGGGCACCGGCTACAACGCCGCGCTCCTGGCGCACCTGACCGGCCCTGCAGGGCGGATCACCACCGTTGAGCTCGACCCCGGTATCGCCGCCGAGGCAGCCAGGGCGCTCGCCGCCGCAGGCTACGGGCACGTGAGCGTCATCGCCGGCGACGGTGAGCACGGTCACGCCCCGGACGCGCCCTACGACCGGATCATCGTCACTGCCGGCGCTTGGGAGCTGCCCGCCGCGTGGGCTGGACAGCTGGCTCCGGGTGGCCTGCTCGTCGTCCCGCTCCGGATGCGAGGTCTCACCCGGTCCATCGCCTTCGAGTACCAGGCAGGCACCTGGCGCAGCCGGTCCATGCACGAGTGCGGCTTCATGCCGATCCGCGGTGCCGGCGCCGTCGCCGAACACAACATCCCTCTCGGCGACACCGGCATCACCATCCGCATCGATGAGGCGCAGCACGCCGACGCCGACGCCCTCCGGCACGCTCTCAGCACCGGCCCCACCCAGGCCTGGACTGGCATCGAGGTCACCGTCACCGGCGAGCTCGACTTCTGGATCGCCGGAACCAGCGGCTTCTTCCGGCTTCTGGCAGGAGACAGCGCCGTCGAGCGCTCCGGCATCATCCCGCCCGCCTTCAACTGGGGCGCCATGGGCCTGCTCGCCGACGACAGCTTTGCTTACCTCACCCGCCGGCCAGGCCGGCCAGGCTGCAGCGAACTCGGCGCCTGCGGATACGGCCCCGAACGCGAGCAGCTCGTGAGCACCTACACCGACCGCATCCGCTCATTCAGCCGCGCGCAAGCAGACAGCCTCCGGGTCGAAGTCCACCCGCTCACGTACCCCCCAGTCCCCGGTGCCCTCATGCAGATCGAGAAACGCAGCTCACGCGTCATCGTCCTCACCCAAGGCCAGGTAAGCCAGGAAGCACCCGACCTCCTGGCCATCTAACCGCGTGCTACTGGCCCGCGAGTCTCGCGGCCAGGATCTGATCAGCTGCCCCTTCATGACAACGCCTTCACACTTCCGCGCAGACGGCCCAAGCAGGCTGAACAACCGTGCGAACGAGGCTAGGAGCGGCGGTCCGTCAGGGGTCCCCTATCAGCCCAGCGCCGGTCATGATCCGAGTGGCTGCTGCTTCGGCGGACTCATCGGCGGTGATTACCTGCTCGAACCTGCCCGGCAGGAAGTCCTGTTCAAGCCACCACGAGCGCATCGCGGCCTCTCCGTACTCGCCCGCCTGCGGCTTGGTGTCATGGCGTTTCAAGGTCTCGCCGAAGGCAACGTCGAGGAACCACCACGACGACCGGTCGGTGTACTCCGCGCGGAGTCCGGTGAGCATCTCGCCGTATCGTTCTGCCCGCAGGATGCCTTCGAGGACTATGTGGTACCCGTTCGCCAGGGCAAATCGGCAGGTCAGGTCGATAAGGCCTATGTTTGCCGCGCCTGCGGTGTCATGTTCGCGCAGGATAACCCGGCGCAGGTTGTCCTGGCCGACGAGTGCTATTCCGCGTCCGTGCTTGTCGCGTATCAGGGAGGCGATCGTGGACTTGCCGCTTGCGGAGTTGCCGCGGATGACGATCAGCCGGGTCTTCTTCGGGTCCACGGAGCCGCATTCACCGCACACGACACGAACAGTAGCGGCACCGCTAACGTCGCCACGTTCATGCGCGCCGTTGGCCATCATGCGGCCAGGTAAATCCGCGTAACCGGCCGGGGACGCAGCCGTGACCGGCAGCCCCCACAACCGCGTCGCCACACGCGCGGCTGCCGCGGCCTGCGCGACCGCAGGCTCTCCCCAGCCCAGGACCGCGGGCGCGTCGTCCAGGGAGGCCATGTAACGGCGGAACAGTCTCCCGCCGTCCGGGTCAGGCGCACGCGGCCCGAATCGGGCGATCAGCCCAGCCATCCGCACCTGCGCAAACGGCGGTTCCGCGTCCCGGCGGACCTCCTGGTAACCCAGGTACACGACCGTCGTCACCAGGACCTGCGATTCCTCCATGGCCTCACGCACCAGCGTCGCCGTTATGTCAGCGTCATACAGCTCTGGCGTCCCGCCAGGCAGGTTGAACTTTCCTCCGCCGACATCCTGGATCAGCACCCGAGCAGTCTGCGGGCAGAGCAGGTAACCGTACACCTGCCGGACCTCCAGGCCAGTCGGCACCGGACGCTCATGCCACACGTACGTAAACTCCACTGCCACCTCGTCCACGCTAGCGACCAGGACACGCGGACAGGCGGTAGACATGCCGACCGGCCCGATGATTCTGACCTAGAGTTCGGGCATACAAGCAGGGTCAGGCCGGTCAAGACGGAACGTACCGCTTGGTTTTCGGGTACGGACGCGGGAGGCAGCTGCGGAGACTGACCAGCCCCGAACAACATCGCACACGGCCAGGACCAGGGAGATACCTCGAAGCTTCCGTCACGGAAAGTGATCGGGCGCGCCGACGCTGCACTGCGGCAAAGTGCCGAACGATGCTCCTATGTTTGTCAAGGCGTCTTTTGGGTCTATTTGGAGTAATCGAGAGAGTACTGGATTTTGCTGAGGTGACGGACACGACAGGGACGGGCCGCTCGCGGTGGAGGGCAGGCTCTTAGCAGGTCACGACGTCAGCATGGTGTGGATCCCGGGGCGGCCGGCGGATCGTTCGAAGGCCAGCACCAGGGTGCGGCAGCCGATTAGCGGGCCAGGCCGTCCCGGGAAGCTTGCGGGTGTCAGCGTTCAGCGCGGAGGTGCCGGTAGACCTCGCGGGCGACGTACCGCTTCAGGCAGCGGATGATTTCCTTCTTCGACAAGCCCTCTTTGCTGCGCCGGTCCACGTAGGCGCGGGTAGCGGGGTGGGAGCCCATCCGGGTGATCACGATCCGCCACAGGGCATGGCTGGCTTCGCGGTTCCCGCCGCGGTTGAGGCGGTACCGGCTGGTCTTACCCGAGGAGGCCGGGATAGGCGCGACTGCGCACAGGTGTGCCCAGGCGCTCTCGCTGCGCAGCCGCTCGGGGTGATCCCCGGCGGCGATCAGCAGCATCGCGGCCGTGTCGGGGCCGACGCCGTGCAGGCTGAGCAGGCTCGGTGCGCGGGCGGTGACCAGCGGGACGATGAGCTCGTCGAGGCGTGCGAGCTGGGCGTCGAGGAACTGGACGCGGCGGCCGAGCTCGCGCAGCGCGATGCGGGTGGCGTAGCCGGGCACGTCGCCCGGCCGGGGCCGCAGTGCCGCAAGCTCGGCGGATAGCGCAGCCGGGGTGTGCCGGGCGAACCGGGCCCGCAGGTCGTCGGGGCCGGTCACGATCAGGGCCCTGGCCTGGCCGTTCGCCTGGGTCCGCTCCTGGCGGGCGCTGCGCTTGGCGACCATCAGCGCGCGGATCGCCTCCACCGCCCCGTCGCGGCCCTTCGGCGCGCCGCTGGCCCGGCCGGACTGCGCGGCCCTCGCGGCGCTGACCGCGTCCAGTGGGTCGGACTTGCCCTGCCGGTGCCGGTCCTGGCGGTCCGCGCGGTCCACCTCGACGACCCGGATGCCCGCGGCGGCCAGGTGCCGGGCCAGGCCCGCGCCGTAGCTGCCGGTTCCCTCGATGCCGACCAGGGCGACGTCCCCGAACCCTGCCAGCCATTTCAGCAGGTCAGCGTACCCGGCTGCGGTCGCTGGGAACTGCCGCGTGCCCAGCAGCCCGCCGATGGAGTCGAGCGCTGCGGCGACATGAGTATCGGCGTGGGTGTCCACGCCGGCGGTGATCACAGGTCTGTCTTCTACGATGGTCATTGCCGTCCCTTTCATGGGTTGAGGGATGGCACGCACCCGCTGGCCGTCGGACCTGTGAATCCCGGCCTCTTGCCCAGGCCAGGCAGATCAGACCGGCAGCGCTGGTGGGTGCCGGTAACTGGGACCCGGCCGACAGATCGTTAGCAGGACAACCTGAACGGCGTCGGCCGAATCGGGGGTCAGGCCGGGTCCCAGGCACCGACACTACGCCCGAACTACCGCAAAACCACGCAAGCCGGGGCGTGTCGGAAACCCTGTCTCCATCCTCCCTGCCGAATAGGCGCTGCATCGTAGTAAGAGGCGGGCTGTGCGCTGTTCGCACAGAACCGCCAGTTCTGGCTGCTCGTCCGGGTTGGCTCAGGCCCCAGATGGCTTGCCATCGTGATCGCCGCCAGATCGGCAGGGAGGATGGGAGAGCACATCGCGGGCCCCTGGCAGGCCTTGGTGCTGCAAGGTTGCGGTGTGGGTGCATTTGGCATGGATCTTATGGAACTGAAGCATCTGGCGGCCTATGTTCTGAACCAGGGTTGCGCGGTGATGGCCGGCCGGAGCGGGACGGTCTAGCGGGCGTGCACCGGGGAGGGATCGTGAGCGAGGATTTCGTAGCGGCGGGCGGATTCGGCGTGGGCTCGCTGGTTGCGGGGTACCGGCTGGAGACCCGGATCGGGATGGGCGGGATGGCGGTGGTGTTCCGGGCGCGCGACCGGCGGCTGGACCGGCTGGTGGCGCTGAAGATCCTGGCGCCTGCTCTGGGTGCTGATGAGGGGTTCCGGCGCAGGTTCATCGCTGAGTCGCGGGCGGCTGCGGCGGTGGATGACCCGCACATCATCCCGGTCTACGAGGCCGGTGAGGCGGACGGGGTGCTGTTCATTGCGATGCGATTCGTGGCGGGCGGTGATCTTCGGGGAGTGATGGAACGGGAGGCGCCGCTCTCGCCTGGCCGGGTGGCGGGGTTCTTGTCCCCGGTGGCGTCGGCGCTGGATGCGGCCCACCGGGCGGGGCTGGTGCACCGTGACGTCAAGCCGGCGAACGTCCTGGTTGATGCGCGGGAAGACCGGCCAGATCATGTGTACTTGTCGGACTTCGGGGTGAGCAAGGGGGCGCGGTCTTCGGTGAGCCTGACCGGGACCGGGCAGTTCCTGGGCACGCCGGAGTATTCGTCGCCGGAGCAGGTGCAGGGCCGGGCGGTGGACGGGCGGGCTGATCAGTATGCGCTGGCGTGCGTGGCGTGGGAGCTGCTGACCGGATCGGCGCCGTTCGAGCGTGATCAGGGTCTGGCGGTATTGCTGGCGCACCTGTCCGAGCCGCCGCCCTCGCTGGCCGGGTACCGCCCGGACTTGCCCTCGGCGGCGGATCAGGTGCTGGCCCGGGCGCTGGCAAAGGTACCGGAGGAACGGTACGGATCGTGCGGGGAGTTCGCTGACGCGCTGCGGGGCGCGCTCGGGTTGCCGCCCTACACATCCCGCGTAACCGTGGTGTCTGGTCATCCGCAAACCGTGCTATCTGCAGGACGGCCGGCAGAGATCGCGCCTGATGCGGGCGGTACGTCTCCTACCGTGGCCAGCGCCGGCCAGCGCACGGTCGGCTCCCCGGACCGCGCCCGTGGGCTAGCCGCCGCGGATGAGCTGAAACCTGCCGGGGAGACCGCCCCTGCTTCGGAGGACGGTGACCACCCTCGCCGGGAGCGGGCCATTGCGAAGCTGGCACCAGTCCTGCCTGTGCGGCAGTCAGTGGTCGCCGACGGCCATGAAGTGAACGCTCTCGCCTTCAGTCCTGACGAAACTCGCCTAGCGCTGGCCCTCAGCGGGCGCAGAGTATTGGTCGTGGACCTGGCCGGACGCGAGCAACTGCGGATCAGGCACGACCTTATCTCCGGCCTCATCCTCTGCCTAGCGTTTGACGAGGAAGGTGTCAGGCTTGCCTCCGGCAGTGACGATAAGACCGCTCGGATCTGGGACGCCGCCACTGGCGCCCAGCTGCGCAGGCTGGCTCATGGCGGA
>Ga0209530_1000801_pt1 | contig 17925 bp, 17 predicted proteins | sample BlaSpr_A8_Ref_O1_FD_187987 | JGI IMG/M metagenome (GOLD analysis project Ga0209530, IMG submission 187987) | Forest soil microbial communities from Thunder Bay, Ontario, Canada - Black Spruce, Ontario site 2_A8_Ref_O1 (SPAdes) (version 2) | ecosystem: Environmental > Terrestrial > Soil > Boreal...
CGCGGATACAGCGGTACGAAATGCGATCGATGCCGGGCTGGCTCCGGGACCGCGGATGCGAATGAGCGGGAACGCCATCAACATTCTGGGGGGGCACGAGGACGCGATCAAGTTCAATCCCGAGCAGCATGTGATGCCGAACGCTACTTACGCCAATAATAAGGATGAGTTGGTGGCGGCCATGCGGCAGCAGTTGAAGGAAGGCGCAGACTTCATCAAGATTTATGAGACTGGGGCTGACACGGTGAAGGAGGGGAAGTTTTCCACTCCGTATCAATACACGGAAGCTCAGCTGAGTGCGGCGGTGGAGGAGGCGGCGCGCGTGGGCGCACGAGTGGCGGTCCACGCCACCGGCGAACCGGGGACGCTGTTTGCGGCGCAGGCCGGAGTTGCCTCGATTGACCACGCCAACCAGCTCAGCGACGAGACCATGCGGTTGATGCGGGAGAAGCAGATTTATGCGGTGCCGACTTTTACGATCTTTGAATATTTCGCCGAGCATGCGGCGACGCCGGCACAGGCGACGCACGAGCGCGAGATGCTGGACTTCAAGACGAAGGAATTCCGCAGGCAGATTTCGGCGGGAATTCCGATGGCCGTGGGATCGGATGTGGGGCCGTTTGCGCACGGGACCCAGGCGCGGGAGTTTGTGCTGATGGTGAAGTATGGAATGTCTCCGCTGGCGGTGCTGCAGGCGGATTTAATTAACGGAGCGAAGCTGCTGGGGTGGGATGGGCAGATTGGGGAGTTGGAGCCGGGGTATTTTGCGGATGTGATTGCAGTCTCGGGTGATCCGCTCGAGGATGTGGGTGCGTTGGGAAGGGTTTCGTTTGTGATGAAGGGCGGGGTAGTTTGCAAGAAGTGAGGTTCGGCGACCGCAAGAACCTTTCGTCAGTTAGCTCATCGACCGAATTCCCTGCGAAGCGATGGTAGGGGTGAGGGACAAGGGATCCTTCGCTCCGCGAAGGATGACAGAACATTTTAGTCTTGGTCAGAAGGTTCGGAGTTGTCGTCATTCCAATCGCGGTCGGATTCGTCGGTGTCGTCTTCTCTGGTTTGATTGCGTTTGCGGTAGCAGACGACGATCATGCCGATGGTGCCGAAGGTGGGTGGGGCGATCAGGATAAGGATGCCGCTGCGCAGGGCTTGAATCATGCGGGAGCCCGAGGATGCGGCTTGGGTATAGCAGAGGGCGCAACTCTGGGCCGAGGCGGGGAGCGGCGTTAGCAGGAGAACGAATCCGGCGAGCGCGATTGCCAGAATTCCGAGGGATTTCCAACGCTGCATCTTTACTCCCAAACTTCTAACCCCAACTTTTATCCCTAGCTAGATTTCTACATCTTTCTCCATCAGACTACTTCGCCCAGGGCACGCCGTCAATCAGGCGGTAGCTATCGGTCCATCCATACTGCATTCCGAGGAGCACGGCAACCGTGAAAATCAAAACGAACCATCTTAGACCGCGATTCGCCGAAAGGTGCATGAAAAACAGAAGCGCTATCCCGCCCTCGATGACGGCGACGGCAAGCATGCGGACGAACATCCGGGAGGCGCTGATATTTTGATAGGCGATCACGAACTGGAGCGCCGCCAGGATCAGCAGGAGAATGTAGACGGTCAGATCTTTTCCAATTCCACCCGTTTTATGGGTTTGGGTTTCCGGAATAGCCATAGTTTCTCGTTTCTTCTGCGAGTTCGGTTCGAGTCTTCGTTCTTAGTGACTGAGATTCATGAGATAGACGAGTGGCACGACGAACATCCAAACCAGGTCCACGAAATGCCAGTAGAGGCCGGTGATCTCGAGATCATCGGCTTTGTAGCGGCCGCCCTGGTAGCGGATGCCCACGACGATGAGCGCGATTACGCCGCCGGTTACGTGCAACAGGTGCAGGCCGGTGATGCTGAAGAAAGCGGAACCGAATAACGGCGTGCCCCAGGGATTGTGGAAGAGCGTTGCGCCCTCGCCGATCATGCCCAGCCATTCGCGAATGTGGAGGACGGCGAAGAGGATTCCGAGGACTGCCGTGACCATCATCCAGCGGAAGGCTCCCGATTTGTCGGCCTTCTGCGCCGACCTGATTCCGATCAGCATGGTCAGGCTGCTGGTGAGCAGGATGAAGGTCATCAGCGCGACGTTGGTGATGCTGTGGAAGGGCCGCGGCCAATCCGGAGTGCTGTTGCGGATGAATCCGTAGGCAACGAGGCAACCGGCGAAGGTCGCGGTGTCTGCGATGATGAACAGCCACATCGCCATCTTTTTGGCGGGAACGAAAAATGCGGGCGCGGTCATTGCTTCGGTGGCTTGATCTCGCGACACTTGCCCGTGAATTGAAAGATCGGCTTGGCTCACGTATTGCCTCCTCCCTGTGACTGGGTCAGAGCTTTATCCAAAGCAGCAAAAGCAGATACAGCCACAGCGCACCCATGAAATGCCAGTAGAGCGCAGTTGCCTTCAAAGTGCTCCGTCGCAGGACGGAGTGGTTTAACTTTCTGATTACGCGGACCAAGCCGCCGAGCCCAGCAAGTAGGTGAAGGGCGTGAGCGACCGTCAGCACATAGAAAAAGGAGTAGCTGACATTGGTGGCGATCCCGAGGCCCTGCGATCGCAGTTGCAGCCAGGCAAAAGTCTGGCCGGCGACGAAGAGAATTCCCAGGCCGAGGGTTACGTACAGCCCGCGCGCCGGAGCAGTGCCTTCGGTTTTTGTTCTTGCTACCATGAAGGCAGAAATCCGGCGGCGCGATATTTCCAGGGTGATGCTGCTGATGATGATGACCAGCGAATTCAAGTAGAGAATGGGGGGGAGGGTGAAGTGCTGCCAATCGGGCGCGGCTCCCTGGCGAACGATCAGGGCGCTGGTGAAGGCGGCGAAGCTCATGGTGATGGCCGCCAGGCCTACCCAGATGCCGGTGCTCGCCGGAGGCGGAGAATAGTCCTTGACCTGCCGCAACTCTCCGTTGTTGGGAACCAGATCGCGCCCGCCTCCGTTTCCCGAGCCCGGGCCGGCTAAACGCTCGGGTTCGATTCTGGGCGGTTCGTGGACTGTAGTCGCCATACTGCAACTTCTCCCTGGGGAAAATTCCTGCTTGGTCGAAAGCTACTTTTCTTCGTCCGGACTGTGAACTTTCTCGGTCGAAGTTTGCATGATGTAGTCGGCGCTGGCACCCTCGACGCTGTACTGGTAAGGATCGTGATAAACCACCGGCATGTGGTCGCCAAAGTTGTTGTGCGGGGGCGGAGTGGCCGTCGTCCATTCCAGCGAGGTGCCTTCCCACGGGTTATCGTTCGGCGGAATCGCGCCCTTGAACCGGCTGTGAATCAGGTTGTAAAGGAAAATCAACTGGGCAACGCCCGTGAACAAAGCCGCGACCGTGATGAACCGATGCACCGGGATTAGCGGGATCAGGTAATCGTCGGTGAAGGCCTGGTAGCGGCGAATATTGCCGGCGATGCCCAAATAGTGGAACGGCATGAAGATGCAGTACGCACCTACGAAACTCATCCAGAAGTGGAGCTTTCCCAAAGTCTCATTCATCATGTGGCCGGTCATCTTGGGGAACCAGAAATAGGTTCCGGCGAAGATGCCGAACATGGCGGCGACCCCCATCACGAGATGGAAGTGGCCGACCACGAAATACGTGGCGTGCAGCATGATATCGATCGAAGGCTGGGCCAGGAAGAAACCACTGACGCCGCCGCTGATAAACATCGAAATGAATCCCAGGGCGAACAAAGACGCAGAATTGATCCGCAGTTTGGAGCCGTACAGGCTGCCCAGCCAGATCAGAACCACGATGGTGGATGGAATGGTGATGATCAGCGTGGGGAACGAGAAGGCCAGAGAGGACACAGGGTTCATCCCGCTGACGAACATGTGGTGCCCGTAAACCATGTAACTGAGGACGGCCAACGCTCCCATGGAGTAGATGAGCACTCTGTGGCTCAGCATTGGTCGGCGCATGTTGGTGATGAGAACGTGCGAAACGATACCCAGGCCAGGCACGATGGCGATGTAGACCTCGGGGTGTCCAAAGAACCAGAACAGGTGCTGCCAGAGCAGAGTCGATCCGCCGGAATGGGGTAGGAGCTGGTCATTAATCACCAAATTGGACGCCACGAAGAAACTCGTTCCCGCGACGTGATCGAGAATCAGCAGGATGCAGGCGGGCATCAGCACCGCGAATGCGGTCAGACCCATGAGCGAAGTGATGAACCAGGCCCAGGCGCTGAGAGGAAGACGCATCAGCGACATTCCCTTGCAGCGCATATCCAGAGTAGTGGTGATGAAGTTCAACGAACCGAGCAATTGTCCGATGCAGAAGATGCCGATCGAAGCTGCCCAAAGAACCACGCCCATGCCTTCACCGGGACCACCGGCAGCACCGATCGCACTCAACGGAGCATACTGGGTCCAGCCACCGAGCGTTGGGCCGTCTGACACAAAGAAGGATGCGACCAGAACCAGGAAGGCCACGAACGTTACCCAGAACGACATCATATTGAAGTGCGGGAACGGCATGTCTTCCGCACCGGTCTGAATGGGCAGGAAGAAATTGCCGAATGCCGCGAACGGAGCCGTGGTGAGCACGAAGAAGACCATGATGGTTCCGTGCATGGTCATCAACTGGAGGTAATACTCGGGAGTCATCACGTCGCCCGGCGCGCCGGACTTGGAGAGCAAGTGCAGGCCGGGAATTGCGAAAGTGGCGAATCCCAGGTGGATGCGCATGATCCAAGAAAGAAACATGCCGATGAAGGCGGCGAGCAACGCCAGCGCGTAATACTGCTTGCCGATGACTTTGTGGTCGAGGCTGAATACATGCTTGCGAATGAAACTGGTCGGAGCTCCGTGCTGCGCTGCGTGTGCCGACATGTCGTGCATTGTGCTTACCTCAACCGAGATGTTGCTCCTGATACGGCGGGGGCTGAAGCCCCATTCGTAATCAGGCGCTGGCGGCGCGGCTGAAGCCGCGCCCCTTCAAAACTTAAAACCGAAGTAAGATTCGATCTACTGCAATGCCGCTTGCTGTTTAATCCAGGCGTCGTAGTCTTCTGGAGACTTCACTTCGAGATACGCCTTCATGTTGTAATGTCCAAGACCACAAAGCTGGGTACAGACGATTTCGTACTTGCCGATTTTCGTTGCCGTGAAATGCACGGAAACGTCCAATCCGGGAACGAAATCCTGCTGGACGCGCAATTCGGGGACGTAGAAGGAGTGTCCCACGTCCTTAGAATGCATCAGCAGGTGGATTTCGCGATTTACTGGAATCGCCATCTCCGCGGTGACGATGTCGTCTTTGGAGTCCTGATCGTTTGTGGTGTCGAGGCCAAAGAAGTTTGCGTTCGCCTCACTGATCTTGTCGGCGTGAAGCGGGCCGAAGGTTCCATCCGGACCGGGGTAGCGAAAGTAAAACGCAAACTGTCCGGCCTGGACCTGGATCGGCAGCGCGTTGGCGGCGGGCGGAGTGAAATAGACGCTGGCCCACGCCTTTACGCCAAACACGCCCAAAGCCAAGCACTCGGTGCCTACCAACAGGAAGGCGGCGATTACTAATCCCGCAGCGCCACCGGGGAAATTCTTAATTTTATCGCTGGACTTGTGACTGGAAAACTTCCAGATAAAGAAAGCCAGCAGGAGCTGGGACGCCAGGAACGAAATACCTGCTTCCAACATCGTGTCCGCATACTGCTCATCGATCAGATGACCGTGGGTCGAGATATCCTGTGGCATGGGCCACATGTGCATCACGATGGGAATAGCCGAACCGATTGCGATCACTACGATCGTCACTGCGAATAGCTTCGCCATATCGCCCGCCTTTGGCCGATTTTGTCTATTGCGCCTTAACTGATTGGACTGACTGGGCTGCAACAATCGCTCAAGCTTTCCCCCTTCTCTACTTCGCCTTAAATGTGAAATCAGCAGTAGCTGCCGCGCCGGCGGCCACCGTCACTTTTTGCGTCTGGGTACCGGCGGCTTCCTGCCATGCCGTCAGCGTGTAGCTCCCGGACGGCACGTTGTTGATCGTGTAGGAGCCGTTCGCATCTGTGGTTGCGTAGGGCCCTTTCACCACGGCGAACCAACCGTGCATCCAGGGATGAATGTTGCACTTCACTTCGATAAACTCGGGAGTCTTCCAGCTCTTCTCGATCGGCGGGGCTCCGGGAGGTTGCGACTGGTTCCAGGGGATATTGCCGGTCATCGGGTTCGGGTTCGGATGAATGTTGTGAGCCGTCTGATCGCTGGTAGTTACCTTGAATGTCTGGCCGGTATCCATCGCCAACACGTGCGGCGTGTACACGCAATTCTTCTGGTCGAATACCGGGATCGCCGTCGAAGCCTGGGCGGTGCCGCTCCAGTCGGAAATGCTGAGAACGACGTTCTGCATTCCTCCGTTAGCGCCAACCACGTAGGTTTCGAGATGGCCGGGATCGGTGGCGTGCGCCTTGGAGCAATAAGGGTCTTTCGACATGTCGATGCCCTTCATGTGCGGAACAGCGCCGTCGAGTTTAACGGTCCCGGTGATTTTGCCTTCTCCCGCAGCGCTGACGTTCCGACTCAACATCAACGCGCCACAGATGACCAAAACTACCGTCGATAGTACGACGGCAAAATTGCATTCTCTTCTCATGATCGTTCTCCTTACGGTATCTCTCTGTGCTTTTACTCTTGCGCGCTCAAGACTGATGAACTGCTCTTGCGATGCCGTTCCGGGACTTACTGTTGTCCGGTTGGGACCGGTGCGTTTGGATCCACCGGCTTCAAAGCGAGCTGTTTAGCCATCTCTTTTTCCTTGCTGTGTTGCCGCATGAAGGTTCGGAGATAGAAAACCAGATCCCAAGCCTCCTCGGGTTTGATGTTGTCGGCGAAGGAGGGCATGGGAGTGCCGTCCAGACCGGTCATGAAGATGCGGTAAATATCGCGATCGGTGTCGCCGCATTTGGGCCGGGAACCTTCGGTAAAGTTAAAGGCAGCGATGGGGCGGCCGAGATCATCGGCGAGGGTAGCAGCGGAGGGACCGTCGGCCATACCTTGGACGCCGTGGCACTTCCAGCACTGCACTCTGGCGAACACATCGCGGCCGGCTTTGATGCGCTCGGGGGTGACTTCGGGCTCGGGAGGGATCGGAATGGGGTCTCCCGGCTTTTCGTTCGCCCAGCGAGGAGAAAAGTGTTTGATCCAAGCCACCAGGTCGACCCGCTCCTGCTTGGTCAGGGTATTCCATATGGGCATGTTCGACCGATCAAAGCCGCGACCGATGCTATCGAAAAGATCGGAGTCAAGGGGTAGAGTTCCGCTGGGCGTGGAGCGGCACTTGAAAATACCCAATTGGAAGTTGCGGGGCTTAGGGTACAAAGGGGGGTCCATCCACGTAGCGTTTTCGCCGTTCCCATCGCCCAGATCGCCATGGCAGCCGACGCAATACCTGCGGTAGTCCTGGGCGCCATCCTTAGCGTGCCCGGTCAGGTTGCCGACGTGACTGGTTGCGGTCGGAGCATTCAGCCACGCCTTGAGCTGTTCCGTCGAAAGCTGCGCCCAGGAAGCCTGCGGCAATGCCAATACCGCAGCCGCGCTTAGCAAAAGCAACCACTTCCCTATTGTTGTCCGCATGTCTATCCCTCTTACTCAAGAAATCAAAGCTCTAGAAGTCAAAATCAAAACCCAGCAACAATTCGCTGACCGTGAGGTTGGTTCCAAGGCCGGTGGCAGGAGACGCTGGCCCCGTGCCGTCCTGGTGAAAGAGGTCGAATTCGTTGTGCCACGCAAAACCGGCCCGGCTGGTCATAAACGGATTGTAGCGATACCCGATGGTGTAATTGGTAATATTGCCCAGGTTGGAAGGGGACGGCCCCGTGATTCCCGTTGGCCCTACCCCCGTAAAGCCGGGTCCATTGGCCTGTTGCGACACCCGCTCCAACTCGTAGCGCGCAATGAAGGTAAGTTGCGGACTGTAAACGTAGTGAGCTTCAAAGGTAGCGCCATTCCAAGTGGGAGATCGCGCTCCCGCTGGAAGGGTGGTTCCCGGCGTGTTGTCCGGAGGGCAGCCAGCAGTCCCGGGCTGGCCGGTGCAAGTCGTCCCTCCGTTGCCGTCGGTGGCTACTGCGTTGCCATAGCCTTGGCCAAACCACGGGCTGTCCGAGCCGTGCTGCGTAACTACTTGGACGTCAAAGTGCGGACCGAAGTAGAATTGTCCAACAAAACCCTCACGACTAAACCCCTTGTTGCCGATTCCAGAGCCAGGAATGGGCACCCCGCCGGAAGTTCGATAGTAGGTTGCTGCCTCTCCTACCATGGCGTAAAAGCCGAGACGTTCGACGCCCAGTTTGCCTGCGTCGAAGGCTTGGCTCCCGGTAAAGAATCCGGTATAGGAGTTGGATCCGAGCGTTAAGTTCACGTTTCCATCACTCGAACTTAACAGGGCCGCGGAGACTCGCGTCCGATCATTCGCCGAATGCCCCAGGTACTCGATGCCGAGCTGGTTATCGCCCATCTGTCCGAAGATATTCCCGTCACCCACCGGAATGAAGTGGTAGGTCTGATAAATACCACCATCGCCGGTCAGCGTCAGGATGCGCTTCTCGGAAAGGAGGTTGTCAAGCTCAAATTTGCCCAGCTTTACATTGAGCCACGAGCTGCCGAAGAGGTTGTCAAGCCGACCCATAACAGTTTCAAAGTGGAAAGTGCCAGTTGGATCCGAGGAAGGGAGAACATAGAAGGAAAAATTCTTCTCGAGAGTGCCACCGGTGTGGAAGTCGAGGCCGCTGAGGTCAAAGCCGCTAGTGGTAATGCGTTCGATCTGTGTGCCAGAAACCGCACCGCCCGCGTAGGTGTCGACGTTCTCGTTGGTGCTCAGCCGGTGCCAGATGGGCGTGATGCGGAAGGTGACCGGCCAATACCCCGGGTTCTGCCAGATCGGGGCGTCCCGATCGTTCATGAGCTGGTAGCCGTTGTCTTTGAACTTTTGTCCAAAGTAATTCAGCATCGGCCACGACTCGTGACAAGCCGAGCAGCGCAGACCGTATTTGCGGGCGAAGGCGGGGAGGGCGTTCGCAGGCTGGCTGCAGGTGATGACGATCGATAGGACGATCGATAGAAGGATCAGGGAAAGGGCAGAGAGGGAGGTGAAAAACGGAGCGAAACTGCGAATCCGCAAACGCTTCGTAAGGTGCATGGCCGGACTCCTCAGCGTTTAGATCAGAATCTGTTTGGTTTCGTTAAACTGCGTTTCTACAAAAGGCGATGGCTACCGATGGTACAAAAAAGCAATCCGAAGAACCCTTGTTGTTCTTTGCTTTGAAAGCAAGTTTGAAAACCAAGCCGCGGTCCTACCACTGTTCCGGGGATGGATCCTACTATGCTGAGTAGTAATATTGCAAGTGGTTCAAAACATTTTTTTTGACAATTTTCTTACAGTGTCTAAATTTAAGACAGCGGGATGCTTAGGGGTGGTGGTTCGGGGTTGACAGCTTCGTGTCCGGCATACGAGACTCGGTGCAGAAAGCGGAGAATCAAGGTGGGTTGGGGAATGGGCTTTCGAAGGCGCCGACTGGTTTTGTTTGCCCGGAGGGGCGACACTGCCTATGCCAAAAGCGTTCGACGAGATGGCCCTCGGTTCGCGGCGGTTGGCTCATCGTCCATCGTGATTTGGTTGGCTCTGGTTCTCGGCTTGCTGGTGGCGATTCCGCTCTCAGCCCGCACCAAAGACAAAATTTCCTATGGCGAGGGCTTGATCATAAATATTCCCCTGCCGGAAGCCGAGGTTGAACAGGTGGTGGGAGACGTGGCGCAGAATGGGCTGATCCGGGGAACCAAGGAATACAACAAGGACCAGTTCGTGGCAGGCGCGGTAGCCGCCAATTCTTCGAGTGTATTTCCGGCCTGGGACCAGGGCGGCAAGGTCTTCTACAAAGTTCGCAAGCAAGCGATCGACCCGCGGAACTTCAAGGATGGCGGCGACGTGGGCACTTTGGCGGTGCGATACGTGCTCAAACCGCAAGGGGAGAAGAACACGGTCCTGCGCATCGACGCACTTTTTCAAGAAGACTTCCGCCGGGTGGTGCACCAATCCAACGGATCGGTGGAAAGCGCCGAGTATAAAGATATTCGGGAGCATCTTGACGGCATCGAGCTGATGAAGGCGCAGAATGTCGAGGCGCAGCGGGAGCGGCAGGAGCAACTCGCGAAGAAACAGAATGCGGCGATGCCGAATCATGCGGCGCCTACGGCTGCGGTTCAATCATCATCCTCTCCATCATCTTCTCAGCCGGGGCCGCCGGCAGCCGAGAGTGTCCAGGGTTCTTCCTCTTCCTCTTCCTCTTCCTCTTCCTCTTCCTATGTTTCTCCCTCTCCCTCTCAAACTTCTTCGCAGACCGCGACCGCTGCGGCGCAAGAGCCGGAGGTTTCAAGCCAACCGCCGCCGGGCCAAACCCTTGATGAGCGCGTGAAGGATCTGCGGAAGCAGGTGGAGCGGCTGGTGAAGTCTCCGGGTGCGCCACTCAAATCCGCGCCTTTTCACACTGCCGGGACGCTGGTATTACTGGGTCCGGGCGCGGAGGTGTTGATTCTGATCTCCACGCCCTACTGGTACGGTGTGGAAACCCACGAAGGGCAGCATGGATGGATGCTGCGCGATCAGTTGGAGCAGCCGTGATGAGGCGCATGACCATACTGGCACGGATCCTATTGCTTCTCTGGGTTGGGGGTTGTTGCATTGCCGCTCAGGCGCAAGCCAATGGTTACGAACGCAGTTTCCCGCAATCCAAAGCCACCCTAGAAAAAATTCTGCAGGATATGCAGCCGGCAACATCGGGACGCCTCCCGGTGCTGGATGGCTTTGCGATTTCGACCTCGGTAGATCATCCCCTGGAACGATACAAGCGCGGCTACTATCAGTCGAAGATTCAAGTGAGCGCGGCCCCTTCCGGCGGATCGATTGTGCGGGTGAGCGTGCAGGTGACGGCCTGGTACGCCGATCCGGTTGCGGCGAAGTCGGGGTATCAATTGTTGACCTCGAACGGGCGGCTTGAAGCCGACTTGCTGGATCAGCTGGGGGATCAGCTGGCCGCAAATGCTTCGCACGGGACTCCCGGTCCGGCTCCGAGTGCGCCGGCGATTGCGGTAGCGAAACCGCCGAAGACTCCGGAGGCGACCGCACCGCCCTCTACAGAACCAAAAATTACAGAACCAACGATCTCGGCGCCGGTTCCGAGACTTCCGGAAGTCAGAAGCGATTCGCTGGCTCAGGGTCTGGCGGCGCAGCAACAAGCCGGGGCGCAAGGCGGATCGAAAAAGCCCGAGAACCTGGCGAACAAAGACGCCGGTCCTCTGCAAACGGAAGCCGACAACCTGGAGGAGATTCTCAAGAACCAGTCCCATCCCAACAATCTTGTGGCGGTGAAGAAGTCCGGCACTCCGGTGGTGGCGAGCGCGAGCCTGACGGCAAAAACTTTATTCCTGGCAAGCGCCCACGATGAGTTCGAGATGCTGGATTTCAACCGGGATTGGGTGCACGTGCGTATCTCCGGTTTATCGCGAGGCTGGATCTGGCGCAACAATCTTGAGATGCCTGAGAGCGTTCCGAATAGCGATGCGCCGCCGAGTGCGGTGCCAACGGCGTCGGAACTATTCCATATTTCACGGGAGGAGGTCGCGCTTTTCCCAGGAGACTGGAAGCCGCTGCTGGAAAAAAATGTGAAGATTGTTTCGGTAGAAAAGAATGACGACAGCGGCAAGGATTCGGGTCCGCAGCTCCGGCTGGAGTTCGTCAAGTCTATTTTGGAAAGGGATTATCCGGAACTGGCGCAAAAACCGAAGGAGTTGGCGGGAATTGTGATAATCTTTGACTCCGCCGACGGAGGAATGATTGCAGCCACCTTCGCGACTCTGCAACAATGGAAGGCAGGGTCATTGTCCGACGCCGCTTTGTGGCACCAGTGCTATTTTGATCCGCCGGAAACCTTCACTGAATCCGGCGCGTCGGCGAGTCAGTAGAATCGATTCGCGGCTTCAATGTGATTCGATGTTACGGCATCCGTCGCGATTTCGACTTGACTTTCGAAATGCAGAAGAGTACGTATGCAATCCTTGGGTGGTGGTGAAGGCCACCCTGCTTGCTCTTCTCTACTGAGCAGGAATTTCCCATGAGCACGATGACCCAACCCATGTCACTCCTTCGCAGGCAGGCAAGCTCTCTGCTGCGCGACTACGGCGAGTTGATGAAGGCTCGCGTGACCACCCTTATCGTGATGACTGCCTGGTGCGGTTATTATTTCGGGGCGCAGAAGGCCGGCGTTTCGTCGCTTTCCTGGGGGCTGTTTCATGCTCTGCTGGGAATCGGGCTGGTCTCCAGCGGGACCGCGGCGCTGAATGAAGTGATGGAATACAAAGTGGATGGGCTTATGCGGCGCACCGCGCAACGCCCACTGCCGACCGGTCGCATGAGTTTGCTACATGCCGCCACCGCTGGCGTGATCGCCACGCTGGGAGGTTCAATTTATCTGGCGGTGTTCACCAACCCGCTGACCGGATTGCTCACCTTGCTTACTTCGTTGGTTTATCTGGCCGCTTACACGCCGCTGAAACGGATCTCGCCGATCTGCACTTTCGTGGGAGCATTTCCGGGAGCGATGCCTGGAGTTTTAGGCTGGACGGCGGCACGCGGCCGGCTGGAGTGGTCCACGCTCATTCTATTCGGCATTTTGTTTGTGTGGCAGTTTCCGCATTTCTTTTCGATTGCCTGGCTCTACCGTGAGGATTATGCACAAGGCGGAATTCGCATGCTGCCGGTGGTGGATGAAGATGGACGATCGACGGCGCGGCGCATCGTCGTCTATTCTCTGCTCTTGATTCCGCTCAGCATTTTACCCAGTATTTTCGGGATGGCGGGAAAGATCTATATGGTGGGAGCCATCGCGCTCGGAATCGCGCTCTTTTATTTTGGCGCCCGCCTGGCGTTTCTGAAGTTGCCGCTCAACAATCCCCGATCGAAAATGCTCGCCCGCCATGTGTTGCAGGCGACGGTCATTTACCTGCCTCTGCTTTTTGCGCTGATGATGGGCGACTCCCTCAAGCCCTGAAGGCTCACTTCGACCTGGCATGGTTCCAAATACTAGGCGCCATTCCCTGAAATTTCGGGAAAGTGAGCAATTCTGAACAGCCCGCTGCTTTCTCGAAAGATTAGGATTACCTCTAAGGAATTACTCCTTGGGCGTTCATGGGTTGGCGTCATCCCAAAGAGACATCTTGACCCTCACGAGCGCCCGTTTCTACCGATTCACAATCATTATTGAATATTGACATGACGCAAATTGAATCAGCCTCGGAGCCTACACCTCGTGGAGGCCGCGTTCGCTCAGAGTTATTCGCGGCCATCGCCGCACTATGGCCTTACTTCTTCATCGCCATTTCCCTAGCTGGCTGTACCTATGAATTTCTCAGCAGCAATCGTTAGGCACGTAAAACACCAGCCGCCCGTCCTGCAAGGATCATGATTGCAGATGGGCCGCACCGCGACCCATGGCACGGCTTAGCCCTCAAGGAGTGGTGGACGCCTGGCACGTTCTTTGTCTGGCGGTCCACCGGGTCTTGCAGGCGCTTCAAGAACTCTGTTGGCAGGAACTTTGGGGTTCGGGGCAGCCGGAGTCACGACTGTTCCGTCGTCATCCCGAAGAACAACGTTAAGCAGTGAACTGCGGACGTGCAAGTTTTCTCCAACGTCGTAGTTTATAAAACCGAGCTTCCTGAACCGGTTCATGAAGAAGCTGACTCGGGAACGAGTAGTTCCAACCATCTCCGCCAAGGTCTCCTGGCTGAGTCTCGGAATAGTCATTTCCGAAACGCCGTCTTTTCCGAATTTTGCCATCAACAGAAGGACTCGGGCCAAGCGCTTTTCGCTGGAGTTGAAGAGTTGATCGACCAAATCATCCTGGTAGCGGATGTTTCGCTTCAACAGATCCTTCATAAACAGAGCCGACAACTTTGGCTGCAGGCTCATTGCGGCCAGCAGCGCCTTCTTTTTTACATGCAAAAGGACGCAGTCTGTCATCGCGATCGCAGACGACATGCGCAGGGGCTGGCCGGCAAGGCCCCCTTCCCCAAAGAAATCCCGCTCGCTCAGAATGCCGAGAGTGGCTTCTTTTCCGTCATCGGATACGACGCTGAGCTGCACCTTACCTTTTTGGATAAAAAATAGACCGTCCGTGGGATCGCCCTGAACGAAGATCGTATTCTTTTTCTCGCAGGAGACCATTTGCCGACCTTTTCCAACGGTCAGGAAAAAGGCGCGAGGGTCGAAGTCATTTTTTCTCTTCGATTTTGTGATTTGCTTCGCCAAAGGGGGGCGTCCTATCGAGCCTGAGATGAGCAATGTCAATTATGTGGAAAGGCGAGGCATCCTGACTGGTCATTAATGCTCACAATGGGTTCGCCAGGGAGAACGGGTTCGCCAGGGAGCTTGAGCAATTTTGATCAGAATTAAAAAGCTCTAAATGGGAGAATTCTGACACTGCGAACTGTCAAGGTTGTTGGTTTTCTCCCACCGCCCAGGAGGACATATGTGGACTTCAAAGCGCTCCAAACAATTAGCGATCTCGCACGCTCAGCTCGAATCGGTTATTTTGGAACGAACCGCCGAACTGCAGATTCTTTCTCAGCGGCTGCTCAAGGTGCAAGATGAGGAGAGGCGCAAGCTGGCCCGTGACCTGCACGACAGCACTGGACAGACACTGGCCGCGCTAAAAATAACTGTTTCATTCCTTCAGGACAACTGCAAGGAAAACGCGGAAATGACTGCGATCGTGTCCGAGCTTTCGGCATTGGCGGATCAAGCCAGTGACGAGATTCGCACCATGTCTTACCTGCTGCATCCCCCACTGCTCGACGAAGTGGGCTTCGCTTGCGCTGCCGATTGGTACATTGAAGGGTTCGCCAAGCGCAGCCGGATCGCTGTACACTCCGACTTTGCACCCGTTCGTGAGCGGCTGCCGAGGAATATGGAGATTGCTCTTTTCCGCGTGCTCCAGGAAAGCCTGACGAACGCACATCGACACTCGGGAGCTACGGAAGTTAGGGTCTCTTTTCAGCGGAACTCCGAAAGGGTAATTCTTGAAATACGCGATTTCGGATGCGGCATATCTGCCGAACGGTTGCTCCGGCTTCGTGAAGCCAGCGCTGAATCGGGAGTCGGGTTGGCGGGAATGCGCGAGCGATTGAACGAACTCGGCGGAAAGCTTGAAATGGAATCGGATGATCATGGAACCACGATACGGGGGACAGTTCCGTTGTTTCCTATCTCTCAATCGGCTGGCAAGCGCGACAGCGCACAGGTTGCAAGTCTGCTAACGCCCACCGCGATCAGCGCATAGCAGAGTGCCTCTCCCCAGGGTTAGGTGCGATATTGCGATTAGGCTTTGGAGTATGGAGGCCGAAAGACCGAATAGCTTTGGTTGGGTCTTGTCTCGCAGGCCCTCGGTCAGATAATTGCCTATCTTGCTGAGGAGGCACCAGCGCGAAAACGCGCGACGACTTGCGCTTACTGAATCGCGCTGCCTACGTTCGAGAACACGTTGTTGGCGTTCGACCCGATCAGCCGTACCGTGCCCACCACGATGACAAGAATGACGGCCAGCATCACGGAATATTCCGCGATATCCTGACCTTCTTCATCGGACCAAAGCTTGCCTAGAATATTGTTCATAATTCTCCCTTGGTTCATGCCGCCCCTGACACTGCCGAAACCCTAGTTGCCATCGGCCCGCGGGAATGATCCAGGTTGAGTCCCCAGGGATCGATCTCCTCGGCAACCATCTGCAGACCCACCTGAAACTCGTCGCGCGCGTCCAACTTCTTCGTCCATACCACGGTGAATTCAACCCGGCGCTGCCGGAAGAGAACGACTAACTTATCGAAGGCATTCAACGGGTGGCGAATCGCACCCAGCCGCGCTCCAGTTGGAGTGAGGTCGAGAGTGTGCGCCAATCCTTCAAATAGCGCGCCCGAGGCGTCTTTTCCTCGCACTCGCACCGGTAGAACTCCTTGCTTGCGGTCCTGTTGGCGCCGGTTTATTTGCACTTTGGTTTGCATGTTCGGCTCAGGAACAGTGTGCCGCAGACCAGGAGGAACGGGAATGGCCCCGATGAGTGAGGCACAATGGTAACTAGGTGCTATCCAAGCGGCGACAAGAGCAAAGTCAAAGGCCAGCGGGCGGAGGTGCCCGCTCTACACGGGCTTGGGTAGTGTATAAAAGATGAAGAATGTCGCAAGCAGCGCCAGCGATTACGCGGAGCCCCGCGGACGTGGTCCGGACGACGCCGGTTTCGCAGGCCGGGAATGGGGTTTGCTACGCCGTGGCGGGCGAGAGCTCCATGAGTTCGTTCGATTTAGAGCGGATGATTGCCGCGGTTCCGGCCAAGGCTGCGGCGGCCCTGCAGCGAAAAGCCTATTATTTTGTACCGCTCACGGTAACGCAGGGGGAAGAAATTCTGATTGCGGACCGCTACGATGTGGCGCTTAGCGAGAATGCGGTGTGCCATCGCAATCTGAATCTGGGCGATTCGCAGTGCGTCTTTATTTCCACGCGGCTGATGGACGACAAGTTTTCCGTCGCCTTCGAGTTCTATATCAATGTGGGGCATGCGCTGGTGGAAGCTGCGGGAGTTTCCGAGGAGTTCAGCGCGCTGGCGTGGAAGCAGGTGGAAGCGGGGACCCGGGGTGAGACGTCGCTGGACGCGTGGGAAGCGCGGAAAATAGCTGTGACTGGCGGACCGGACGCGGAACGGGTAAAGAACGAGTATTTTGAGGCTACATTTGCCGATACGATTTCGATTTACCTGTTGTCTTTGTACTTAGATGTGGATTACTACGATCTGCGGGAGCGGGATTATCCGCTGCTGGCGCCTTCTGCCCTGGCTGAACGGCTGAGGAAAGTGGCGGAGCTGTTTCCGGCGAATGCGGGATTTGAGTTTGCGGTGTTGTATAAGCGGCGGGGATAAGAGTGCAGTTTACGGTTTCCTGTTTCTGGTCTCCTGCAGAAAACAATTACAACTTTAAGCTTTTTCCTTTCTGACGGCAGTTGCCGGATAAGAGTGTCCGACCCCCACGTGCTGGATCAATTCTCCTATTTATTTCCGATCACGAAATTAACGGAGCTGGGCTGATTGGGGTTTACGGTGACTGATCGCTCCCATGTTTTTGGCTCGGTGAAGACGGGACGCTGCACCGTGTGCTCGGTGAGGACGTCGTAGGCCTGCTCCTTGCCGGCTAATCCCCAGCCTTCATGCCAGGCGACAATCTGATAGGTACCGGGGGGGACGTTGGTGAATTCGTAGCGTCCACTCTCGTCGGTGACGGCGTAATAAGGATGCCGCACCACCATCATTTCGGCATTCATCCAGACGTGGCCGCCGTTACAGCGAAGGTTAACCAGGCCGGGATTGGACATGGTACGTGAATTGACTTGGTTGGTGAAAGGAAATGGCAGATTGAAGGTGGCGGCGCCATCCATATGAATGGTGTGCAGAGTGGCATCAGAACTTTGCATCTGGAGCGATGTATTTTGCGGCACAAGAAGAATGTGCGGTATGTAGTGGCAGCGCTTCTGATCAAGATGCCGTCTCTGCTCGGGCAGGTCCATGGCCTTGCCGGCAGAGATATCCTTCAGGTAGACAATGGTGTTTGCGACGCCGCCTTCGGGGCCGACCGTCAGGCGCTCGAGACTGATGCTCTTCTTTCCATCCGGGTCACAGATTTGAGGATCTTTGGTAATTGGGAAATCCAGCTGGCGCGGCACCGGGCCCGACCATTTAACCACGCCGGAGATGAATCCTCCGTCAGTGACTGAGATCACTCGATAGGCACCGTCTCCGCTTTGAGCGGCGGCAAAGGTTGCAAGCGTGAGGGTGACGAACAGAAAAAAACAGCGAGTCAT
>Ga0209530_1000804_pt1 | contig 17897 bp, 16 predicted proteins | sample BlaSpr_A8_Ref_O1_FD_187987 | JGI IMG/M metagenome (GOLD analysis project Ga0209530, IMG submission 187987) | Forest soil microbial communities from Thunder Bay, Ontario, Canada - Black Spruce, Ontario site 2_A8_Ref_O1 (SPAdes) (version 2) | ecosystem: Environmental > Terrestrial > Soil > Boreal...
GCCCAATCGATATCAGCAAATCCAGAAATCCTCTCTGATCGAGTTCAGAGCAGATTTTCCATATTTATAGCTAACAAAATGTGTCCGAGGGGGGACTTGAACCCCCACGCCCATTAGTAGGGCACTAGCACCTCAAGCTAGCGCGTCTGCCATTCCGCCACTCGGACAAGACCAAACCGCACGGGTTGGCAGCTAAGGCTATCGGATCGGCCCGCGCGGACCCAACCCAGCTCGCCGACGATGCGGCCCGCCCCGCGGGCCGAGGTGGGGGTACCTCCCGCTTGCGGGGGAGAGGCGGGCAATTAGACCCAGCTCGCCGACGATGCGGCCCGCCCCGCGGGCCGAGGTGGAGCCTGGCGGCCCCGACAGTGGTAGGAAAGGTGGTTGTGACAGCGGAGACCGAGGTTCCAAACAAGCCCAGCGATGATGTGGTCGAAGTTGTCAGCAGATTGATCCGGTTCGATACCACCAACACCGGCGAACTCGAGACCACGCAAGGCGAGGCCGAATGCGCGCAATGGGTCGGCGAGCAGCTCGCAGAGGTCGGCTACCAGCCTGAATATCTCGAATCCGGCGCGCCCGGCCGGGGCAATGTGTTCGCCCGCCTCAAAGGCGCGGACAGCTCTCGTGGCGCACTGCTGATCCACGGGCATCTCGACGTGGTGCCGGCCGAACCGGCCGAATGGAGCGTGCACCCGTTTTCCGGCGCGATCGAGGACGGTTATGTGTGGGGCCGCGGCGCGGTCGACATGAAGGACATGGTCGGCATGATGATCGTGGTCGCCCGGCAGCTCAAGCGGGCCGGCATCGTGCCGCCACGCGATCTGCTGTTCGCGTTCGTCGCCGACGAAGAGCACGGCGGTCACTACGGGGCGCAGTGGCTGGTCGACAATCGCCCCGATCTGTTCGAAGGGGTGACCGAGGCGATCGGTGAAGTGGGCGGTTTTTCCCTGACCATGCCACGCCCTGACGGGGGTGAGCGCCGCCTCTACCTAATTGAAACGGCCGAGAAGGGCTTGTCGTGGATGCGGCTGACCGCTCGGGGCCCGGCCGGACACGGCTCGATGGTCCAAGATCAGAACGCGGTCACCGCGGTTGCCGAGGCGGTCGCCCGGCTGGGCCGGCACCGGTTTCCGCTTGTGGCCACCGACACCGTCGTCCAGTTCCTTGCTGCTATCAGCCAGGAGACCGGCCTCACGTTCGACACCGACTCAGCGGACTTGGAGGGGGTGATCGAAAAGCTTGGCCCGATGGCCCGCATGCTGAAGGCCGTGCTGCACGACACCGCCAACCCGACGATGCTCAAGGCCGGGTACAAGGCCAACGTCATCCCGGCGACCGCAGAAGCCGTGGTCGACTGCCGCATCCTTCCGGGCCGTAAGGCCGCGTTCGAGGCAGAGGTCGACGAGCTGATCGGCCCGGACGTGACGCGCGAGTGGATCAGGGACTTCCCGTCGTATGAAACCAGCTTCGACGGTGACTTGGTCGATGCGATGAACGCCGCGGTGCTGGCGCTCGACCCGGACGGCCGCACGGTGCCGTACATGCTCTCCGGTGGCACCGACGCGAAAGCCTTCTCGCGCTTGGGCATTCGTTGCTTCGGGTTCAGCCCGCTGCGGTTGCCGCCGGAACTGGATTTCGCCTCGTTGTTCCACGGCGTTGACGAGCGGGTACCCATCGATGCGCTGAGGTTCGGAACCGATGTGCTGGCGCACTTCCTGACACACTGCTAGTCAAAAATTCAAAACGACTACCCGAGAGGATCGCCCATGAGCTTGCCGTCCGACCCATATGATGCGCTGCCCAAGCTGCCGACTTTCACCCTGACCTCGGAATCGATTACCGACGGACAACCGCTGGCTACAGCGCAAATCAGCGGGATCATGGGCGCCGGCGGAGCAGACGTCAGCCCGCAACTGAGCTGGTCGGGGTTCCCCGAGGAGACTCGCAGCTTCGCTGTCACCGTCTATGACCCCGACGCCCCGACTTTGTCCGGGTTCTGGCACTGGGCGGTGGCCAACCTGCCCGCCGACTGCACCGAGCTGCCCGACGGCGCAGGCGACGGCCGTGAGCTGCCGGGCGATGCAGCACAGCTGGTCAACGACGCCGGCATGCGTCGCTACGTCGGCGCCGCACCGCCTCCCGGCCACGGCGCGCATCGTTACTACGTCGCCGTGCATGCCGTGGACGTCGACAAGCTCGAGCTCACCGAGGACGCCAGCCCCGCTTTTCTCGGCTTCAACCTGTTCCAGCACGCGATTGCGCGAGCCTACATCCACGGCACCTACGAGCAGACGTAATAGGGCACCGCAGGGCCGTCCTGACCTCGCCCTGATTCCACCGAGTCGGCGATCAGCCACGGATCGACTGACGATTTCACCCGACCGTTCCACAGAGTGGCCGGGTCGGGACCCGGCTACGCCGTGGTGCTAGCCCCGGGCGAAATTGCCAAGGCGAACTGGTCGGGCAGGGTGTTCACCAGGAACGGAACGAGGCCGGCAAACTCCGTGCCGCCGAGGGTGGCGTTGATTGTGATGGGAATACCAAGAACACTCAGCGGCATTGTGACCGTAAGCTGTTGCGGCGGAGTAAGAAGCCCTTGGAAGGGCAGGTGGGCCGTGGACGGCAGGGTAACACCGTCGGTGCTCACCGGCAGCGGCAGATCCACGAGGATGGAGCCATTGAGCATGCCGTTCAAGGCGTAAGCAGGCGTATCGGCGATCGCGTTCAACGCTCCTAAGGCGTTCCCGGTCTGCAGTGCGGTCGAAAACGCCGTCGCGCCCGTTGCGAACCCGTTCAGTGTGGTGAACGGAAAACCGAGTACCGCAAAGCCCAGCTGCAACGGGAACCCGAATATGGCGTCGCCGGCCAGGGTTGCGCCCAGAGGCGCAATCCCTGCGTTTACGTCGAAGTCCGCCGAGATGCCTCCGTTCAGGACCGTAGCGAGCCCGTTGGCGAAGTTGCCCACCATCTGTGCAGGGATAGAGCCGGCGGGCATCAGGCTGGCGAGGCCCTGCACCTGCTGTCCCATGGCGGTGAGGATGGGGAGTAGGGCTCCCGCCGGGCCCAGCAACCCGACAGGTCCCGAGATAGTGAGCGCGAGCGGAATACCAGGAGTGCCACCGATCCCCAACTGGCTGGTGTCGAATCCGGCAATGAAGAGATCCAGGACTCCGCGTCCCCCGTGCTCCACCGCGCCGCTGTAATCGCCCGTCGCTATTGCGGTGCCAACCAGCCCCATGTCGTTCTCGAAGGTAGGCAGTGTGCCCTGGATGGCGGAGCCGAAGTGCTGTAGCGACGTGCCGACCGTCCCGTAGAAGCCGCTGGTGCCGTTGATGAACGTCTGCCCCATGGCCGCCGGGTTGAAGGTCGATGCGCCCTGGATGGCGAGTTGGAAGTTCGCCGGCACGTTCGCCGGGAAGTTCGCGAGGTCGATCGCGACCCCGTTGGAGAACTCCTGGAAGTAATGGCTCTGATTGCTGGCGATCTGGTTCAGGATCGGGAACGGGTGATTCATGAACTGAGAGCCGATCAGATTCAGATTGATGACTGTGGTCTCGCCCAGGACCTGATATGGGTTGGGGTAGGCGCCAACAACCGTTGAGCTTGTCGGGAACAGCCCCGGTAGCAGGTCCTGCAGCAGAGGCAGGAGTCCCTGGAGGGCAGGCACGTCCTGGAAGAGCCCGGTAGTAAGTGATTCAAGGTTGGACAGCGTAATTCCGTTGGCCAGCTCATTGGACAAGAAGTTGCTCAGGTCTAGTCCGATGCCGCCGAAGGTCGGGCCCAAGGGTCCAGAGGTGAGGTTCAAGCCAGGGGCCAAGTTGCCGAAGTTTATGGGCCCGGTCAAGTTGGTGAGGGCTGTAATGAAGGGATTCGCGTTGAAGCTGCCGCCGCCGAGAAGTGTTGCCAAGGAACTCGGGTTGAAGCCGCTGAAAAGCGAGCTAAACTCGCCGGAAAGCGAGCTAAACCCGCTGGTCAAGCCGCCGAGGACGGTGTTCAAGCCAGTGGTCAAGCCGCCCAGGTTTGGGGGGCTCAACAACGCGGTGAGGTTCGGCAAGCCCCCGCCCAGAAGACCACCGAGAAGCCCAGTGCTCGAGGTCCCACCACCGCCCAAGAGGCCGCCGAGAAGCGAGTTTGTGGTCCCGCCCCCGCCGCCACCCAAAAGGCCGCCAAGAAGCCCGGCCGCCGACGTCGCGCCAGCCGTGGGCGCACTCGTCGCATTCGCCAGGGTCTGCCCGGCATTGGCGGCCTCGGCGCTCAGATATGCCGCCGCGCCGCCGTTCAATAAGCTCACAAATTCGTTGTGAAACGCCGACGCTTGGGCGCTCAACGCTTGAAATTGCTGGCCGTACGTGCCGAATATCCCCGAGAGCGCAATCGATACCTCATCGGCGGCCGCAGCCGCGACGCCGGTCGTGGGGGCCGCTGCTGCCGCAGTCGCCTCTCCCAATGTCGAACCGATACCTGCTAAATTCCCGGCCGCCGCCGTCACGGCCTCCGGCGCTGCGATCACGAAAGACATGGCTAACGCCCCTCCCGAGCCTTCCCCAAGGCCAACTAGCCGATACTAAAAGACCAACAACAGGTGATACTAATCACAAGTGGTCCGGAATGTAACGCGATCCGCACCCAATCGCAATCCGATCCCGAGTTTGCACGACCCTGTCAGAATGTTTGCCGGGCTTCAATCTGGGCATCCAGGTGAACTCTTGCGCAGCCCACCAAGACAGCCCCGCGGATGGTGACCGTGTGGGGCGGTCTGACCTAGCCGCGCGATCCGTCCGGTGTGGGGGCCGCTGACCCGACCGCTTCGCCGAGCGAGGCGAACCCGCCGTCGTGCAGTCGGCGGGCGATGCCGTCGTGAATGTGCTTGGCCCACGAGGGGCCGCCGTAGATGAAGCCGGTGTAGCCCTGCAGCAGCGACGCGCCCGCTGTGATCCGCTCCCACGCGTCGTCGGCGGTCTCGATGCCCCCAACACTGATGAGCACCAAACGGCCGCCGACCCGGCCGTAGAGTCGGCGCAGCACTTCAGCGGCGCGCTGCGCCACCGGCGGCCCGGAGATCCCCCCGGCGCCCAGCTCGTCGACTCCCGGTGTGATCAGGCCGTCACGTGACACCGTGGTGTTGGTCGCAACGATGCCGGCCAGGCCCAATTCGACTGACAGGTCCGCGATGTCGTCGATGTCGGAATCGGAAACATCGGGCGCGATCTTCACAAGTACGGGTGCTGACGTTGCTGAGGCTTCCAAGAGGACGCCCTCAAGGATGGGCCGCAGCGACTCGACCGCCTGCAGATCGCGCAGACCTGGCGTGTTCGGCGAGCTGACATTGACCACCAGATAGGAGGCCAGCGGGCCGACCAGCCTGGCGCTTGCCCGGTAGTCATCGACGGCGTCAGCGATCGGGGTTGTCTTTGTCTTGCCGATGTTCACCCCGATCGGTACCTCAGGGCGGTGCCGCGCGAGCCGGACTGCCAGTGCCCCGGCGCCACGGTTGTTGAACCCCATCCGGTTCAGCAGGGCGCGGTCGGCGGGTAGCCGGAACATGCGTGGCGCCGGGTTGCCGGGCTGCGGATGGGCGGTGACGGTTCCGACCTCGGCGTACCCGAAGCCCAATGCACCCCAGGTGAGCAGTCCCATGCCGTCTTTGTCGAATCCGGCGGCCAGCCCGAGCGGTCCGGGAAAACGCACCCCGAACACCGTGCTGGCCAGCACCGGATCGGTGCGGCCAAGCAGCCGGTGCAGCAACCGGCGCACTGGCACGACGGTCGTGAGGCCGCGCAGCGCGGCGAAAACCAGCGTGTGGATGCGCTCGGGCGGAACTAAAAACAGCAGCCTGCGCACTAGGCCGTACACCCGATGATCGCGCGGGTGGCTCACCGTCACAGTTCCGGTTGGTCGGGGCGCCGGCTATTCAGACGAGACTTCTTGCGGCGCAATAATATTCGTCGGCTTCCGTCGGTATAGAGCCGCACCCGCGTCAGCTCCCAACCGCGATATTCGGCTTCAATCGACAGCCGGGTGGAGGCGCTGAGCCGGGTCACGTCCGGGGGCAGGCGCAACGGCACCCACTCGTATTCGTCCGACATTTCCGTGTCCCAGCCCGCGGGCAACCGACTCCGCCGCGGCGCGGGCCCGACGCTCACCGGGTGCCCGCCGCGTGCTCGATGACCTGGACTCCCGCACCCGACGCCGACACCACGTACAAGGTGTCCGACGCTTCGTCAAAGGCCAGCGAGTTCGGTTGCTGCACGGTTGGGTAACGCACCTTTTCGACGGGAATTCCGGTTGTCAGATCGTAACCAATGACAATGTTCGATTCGGTTTGGGATACCCAGGCCAATCCGCGGGACCCGGCCAGGCCGTAGGGCGCCTGCCGCACCGGGTAGGCCTGGCGCAGGATCAGCGGGCTGACGCCGTACACCAGCAGTTGGCCGCCGCGTGTGTCAGCGACCAGGACCCGGCCCAGCGGATCGGCGGCCAGGTTGGTGGCGCCCTCGCCCGCCCGCAGCGCCTGCTCGGCACGGCCATCGGCCCCGATCGTCGTCACCGACGTCTGCCCCCGATCCAGAACAACTGTCGTATTACCCTGTGTCACAAGGGAATCAACACGCGCAAAGATCTTGTTTCGGTTGCCGACAGTGGCGGTGCCGACACTGCTCGGGGTCTGGGAGGCAAGGGTGTAGACGGCGCCGTCGGCGCTGCCCAGGACCAGCTTGCCGTCGGCGCGGCGCGCGATCGCGGTGAATTCGGTCTGCTGGGCTTCGGCGATGTTGACCTGTGCCGTGTGGGCGGTGGCCAGATCGACCGTGAAGTAGCCGCCGCGCGTGGCCAGGTAGGCGGTGCCGCCGTCGTCGCCGGTCAACGCGGTCGCGGGCCCCGGCAGGATGATGACGCGCGGCGCGACCTGGGGATCACCGAAAACCGCGATGCTGGCCGCCGAGGTGGGGTCGGTGCCCGGGGTCAGGACTGCCAACTGGTGAGTGCTGCTGTCGAAGACCGCTGCCTGCGGGTGCCCGCCCAGCGGTCGCACCGCACCGGCGGGGTTCTGCGATACCGGCGGCGACTCGGCCGCGTGTGCCGGCTCGATCGTTGACGGGGCAGTATCGAGCGGATCCGACGAGCAACCCGTCATCAACGACAGCAAAATTAGCGCGCCAAAAAAACTGCGTTGAACTGGTCGTTTATCATCACTACGGCGCAGCAGCAACGATTTCCCTTCGAATGCTGAACATGACATTCAAATTCTAAGGAACGGTTTCGCACCCAATAGGGCCATGTTGCTCACACCGAAGCTTATCGGCGAGGTATGGTCGCGATATGACCGTCACCGCTGACCGGCATATCGCAGACAACGGGTTTGCTGTCGAAGACATGTCGACAGGAATTTTCGCAAGCGGCTACGGACAAGTCGGTGACGGACGCAGTTTTTCGTTCCACATTGAGCACCGGTCACTCGTCGTCGAGGTTTACCGGCCGCGCCTGACTGGGCCAGTTCCTCAGGCTGAGGATGTGGTCGCGAGGTCGGTCCGCAGCCTGTTCGACATCGACCTCACCGACGAGCGCAGCCTGACCGCGGCGGTGCGTGACTCGGTCGCGAACGCAGCGCCGGTCTCGCGTTAGCTCGGCGACGCGGGCATAGCGTCACATCCGCCAGCGGCTGCCTGCACCGGGTACGGTCGTCGTCGTGACGGCGGTTTCAGCGATGTCCTGCTGGCTTTTTCTCGGACCTGACCGTGAGCCGGCCGCCACCCTGATCGCGTTCGTCATCGGCCTGACCGCAGTGGCCTGGCTGCCGCGGTTTCTGCTGCGGCACAGCATGTATTGGTTCGCGGGCTTTCAGGTGGTGGCCGGTGTCGCCGTGCTGACCCTACTGGGCAACAGGACGGTGGCCGCGACATGACCGTCATCTTGCTACGGCACGGCCGGTCCACCTCGAACACCGCGGGCGTCTTGGCCGGCCGTTCCGAGGGCGTCGACCTCGACGACAAGGGCCGCGAGCAGGCTGTGGGCCTGATCGATCGGATCGGTGAGCTGCCGATCCGGGCGGTGGTGTGTTCGCCGTTGCTGCGATGCCGGCGCACCGTCGAACCGCTTGCCCAAGCGTTGTGCCTTGAACCGCTCATCGAAGATCGGCTGGCCGAAGTGGACTACGGGGAATGGACGGGCCGCAAAATCGGCGACTTGGTGAGCGAGCCGTTGTGGCGGGTGGTCCAGGCTCATCCCAGTGCGGCTGTGTTTCCCGACGGTGAGGGTTTGGCGCAGGTCCAAGCACGCGCGGTTTCCGCCGTGCGCGAACACGACCGGCGGCTCGCTGACGGGCACGGCGGTGACGCGCTGTGGGTGGCCTGTACTCACGGTGACGTCATCAAGGCGGTGATCGCCGACGCATACGGCATGCATCTGGATAGCTTCCAGCGCGTCAACGCTGATCCGGCGTCGGTGAGTGTCATCCGTTACACCCAGCTACGGCCATTCGTGTTGCACGTCAACCACACCGGTGCGCGGCTGTCAGGCGCATTGCAGGCCGCGCCCCCACCCAAGAGCGAACCCAAGGCCGACTCCCAGGGTGACCGACCGGAGGGGCCGCAGGAAGAGCATGGCGGGATGATGCCGTCCGGGGACGCGGTGGTCGGCGGCTCCACCGACTGATTCCGATTTCGTCCACTGAAGTGCGGCGCCTCTGGACACGCGAATCGCACGGCGATGGCGACCGCACGGTATTTTGGGAGATGCCATGGCCCGCGAAATTCATGTCTTCCGCACGCCCGACCGCTTCGTGGCCGGGACCGTTGGGCAGCCCGGAAACCGCACCTTTTACATACAAGCGGTGCACGACACCCGCGTGGTGTCGGTGATACTGGAAAAGCAGCAGGTTGCAGTGCTGGCAGAGCGCATCGGTGCGCTGCTGATCGAGGTGAATCGCAGGTTTGGCACACCGGTGCCCCCAGAACCCGCTGAGATCGACGACCTGAGCCCGTTGGTCATGCCCGTCGACGCGGAGTTTCGGGTCGGGACCATGGGCCTGGGCTGGGACTCGGAGGCTCAAACCGTGGTGGTCGAATTACTGGCAGTTACCGACGCCGAATTCGACGCCTCGGTCGTGCTCGACGACACTGAGGAGGGTCCCGACGCGGTGCGTGTGTTCTTGACGCCGGAGTCGGCACGGCAGTTCGCTACCCGCTCCAACCGCGTCATCTCGGGGGGACGTCCGCCGTGCCCGCTCTGCGAGGAACCGTTGGACCCGGAGGGCCACATCTGTGCGCGCACCAATGGCTATAGGCGTGGCGCGCTGCTCGGGCCAGACGATGACCCCGAGGAATGACGACCGTGAGGTGTTGCGGGACGGCGAGCTGACGGTCATCGGACGCATCCGCTCAGCCAGTAACGCCACCTTTTTGTGCGAGTCGACGCTGGGCGAGCGCAGCGTGCACTGCGTGTACAAGCCAGTTTCCGGTGAGCAGCCGCTGTGGGACTTCCCCGATGGGACCCTGGCCGGACGCGAACTCGGCGCGTATTTGGTGTCGACCGAGTTGGGTTGGAACATAGTTCCGTACACCGTGATTCGTGATGGCCCGGCGGGCCCCGGCATGCTGCAGCTGTGGGTGCAGCAACCCGGTGACGCGGTCGACTCGGATCCTAAGCCGGGCCATGACTTGGTTGACCTGTTTCCCGCCGACAAGCTGCAGCCGGGTTATCTGCCGGTGCTGCGCGCCTACGACTACGCCGGTGACGAGGTCATCCTGATGCACGCCGACGACGTCCAGTTGCGGCGGATGGCGGTGTTCGACGTGCTGATCAACAACGCCGACCGCAAGGGCGGTCACATCCTGTTCGGTCTCGATGGCCATGTCTACGGTGTCGACCACGGTGTATGCCTGCACGTCGAGAACAAGCTTCGCACCGTGTTGTGGGGCTGGGCAGGCAAGCCGGTCGACGACCAAACCGTGGAGTCGGTTGCCGGGCTCGGCGACGCTCTTAGCGGCGCGCTTGGCGAGGTGCTGGCCGGACTGATCACCCACGCAGAAATCGCGGCGCTGCGCAGGCGCGCGTGTGCGTTGCTGGACAATCCGGTGATGCCTGGACCGAACCGGCATCGCCCGATACCCTGGCCGGCCTTTTAGAGCCGGCGGCGCAGAGCGGTCGTCATCGTCGGCGATACTGAAGCGGTGACCCCGGCCCCCGATGACACGAGGGACGACGTGTCAGACCTGACAGATGCCGCGCTGGCCGCCGATCTCGCTGCCGATGCGGGGGAGTTGCTGCTGAAAGTGCGCGAGGAGATCGGCTTCAGCCATCCATGGGCGCTCGGCGACGCAGGTGACTCGCTGGCAAATGCGCTGCTGCTGCGACGGCTGCGGGCCGAGCGGCCGGCGGACGCGGTGCTCAGCGAGGAAGCTCACGACGATCTGGTTCGGCTCAAGTGCGATCGGGTGTGGATCGTCGACCCATTGGACGGCACCCGCGAGTTCTCCACGCCCGGGCGCGACGACTGGGCGGTACACATCGCGCTGTGGCAGCGCCCCACCGACGGCCGGCGTGAAATCACTGACGCGGCAGTGTCATTGCCGGCCCGTGGGAACACGGTGTACCGCAGTGACACCGTCACCGCCGGCGCCGCGCGCGTAGGCGTTCCCGACACGATAAGGATAGCCGTCAGCGCCACGCGGCCACCGGCCGTGCTGCACCGTATGCGGCAGACGCTGGCCATCCAGCCCGTGGCGATCGGCTCGGCGGGCGCTAAGGCCATGGCCGTCATCGACGGCGACGTCGACGCCTACGTGCACGCCGGGGGCCAGTGGGAATGGGATTCGGCGGCGCCGGCAGGGGTACTGATGGCCGCCGGGATGCACGCGTCGCGACTTGACGGCTCGCCGCTGCGCTACAACCAGCACGACCCGTACCTGCCCGACTTCGTGATGTGTCGCGCCGACCTGGCGCAGATTCTGCTCGGAGCCATCCGTCACGGTTGGCGCTAGGCCGACGGGCTTAGAGTCGTTGCTATGCAGTCGTGGCCCTCCGCGCAGGTTCCGGTATTGGCGGGACGCGGTCCTGAACTCCGGCTGTACGACACCTCTGACCGGCAGGTGCGCCCGGTCGCGCCCGGCACCGGCCCTTCCGCTGGCGCCTCCTCGAAAGCGACCATGTACGTCTGCGGGATCACCCCCTACGACGCCACCCATCTGGGCCACGCCGCGACCTATCTGGCGTTCGACCTGATACATCGACATTGGCTGGATCTCGGTCACGAGGTGCACTACGTACAGAACGTCACCGACGTCGACGATCCCCTGTTTGAGCGCGCCAATCGCGACGGCGTCGACTGGCGTGACCTCAGCGAACGCGAGGTCGCGTTGTTCCGCGAGGACATGGCGGCGCTGCGAGTACTGCCGCCAGGCGAGTATGTCGGGGCGACCGAAGCGATTCCCGAAATGGTCGAACTCGTCGAGAAAATGCTGGCATCCGGGGCAGCGTACGTCGTCGACGGCGAGTACCCGGACGTCTATTACCGGGCCGATGCCACGCCGCAGTTCGGTTACGAGTCCGGCTATGACCGCGAGACGATGCTGCGGCTGTTTGCCGAGCGCGGCGGCGACCCGGACCGGCCCGGCAAGACTGACGAGCTCGATGCCTTACTCTGGCGGGCGGTGCGGCCCGGGGAGCCCAGCTGGCCGTCACCGTTTGGCGCTGGCCGGCCGGGCTGGCACGTGGAGTGCGCGGCGATCGCGCTCAGCCGCCTCGGCAGCGGCCTTGACATTCAGGGCGGGGGCAGCGACCTGATCTTCCCGCATCACGAATTCACCGCTGCGCACGCCGAATGTGTAAGAGGCGAAAGGCGATTCGCCCGGCACTACGTGCACGCCGGGATGATCGGCTGGGACGGCCACAAGATGTCCAAGAGCCGCGGCAACCTGGTGCTGGTTTCGGCGCTGCGGGCCCAGGGTGTTGAGCCGGCGGCCATCCGGCTGGGCCTGCTGGCCGGGCATTACCGTGCGGACCGCTCGTGGAGCCAGCAGGTGCTCGACGAGGCAATCGCTCGGCTGCATCGCTGGCGTGCCGCGACTGCCCTGCCCGCCGGCCCAGATGCCTCCGACGCTATCGCCCGAGTGCGCCAGTACCTGGCCGATGATCTTGACACCCCCAAAGCGATTGCAGCACTTGATGGTTGGGCTACCGATGCGCTGGAGTACGGCGGCCACGACGCGGGCACGCCGAGGTTGATGGCAACTGCCGTCGATGCGCTACTCGGGGTGGACCTCTAATCGGCTCGGCGGTACCCGCAAGGTAATTTGTCGGCCATGACATCGCTACAGGGCAAAGTCGTCTTCATCACAGGTGGCGCCCGGGGAATCGGGGCTGAGGTCGCCCATCGGCTACGCAGTAAGGGGGCCAAACTCGTGCTGACCGATCTCGACAAAGGCGCGCTGACTACGCTCGCCGCTGAACTCGGCGGTGACGAGCGAGTACTGACCGCGGTCGCTGACGTGCGCGACTTGGCCGCCATGAAGGCCGCGGCCACCCAGGCCGTCGAACGTTTCGGCGGCATTGATGTTGTCGTGGCCAACGCAGGCATCGCCAGCTATGGATCGGTCTTGCAGGTGGACCCGGAGGTCGTCAAGCGGGTATTGGACGTCAACCTGCTCGGTGTTTTTCACACGGTGCGCGCCACCTTGCCGGCGGTGATCGACCGCCGCGGTTATGTGCTGATCGTCTCGTCGCTGGCGGCTTTCGCGGCGGCTCCGGGGATGGCGCCGTACGACATGTCGAAAGCCGGCAACGAGCATCTCGCCCACGTGCTGCGACTCGAGGTCGGCCACCTCGGCGTCAGCGTCGGCTCAGCACACATGTCGTGGATCAACACCGCGATGGTTCGCGACACCAAGGCCGACCTGCCCGCGTTCGACAGACTGCTCGCGGCTTTGCCTTGGCCGTTGAATACGACCACCTCGGTGGACAAGTGCGCGTCAGCGTTCGTCAAAGGAATCGAGGGCCGCAAGGGCCGCGTTTACTGCCCGCGCTGGGTGGGCCTGTTCCGCTGGGTGAAGCCGGTGATGTCCACCCCGATCGGCGAACTTCCCGTCCGTAAAATTGCTGCTGAGCTGATGCCCCAAATGGACGCCGAAGTCGTCGCGCTCGGTCGCTCCACCAGCGCCTACACCCAATCGTTAGAAAAGCGCTAGGCGCCCGGCGTCGAGTTGTTGTCGGCTATGTCGATTTTTCGCCCAACGAGTCGACGCTCGGTGCAGAACGTGCCGGTGATTTAGCGCCCAAAACCGGGGCGGCGACGGCGCAGGTAACGTTCGAACTCAGCGGCCAGCGCATCGCCGTCGATCTTGCCCAGGGCCTCATTCACATCGACTTCGGCGTCGCCACGCTGTTCCAGCGACACCACGTATTCGGCCAGTTCCTCGTCCTCGGCGGTAATCTCGGTGATCGCCTGTTCCCACTCCTCGGCTTGAGCTGGCAGGTCAGCCAGTGGGACCTCGATGTCGAGCACGTCTTCGACGCGGCGTAGCAGCGCTACTGTCGCCTTCGGGTTCGGCGGGTGTGACACGTAGTGCGGGACTGCCGCCCAGAACGTCACCGCCGGGATCCCGGCGGCCACGCAGGCGTCTTGGAATACCCCGGCGATCCCGGTTGGGCCCTCGTAGCGAGTCTCTTCCAGGCCGAAGAGACTTGCCGACTCGGGGGAGTAGGCCGCACCCGAGACTGGCACCGGTCGGGTGTGTGGTGTGTCGGCCAGCAGTGCCCCCAGGATCACGACAGTGTCGACGTTGAGCTTGTCGGCAATGGCCAGCAACTCTGCGCAGAATGTGCGCCAGCGCATATTCGGCTCCACCCCGTGCATCAACACGACGTCACGCTCGCTGCCTGGCGGGCGGCAGTGTGATATTCGCATCGCCGGCCACACCAGCTCGCGGGTGACGCCGTCGACTTGGCGGATAACCGGACGATTTACCTGGTAGTCGTAATACGCCTCGTCGTCGATCTCAATGATCGGATCGGCTTCCCAGATGGCATCCAGGTGCTCCAGCGCATCGCTGGCCGCGTCGCCGGCATCGTTCCAGCCCTCAAACGCCGCCACGACGATCGTGTTGTGCAATTCGGGCAGCGCGGCGCTGCCATCCGGCGGGGTCACAGAATCAGGTTACGGCCTGGGCCGACGTCTCTGTGCAGATGGCTGCAAACGGCCGCAGACCTTCTTGCAAGGTCGGCCCAAGCGCCTGCCAGAGAGCTGTCGGGCACCGACGCATTTGCATAGAACGAATATCCTTGTGGGGTGACTGCCGCTAACGAACATCGCTACGACACCGATATCCTCGACACTTTGGCGCAGCGTGTGGTGGTCGGCGACGGCGCAATGGGCACGCAGTTGCAGGCTGCGGACCTCACGCTCGACGACTTCCGCGGCCTGGAAGGCTGCAACGAGATCCTCAATGAGACGCGTCCCGACGTGCTGGAGACCATCCACCGTGCCTACTTCGAGGCGGGCGCCGACGCCGTGGAGACCAACACCTTCGGCTGCAACCTGTCCAACCTGGGCGACTACGACATCGCCGACAAGATCAGGGACCTGTCGGCAAAGGGAACCGCGGTCGCGCGCCGGGTCGCCGACGAACTGACCACCCCCGACCGCAAGCGCTACGTGCTGGGATCGATGGGGCCTGGCACCAAGCTGCCGACCCTGGGCCACACCGAGTACCGCGTGATCCGCGACGCTTACGCCGAGGCGGCACTCGGGATGCTCGATGCCGGCGCTGACGCCATCCTGGTGGAAACCTGCCAGGACCTGCTGCAGCTGAAGGCCGCGGTGTTGGGATCGCGACGGGCGATGACGCAGGCCGGTCGGCACATTCCGGTATTCGCCCACGTCACCGTGGAGACCACCGGCACGATGCTGCTGGGTAGCGAGATCGGCGCGGCGTTGACCGCCGTCGAGCCGCTCGGCGTCGACATGATCGGTTTGAACTGTGCGACGGGTCCCGCCGAAATGAGCGAGCACCTGCGCCACCTGTCCAGGCATGCCCGTATCCCGGTGTCCGTGATGCCGAATGCCGGGCTGCCGGTGCTGGGCGCCAATGGCGCCGAGTACCCATTGCAGCCTGACGAATTGGCCGAGGCGCTGTCCGGTTTCATCGCCGAGTTCGGGCTCTCGCTGGTCGGCGGCTGTTGCGGCACCACCCCGGAACACATACGCAAAGTTGCCGCGGCGGTGGCCAAATTCAACGACGGGACCGCACAACGTGGCGAGCGTCACGTGACCTACGAGCCCGCGGTTTCGTCGTTGTACACCGCCATCCCGTTCGCGCAGGACGCCTCGGTCCTGGTGATCGGGGAGCGGACGAATGCCAATGGCTCCAAGGCGTTTCGTGATGCGATGATCGCCGAGGACTACCAGAAGTGCCTGGACATCGCCAAGGATCAGACCCGCGACGGCGCGCACCTGCTGGATCTGTGCATCGACTACGTGGGCCGCGACGGGGTAGCCGACATGACAGCGCTGGCCAGCCGGCTGGCGACGGCGTCGACCTTGCCGATCGTGCTGGACTCCACCGAAGCCCCCGTGCTGCGAGCAGGTTTGGAGCACCTGGGTGGACGCTGCACCATCAACTCGGTCAACTATGAGGACGGCGACGGTCCCGAGTCGCGCTTTGCCAAGACCATGGAGTTGGTCGCCGAACACGGCACCGCGGTCGTCGCGCTGACCATCGACGAAGAGGGCCAGGCCCGTACCGCCGAGAAGAAGGTCGAGATCGCCGAGCGGCTGATCAACGACATCACCGGCAACTGGGGAGTCGACGAATCCTCGATCCTCATCGACACTTTGACCTTCACCGTCGCCACCGGTCAGGAGGAGTCCCGCAAAGACGGCATCGAGACCATCAAGGCCATCCGTGAGCTGAAGAGGCGCCATCCGGACGTGCAGACCACGCTCGGGTTGTCCAACATCTCGTTCGGCCTCAATCCCGCCGCGCGCCAGGTGCTCAACTCGGTGTTCCTGCACGAATGTCAGGAAGCCGGGTTGGATTCAGCGATCGTGCACGCGTCGAAGATCATGCCGATGAACCGGATTCCGGAAGAGCAACGCGACGTCGCACTGGACCTGGTGTACGACCGCCGTCGCGACGAGTATGACCCGCTGCAGGAGCTGATGCGGCTGTTCGAAGGTGTGTCGGCGGCGTCCTCGAAGGAATCCCGCGCGGCCGAGTTGGCTAAGCTACCACTGTTCGACCGGCTGGCGCGGCGCATCGTCGACGGCGAGCGCAACGGCCTGGAGGCCGACCTCGACGAGGCGATGACCCAGAAGCCGCCGCTGGCGATCATCAACGAGAACCTGCTGGCCGGCATGAAGACGGTCGGTGAGCTGTTCGGTTCCGGTCAGATGCAGCTGCCGTTCGTGTTGCAGTCGGCCGAGGTGATGAAAGTCGCTGTCGCCTATCTGGAACCGCACATGGACAAGTCCGACGATGACTCAGGCAAGGGACGAATCGTGCTGGCCACCGTCAAGGGCGATGTGCACGACATCGGCAAGAATCTCGTCGACATCATTCTGAGCAACAACGGCTACGAAGTGGTCAACATCGGCATCAAGCAGCCGATTGCCAACATTCTCGAAGTTGCCGAAGACAAGAGCGCCGACGTGGTCGGGATGTCGGGCCTGCTGGTGAAATCGACCGTGGTGATGAAGGAAAACCTCGAGGAGATGAACACCCGCGGAGTCGCCGAGAAGTTCCCGGTCCTGCTCGGCGGTGCCGCGTTGACCCGAAGCTACGTGGAAAACGACCTCGCTGAGGTCTATGAGGGCGAAGTGCATTACGCGCGAGACGCTTTCGAGGGTCTGAAGTTGATGGACACCATCATGAGCGCCAAGCGGGGCGAGGCCGTGGAGCCGGGGAGCCCGGAGGCCTTGGAGGCGGAAGCAGCCCTCAAGAAGGAAGCCGAGCGCAAGGCCCGCCATGAGCGGTCCAAGCGCATTGCGGCGCAGCGTAAGGCGGCTGAGGAGCCGGTCGAGGTGCCCGAACGGTCCGATGTCGCCGCCGATGTCGAGGTCCCAATTCCGCCGTTCTGGGGGTCGCGGATTGTCAAGGGCCTGGCGGTAGCCGACTACACCGGCCTGCTGGATGAGCGCGCACTGTTCTTGGGCCAGTGGGGATTGCGTGGCCAGCGCGGCGGTGAGGGGCCGTCATACGAAGAGCTCGTCGAGACCGAAGGCCGGCCGCGGCTGCGGTACTGGCTGGACCGGTTGTCCACTGACGGCATTCTGGCGCACGCCGCGGTGGTGTACGGCTACTTCCCGGCGGTGTCCGAAGGCGACGACGTCGTCGTGCTCACCGAGCCCAAACCCGACGCCGACGTGCGGTTCCGCTTCACCTTCCCGCGCCAGCACCGCGGCCGGTTTTTGTGCATCGCCGATTTCATCCGTTCGCGGGATCTGGCGATTGAGCGTGGCGAGGTTGACGTGCTGCCGTTCCAGCTGGTCACGATGGGCCAGCCGATCGCCGACTTCGCCAACGAGCTGTTCGCGTCGGATTCCTACCGCGATTACCTCGAAGTGCACGGCATCGGCGTGCAGCTCACCGAGGCGCTGGCCGAATACTGGCACCGGCGGATTCGCGAGGAGCTCAAGTTCTCTGGGAACCGGGCCATGTCGGCCGACGACCCCGAGGCCGTCGAAGACTACTTCAAACTGGGCTACCGCGGTGCCCGCTTCGCCTTCGGCTACGGGGCCTGCCCCGACTTGGAGGACCGAGCCAAGATGATGGAGCTGCTCGAGCCCGAACGCGTCGGCGTGACGCTGTCTGAGGAGTTGCAGCTACACCCCGAGCAGTCGACCGACGCGTTTGTCCTGCACCACCCCGAGGCCAAGTACTTCAACGTCTAAACCGATGGAAACG
>Ga0209530_1000805_pt1 | contig 17825 bp, 16 predicted proteins | sample BlaSpr_A8_Ref_O1_FD_187987 | JGI IMG/M metagenome (GOLD analysis project Ga0209530, IMG submission 187987) | Forest soil microbial communities from Thunder Bay, Ontario, Canada - Black Spruce, Ontario site 2_A8_Ref_O1 (SPAdes) (version 2) | ecosystem: Environmental > Terrestrial > Soil > Boreal...
CAGAGAATCTGTGTTGCGAGTCCCGAGCGAAAGCAGAAGCTTGGCAAGACGCCAATCGGGCCGAATGCTGGAGAAAATCTGCTTATGTTTCACCTGTCCGGCCATAATGGCGCGATGCACGCCTTCGCGTTTGAAAGTCTCAATCAGCTTAGAAAGTTCTCCTAGTGAAAGCCAATGAACGGCAGCGGCGCCGCGGGTTTCGATCTCAGGAAAAGCCTCTTCCTTGATGGCGGCGACGATAACTTCGTATCCCGCAGCACGGGCCGCATCGAGAACAAGAAAAGGAAAGCGACCGTTGCCCGCGATGAGGCCGAGTTTCCCTCTGCTTTCTGGCATCGACCGCCAGTGTAAATGAAAAACCTTGGCGGAGAACGTGAGAGCTGAATGCTGGGTGCGGAATGCTACTTAATAACTCCACGCTCGGACTGTTCGATGAACTTCAGCAGCATCTCGACATCTTCCCCACGATCCGACTCGGCTCTCAATTTTTCCAGAGCCTGCGAAGTATTGAGCTTCGATGCCAACAGAACCTTGTAAGCGTGGTGGATTTTGTGAATACGGTCTTTGCTGAATCCGCGGCGCTCCAGGCCAATCGCATTCAACCCATACGCGCGAGTATCGCGGGAAGCAGAAGTCTTGGAAAAGGGAAGAACATCGCGGGTAATCGTGGTCCCGCCTCCGACAAAGGAATACGCGCCAATGCGGACGAAATGGTGCACCGGGCAGAGCGCACCAACCGTGGCCCACTCTTCGACCGTGACGTGCCCGCCAAGAGTCGCGGCGTTGGCGAGAATCACGTGATCGCCGATTGAGCAATCGTGGGCGACGTGCGTGTACGCCATCACCAGAACGTCACTACCCACGCGAGTCAGTCCGCCGCCCTTTACAGTGCCGCGATTGATGGTAACGAACTCACGAATCTGGTTGCGGTGGCCGATTTCCAGGCGAGTGGGTTCGCCGGCGTAGGTCAAATCCTGCGGCGGCATTCCGATCGAGCAAAATGGAAAAAAGGCATTATGGGTGCCAATTTTCGTTGGCCCTTCGATGGTCACGTGCGAAATCAGGCGACACGATTCTCCGAGTTCAACATCGGGCCCGACCACACAGTAAGGACCAATTTTGCAACTCGAGTGAATTCTGGCGCCGGGATCGACAATGGCTGTGGGATGGACTTTCATCTGCCGCGAACCGTGGCTCCTAGGTCTGAACCGTTTCCTGCGCAGATCTTTTTTCAGCGCGCGCCCGATCGACCAGCCTGCAAGTCACAAGGGCCTCGGCAGCAAGTGTGTCGCCGACGTAGGCAGTGCCTTCCATGCGCCCCGCATTGCCACGCCACACTTTCACCACGACCTCGATGCGGAGTTGATCGCCTGGAACCACTGGGCGACGAAACCGGGCGCGTTCAATTCCGGTAAACAGTACCAGCTTGGTGTCGCGATCCTCGACTTCGGTGAACAGCAGCACTCCGCCCGCCTGAGCCATGGCCTCGACGATGAGGACACCGGGCATTACGGGAAGGCCGGGAAAGTGTCCGGCGAAGAACTGCTCGTTGATCGTAACGTTCTTGATTGCCACAATTCGCTTCCTGCGATCAAGATCGATCACGCGGTCAATGAGCAGGAATGGAAAACGATGTGGAAGGATTCGCTGGATCTCAGTGACGTCCAGCGTGATCTTGGGCGCGGCAGCCTCGGTCGTGGTTTGAGCAGTTTCGGTCATTCTGTTTCTCGTTAACACAAAAGCGAAAGATGAAGAGCGAAGATTATACTGTACCGCGCGCTGCTGTAGTCTTTCAGAAAAGGATTGCATGCTTAAGAAAGCATCAAGAACAACCGATGAAGCCGCCTCCGAGATAAATCTGGCGAAGCGGTTGCGCTATTTCGAGGAACGAAGCGACGCGATGGTTCAAACCGTTCGTCAACTAGTGGAGACGGAGTCACCCAGCGACAACAAGGACGCTGTCGATCAGCTGGGAACGCTGCTTGCCGGAAGATTCGAAGCTCTCGGCGGCCATGCGAAGTTTCATCGGACGCCAAATTTTGGCGATCACCTACAGGTGGACTTCGCGGGTACGAGAAAGGTGAAACCGGTGCTGCTTCTCGGACACCTGGATACCGTGTATCCGCTGGGCACGCTGGCAAACATGCCGTGCCGCGTGGCTGAAGGACGGTTGTGGGGGCCGGGTGCGTTTGACATGAAGTCCGGGATCGCCCTCATGTTGCACGCGATCGAGGCGCTACGCGCCTGGCACGAGGATGTTTTGCCGAGGCCGCTGACCGTTCTTTTAGTTTCCGACGAAGAAGTCGGCAGCGATACGTCACGACTGATCACAGAAAATCTCGCAATAAAATCCGCTGCTGTGCTGGTGCTCGAACCTTCTCATGGGCCGAAGGGCGCGGTGAAAACCGCTCGCAAGGGCATTGGAGAGTACGTTCTGAAAGTTACCGGCAAAGCCGCACACTCAGGACTCGATTTCGAGAAAGGGCAAAGCGCGATTTTGGAGCTGGCGAGGCAGACCGTGTCGCTCCAGAAGTTGATCGATCTGAAACGAGGCCTGACGCTCAACGTGGGAACGGTGCAAGGCGGCACGCGCGTGAACGTGATTCCTGCTGAAGCTACTGCGGTGCTCGACGTGCGAGTTGCGCGCAAGCAGGATGCGGCTGGCATTGACCGCAAACTTCGTTCGCTGAAGCCGTTTAACCGCAAGTGCAAGCTCGAAATCAGCGGTGGAATGAATCGTCCGCCCATGGAGCGGACTCCATCCGTGGCCGCGCTCTACAAAAAAGCGGTGGAGATCGCCAAACAATTGAACTGGAAATTAGAGGAAGCCGCGGTCGGTGGCGGATCAGATGGAAACTTCACGGCTGCTCTGGGGATTCCGACTCTCGACGGATTGGGCGGAGTAGGCGAGGGCGCGCACGCGACTCACGAATCCATTCTGATCTTCGAGTTGCCAAAACGTGCTGCGCTGTTAGCCGAACTGATCACGAGTGTCTAGTGTCCGACCATACGAAAGAAATGCGGCCAAACTCGACCTTTCTTTGACTCCATTGGGTGGGAAGCCTAGAATTTCCACAGGGACGCGATCGGAAGGCAACTGGAGGATTTATGGGTGAAGGACTATTTCAGCCTCTGCATATTCTGTTAATCGTGGCCATCGCCCTTTTGCTTTTCGGTCCCAGTAAGCTGGCGGATTTGGGTAAAGGGTTGGGCGAAGGCATCAAGAATTTCAAATCAGCCATGAAAGATGGCGAGCAGGATAAAGATAAGAAGTCGTAACTTACCCAGCTGGCGAGACCTGGCTTGCTACGTCTCGGTCTAAACAATGCCGTGCTCCCGCAGCATTGTGTACACGAGCGCCACCGGCAATCCCACGACGCTGAAATAATCTCCCTCGATACGCCGAATCCAGCGCGAAGCTCTGCCCTGAATAGCGTAGGCTCCAGCTTTATCCATTGGCTCGTTGGTCGAGACATATGAGCGAATGTCGTCTTCGCTGAGAGCGTCCATGGAAACGATTGTGGTTTCCGAGCGGACGTCTTGAAATCCAGTTTCCAGTTGCCGGTTTTCCGTTCTCGATTGCGGACCCACCAGACAAACTCCCGTTGTTACGTGATGCTTGCGTCCCGAAAGCAGACGCAACATGCGGACAGCATCGGCGGCGTCGCCGGGCTTGCCCAAAATTTCTGCGTCTACGACCACGATGGTATCGGCGCCAAGAACAAATTCATCGGGCCGGTCGCGAAACACAGTGAGAGCTTTTTCGCGTGCCATCCGTTCGGCGAACGCTTGCGGCGCTTCTCCACTGCGAGGAACTTCGGGAATATTGGTCGGCTGCACCACGAACGAAATTCCCGCGTTTCGCAGAAGATCCTGGCGGCGCGGAGAGGCAGAGGCGAGTATCAACATGCAGGCTGATTCTAGCCGAGAACTGAGAACCGACAACTGCCTGCTAAAATCAAATCTTGACTCCCGCAGCTATGGACGCCGCTTTTATCCGTAATTTTGCCATTATTGCGCACATTGACCACGGGAAATCCACGCTTGCCGATCGCTTGCTGGAGTTGACCGGTTCACTCACGGCTCGCGAAATGCAAGCCCAGGTGCTGGACTCCATGGATCTGGAGCGGGAGCGCGGCATCACCATCAAAGCTCATGCCGTTCGAATGATGTATACGGCGCAGGATGGTCAGACTTACCAGCTCAATCTGATCGACACGCCCGGACACGTGGATTTTTCTTACGAAGTGTCGCGTGCACTGGCGTCATGCGAAGGCGCTTTGCTGATCGTGGACGCTTCTCAGGGAGTCGAAGCCCAGACCCTGGCGAATGCTTATCTCGCCATCAATCACGGCCTCGAAATTATTCCGGTCATCAATAAGATCGACCTACCGAGCGCTGACATTCCTCGCACTAAAGAAATGATCGAAGGCGCCGTTGGCCTGGACGCATCCGATGCCGTTTTGATCAGCGCCAAGACCGGACAGGGTGTGCCGGACGTGTTGGAGGCTATCGTCAAACGCATTCCCCCGCCCAAGGGAGATCCTGAAAAGCGGCTGCAGGCATTGATTTTCGATTCCTGGTTCGATCCCTACCGCGGCGTGATAGTCCTTACGCGCGTTTTCCAGGGCACACTTCGCAAGGGACAAAAAATTCGGCTGATGTGGAATGGGCGCGTGCTCGACGTGGAAGCGCTGGGCGTGTTGACCCCCAAACCGGTGGAGATCGGAGAACTGCGTGCCGGCGAAGTCGGATTCCTGATCGCGAACATCAAGAACGTCGCCGACACAAAAATCGGCGACACAATTACGGAGGAAAATAATCCTGCCATCGAACCTCTGCCCGGCTTCGAAGAGATCAAGCCCATGGTCTTTGCCGGACTCTATACCGTCGATGCGCACGAGCACACGCAACTTCGCGAGGCGCTCGAGAAACTGCGCTTAAACGACTCGTCGTTCTTCTTCGAGCCGGAAAGTTCGGTTGCTCTGGGATTCGGCTTCCGCTGCGGCTTCCTGGGCCTGTTGCACATGGAGATTATTCAGGAGCGGCTCGAGCGCGAATTTAATCTTGAGCTGATCACTACAGCGCCCGGTGTCCGCTACAAGATTTACAAGACGAACGGAGAAATGGTCGAAGTCGATAACCCCTCGCGCTGGCTGCCCCCGAGTGAGATCGCCAAGATCGAAGAGCCCGTGATTCTGGCGACGATTCTGACGAATGAAGAATACGTCGGCGGCATTCTGGCGTTGGTGGAAGAGAAGCGGGGCAAACAGAAAACCTTCGAGTATGTCAGTTCGTCGCGAGTGATGCTGCACTACGAGCTGCCCCTCAACGAAATCGTTCTCGATTTTTACGATCGCTTGAAATCGGTCTCGCGAGGCTACGCGTCGCTTGACTATCATCTGGCCGACTATTGGGAATCGCCCATGGTCAAGATGGATATCCTGGTGGCCGGCGAACCGGTGGACGCACTTTCCATCATCGTGCACCGCGATTTTGCCTACGAACGAGGCAAGGCACTCGTTTCCAAAATGCGGGAGCTGATTCCGCGGCAGATGTTCGAGGTCGCGATCCAGGCTTCGATCGGAGCCAAGATCATTGCCCGCGAGACCGTGCATGCCATCCGCAAGAACGTGCTGGCGAAGTGTTACGGCGGCGACATTACGCGCAAACGCAAGCTGCTGGAAAAACAAAAAGAAGGAAAGAAGCGCATGAAGCGCATCGGGCGAGTGGACATTCCGCAGGAGGCATTTCTTGCGGTGCTGAAAGTCGGCGAGGACAGTTAACAATCATGGCTGATGGAAAACGAACAAAGGAAAACCGGCCGGGCAGCGAACGTTATCCGCCCACAGTTGCGGCTGCGAGCTGGGGTATCACGGGCAAAGCACGAATCAGTTGGCACGTGTAAGGATGTTTGGGCGATTGGAACAGTTCCGCAGTTTTGCGACACTCAACGATTTCACCATCATTCATCACCGCCACGCGATGTGCAATCGTCGCAACCGACAGCAGGTCGTGCGAAATATAGAGAATGCTGATTCCGAATTTCGTGCTCAGGCTGGCAAAGAGCTGAAGAATTTCTGCCTGAGTGATCAGGTCGAGAGCGCTGGTCGGCTCGTCGGCAATCAGCAACGCAGGACGGTGCAACACAGCCATCGCAATCAGAACGCGCTGAGCTTGGCCCACGCTTAGTTGCGACGGATACCGTCGCCGGAACTCCAGGTCTCCAGGCAGGCTGACATTTGTTAAGGCTTCGCGCAATGCTTGCTGGCACTCGTCTTTTGAGCCACGACGATGAACTTTCCAGGCTTCTTCGAGTTGCGTTCCAATGCGAAGCGCCGGATTTAGCGAGGACATGGGGCTCTGCAGGATCAGCCCAATTTCCTTGCCGCGGAGAGATCGAACGTCGCATTCACTCAAGGCCATCAGGTCGCGGCCGTTAAAGTGAATTGAGCCCTGAGCTCGACCTCTTTTTAGATAGAGCAGTTTCAAAATAGCCAACGCCAGCGTGCTCTTGCCGCAACCGCTTTGACCGACCAGCCCCAGGATTTCCTGCCTGCCGATGTCCAGCGACAAGTCGCGCAACACTCCAGCTTTGCCGGGGTAATCGACCGAGAGTCGCAGGGAAAGCAGAGGCTCCGCATCCATCAGCGATTCCTGGCGACCTCGCTGGTCAGCGAAAGCTGATCGATGTTCCAGTAGACTTGCGGCCGCAGCACGACCGGATGCGCGTTGTGCACCGCCGGCGAAACCGCCGACAGCGCGTTCTTGTTCACCAAGTAAATAAACGGCTCCTGCTGCCACGCGATCTCCTGTACCTTGTCGAAATCTTCCTTACGTTTCTTCGGGTCCAGAGTAGAGGCTTGCGCGCGCATCAGCTTATCGATTTCCGCTTCCCACGTGGTCGCTGGAGTTTTTTGGCTGGGATTCCACTGATGACTGTCGGCAGAACTCAACCACACGGTCATTTGCGCATTGGGATCAAGTTCGTCGTTCACCAGGCCGAGCAGGCAAGCCTCATAGTCAAAAGTTTGAGTGATACGCTCGATCAGCGAAGGAAAATCCAGCGTGACCACATTCAGCTTGATCCCAATGCCAGACAAATCCTGTTGGATCATGGTCGCCATGCGTTCGCGATATTTGTTCCCGGAATTAGTGATCACCGAAAACTCGACGGCGTGTCCATCGTGATCGCGCAAGACGTTATCTTGAAGACGGAAACCATCTTGAGCCAGCATTTGCAGCGCCGATTTCTGGTCGAAGGGATGTGCTTGCAGTTTGGCATTGAACCAGAATTTGTTAGCTGGAGAAACTGGCCCCACCGCGGGACGCGCGTGTCCGCGAAACACGATCCGGGCAATATCCTCGCGATTGATCGATTCGGAAATCGCCCGCCGGAAGTTCGTCGAAGTGAACCACGCTTTCTTGTACGACGGCAGAGGAGCGCTGGCGACTTGATTGAACCACATCTCCTCGGAATCTAGCGAGGCCCCGGCATCGTGCGCCATGGACGGATCCTGGGCAACCACTTTGTCGAAATACTCGGCATCGAGCGAGTTGATGAAATGAATTTCCCCGCGCGTCAGGCGCAGCATTTCGATGTCGCGGTTCTGCTGAATATCGAGTCGCACCGATTCGATGTAAGGCAGTGGGCGGCCCGCAGGATCTTTTTCCCAGTAGTTCGGATTGCGTTTCAGGATCAGATACGATCCAGCTTTATTCTCCCCGACGTAGTAGGGCCCCAATACTGCGATCTCTTTTTGTGGCGATTTAGCCGACATGATCGCCACCTGATCAAAAAGCCTGTCGAGGCCAGCGATCGGCGCCGGAAAAGTAATGCGGATACGATCCTTGGGCAAAACTTGGGTTTCGACTTTGCCGTCTGATGAACGGAATGCATCTCCGGTCGGAGAGTGAAGCGCGGGATCCATCAACTGCTGCATGGTATAAGCGACATCGTCGGCGGAAAACGGAGTTCCATCCGAGAATCGCAGGCCATCGCGCAGCTGGAAGGTGATTGTCTTTCCGCCGTTGGTAACTTTCCAGGAGGTAGCGAGTTCAGGCTCAAGGTCCTGCGTGAGCCGGTTAACTCGCACCAGAACGCCGCCGGTCAAGTATCGAATGGTTTCTGAGGCGTCGTCCGCGGCCATCAACGGGTTGAGGGTTTTCGGCTCAGATCGCAAACAAAAATGTAATTCACCGCCAGTCTGCGCCAGCAGGCCGTTCGAACCGAGAGCGATCGACAAAATCGAAAAGGCTAGAAATTTTTTCATACCGGCAACTCCTCTTTCGTCAAGACAAGATGAAAGCTACTTACAACGAAGATGAACAGAATCAGCGGAACCAATTGCCACACTTGGGCGGATGTAGTCGAAAAGCTTTCCAATTCGCGTAGCAGGCTGCCCCACGAAGGCAATGGCTCCGCGACCCCCAGACCGAGAATCCCGAGATTGGCTTCGGTCAAAATAAAAACCGGTACTGAAATCCAGAATTGCGCATAAAGCACCGGCTTCAGATTGGGCATCAGATGGCGCCACAGCAGCCGAAAGCCGTCGCTGCCAGAAGCTCGCGCCCGGAGAATAAAATCCGATTGCGCCAGCGCCCGCGCGTCGGCACAGATGATGCGCGCCGCGCCGGCCCATCCCAGGCATCCCAACATCGCAAATGTGATCAGCACCGAAACCATCGGAGACACGTTTAAAGGCAAGAGCGCGCGAACCGTGATCAGCAGGAAGAGCCAGGGCAGCGACAGGAAAAGATCGGTGCCCGCCATTACGCATCGTTCTACCCATCCGCCCACAAACCCAGCGGTGCCGCCGATGAAAGCGGCTAGCAAGCTGGTCAACAAAGCCGCCGCGGGAGCCAGCAGCAACGAAACTCTCGTGCCGTAGAGCAAGCGCGCAAAGCGGTCTCGGCCCAAATCATCGGTCCCCAAAAGATGTTGCCGGGAGGGCGAGGCGTTGGGGTCATCGCGGAATTGATGGGCATACGACGCGGGCGCGATCACGTTCGCCAGCAGGCACATAGCCGAGACCGCCAACAAAAAAACAATCGCCGCTGCGCGCGCCCACTTCATGCTTCACTCACGCGAAAAGTTTTGCCTACCAGATCGGAAGCAGAATTGGCTACGAGCGTCACCAAAGTGACGATCATGGTTAGATTGACCAGCAAAGCCAGGTCCCGTCCCAGAGCCGCTTTCCACGCCAGTTGGCCAATGCCGGGAATGTCACACAAAGCTTCCATGGGGATCGCGGCAGTAAACGCGACACTGACCGTGACTCCGAACAACGCCAAAAGTTGCGGCGCCGCTGTGGGCAGAATGTGCCATGCAAACACGCGTGTGTTGCCCAAGCCTTTGGCTCGCGCAGTCAGCACATGAGGCAATGCCGAGCTCCGCGCCAGCAGATTTCGCGAATAGCGAAAGATTTTTGGAAAGACAATCAATCCGAGCAGCAAGCGCGACGGTGCTTGCGCCAGCACAAACAACAGTGCGAGCACAGCTGCGGGCAGGCACAGCAAAATACCGACCAGCAAACTGCCCAGGAGATCCAGATACCAAGCTCTCGACATCACGATCGCAACCGCCAGCAGGAAGCCGGCACTCCAGCCCAGAGCCAGTCCCAGCGCAACCGACTTCAAGGTCTCGGGTAAGCGTTCCGCCACAAGTTGCAAAACCGGCCGCTGCAGAGTTCGCGAAGTTCCCAGGTCGCCGTGAAGTAGCCGGTTCACATAGCGGAAATAGAACACGAAAAGGTTAGGTTCGGTGGCTCGCGTTGCCTGCAGTGCTTGAATACTGCCCGCGCTGAGCCGCGAGTCCAACTCCTCCTCATCCACTCCAAAACCGGGAGCGAAACGCACCAGGGTTGCACCGAGAAAACCGCCGATCAGGACGGTGATCAGAATCTTGGCTGCGAGTTTTGGCAATGCGGATAGCGTTTCGATACCCTCAGCGGGGCTGGTCGCGTTGATCTCGGAGCGGGTCAGGCACTTTTACAGACCACTTTCTGGGGTTGCGCGGCGAACAGAGCTAAAGCTAGTGATATCAATGAACTTGCACGAGGGCAATCTGTTGCGGCAAAGTCGACAAACTTAAGTAATCGAGATTAGCGACAAGATAGGAAAAAATTCGACCGAGGTCACACCAATCCCTACTTCTCGCCTTCGATCTGGATGGATTCAGTGGCGTTCTGATTTGATGTGCCCCACACTACGGATGTTCCCCAGACGACGCTGAAGCCGTTGTCGGTGCTCGAGCCCCAGGGAGCTGAAGATCCCCACAGAACCGACTCTCCTGTAGCGCTCGTCCCCCACAACACCGATGTGCCCCAGACTACTGATGTTCCCCACATGATCGAACCGCCCCAAAGTACGGACGATCCGGTAACTAGGTATACGTTTTTATTCTTATCCCGTGCGACAGCCGGGGACTTCGCACTCCCGTACTTGGCCGGGGCCAAGTCGGTGCTCGATAAAGCTGCCTGGATATCCAAGTATCCGGCGCCCACGGTAAAGATGTCGTACTGACTGGTATAGCTCTCCCCCGTCGTGGGGTCCGTCGCAGTGCTATACCGTGGGAAAGTCTTGTAAGCGCTTTTCATCAGCCGCGCCTTGATCTGGTCAGGCGTCAGCGACGGGTTCTTCTGGAGCAACATGGCAACGGCTCCGCTCACGACCGCCGCGGCCATGCTGGTGCCGCTCAACGTAAAGTATGACGAGGCTCCCTTGGTGCTGGTGCTATAGGAACTCAGCGCAACAATGTTCGCCGGAGAAGCCTTTGCCAGCGTCGCGCTGGGTGAAGCCAACACGGAAATTACCATGTTCCCGGGCGCAACCAGATCCGGCTTCACAATATGGTCGAGCAGCGTGGGACCCTTCGAGCTGTAACTGGCAATCAAATCGTCAGCACGGGTCGCAGTGCCCATGGATTTCATGGCGCCTACGGTGATCGCATAAGGATCGTTTCCCGGGACGGAAATAGTTCCGTATCCGTCGGTGTCAGCCGAATCGTTGCGCCCTTCATTTCCGGCCGCAACCACGACCACAATACCGGCCTTCCACGCGGCCTCGACTGCCTGACAGAGTGGATCGACCTTATAGCTTTCGTATTCCGGACGGCCAAGTGAGAGATTGATCACGCGAATGTTGTACTTGCTCTTCAGGCTGATGGCCTTCTGAATTGCCGTAATCACGGCGCTGTCGCTTCCTGCTCCGTTTTGGTCGAGAACTCGCAGGTTGATCAGATTCACGTTGTCGGCAATGCCCATGAAGGTTTTGCGAAAAGTCGTGCCTCGCGAGTTCAGCCCGTTGCCTGCGACGATGCCTGCCACGTGGGTGCCGTGTCCGTACAGATCGGCTGTGGTATTCGGGCCGTCGGCAAAATTCTGGTTGTAGACGATGCGCGATCCCGCGCCGTTCGAAAGCGTAAAGTCACGCTCAACGCTGATTCCGCTGTCGATGACCGCGACCCCGATTCCACTGCCGCTCAGATTCTTCGACCATCCATATGGAGCCAGGACAGCCTGATCGTAAAAATCCGTTGTGGTCGCAGTCGCCCAGACAGTATGGTCAAGCGAAATGTAAGCCACGTCTGAATCTTTTGCCAATGCCGCCAGAGAATTGCTTTTGACAGTAAAGGCGCCGCCGCTAATAAGAGGCAAGGTCCGTCGCAGGGTTCCGCCCTGCGCGGCAATTTTGCCGAAATGAGTTGCGTTCGGCGGAACTCGGTACTGGACGATAACGTTCACCGACTGCCCCGAAGGCAGTTCCTGCAGATCCTGGGAAAGTTTGCGCGGTCCGGCAAAGGCCAAAGTTGCAGCCAGGATTACGCAGCAGAGTACGAGGTGACGAAATTTCGAGGTGACCTTGGTAACTCCCGCCATAAACCTTTGCAGCTCCCTGCGCTGACGCGTGTACGAAGTACGTGCAGCACGCCTGCAACCACCCGCGAAATCTCCGAGGGCATTCTGCGGCAAGGACTTAAGCGGATAAGGTCGCATGGACGAAGGGGACAAATTGGCTCCCAGCCAATCGGCACGGACAAATTGGCTCGGTTCGATGGGGATTACCGCATGAGGATTGGCACCCATTCACCCGCGGCGATCCGCTCGCGATCCGGTGGAATCACGATATAGCAGTTCGCCTTCGCAGTCGCAGCGATGTCTCCCGACCCTTGCCAGCGAACCAGTTCGACTTCTGCTCGTTCAAACTCACCGGAGAGGGTCGCGGGCAAGAAGCGCTTCAACCCTGGCTTGGTTTTGATTTCGGATTTTAGCTTGGCGTGCAGGAAAACCAGCTTTCGCGCCGTCATGCCAGCCAGGGCTTCCAGCAACGGCCGGGCGAAGAGTTCGAATGTCACCATGGTCGACACTGGATTTCCGGGAAGGCCGAGGAAATATTTGTGGCGCTCGGGGGCTGCTGACTCATTCCTGCTTTTATCGTCACTGGAGACGCCCGCACCACACGGGACACGTCCGAACACAACCGGACGCCCTGGTTGAATCTGCGCTCCCGTGAAAAAGAATTCGGCTTGGAACTCTGCCAGCGCCTGTTCGACCAAATCATATTTACCCATGGAGACGCCGCCGGTCAGAAGAAGCAGGTCGGCCTCGAAACCGTCCGCGATCAACTCGCGCAGGCGCTCCAGTTCATCGGGGGCAATCGGTAACAAAACCGCTTCGCCGCCTGCGGCTTGGACTTGCGACGCCAGAGAGTAAGTATTGGAATTGCGAATGCGGTTCGGTGCAAGCGGAACGTCGATATCCACCAACTCATCGCCGGTAGCGAGAACGGCGATGCGAGGCTTCGTATAGACCAGCAGCCGCGATCGTCCAACCGATGCAGCGACGGCAATCGCGGCATGATCCAAGCGTACGCCCGGGGACAATAGGCGGTCGCCTCTCTTGGCCTCGGACGCGACTGCAACGATGTTATCGCCAGCGGCAACTGCTTTTGTGATCGTAACTTGATTGCCATCCCGCGACGTGTATTCGACCATCACAACTGCATCGCAACCCGGCGGAGCGGGTGCACCGGTCATGATCGCCGCAGCCCGGCCAGGCTCAACCTTGAGCGATGCATCCCCGGTGGCCCCAGCTTTGATTTCTGCGATGACCTCCAGTCCGGCGGGGAGTTTCGCCAAGTCGGCAGCGCGCACCGCGTAGCCGTCGCGTGTGGCTCGCGGAAAAGGAGGGAAATTGCGATCGGCAACTACCGGCTCAGCCAGAATCTGGCCGGCGCTGTCGAGCAACTCCAGCAGTTCTTTGCCTCGAGGACGCAGCGTTGCAGCGTGCTCCTCGACCAAGTGGCGCGCCTGTTCAAAAGTCAGGATCGTGGCTGAGCCAGACATGGAGAAGATCATACGACAGGCACGGCCGGAAAACTGCCGTCCTGACTGCGGTTGAGACCCCGGTCCCGCACAAACGGCAATTTATTTTTGGAGGATCTGGCGTAGGCGCTGGGGATCTGTCGCATGCATCATCGCAGTCTCGAAAGCTACGACTCCGTTCCGGACAAGCGTCTGTAGCTCGCCATCAAGATGCCGCATGCCCTCGGAGGCGCCGTCCCGGAGCGCGTGCAGCAGATTTTCGCCGGAGGAATCGTGTACATCGATGCACGACTGCGTATGGGGATTGGCCTTGAGCAGCTCCACAACGGCGATTCGCCCGGTACCGTCCTTACGGGGAAGCAGCCTTTGCGAAACAATATAGCGGAAGGTTCTTGCCAACCGGCTGCGAATCGATGATTGTTCGGCACCAGGAAAAAGGCTGATCATGCGTTCCACGGTCTTGGCGACGCTCACGGTGCTTAGACTGGTGAGAACCAGATGGCCGCTTTCTGCAGCTTCCAAAACCGTTTCTATGGTGTCGCGGTCCCGCATTTCACCCACCAGGATCACGTCTGGCGATTGCCGCAAGGCCGCTCGCAGAGCCAACGCGGTGCTTGGAGTATCGCTGTGCAGCTCGCGCTGGTGAACTGTGGCCTGCTTGTGAGTGTGCAGGAATTCAATAGGATCTTCGATAGTAATGATATGGCAGACCTGCTCCTGGTTGATCCCGTCGAGAAGCGCGGCCAGAGTCGACGACTTCCCCGAACCGCGCGGCCCGGTGACCAATACGATGCCTTCGCGAAGGTGCGCCACTTCTGCAAGTTCCGGCGGCAAGCCTAGCGAAGCCAAGGCCGGAATCGCGGTCGCGATCACCCGCATCACCACCGCACAACTACCGCGCTGGATGAATACATTCACCCGGAAACGGGCAATTCCAGTCAGGCCATAGGAGACGTCGCAATAGCCCTGTTCCCGCAAGATCGCGATCGCTTGCTTGTTTTCGCCAATCAGATCGGAAGCGATGCGGCGAGTGTCATCGGCGGTGAAGGGACGAAGTCCAGCGCCCTGCACACCAATGAGTTGGCCGTTCACTTCCACCTGAGGCATTCGTCCGGGGGAAAAAATTAGATCGCTGACTTGATTATTCGCACGCAGGATCGATGCCAACAGCGTGTGCGTGGCCATCGCGCCCGAACCTGTCGGGGGATCGAGGAGCACGGAAATGGGAGCAGTACCCGGTGCCGCCATAGTTTAATTTCTGGAGGAGTGCGGGATCGCGTCCCGACTAAGCGTCTGAACTTACTCTAGCGAAATCGGGGACGGGGTTCTACGGAGAACATCAATGGCGTACACCTTCGTAATGAGGCCTTAAGAAGGGCGGCACAATAAAAGGCGGCATTTTCAGCCGCCTCTGTGAGCCGTTGAACTGCGGTTAGTTCTTCGTGCCCTTTTTCTTAGTACCGTAGCTGGTTTCGACGGGCGCTCCGAGTCCTTGCAGCATAGCCTTGGCCTCTTCCGCGTGCGGACCAGTGGGCGCTAATTCCAGATACTTCTGGAAAGCCTCGGCTGTACCCGGCGGCGCTACCATTTTGTCGCCTTGGAGCGTGGCCCCGCCAATCAGATTCGTGCCTTTCCAATAGTAAGCGTCGGCCCGAGCGGGATCGGCGGCAATTGCCTTGTCGAAGGCCTGGGCTGCAGCTTTCCGCATATCCCCATTGCTGGTGGTGTTGGCATTGGTCAAAATCGCACCCAGATTGAAGTAATACATCCCCGCGCCGGCGGGGTCTAACTGCGCCGCCTGGTTGTAAGCCTTCACCGCGTCATCCGTTTTGCCGAGCTGCGCCGCCGCTTTTCCCAGGTTGTTGTAATACTGGGCAAGGACTTTGGTTGCATCTGGCGGCTTCTGCGGAGCTGCATCCAGAGCTTTCTGTTTCAGATCCACGGCTTTCTGGTAATCGGTAACGGACGCATCGTAACGCTTCGCTTTCTCCGCGCTGTCGGTCTGCTTGGCGGCCGAAGTGGCTTCATAATCCCCCAGCTTGGCCCAGAGCAGATCGCGGTTCGGATCCATCTTCGTCGCATCCGTCATTTGTGCGATCGCAGTATCCAAATCGCCAGCGTCCGCAGCCGTCTTGGCCGCAGCCAGCTTTTCGTTGAGACTCTTGATGGTCATGTTTTCTTTGGCAATGTTGGCCGCCTGTTCCTGCTGCTGCTTTATCTGTTCGGGCGTCAAACCCGATCCTTTGGCGGCATTGGCAGCCTCCTTCTGCATGTCAAAATCGAGCGTGCTCTCATCCGAACTGGCGGTAAACCCGTTGTAGTGAAAAATTTCTTTGCCATCCGTCCCTAACAGAGTGACTTTGTAATGGCCAAGCGCGATGCCCAAAGAAAAATACTCGCCCTTGCTATTGGTTTTGATGTCGTATTTCCGGCCGTTCTCGGTGTTCACCCACTCGACGGTTGCACCCACGATCGGCTTGCCATCTACGTCCTTGCAGACGCCCTTCACGCTGCCGGTGTCCTGCGCAAAAGCCGGGCTGGCGCACAGCCCCGCCGCCAACATGAAAAGCGCCAATACCACGAAATATTGCTTCATCGTCGTTGCCTCCAGATCAAACTTGAACGTCACGATTTCCAATTCTTGGTGCGGAAAACGTCGCGCGCATTTCTTAATGCTATGAAATAAAAACCTGTTGGCGCTACGCCTCTTCTGCGATCTCGCAATAGGGGATCGGATCCTCGGCGCCAGCCTCCTGAAAGGCCCGGAGACGCAGCACACAACTATCGCACACTCCGCAAGCGCGATCTTCCCGACTGTAACAAGACCACGTTAAATCTAACGGAGCACCCAGTTCAAGGCCAAGAGCCACAATTTCGGATTTCCGCTTCTTGATCAACGGCGTTACGATTTCGATCCGGCCATCTTTTGTGCCAATCTTGACGACCTCGTTAAAGGCACGATAATAATCGGGACGGCAATCAGGATATCCTGAACTGTCCTGTTCCACCGCACCAATGTAAATCTTTTCGGCTCCCAGGACCTCAGCCCAACTCACCGCGACCGCCAAAAAGTGCGCGTTACGAAATGGAACATAAGTTATCGGGATCTCACGCCCGATTGTCGAGGATACAGGAACGGCGATATTTAAATCCGTCAGAGCCGATCCACCAATCGCCCGCAAGGCTTCGTTCCGGACCACCAGCCTGTCATGAATTCCCAGGCGGCCGCAAATCTCCAGAAAGGCGCGCTTTTCTCGTTCTTCGGTGCGCTGACCGTAGCTGATGTGCAAGGCAGCTGCATCGAACTCTCGCGCCGCCAGCGCCGCGCAGACGCAGGAGTCCATTCCGCCGCTGAGCAAAACAACTGCGCGAGATTTATCTTTTCTTACCATCTCAAACCACGGAGTCACAGAGACAAAGGGAAATCAAGAAACAGAACTGCCGGCTGGACCACTTCATCTCACTTTAACGTTCGACCGACTTTCACGCTTTCTCTGTGTCTCTGTGGTGCAATCAGACGCTCTTCATCGCCGGGTCCCAGATGAACTTATGCAGTTGCAATCCCAAACGCGCCGGAACGTCGTCCGCCAGCATCCACTCCGCGAGTTCACGCGGATCAAGCAAACAGTGCGAGGTGTCTCGAGAGCCAGCCGCGTCTTTGCGGAACGCCGGAGAAAACAAAACCGCGGTAACCCGTCGGGCCAGATTGTGACGCGCGACAAAATCGCGAGCGAACTCATAATCTGCCCGCGTGCTCAGCACGAATTTGACTTCGTCCGCAGAATCGAGAGCGTCCAGGTTGTTTATGTGGAAGCTGTCGGCCTCACCTGAATCTGGACACTTCACGTCTACGATCTTGACTATGCCTTTTGGAACCCGCTCCAGCGGCCTTTCGCCGCTGGTCTCGAGCAAAACCGTATAGCCTTCGTCCAGGAGGCGCTGCATCAGTGGCACTACTTCGCGCTCCTGCAGCATCGGCTCGCCGCCCGTGATCTCCACCAGTCCGCTCGCGCTCAAGTGCTCCACCTCTTCCACAATCTCTTCCACGGTCATGCGATGACCGCCGCTGAAAGTGTACTCGCTGTCGCACCACGAACAACGAAGATTACAACCGGTCAGACGTACGAACACGCAAGGCAGTCCCGCGTGCGTGGATTCGCCTTGGATCGATTTGTAAATCTCCGTGATCTGCATGGTGAGGCTTGCGGTCGGACGACAGGCTAAGGCTCCGAATAGGTCGCCGTTGTCGTATCCGTTTCAAATACAGTGACGTTCTTCACCCGCACCCGGCCACTCGTGACGCTGTCAAGCTTCTCGCTGGCCTGGTCGTAAAAATACTTGGCGAGATTTTCCGCCGATGGATTCAAAACGGTGAACGGTTCTAAATCGTTGATCATCTGGTGATCCAGCCTCTCGATGGCGTGTTTCATCACCTCGCGCAGATCCTTGAAGTCGAGCAGCAGCCCGGCCTTGTCCAGTTCCTTGCCAGCCAGCGTCACCC
>Ga0209530_1000807_pt1 | contig 17814 bp, 16 predicted proteins | sample BlaSpr_A8_Ref_O1_FD_187987 | JGI IMG/M metagenome (GOLD analysis project Ga0209530, IMG submission 187987) | Forest soil microbial communities from Thunder Bay, Ontario, Canada - Black Spruce, Ontario site 2_A8_Ref_O1 (SPAdes) (version 2) | ecosystem: Environmental > Terrestrial > Soil > Boreal...
GTTCCCGCCCTCCCCGCCACTAGCTCGCGCCGCCAGCTCCCCACCCCGCCAGCTCCCCACCCCGCAACTCCCCACCCCCCAGCATGCCAATGGCGCCAACGGCATGGCTAGGCCGGGCGATCTGGCCGGTTCAGCGTGCCGTTGGCGCCAACGGCACGCTGGGCCCTCACACGTCAGCGCCACCCGGCCGCGTAGGCCGCGTGGGCCGCCCACGACGCCCAGGGCGCCCCGGCAGCGTGGCGCCGAAATTGCGCGGAGGTTCGGGGCTGCGTGGAATTTTAGGCTACGTTTTCGTATGCCAAGCTACCGCGCAACCCGGATCTTCCGCCTTATCCCGCAACTACCGGGACTCATGATTCCTGAGGGATTACCGGGGCCGCTGCGATGAGCCCGGCTCCGGCAGATGTCCGGCTGGGACGGGTGAGATAGGTTAGGTGTTCGTGGACTATGACGGACGGATTGACCCGGAGTTTACAGCGCTGCCACTGCGCGAGCTGGCGGACGCGGGGCTCAGCCAGGCTAAGGCGCTCGGCGCCCAGCATGCCGATTTCCGCGCGGAGCGGATCAGGCAGCAGGACATCAGGCTGTCCAGCGGGAACCTGCAGACGCTCGCCGATGCGGAGGATACCGGCCTCGCGGTCCGGGTCATCGTGGACGGCACCTGGGGGTTCGCCTCCGCCGTCGACCTCACACCTGACGCCGCGGCCGCCGCGGCCCGCCAGGCCGTCGAGGTCGCCAGGGTCGCCTCGGCGCTCAACACCGAGCCGATCGAGCTCGCCCCCGAGCCCGGGTACGGCGATGTCAGCTGGGTGTCCTCCTACGAGATCGACCCGCTCGATGTGAGCACGGCCGACAAGATCGCGCTGCTCGCCGGCTGGAGCCGGCAGCTCCTGGCGCACGAGGCCATCAGCCATGTCGATGCGTCGCTGGCCCAGGTGCGAGAGTGCAAGTTCTACTCCGACGGCGCCACCACGGCCACCCAGCAGCGGGTTCGCTGCCACCCTGAGCTAACTGCGGTGGCGGTAGCAGCGGACGGCTCCTTCGACACGATGTCCACGCTGGCGCCACCCGTCGGCCGTGGCTGGGAGTACCTCCTCGGCACCGGATGGGACTGGACCGGCGAGCTGGCCGAGCTGCCGCAGCTGCTCGCTGCCAAGCTCAAGGCACCAAGCGTCAAGGCCGGGCGTTATGACCTGGTCATCGACCCCACGAACCTGTGGCTCACCATCCACGAGTCGATCGGGCACGCTACCGAGCTGGACCGGGCGCTCGGCTACGAGGCCGCCTACGCCGGCACCTCGTTCGCCACCCTGGACAAGCTGAACTCGCTGCAGTACGCCTCCCCCGTCATGCACGTCATCGCGGACCGCACCACCGAGCACGGCCTGGCCACCATCGGCTACGACGACGAAGGCGTCGCCGGGCAGTCCTGGGATCTCATCACCGGCGGCGTGCTCACCGGCTACCAGCTGGACCGGCGGATGGCAATGCTGAAGGGATTCGGGCGGTCCAACGGCTGCGCCTTCGGCGACTCCCCCGGGCACATGCCGCTGCAGCGGATGGCGAACGTGTCCATCCAGCCGGCCGCGAACGGGCCATCCACCGCCGGCCTCATAAGCCAGGTCGAGAACGGGATCTATGTCGCCGGCGACAAGAGCTGGTCGATCGACATGCAGCGGTACAACTTCCAGTTCACCGGCCAGCGGTTCTTCAAGATCGAGAACGGCAAGCTCGCCGGGCAGCTGAAGGACGTCGCGTACCAGGCGACCACGACGGACTTCTGGAACTCGGTGGAGGCCGTCGGCGGACCGCAGACCTACCTGCTCGGCGGCGCGTTCAACTGCGGCAAGGGCCAGCCGGGGCAGATCGCCCCGGTCAGCCACGGCTGCCCCGCCGTCCTGCTGCGCGGCATCCGGATACTCAACACCGTCGAAGAGGGGGCGGCAGCATGAGCGACAGCGAGAAAGGCGGCGGAGCGCCGCAGGAGACCGTCGAGCGGGCGCTTGCCGCCTCGCGCACCGATGACTGCATCGTGATCGCCGACGAGAAGTCCACCGCCAACCTGCGCTGGGCCGGCAATACGCTCACCACCAACGGCGTGTCCGCCACCCGTCAGCTCACCGTCATCGCGATCGACCGGCGCGCGGACGGAGTCCGCGCCGGGGTCATGTCCCGGGCCGGCGTGCGCCCCGACCAGATCGAGGACGTGGTCAGGGCCGCTGAGCAGGCCGCGGCCGAAGGAACGCCCGCCGAGGATGCCGCGGAGGTTACCGGGGGCGGGAACCAAGCGTCGTTCTGCTCTGACGCCTGGGAAGGCGCGGCACGGGCTACGGACATCAGCGTGCTGCGGGACTTCGCCACCACCCTGGGCGAGACGATGCGCGGCGCGCAGACGGCGGGGAGAAAGCTTTACGGGTTCGCCGAGCACGAGATGACCAGCACGTTCCTCGGGACCTCGGCCGGGCTGCGGGTACGGCACGACCAGCCGACCGGGCGGGTGGAGCTGAACGCGAAGTCCGCCGACCTGGCCCGCTCGGCCTGGACCGGGGCGGCCACCAGGGACTTCACCGACGTCGACATCACGGCGCTGGATGCCGGGCTCGCCGAGCGGCTCGGCTGGGCCAGGCGGACTCATGAGCTGGACGCCGGGCGGTACGAGACGCTGCTGCCGCCCACCGCGGTATCCGACCTGATGATCTACCTGTACTGGTCGGCCGGGGCGAGAGAGGCCGCGGAGGGCCGCACCGTGTTCAGCAAGGCCGGCGGCGGCACCCGGGTCGGCGAGCGGCTGTCGCCGCTTCCGGTCACGCTGTCCAGCGACCCGGCAGCGGCCGGGCTCGGCTGCGCACCGTTCACGATCGCGCACGCCTCAGGGCCGAACTCGTCGGTGTTTGACAACGGGCTCGCGCTGTCGAGGACGAACTGGATCGACGACGGGGTGCTGACATCACTGCTGTCGTCGCGGCATTCGGCCGAGCTGGCCGGGCTGCCGGCGACGCTGGGCATCGACAACCTCACGTTCGCGACGTCGGCGGCAGACACGCCGACGCTGGAGTCCATGATCGCCGGCACCGAGCGCGCGCTGCTGCTGACCTGCCTCTGGTACATCCGCGAGGTGGATCCGCAGACGCTGCTGCTCACCGGGCTTACCAGGGACGGCGTGTACTTGGTAGAGAACGGCGAGGTGACCGGGGCGGTGAACAACTTCCGGTTCAATGAGTCACCGGTCGGCATGCTCGGGCGGCTGACCGAGGTCGGCGGCACCGTGCCGACGCTGCCTCGGGAGTGGGGCGACTACTTCAACCGGGCCGCCATGCCGCCGATCCGGGTCGAGGGGTTTAACATGTCCTCCGTCAGCCAGGCCAGCTAGCTAATGCCCACCGCCGGGCTTACCGTGGGGGAATGAAGATGCCTGCTGGCCGGGGACGGTCGTCGTCGGTGCACCTGGTGACCCAGGCACAGCGCCCGCTGTCGGAGGACATCAGCTACCGGCAGCGCCGGTACCTCCTGATGATGGGCATCCGCGCCGTGTGCTTCATCGCCGCGGTGCTCATGTTCGTCAACCACCTCGGGTGGCTCGCCGCGTTCCCGGTCGCGCTGGCGATCATCATCCCGTACTTCGCCGTGGTGTTCGCCAACGGCGGACGGGAGCCGAACAATGTGCGTGGCTTCCTCGAGCACCGGACCAATCTGCCCGCGCCTCGCCAGCCGGCCCCCCGCCAGCCCGGCGCCCGCCAGAATGCCGCAGAACGGGATCAACCGTAGCTCTGAATCCGCTAAGTCTCGCCAGCTCAGGGCAAGTCCCGAGACCCGGTTGTAATTGGGTCTTGACACACTGGGGGGAGTTTCCGTGTAGCATTCATATCGGTGCCCTGGTCCCCCGTCGGGGCGCCACTGCCGGCGTTCCGGGCCCCCGTCGGAACGCCGATGATCGCGACGCCGGGTGGTTTGCCCCCGTAGCCACCCGGCGTCGCCTTTAACTCCTTCAGTTAGGCCAGCAGAGCGTTAAGCCAGCAGAGCGGGGCCTCGCTACTCGGTCTTGCGGAACTCGGCGATCGCTACGCCGAGGAGCACCGCGCCCATGACGGCGACCATCCCGATCGACAGCCCCAGCGGGACTGCCCAGCCGTCCCAGGTGATGGCAGGGCTCACCGTCCGCATCGCCAGCGGGCTCAGGTTCAAATGGCTCAACACGGCGTGACGTATTGGCGACACAATGTATGTGAGCGGGTCGATCCTGGTCAGTACGGTCAGCCAGGTCGGCAGGCCGCTCAGCGGGTACAGCGCGCCGGACAGGAAGAACATCGGCATCAGCAGCATCTGCGTCAGCGCCATGAACGCCTGGATCTGCTTGATCCGGGCCGCCATCATCACGCCGAAGGCGGTCAGCGTGAACGAAAGCAGCAGCAGCTCGCCGACCAGGGTTAGCATCAGCAGCGGGTTGTACGGCACGTTGGCCACCCCGGCCAGGGCGAGGAAGACAATGCCCTGGAACGTGGCCACCGTTGCCCCGCCCAGGCACTTGCCGACCACGATCGCCCACCGGTGGACCGGGGCGACCAGCATCTCCCGCAGGAACCCGAACTCCCGGTCCCACACGATCGAGGCGGCCGAGAAGATCGCGGTGAAAAGGACCGACATCGCCAGTACGCCCGGGTAGATGAACGTCTTGTAGTCGACCCCGGGGGGCAGGCCATGCCCGGCGAGCCGGGACAGGCCGGTGCCCAGCACGAACAGGAACAGCACAGGCTGCACGAGCGCGGTGACCGCACGCAGCCGGTCCGACTTGAACCTGATGAGCTCACGCCGCCACACGATGCTCACCGCGCGCATATCGTGCCGCAGGCTCTGCGCCGGGACGGCCACCCGGATCGCATCGGTAAGGTTCTGCTCTGGCGCGGCCTCAGTTGTTGACGCCTCAGTTGTTGACGCAGCCATATGCGGCCTACCTCCTGCCGAACCGGGTCGCGAGCATCCGGTTGCGATCGCCGATCGTCGCCTCCGCGTCGCGGATGGTCTTTCCTGTATACGACATGAACACGTCGTCCAGCGAGGGACGGGCCACGCTCACCGAGCGGATCCGGACGGTGTCCGGCAGCTCGGCGAACAGCCGGGGCACGAACTGCTCCCCGGACGCCACGGAGAACGTGACCAGCCCCTCGCGCACCGCAGCTTCGATGCCGAACCGTTCCCGCAGCTCACGGATGGCCGCCGGGTCGTCCGCGGTGCTGATCTGCACCCGGTCCTCCCCGATCGATGCCTTCAGCGCCTCGGGGGTATCGATCGCGACGATCTTGCCGTGATCGATGATCGCGATCCGGTCGCAGTTCTCCGCCTCGTCCATGTAGTGCGTGGTGAGGAAGATCGTGATGTCTTCGCGCTGCTTCAGGTCGTTGATGTACTCCCAGATCGACACCCGGGTCTGCGGGTCCAGGCCCACCGTCGGCTCATCGAGGAACAGCACCCGCGGCGCGTGCAGCAGGCCCCTGGCGATCTCCAGCCTGCGCTTCATGCCACCGGAGTAGGTGGCCACCACGCTGTCCTTGCGGTCCCACAGCGCGACCATCTCCAGGACCTGCTTGAGCCGCGGCGCGAACGCCTGCTTCGGCACGCCATAGAGGTCGGCGTGGAAGCGGAGGTTCTGCTCCCCGGTCAGGTACGTGTCCAGCGTCGTGTCCTGGAACACCAGGCCGATGTTGCGACGCACGGTGTCCCGTTCGGTCACGACGTCGTGACCCGCGACCCTGGCGGAGCCCGTAGTGGGATCCGCCAGGGTGCACAGGATCTTGATGGTGGTGGACTTGCCGGCGCCGTTCGGCCCTAGAAAGCCGAACGTCTCGCCGGCCGCCACCTCGAAATCGATGCCGCGAACGGCCTCGATCTCCCCGTATTTCTTGGTCAGCGCACTCACTGAGATCGCACTGACCGAGATCGCCGGTGGGATTGCGGTCACGCCTGCGTGCCTTCGGCTGCGTCGCCGCTACCGGTGTCCCCTGCCTCGGCGTCCGCCGCGAGAATACGGTAGAGGGCGCGGCGCGTGTCCACGAGGACCTTTCCCGCCTGCGCTACCTGCGCGGCGGAACCCGCCTGCCCGACCTGGTGCACGGCAATCATGACCTGCCGGACCGTGTTCCGCAGGTCGAACGCGGCGTCGTCGACGCTGCCGGTCACCGCATCCCAGGACCGCCGCAGCTCGGCGGCATGGGCCTCGACGTACTGCCGCCCAGCCTCGGTCAGCGTGAACATCCGCCGCCGGTCCTCGCCCGCATCGGTCTGGATAAGGCCCTCGTCCTCAAGCTGCTGCAGCGCCGGGTAGACCGACCCCGCACTCGGGCGCCACAGGTCGTCCGTTCGCGCCGCGATCTCCTGGATCATCTGGTAGCCGTTCCACGGCTGCCCCTCGCCCAGCAGGTCCAGGATCGCGGCACGGACATCGCCGCGCCGCACCCGGGGCCCGCGGCCGCCGAACCTCATCCCGCCAGGCCCGCCGAACCCAGGCCCGAACCCGGGACCAAACGGGCCAGGACCAAACGGTCCGGGAAAGGCCCGCTCGGACCGGCCACCGCCACGTCCGCCGCGTCCGCGGCCTCCGCGCTCGCCACGGCCACCGCGCTCTCCTCCGTGCATTCCGAAGCCACCCTCGTGGCCCCATGTTTCGTCATGCATAGTGATACTCCTTCTATCGCTCTAGATCGCTCTTCGATCTATGTCGCTAGCTCAACGATATATCGATATCGATCGGAAGGCAAGGCCAGTGTTGCGGGAGAAGTCTCGATGACCGGTTCCAGGGCCCGCGCGGCCATATTTGAACGGAAATTTGATGCTAGACGGAAGAAAAGGAGTCACCTGAGACTCTTTTTCTTCCGCGGAGCATGGATGTTCCGTCGAAAATGGGACCGGGGAGGCCAGCGGGGCCGAGGTGCCTCAGGAGGAGACGCGCCCCGCGAAGAGCCGTGCCCCGGGGAAAGCCGTGCCTCAGGGAGAGCCGCACCCCGGGGAGAGCCGCACCTCAGGAAGAGCCGCACCTCGGAGAAGCCGCGCCCCAGGAAGAGCGGCAGCCCAGGAAAGCCGCGCCTCAGGGCAGGATGGGCAGGGTGTACTCGCGACGGATACTGTTCCCCAGCCGGGAGATGTCCGCACCGTAGACGTGCATGGAAACGGCCACATCCGAGCCGCAGTTACGGACCCGGTGGATGTCGCCAGGCGGGGCGAAGCCGGACACCGACGCGGTCCGGTTGGTGTTCTGGGCGATCATCCGCAGCCCGCCGTCCGCCAGCGCGAACACTTCCTCGTGCTCGCATCCCTGCAGCACGCCGGTCACGCACCAGGCCACGTGGTCGTGGATGACCGTCTCCTGCCCGGGCAGCCAGACCATGACCCCGATCGAGAACGACCCGTCCGCCTCGGCGTGCACCAGGTGACTCTGGTAGCAGGACGGGTTCCCCCGCAGCAGCTCGGCGGGCAGCAGGCCGGCCGGCGAGGGCAGCAGGCTACCCAGCGTGGCGACGACCCGGTCGGCGGTCTGCGGCCAGTCCAGGCCGCGGTGGACCTCAGCGCGGATCGCCTTCACCAGGCCTTCTGGGCAGGCGCCGACCACAAGGGGCGAGGTCACAGTGCTGGTCACCGGCATCCCCCCACGATAATGACCCACAACCCATCAGCACCAATGCCAACCCTGTCGGCAATAGATAGACAACGTTGATCAATCTAGAGCCCCTCCTGGCCAGCAGGGGCCGCCTCCCGGCCAGCCAGCCGCAGCGCGATCAGCGGGAAGATGAGCACGGAGAGCATCCCCGCGGTTACCAGGGCCGCCGCGGTGCTGGCCTTGATCGCGCCGGACGAGACCCCGATGCTGGTGATCACGACCACCATCGGCAGCTGGGTGGAGGCGAACAGCGCCAGCGCGTTCCGCCCGGTCTTGCCCAGGTCGTCCTTGCGGTAGAGCACCAGCGTCGGCAGCCCGCGGACCAGCAGGAACAGCACCAGGAACAACGGGATCGTAGCGGCGTCCGCCGGGCTGTTCAGCAGTGCCTTCAGGTCCAGCTTGATCCCGCTCATCACGAAGAAGAACGGCACCAGGAACCCGAACCCGATTCCCTCGAGCTTGGACTCGACCACCTCGGCTTCCTCATGTCCACCGCCCGCGAGGAACGCCTTGACGATAATCCCGGCGGAGAACGCGCCGACCAGCGCGTCCAGGCCGAGCCCGAGCGCCACCCACAGCATGAAGACGACGATGAGCATGGCCATCCGCACCGCGAGCTGAGCGCTGGTGCCGAGCGTGGCGGTGATCAGGCGGGCCAGCCGGGGCGGCCGCCGGCGAGTGGCCAGCCACACCCCACCGAGCGCGAGGGCCACGAACCCGACCAGCAGCAGCGAGGTGCGGGCAGGGTTGTCCGTGGTCAGCAGCAGCGCCACCGCGACAATCGGGCCGAACTCCCCCAGTGCACCGACCGCCATCACCCGGCTGCCCAGGGCCGTCGGCAGCAGGCCGGCGTCCCGCAGCGGCGGCAGGATCGTGCCAAGCGCGGTCGTGGCGATCGCCAGCCCGAGGACCAGCGCGGCGGCATTGTCGTGCGAGACCAGGTCGTCGGAGGATGAGCCGTGCAGCCAGGCCGCGATGCCGAACGCGATCAGCAGGCCCGCCGCCAGCGAGATCAGCCAGCCGGTGACCGCCAGCCGCAGCGGCCGTCCCTTGATCCGCGCGAAGTCGATCTCATACCCCGCCAGGAACATCAGCATGGACAGGCCGAGATCGGAGATCGCGTCGACCACTTCGCCCTGATGCGCCCAGCCAAGCAGCACCGGGCCGATCAGGATGCCGAGCAGCAGCTCGAGGACCACCGTGGGAATGGCGATCCAGCGGGACAGGTGATCGGAGATCAAGGGCGCGATGAACGCGGCCGCCAGGATAAGGACAGCCGTGGTCACCGATGACGCAGTCACGCTGCGTACTATATCGGCTACCTAATTGACAGGATTAACAGGAACCCACCCCGTCCCACGCGGCCACCGTGTCACTGGCCGTGTACGTGGCATCGGAGTCGTTGAAGTCAAACGTCCGGTCGGCCACATACCCGCAGGAGCCGGTCTCCTCCACGGTGCTCCAGGTTCCCAGGGTGAACTTGTACTGGAAGTCCGCGACCGGGACGCCGGTGACCGTCAGCGTCCAGGTGTCCGTTCCGGTCTTGATCATCGGGTAGTCCATGGCGAGCCAGTTGTCGTAGGACCCGATGCCGGTGCCGAGGACGTTGTAGTTGCCGGACAGGTAGACGGTGTCCGCGGAAGGCGTGTCGGACGGCACGGTCACGTTGATCACCGCGCCCGAGTCACCGCAGGCGCCGGGACCTTCCCAGTTGGCCACCGTGTCGTTCTCGGTGCCACCGTTGATCGACATTGACCGGTCGCTCACCGAACCGCAGGACGCGGTCTCCTCGGAGTTGCTCCAGTTGCCGCCCAGGTCGTATTTATACGACAAGGTGGCATCGGCGGTCGCGTAAACGGTGGCGGTCCACTCGTCGGAGCTGACCCGCGTCATCGCGATGCCGTTGGAGGCCCAGTCGGACTGGCCGTAGCCGAGCGCAGACAGGTTCCCGTCCAGGTACACCGTGTCTTCCGACGCGTCGGTGTTCACCGGCACGGTGACGTTCACGGTCTCTTTCACGGTGCCGGAAACCGGGCACGAACTGTCGATAAGGCAGTTGGACACCACAGTCGGCGTGTCGACGTCCTTACCTGCCGATATGTCGATAGCGAGCCGCACGTACTGCGCCATGGCCCACATCAGCGGCGTGGAGGAGTTGTCCGGCTGCCCGACGGTGAACCCGTTCTCCCCGGCAGTGCCATCCCACACCTGCTCGGAGATCTGGTATCCGCTGTTCGCCGCGCCCGCCATCGTCGCCAGCAGGGACTGAGCGCCGGTCAGGTTCCCGTCGGCGACGTCGTACTCGCCGCGTTCGCCGCTGAGCACCGGCCACGGGTTCCCCACTCCCCCGCCGGAGCCGGTGAAGTCGCCGCCGGAGGTCGTCTCGCCGTAACCGTCGAAGCTGTACCGGTGCCAGATCGGCCCCTCCGGTGTCGACGATTCCAGCTCGCTGTCGACCACTGAGATGGTGTTGGTGATGTCGGTCGCGGTCGGCGACTTGACGCCGAGCCGGACGAGCTCCAGGAAGCTCGGGTCGACGACGGTCCGGTCATCATGGCTGCCGCCGCCGTTGGCGATGGTGATGTCGGTACCAGCGTTCGGCTGGCCGTCCGGGGTGATGCGCAGCAGGTAGTCGCCGTTCCCGTACGGCCCGCTCGTCGTGTAGGTGAGATCGTCCACCTCGGACGCCCACGCTTGCGCCGTCTCTTGGTACTGCAATGCGGCGCTCGTATCGCCGTTAGCCAAGGCGATGGACGCGGCGCAGATCAGCCCGGCGATCTCGGCCGCCATCGTGGCCGGCGAGTAGCCGGCGTTCTCCTCCCAGCGTTCCTCCAGCGTGTACGGGCCGTTGGCCACCAGGTAGTTCGCCAGCAACTCGACGTCGCTCCAGTAGGTGCTTGAGGTGTCACCTAGCTGGTAAGCGAGGACGATCGGGTCGGCCACCTCGTCCATCTGGATCGAGCCGAACACCGCGTTGCCGTTGAGCCAGGTGTTCTGCTTGACGGCGCCGCTGGATTCCATCTCGTACTGGAGGATGTAGCTGAGTGCCGCCTGGGCATCGGTCGTGTCCCCCGCTGCCAGCAGCGTGGTGGCCATCTCGTACTCGTCCCTGGTCCACACCGCGTGGTAGCCGTGCGCGCCGGACTGGCCGGCGCCGGTGTCGGCACTGACGCTCGCACCCCACGGCACGGTCGGCGCCGCGATGAACGCACCCGTGTACGTCTTGTCCTCGTCCGCCTTCACTTCCATCAGCGAGACGTAATACTGCTCCTCGAGCCCCGCGTTCCCTGTCACCGACGCGGGCGCCGCGTGCAGCCCGCTGAGCCAGGACGACCAGCCGGACTCGAACGAGCTCTCCAGCGAGCTGAACCCTGCCGTCAGTGACGCGGACGCGTCCGAGATCGCGGCGGACTCGGAGGTATCGAAGGCGAGCGCCAGGGTGAACGTGGTCGACCCGCTGGCCGCGACGGGAATCTCCGCAGCCTGGTCGATATGCCCGGCCGTGCTGGCCGATGAGTACGTCGAGGTCAGCCCGTAACTGGAGGTAAGCATCGTCTCCGGATCGCTGGACGTGCCGGCGTACCCGGTCGAGGACTGGCTGAACCCGGTAGACGCAGTGAGCGCGCTCGCCACGGAGCCGTTGACCGACTCCAGGTCGCCGCTGGCCGAGTCGGTGCCGCCGGTGTTGCCCATCCCGTCGTTGTCGAGCTGCGGGTGATAGTCGACGTACAGCTTGAGCGTTGAGCTGCTGGTGTTGTCAAAGGTGGTCTGCACGTCGATCACCGACCGGGACGGGTCGGCGATGTAGGTCTTGGTGATGGTGAAGTCGCCGTTGTCCGCGGTGTTGACCTGCTGCCAGACCAGGTAACTGTTGCTGAGCAGCGTTGTCTTATGCGTTGTGCCGGTCGTCTCCAGCTCAGTGAACGACGAGCCGTTCGTCACCGCGTACTGCAGGCCGTAGGTATCGGGCGTGTCAGTCTCCGGGTAGAACGCGTTCTCCAGCTCGCCGTTCCCGATCGTGTACCAGACCTTCGAGCTGGCGCCGAGCGAGTCCGCGAACCCGGTGACGCTCGGCTCGTTCCAGGTCGCGGCCGATCCCGGCTCCCCCGGCGCACTGCCCGAAGCGTGCGCGGCCGGCACCGCCGCGACGGTGGCCAGCCCGCCGACCAGCACAATCACTCCTGCGACGATACCCAGCCGCATGGCGCACCTCCTTGTGACCATGTCACTTCATTAAGCAACATAGTCGCGCAGTCATACTGAGTAAATGACTTTCCGTCCCGATCTTTTACCGCGGCACGCAGTCGCGTGCGCCCGGCATCGCCCGTCGCATCCCGTCCCCCTCATAAACCACATCATCAGAACGGCAGTGGTGTCACCCCCGGGCAAGTTTCTCGACCTAGCGTGCGGACCGGGCACGCTAGCCATTCCCTTGCATCAGCACTTCGCGGAATCCTGGGCCGTCGACCTGGAACCGGACATACTCGCCATAGCCCGGACGAAGGTACGTGGCATCCGCTTCATCGAGTCCGCCGCCGAGGACCTTTCCCCTCCTCCGGCCACGTTCGACCTGATCACGATCGGGAACGCGTTCCACCGCATGGCCCCGCGACGTGGCGGCGGCCCGCACGCACGAGTAGCTCTGGGCGCATCCCCGACGGCTACGCCACGGACCGCGCCGCTCGTACCGATGCGGTCATCCTGACGGAGACCGGGTTCGAGCCGTTCCGCCGCCAGGAGTTCTCCGCCACCCGCGGCCGGACACTCGACGAGCTAGCCCGCCGCCACGCGCCGCGAATTCGGCGCGGCCCTTCGAATCGGTCCTCCTCCGGTGCACAGATCGCACGGTCATCAGCCACGAGACCGGACCGCCACCAGAGCACCGTTGGTCTCTAGAGCGGAACCCGGAGTCAACCCGCGGCGGCTCCCACTCACAGGTGGGCGATCCCATTGGATAATCCAGGAACTGAAGTGTCAAGGGACCGAGATCCCTTCGAGACCTCGCCACTTCGAGCACGCACTTTCCAGCCAGTGATCGAGAGGGATCACCAGAACGGACTATAAGTGCAGAACTAGACACGTGGATCCTTCTTCCTCCGGGATAACGTTCCGGCACCCCTCACCGATTGATCCTCGACATTGTGCTTATTACTGTATGCTGGCCTAAGTCCCCCCTGAATTCACATATCGGGAACCCTATTGCCTATGAGTCAGGTCAGAGCGGTAACACGGCGTCAGGCACTCACTGGGCTAGGCGCTCTGGCAGTCGCGGGATGCGGCGTGGCCCGGGCCGCCGTTCGGCCAGGCTCTCCGCCGAAGCCTCCGGGTACGTTGGTGTGGCAAACCGCGGTGCCATACGGGGTTGCCGGGCTTGCGATGGCAGACGGCCTGCTATGTGGCATCGGTGACGGCGTGTACGCGTACCGGCCAACTACCGGCCGACTGGCCTGGAACGTCAGCATAAGACACACGGCCGACCCGCTAGAGAACGTGCCCAGTAACATATTCGGCAGCGGTAGGCAGCTCACGATCACGGACAAGCACCAGCCTTGCATTTACGGCCTGGACGCTAGCACCGGCCAGACGGCATGGACCTTTGATGCACCGTACGCGACTGGGACCGGCAATCAGCCGAACAGCCTCGCTTATGCGGATGGCCGCGTGTACTGCTTCGCCTGGGCCGGGAACGGGCTGGGAACCAAGGTGATTGTCTTCGCTGTGGACAGTCGCACCGGCCGACTGGAATGGCAGGCAGATCTGTCCCCGCTCTCGGAAATGGGCGGTTTCACCACGGCCGGCGGCGTCGTCTATGTAGCGAGCCCCAACCAGGACTCTACGAGCAACGAGCTGATCGCGCTGGATGCGGCCACCGGCCACCATCTGTGGACGGCGTCAGGTCCGACGGTGCCGCAGGCGGCTGGTGTGACAGCTGGCGTTGTCTACGGAACAACTGGTGGCCCGTACTCACCGGTAGCTGCAGCAGACGCAGCCACCGGAGCGCCGTTGTGGCACTCGCCATCGACCTCCTGGGCATTCACTGCCAGCGACAGCACCATGTTCATCAGCGCGACCTCGGTCGCCGGCCTGATGACAGTGAATGGCGACGTTCTAGCCCTGGATATCCGGACCGGCCGGATACTGTGGCGGCGCAACTTCCCGCAGCGGGTGCCCACCCTGCTCGCCGCGACCGGCTCGGTGCTGTACGCCGCGGAAAAGAACGGCACGCTCTACGCTCTGTCGCCCCGCACCGGCCAGGAGCTCTGGCGGCACAGCCTTCCGGTTCCGGGATCCCAGGAGGATCAGCTCCTCTACCTGATGGTGGCGGGAAGCAATGTAATCGCTGCGGACGTGCACCAGCTCTACGCCGTGCAGGCATAGGACCTTCCCAGGCCCACGGGCAGTAGCCGGTGGTGCTGACATCCCGACAGTGCCACATACGCTCATGGACCGGCTAACGGGTACAGCTCGCCGTCGCACCTGACTCGTGCCAAATCGCTTAGTGACCTGTTTCGAGCCGCGTGAGTATGTCGCGGGTGGCGTCGGTGAGATCGGGGTCGAGGGTGAGGCGCTGGCCGTTGATCTCAATGGTCGCTGAGCGTGCCGCGCGCAGGGCCTGGATGATTTTCTTGGTGCTGGTGCCGGTGGTGTCCTGCAGGTGACGGGCTATGGCCAGGGCAGCGAAGACGACGGTCAGGTGGGCCTCGATGGCCTCACGCTGATGGCGGGAAACCGGCCGGGCCCGTAGGTCGCCCTTGGTCATGCGGAACGACTGCTCCACCCTCCAGAGGTCGTGGTAGGCAGCAATAATCGCGGCACCGTCCATTTTCGAGGCGGGCAGGCTGGTGACTTAGCCCTTCAGGCCGGCCAGCTGGCGGGCACGGCCGGTCGTGACCTGGCCGGGCTCGGTGGTGGCATCTGTGACCTTCAGGCATCGTGCCTTCTTCAACGGTGCGCGGCCGTCGGCGACCTTCTCCGCACGCCCGGTCATGGCGTTGATGGCCTTGTTGTCGTGCTGCTCGCGCTTGAATTCCCGCTGGCAGGCCATCCGCCGGGCCCGGGCGGCCTTGCCCGTGCCCGGCTGCCGGGCCGGCTCCAGGACCTGCCCATCGGTGAAGTCATTGCCGTGCCGCTGGAAGTGCTCGGCCAGGTCGTAGGGGGCTCTGGTGATCCGTTAGCCGACGATGAACCCGAACCCGGCTTCCTCCAGCGCGTTCAGGTTCCCCGCCGGCAGCATCCCGGCATCAGCGACCACGGCCATGTCTGGCACGCCATGGCGCTGCGCGAACGCGCTCAGCACCGGGATCAGGGTGGTGGTCTCGGCCTCGTTTCCCTCGAGCAGGTGCACTTCAAGAGGGAACCCGCCCGGGTCCACGAGGAGCCCGACCTGGACCTGAGGACCGGCCCGGTGCTCCTTGCTCATCCCGGCCCTTGCGCAGCTCATCCTCGTCGCCGCGCTCGAAGTGCAGTGTCGTCACGTCGTAGAGCACCAGGGCGGCGGTCCCGTTCGTGCGGACCGAGTGCGCCCAGGCGGCCGCGGACAGCTGCCCTCGGTAGTCACGTGCCTGTGAGCGGGCTAGGGACCGGAACAACGTACGCAGGCTGACCGCCGGTGCGCCGATCTAATCCAGGACCCGCACGACCTCAGCCTTGGAGGTCGGCTCCACGATGCGTGCCAGGACCATCGCGCGGAACCCGTCATCGTCCAGTACGTCGAACCCTAGTCGCGTATACGCGCTGGTCAAGACCGCCCAGAGCAGATCCGCGGATGTCCCCGTGACCCGCCCGCCTGCAGAGACAGCGACGGGACGCCCGCCGGCCGCCGGCGACGCCGACCGCAGAGGCAGCTCCGGTCCGCCGGTCCAGTCCGCGACCTCGTCCATCCGCGCAGGGACTACCAGCAGCTCCCCGAGATCCAGGACACCCTGCCCCGGGGACAGCCGCTCACGCGCCGCTGCCAGCAGCAACGCTAGCTCGGCATCAGTATGGGCGGATCCCACGTGCTCGACCCGCTCGACCCGCTCGACCTGCCGGCCGCGGCGCGTGACGACCTGAACCGCGACCGCCCCTGAGGCAGTGCGGACCTTCCGCACAAAACGCGAGACCACCCCCCAAGGCTTCCACGGCGAGGTTCTTAGTGACCACATCGCATGCAATCGCAAAGCGGATCAGCAGGTCAACCAACCGCGATCACTACCGGCCATGAGAGTGGCACGAGTCAGGTCGCAGGGCAGCCGGTTGTCTTTTGCGGTATCCCCGGGATGGGTCGGGGTCGCTGCTTCGGCGGGGGCCGGGGGAGCGTCTCCAAATCGGTCCAGTCCTCAGCCAGTGCCGTGCCCACAGTTGGCGTTCTTGTGCCCGGCGGGGATACTGGCCTCGAGCAGGTCATTGCAGACTGCCTGCTGCGCCGCCGATGGCAGCCCGTCGGGCTCGTCCTTGGCCAGGCTCGGCCAGCCAGGGAACGGCGTCGCGCAGGGTAGGGATTTTCAGCGCCCGGGTCAGGTAGCGATCTCGGCGGTCACGTCCCCGCCGGTGACCTGCAGCCGCGCCGCCGGGGGCCACCTTCCCTCGACACGGCTGTGACAGGGTAATCGGCTGCCAGGGTCACGGCGAGGCATCGTATGTCTTCGCTAGTTCTCGTTGCGCGTCGATGGTCTTGGGGTGAGCGCTGCCGAAATGCTCGGCCCACGCCGCAGCATTGACCTCCAACAGGCGCCGTGCCTCATCAAGGTTGCCCTGCCGCGCGACGGCGGCCCCCAGCAGAGTACCCGCCCGCAGGGTTAGGTAATGGTGTGGGCCATTGACGCTTCCTGCTGACCTGACCGCTTCCCGCGCACTGGCTTCGGCTTCGGCAGCCTGGCCCAGTCCGAGCTGCGCGGTTCCCAGAGGCAGCCGGACTCTGGCGATATCGCCGGGACGTTCCGGCTCCATGGCTCGCATGATCTCTTCTGCTTCCGCATACCGCTCCTGCGCGTTGAGGCAGCCGGCAAGCGACCTGCGGAGCGCTACCACGACACGTGCGGATATAACCTTGCTCGCGACTGCCTCAGCGATCGCCGCCCGCGCGAGCGACTCGGCCTCGCCGGACATGCCCTGTCCGAGCAGGGCGGTGATCAGGTGATTGGTAGCCATGATCCGGAGTGCGACACCGTAGCTGGCGGGCTGCACCGTAGCCGATATCTCCATCGCCGCCCGGCAGTCGCTCTCGGCTTCCTCGTACCTGGCAAGGCAGTCAAGGGACCCGGCCCGGCTGAAATGCCAGATCAGGACCCTGGCGTGATCATGCCCGATCACCGGGCCGACGGTGTCGATCATCGTGGTGTACTCCCGGGCAGCCGCAGCGTGCTGGCCTGTATGCCCCAGTGCGTTCGCCCACGATGTCCACGCAGTCAGGTACAGGTCGTCGCCTGGACCCGCATCCGCGTGCGCGTCCATCACGGCACGCGCCAGTGCCTGGGCCTCGCTCGGCTTTCCCCGGGCGAAGGCGCTAGCTACCCCACTGCTCAGCTCGGACAGTTCAGCGTCCGCCGACTTCTGTTGCTTCCGCCACGGAGTCAGTCTCACCGGTGGCTCCGTATCTCATGAAGCCTCTTCATAGCATTCCTCTGCGATACACTGGCGTGTAAACATCTGGATTACTTGGCCGGCCTGTGCGGCGCCTTCACCCGCGCTTTCGAGGGAGGCTGCAGTGGTACCCACCAGCCAGTTCGGTCCTTGCTCGAGAGCATAGAGGGTACCCGCCGCGAGATTCACCATCGAGTCGCGCATATTGCCCCAAAAGTCTTGCGGGAAGAGCTTCATGACCAGGATGCGCCCCTGTGTCATCGCGGCGGCCAGCGCAGACGGCTCATCCTGCGGCGGCACTGTTCCACGCGGCGGGTCGTCGTCGCTCCAGCTGTAAGTGATGGAGACAGAATAGTTGATATCGAAATTGATCTTTCCCTTCGAGGTATAAAGGCTCCCGGAGAGCGTGACCGAGATATCTTCCGGTGACACCTCGAGTTTTACCGCCTGGCCGTACACACTACCTAGATCCTGGCTACCGCAGTATGGGCATTCACTGCTAGATTCTTCGTAAGTATTCGGAAGTCGTGTGATGGCGGCGTTGGCGTCTACGAGTGCTGCTGGGGTGCGACACGCGGGTGCGGGGTGCGTGATTTGCGGCTGCTGAG
>Ga0209530_1000809_pt1 | contig 17784 bp, 17 predicted proteins | sample BlaSpr_A8_Ref_O1_FD_187987 | JGI IMG/M metagenome (GOLD analysis project Ga0209530, IMG submission 187987) | Forest soil microbial communities from Thunder Bay, Ontario, Canada - Black Spruce, Ontario site 2_A8_Ref_O1 (SPAdes) (version 2) | ecosystem: Environmental > Terrestrial > Soil > Boreal...
TATTCCTGAGCCGTTGCGGTATTTGCCTGCGAGTTCAGCGCCGCTCCCCGCGTTAGTTCCTGCTGCCGCACGCGGTTGGACTCAGCGCGCAGGGCCAGCACTTCTTCTGACACCTTCAGCATCTGCTGCGTTCTTTCTAGCTTGTTGTACGCCGTCTCCACTGACAGTTGGACCGCATCCGTCAGCTTCGCCAAGGTCTCTTTTGCCTGGGACAACTGCGCCTGATGTTCACGCACCAAGCCCTTCTTGCGACCCGCGTCGAACAGGTCGTAGCCGAAATGAACGCCAAAGGTTCCGAAGTTGTGCGCCAGGAATAGAAAGGGCACATTGTCCTGGTAGCTATAACGGGCAAAGGCCTCGACATCGGGGACCCATTCATCGGTTTTGGCCAAACCGATTGCGGCTTGAGCTTTCTGCACTTCGGCACGAGCGGCAAGGATTTCCGGATGCGACGCCTCGGCAGCGGTAACACATTCCGCGCGCGGGCAAGTCTCCGCGAATTCCGGAACAGCAGGATCCAGATCCAAAGCGGTGGCCAGCGGCAGTCCGATCAAGTCGTTGAGCTTTAACTTGAGGTCTGATAGTTGAAGGTCGGTCGTCAGCAACTCCTGTGTGGCTTGCAACTGGTCGGCGCGGCTGTCGATCAGGTTCTCTTCGAGTGTGCTGCCGAGCTTTACCTGCTCGACGCGCTCGCTTACAAGAGCTTGGGAAGCCTTTATCCGCGCTTCGGTGGCGCCGCGGTGCGCCTGGGCAATCAGAATCTGGTAGTAGATCTGATGGACGGAGAGCGCTACGTCGTTTCCGGTAAGCTGCGCCTTTTCACGGGAGGCCTTTACATCGGCCTTGGCAATATCGTTTTCCCGTTTGACCTTGAGCAGATTCGTCAACGGCTGGGTGAGCTGGGTTCCGCTGGTTGTGACGTTTATACCTCCTTGATTGATGATGCTGTTCGCAGGAGGAATTGGTGTTCCTCCCACTGTGCCCAGTTCCCCGGCCTTGAGTTCGAAGAACTCCGTAGTGGTCACATGCGTAAAGAGACTGTCATTTCGGATCGATGGGAAATATGCACTCTTGGCGACCTGCTTCAGGCGCTCTTTTTCCTCGACGGTGTAGCCGGCGATCCGAATATCGTGGTTATGCTGGCGAGCCAACTGAACGGCTTCCTGCAGGGTTATGTGGCGAGGCGGAGGCCCGGTATTGCTTGTTTCCTGGGCCGCTGCAATGCAGGCGGCAAAGGCTGTAGCTGCTAATACGATTCGTGCCGCATTTAGTTTCATTGATGTGACCTCTTCCCAGCGCCGGGAACCTGTTGCGCGGCGCTGAGATCGCCATAGTTCAGGGGAGACTTGCGCAACAAAGCGACAAGGATCAAGGCGCAAAAGCAACTCCAGGCGAGGAGCAGAAATCCGTCAACAAGGCTCAAGCTGTATGCCTGGAGCCGTATTCGGGCTCCAATCAGATCAATGGCGCGCGCTCCCGCGGACGCCATGCCCGACGATTTTGCATAGAGCCCGGCCGTCATGGCATGAATGTTCTGATTGGTGATCCAGTTGTCACCGCTGACGTGAAGTCCCAGAAGGTTCGAATGCAGCTTCTCCCTGTCGGCCAGGAAATGGCCCATGTAAATTGCGCCCGCTGTACCGCCGAACAGACGAATGACGTGAAAGAAGGCTGAAAAGCTCAGAGCCCATTCTGCTTTTGCCAGACCGCCGGAGAAGATTGCCTGGAGCACAATGCAGCCGACCAGGCCGATGAAGGCAAAAGCTTGCCCGACGCCGACCAGCAATTCCGTGCGGTAGAAGTTCTGTGCCGCCCAAGCGGTGTCGTACTGCGAGCACATCCAGGCGGCGAATGCCGTACAGGCGAGGCCCGCGGCGAAGAGATAGCGCGGATCGACTTTGTGCAAGAGCAAAAGCGCTGCAATGAAGGCAATCGGAAGGAGCGGAACCGCGCTCCAGATAATCGCAGGACCAATCTGATCGGCCTCAAACCCGCGAATGGCCAGCGACTGCGGGATAAGGATGATGGTCGTACACAGCGTGAAGCGGAACCAGAAGAGCAGGCAGCCCAGTAATAGAGTGTTCCGCTGCGCGAGATAAGGCAGTGCCACCAGAGGATTAGGAGCGCGCAGTCTTCGAACCAGCGAGCACAGGAGAAAAAAAGATCCAGACCAGAACCAGCCGTTGAACACGCCGGAGCGCCACCAATCCAGCCGCTGGCCTTGCTGAAGAGCGGTGAAAATCAGAGCTAGTCCGAAGCTGAGGTAAACAAAACCCACGAAGCTAGGCACAGGGCTGCTTTTCTTGCGTGGTGGCTGCGGCGGAATACCGAAGTAGATGCATACCATCATCGCCGGCGCAATCAGCGCAGAATTCCAGAACATCCACTCCCACGACAGATGGTCCCGGTACCAACCATAGAGCGACGGCGCGACGTTCACGCCTCCATCCACAAAAACTGCGTAGAGAGCGATGGTGAAAGGGAGATACCGCAGCGGAATGTTGCGCAGGGCGAACGTTAGTGTGAGCGGATAAAAAGTACCCGAGGCCATTCCGGCGACGATAAGGGCAACAATAAGAAGACTGTAGCTATGGATGAGCGGGAGAAAGATAGAGGTTACGGTGAAAAGTCCTGCTGCAAACAACAGCACGCTTCGTGGGCCTAATAGCCCGCCAATGTAGACCGTAAACGGGCCGATAAACATGAGCGATGCGTTGAAGGCGCTGTCGAACCACGCGGCGTCGTCAACGCTAACGCCAACGTGGCCTCTCAAATCGGTCATGCCGAGACTGAGCAAGCGGCCGGCAAGAGTGACGAGTCCGGCGCCAGTGACGACTCCCAGGATGCCGAGAAGTGGACGCGTCGATACTTCAGACGGAATCGCCGCGGCGGCTGCGCGCGCGATCTCTGCTGCAGACGGGCGAACTGTGATGGTCGAAGCTGCCATAGATTTCCGGTTATCGTTTGGTGCGGACAGTTGCTACCACAGAAAGCCCTGGTCGGAGCGTCGCTGCGACCGCCGGATCCTCGAGCGCGATCTTGACGGGAATGCGCTGTACAACTTTGGTGAAATTGCCAGTGGCGTTGTCGGGCGGCAACAGAGCAAATTGCGAGCCGCTGGCAGGTGCGATCTCGATCACTTTGCCGCGAATAAGTTGGCCGGGATATTCGTCAATACGCAGTTCAGCGGGGTCTCCGACTTTCACGTTGGTCAATTGGGTTTCGCGATAGTTCGCTTCTACCCACTTGGTAAGAGCGACAAAAGAGATCACGACCGTGCCGGGGGAGACGAGTTGCCCTGGCCGCACCTGCCGTTCGCCCATCGTGCCGTCATCGGGAGCGTTGATTTTGGTGTAGCCAAGGTTCACTTCAGATGCGGCCAGGCTGGCCTGTTTGGCATGCAGATCGGCCTGAAGCTGCGCATCCTGCGATTCGAGAACGACTTTGCTGCGGCGCTCTGCCTCTGCCGTAAGTTCGCTGCTACGCAGCCCGGTTTGCGCCTGATTGAGATCGGCGTCACGGCTGGCAAATTGGGCCGTGAGGCTGCCTTCAGCGGCGACAGCAGTCTCAAGATTCTGCTCGGTCGTCGAGTGGGTCTGATACAACCCTTCCTGGCGCTTGCGTTCTGAGCGTGCGCGAATCAATTCTGCCTGCACAGCATCCTTGCCCGCCTCGGCGGCTGCAATCTGTGCCTTTGCCTGATCGATGCCGGCCAGCGCTTTCGCAATGCGCGTATCCTGCAACTGGCGCTCACGAAGATTCTCCTCAATGCTGGCACGCGCCGCCTCAACCGCCGCTTTGGCCTGATCGACCTGCGCCCGGTAGTCGTCATCCTCCAATTCGAAGAGAAGATCGCCCTTGTGCACTTGCTGGTAGTCCGCGACGTTCACTGCGCGCACAATGCCCGTCACCTTGGTACTAAGCGGAGTAAGGTCGCCGCGAACATAAGCATCATCCGTGACCTGGTCGATCTTGCCACCTTCCCAGGCATTCCAGTTACGCGTGATGGTGATCAAGACTGCCAGAGCGAGAAGTAGCACGAGAACGGGGGCGATATAGTTCCGCCACCCCGGCCCTGGACGAGCCTTATCGGTATCGGTCTTGGGCGGCAGGGGATTGGCGACCGCCCCCGCGGATCCACCGGACACTGGCGACGTGGACATTAGAGTTGCTCCTTCAGCACGCAGAGATCTCGAAGCGCTGGAGTTCTCATGGCTCGGTTGAAGCAACTGCGGTTCCACTCATGAAGATGGGGATTAACAGACGCGATCGCGGGCTTGGGCTCGCAAACGGAACAAATTCGTGTGTTTTTGAAGAGGCTGACCGACGCTTTGGGCTCCATGACCGCCATGTCACATGACGTGACATTTGACACCGTTTGCCGTTCAGGGCTCCGACTTAGGACCGGCCCTTCTCGAAGTTGCAATCAGGAGTAAGTAGCTAAGGGGACGAGTGCAGTCTCGCGTCGATCGAGAGGTCGATGCCCGTGCTGCTCGATTGGAACTGCGCTTGCTGAAGTTCTTTCTCGTTGAAACTGCGTTGGGTATTTGCGCAAAAACTAGTTTCCTATACCTAAAAGGAAGTCCATGAACCAAAAGAAATTTATTGCAATCATTCTGACGTTACTCGTGTTTGCTTCGGCAAGTTCCGTCCTGGCGCAAAATTCGACATCGGCCAAAAGCAGCGCGGTCAAAAGCTCGGCCACAAACGACTCTCAAGCGAGTGCCGACGACTTTGTTGACCTCTTGCGCAAAGATATAAGATCCCAAAAGAAACAGATCATCGCTGAGAATATGCAGTTGAGCGATACCGAGGCGGAGAAGTTTTGGCCCGTCTACGATCAATACGCGGCCGAACTCTCAAAGATCTACGACGTGAAAATTGCGCTGCTGAAGGACTACGCCAATAACTACGGCACCATGACCGGTGAGCAGGCCGAAAGCTACATTCGCAAACGGGCTGATGTAGAACAGTCGATCACGCAGCTACGATTGAAATACATGCCTGCATTCAGCAAAGTCCTTACCGGCAGGGAAACCGCGTTGTTCTATCAACTCGACTGGCGACTTGGTCTCGCGATCGACGTGCAGCTGATCCAAGTGCCGCTGATTAATCCGTAGTTGACACCGTTCCGACGGCTAACTGCCGAGACTTGTGGAATTTCTCAGCCAAGCTCTTGCGGCCATCATCCTCAGCACCCTGACGCTCGCCATCGAGTGCGCCGGAATGGCCGTCCTCATCCATTGGATGCGAGCCTACTTTGCACGTGGGATCAAGATGCAAAGCCTCTGGCATACTGGCGTGCTCATGATTCGGTTCGCGAGCATGACGGTTCTTTTGCACCTCCTACAGATCCTGCTGTGGGCAGCTTTCTATCGGCTCCAATGCTTCAGGTCGTGGGAATCCTGCTTGTATTTTTCCGCGGCCAGCTACTCCACCGTGGGCTACGGCGATGTTGTCCTTCCGCGAGTCTGGAGACTGCTTGGGCCGGTGGAGGCGATTATGGGCGTCTTGATGTGTGGAATTTCCGTAAGTGCGCTGTTCGCCATTGCGACACGGCTGATCGGAAACGAGGCCCAATTTTCGGCGGACTCTCGATCGTAGCGGAGCCGAATGATGCGAAACCAACAGGTGGACACCACCTACGCATATCTCACTCGGCAAGAAAAAATGGCGAAGTGATTCGATTATGCGCCCGCTCTATTCTCCATGTATGCGCCAATATTCCTTCTCAACGTTGCCTTTGTCGCGTCTGCGAGTAAGCAGCCAGGAGATAAACCTTCGTGCACCGATGCGCACGGCGAGTCCAAGTACAGCTGCGCCTGCTAACGCGAGCCAGTCAACTGGGTGGGAACCGAAGCCGTAGCTTGCGGGTACTGCATAAAACCCATCTCAGTGATCACCGGATCGGCTGCGGCGGATCATTTGTTCTTTTGTCTGTTTGAGCGGCAGTTGTCTCGGGTACCCAGTCCGTGGATAACGGAGTTACCAGTTTTTCAATCGCTCGCTGCATCGCGTGATTCATTTCGGAGACGACGGCCGGCACATCGCGCTTGTTGACGTCTCCAATCTCAGAAACAGCATTGCTCCAAACGATCGCTCCGGTGGCGATGCGGGTCATCTGGGCGGAGATTGCAACCTGGACTTTGATACCGCCTTGATAGTCGATTTCCTCAAGCTTTTCCAGGCGGCCGCTGAGCACGTAGTCGACATCACGGCTTCCGTCGTAGGCCTGCACATAGGCAAAGGCTCCACTGGCACGCACGCGTTCCATGATCGCATTGCTCACGAAATCACGAGGATCCATCGCCCACCGATGGTACGCATAGAAGCCGATCTCTTCCGGAGATGTTTTATAGACAATTGCTCCCTGACGCAGGTAAGTGGGTGCATGGAATTCACGGACGGCGAGACTCGCGTGCGTCTTACCCGCAGCGGAGGGATCTGGCGGCGCTGGCATGTTGAGAGTGTAGTAGTTTGGGGACCTCACCCTTCCGCAACTCGTTAGGATCACGAGTGCTGACAGGGAGAAAACAATCCTCGTCACAATTCTTCTCATACTCGTCCGACGGCGACGCGCTCCCAAACGGGCGAGAGCAACTGTTCCTTCACTCGATCTCATCATTTCGGCACCTTCCGATCCTCAGGCTGTCTGATCCGAATCAGGCTCCACGGGCGCTGTTTCACTGAATTGGTCAGGTCATCCAGGTTCTCGGTTGCTGTCCGCAGGTTTTCGATTGTGTCGTCAATCTTGTAATCGTTGGCTCTCACGAGCATCTGCATGTCACCCAGTAACTGCTTGGCTTGGAGCAAAGTGTTCTGCAGCTCCACTACATCTTTACGGATGGGCTCGCGCACCTCGGTGACGGTACCATTCACGTTCTGAATGGTTTCGTCGGCGTGCTGGCTGAGTGTATTCAATTGATCGGTGAGGCGGTCAATCTTTGGGCGCTCGGTCGCAAGCATGGCGTTAACGTTATCGAGCACTTCTCGTATCTTCCGTTGATTGGGTGGTCCTGTCACACTGTTCAGGTTTGCCAGCAACTTGCGGGCATCTCCGCTGATTCCATGCAGTTCGCCTCGCACCTCGGTGATCAATCCATTGGCATTGTCGGCAACGACCGACATCTTGGCGGTGATCTCATCGAGGCTTGCGGCCTCCTGCGATGGAATCGTGGACCCTGGGGCTAGACGCTTCGCATCGTTGCTGCCGGTGGTGATGGATAATGCCGCGGGGCTCATCACGCTGACCAACCCTAACTTGGCCACAGATTTTTCGTTCAACGGAGTGTTGTCCTTCACGCTCAACAGAATTTCAATTTCGGTAGGGTCGGGCGTGGCGGGCCGTACCGCCTTCACCTTGCCCACATCGATTCCCCCGAACAACACAGACGCCCCCGGTTCCAGCCCGCCGGCATAACGCAGATACGTGTGGTATGGAACCATGTGCCCGCCAAGCTCCGCATTGATCAGGTAGATCAGCGTGAAGGCCAGGAGAGAGAAGCATGCCAGGACGAACGCTCCGACTTTCGCTTCTGTGGTCACTGGTATACCTCCTCGGACTGCATATATTTTTCGAAGTAACCCGCTACGCCAGGCATCTTCGCAATGTTTTCGGGTACTCGATCGAGAAACTGCCGCACCCGCGGATTCTGGCTCGCCTTGATTTCGTCTTTCGTGCCGACCGAACTGAATGAACCCTGATAGAGCATGGCGATGCGGTCTGCGATGCGGAATGCGCTTGGCAGTTCGTGGGTCACGACGATGACCGTCATCTGCAATGCTTCCTTCATGAGCAAGATCAATTCATCGAGTTCCGCGGCGACGATGGGATCAAGCCCTGCCGATGGCTCGTCGAGCACGAGAATCTCGGGGCCGAGCGCAAGCGCCCGCGCCACAGCTGCACGCTTCTTCATCCCGCCAGAGAGTTCCTGAGGGAGCAACTTGCCAAAGTCGGCCAGGCCAACCCCGGCCAGCTTCATCCAAACCATAAGCTTGACGATTGAAGGTGCGAGCCGCGTATGTTCACGTATTGGTAGGGCGACGTTTTCTTCCACCGTTAAAGAATTGAACAATGCCGCACTTTGGAAAGCCACACCAATCGAGCGGAGGACCTTTTTGAGTTCGGACTTCGAGCAACGGGTAATATCCGTTCCCTTCACATGGACGGTGCCCGACTTAGGGCGCTCCAGCCCGATGATCTGGCGCAACAAGGTGCTCTTTCCGGAGCCGCTTCCACCCAGCAAAACCATCGTTTCCCCGTGTTCGATGTCGAGATTCAGCCCATTCAGCACGCGGCGGCCGTCGTATTCGACCACAAGATCGCGGACGGAAATGATGGGCATTATTGTTTCACCGTGAAATAAAAAATCGTGGTGAACACCGCGTCAGCGACGATTACGAGGAAGGTCGACTTTACGACCGCGCTGGTAGTGGAGCGGCCTACGGAATCGGGGCCTCCGTGGACACGGAACCCTTCCAGGCATCCGACGTGAGCGATGATGGTCGCGAACACCACGCTCTTGATGAGTCCGGTGATTACGTCGTGCAAGGTAATGGTAGTCAACACATAATGGCTATAAAGCAATGGCGACAGGCGGGTGCTGAAGAACATGAACAGCCCACCGGCCAAGATGCCGAAGATATTCGCAATGACGCTGAGGCAAGGAACCGAAATCAAAGCGGCCAGATATTTGGGCGCGAGGACGAATTCTATTGGTTCGAGCGCCATGACGCGGAGGGAATCGAGTTCTTCCGTAACTTTCATCGTCCCGATCTCAGCCGCGAACGCCGATCCGGAGCGCCCACTCACGGCGATCGCGGTGAGCAACGGTCCGAGTTCGCGGGTAAAGCCCACCGCGACCAATTCAATAACATAGTGCAAAGCTCCAAAGCGGCGCAGTTCCGAGGCCCCTTGCATCGCGAGGATGAATCCCGAGCAGATCGACATCAATGACACCATGGGCATCGCGTCTACGCCGATTTCCAGCATTTGCTTCACGGTGGCCCGCCAGCGGTAGCGGTTGCCTACAAAGGGCAGCGCTTGCCCCAGCGCCCGCACCGTGGCCCACCACTGAATGTTCAGACTTCCGACGTAATCGAGATGTTCGATTGTTCTTTCGCCGACATTTTCGAGAACGTTTGCCATCAAGACACCTTTTGTCCCGAACCGCTTTGTCCAGAATCGCTTTGCCCTGAATCGTTCGACTGGAACAGGGCCAGCACTCCGGTGACCTCGAATAGCCGGAGCGTAGCACCGCTAAGCCCCTGCAACCGGAAGTTGATGTGGTGATGACGGGCGATTCTCAGAGCTTCAATCAGGGTGGCGACCGCGGACGTCTCAAGGTAGGAAACTCCGACTAAGTCGACAATGATGGTCTGAGGCAATGCTTTTTCCGACAGCAGAGTTCGCAGGCGATCGCGAAGATCGGGCGAGGAATCGACGTCGATTCGGCCGGTCAACCGGACCACCGTGTCCTTTCCCGCTTGATCGACTGAGATCCTGAGGTCGGTATCTGAAGGAATTGCAATCCGCGTCACCGTTACTCCCAGTCCGTTCTCTACGATTTAAATGCGCGAGCCTGATTACGCCTGTGCCATCGCACTCAGGTGTCTGCATGCGGGCTTCCACAATCGTCGCGGCAGTGAGGCTGGCGTTTGGCAAGACAAGTGCTTTATTGGCAGGTAGACAGCGTACTTTCATCCATCAGGATGAATGGGAAAGCGATTGCCATTCTGCTGTCACTAGTAACGTCACGAACAATGACGCTTCTGTCAAAGTGAATGACACGTGGATGACGCCCAGCCGCAACGATGGTCCTTGAAGCAGGGCGCGCAGGTAGCTGCCTGTTGCGTGGTGGTTGCGGCTGCGCTGGCTGGCAAACTCTCTGCTGATACGCCGCCAAGTACATATCAGCTTCCCTCGAACTCAGAAGTTATCGGCTACCTCTTTCAATCAGTTAGCTGGTATCGCCATGTATATGCCGAACGGCAGGTTGCAAACGAACCCGCCGATTTCATGTTTCTCGACGACAATCAACCGATCGAACGGCTGATTATGAAGCTTTCATTCGATTTCGCCAAGGCGGAGGCTGCACTGCCAACCAGCACTGCTTCTTTGCCAGGTGGAACAACGCCCGCAGATGCTCTTTCTGCGGATCTTGCGCACTTTATTGAATTAAAGAAGCAGAACGATCAATTAAGCGAGAAGGCAGACGAGGAGATCAAGAACCTCGCCAAAAAAATGAACAGAGCCAAAGGGGCCGATCGCAGAGCATTGCAAGCGGCTGAGGAAGATGCTCAAACTCGATTGCAAATCCTAAATGCAGTCGCGCAGGGCCTCAATGATCTAGTCGAGTTTGTTCAGAGTCCGGGTGAAGGGCAAGCCCACAGCGGGCATTTGGATTCCACCATCGACGAGCTCGCGCAATCGATACCGGAGGTGACCGGCCCGGCAATTCCTCCGGCGACAGTTCCGCTGCAGGAGGCAACTTCCAGAACTGCCGGCCGCGATGCCGGCATCCTCGGCCTGGGGTCGGATGTTTCAGCAATGAAACATAAGCTTCACGTGGTTGACGAAAAGATACTCCTCACTGATAACTTGACGCTATCCGCGAACAATCTGCGAATTCCACTGGCCGGTTTCATCACTCAACTCATTCAGAGTGCGGCTATAAGCAATTCGCAGACTAGTGACCTTTTATCGTTGCGCGAAGAGAGGTCGCACCTCGATGCCCTTACTCTCGAACTCAAAGGATTATCTCCGGCCATCGTCGCACTCGATAAACAGAAAGTCTTGCTCACAGAGTACGAGTCACACCTTCTGCCCTGGCGAATGGCAGTGGCGGGCCAGTACAGGGAGGCGTGGAAACAATTCTTGATCCGTGTGAGTGTCGTTTTGTCGATCATCGGTCTGTTACTCGCAATCGCTCAGCTTTCACGCCGGTTCACATTGCGGCACGTTCACGATCCCAATCGGCGGCGGTTCATCGGTATGAGCCACCAATTTCTGACTCTATTTGCCATTACGGTTGTCATCGTGTTCGCGCTGGCCTCTGACTTGAAGTCGGTCGCAACCTATTTCGGGCTTCTGAGCGCCGGACTTTTACTCGCACTCGAAAATGTCATTCTTGCCACTCTCGGATCTCTGCTTTTGGTAGGGAGGCGGGGAATCAGAATTGGCGACCGCGTGCAGGTCTCAGGGGTTACCGGCGATGTGATCGATATGGGCTTGCTGCAATTCCAGTTGAAAGAATTCGATGTGGAGAACGGGAGATACACCGGCCATGTGGCGACTTTTTCGAATTCGCTGGTTTTTGTATCTCCAGCCACGGGTCTCATGCGATTTGATTCGGCTCCGGAAAAAACTTTGCCGGTGCCGGCGAGCCAGGGCGGAACGGAGCCGCAGGCAGACGAGCGTGTTTCGATTGCAAGTGACTAGAGCAGGGAACTGAGTTGGAGATTTTGTTGGCTGCGCTGAACATCGTGCTGACAATCGAGATCGCAACGTCATTCTATTGACTTTGGCTTTCCTGTCACGGTCATTGACACCACCCGTTATTGTTCGCAGTCGATTGGCAGTTATTTCTCGAGACTATTGCCGCGTAAATCTGAGTTGCAGCTTGCGTTTTCTGCAGCACTGCTGTTAGGTGCACGTGTTCGCAATGGCAGTGAGCTTGCTTAGCTCAGGATGCATGTTGGAATGCCCACCAAGCTTCCGGCTGGAGCTTTCAGGCTTATGAGGTGAGATGACGATGCAGGTCGCGCTCATGGTCCCTTGTTACATAGACATGTTCTATCCACAGGTCGGCATCGCTTCTCTCGAGTTGCTCGAAAAATTAGGGGTCGATGTTGTATATCCGCAAAAACAGACTTGCTGTGGCCAGCCCATGGCCAACAGCGGCTGCTATGAAGAGGCGCGAGCGACCGAAGATCACTGCGCCAAAGTCTTCGGCTCCTTTGATTGCGTGGTCACGCCCTCCGGCAGTTGCACTCATCATATTCGCAACAAGTTCACCGCTGGCGCGGATTCACCTGAAAAGCAAAATCTGGTTCGGAATACTTACGACCTGGTTGAGTTCCTTCATGACGTTCTTAAAATCAAAGAGTTCCCGTGGGCGAAATTCGAGCACAAGGTCGGACTACATACCAGTTGCTCTGCGATTCGTGGACTGAACATGGCGTCGATGTCGGAGCGTGTGCATGACCGAGTTTTCTCCAAGCCAAAAGCTCTGCTGAGCGGCGTTCCTGGCGTTGAGTTCGTCGAGTTTGAGCGCGTGGACGAGTGCTGCGGCTTTGGCGGAACCTTTGCGGTGACGGAGGAGGCGGTCTCCGCAAAGATGGGATACGACAAACTGGCTTTCATGCAGAAGGCGTCGCCGGAGTGCATTGTCTCCTCGGACATGTCCTGCCTGATGCACCTGCAAGGGTGTGCGCGCAGGCAAAAGCAAGATATTCCGTTCTATCACTTGGCAGAAGTGCTGAATGGAGTGTCCCTGGGAGCAGGCCAATCATGAGTCATTCAATCGACCAGGCAAAGAACGCCGAAAAATTTCTGGCCGACACCGTTCACGAGGAACGGCTCGATAAGCTGCTCTGGGCAATGAGACTAAGGCGCGACGCCGCAGCCCGTCAGGTTCCCGAGTGGGAGGACCTCCGGACGTTAGCGTCTGAAATCAAAGAGCACACGTTGTCAAACCTCTCCGACTACCTCATTCAATTTGAGGCCAAGGCCACCGCCAACGGTGTGATCGTGCACTGGGCCAGAGATGCTCACGAGCATAACCAAATTGTCTATGACCTCCTTGCCGAACAAAAAGCGGACCTGCTGGTCAAGTCCAAATCCATGTTGACCGAGGAATGTGAATTGCGTCCGTTCCTCGAGAGGCGCGGGATCCGTATCACAGAGACGGATCTGGGTGAGCGCATCCAGCAGCTCGACGATCAGCCTCCCGGTCACATTGTCGGTCCAGCGATCCACAAGACGACGCACGACGTAGCCGTCCTGTTTTCTGAGAAGTATGGATCAGATCCCAAGAATGAAGATGTCGCTTACCTTGCAGGAGTAATGCGCGATAACACCCGGCCAGATTTTCTCACGGCGCGCGCCGGCATGACCGGGGCAAACTTCGTTGTTGCGGAAACCGGAGCTATCGTGGTCGCGACCAACGAGGGGAATGCCGATCTCTCCGCGAACACGCCAGAGCTACACATATGTTCGGTCGGCATCGAAAAGATTGTTCCTACCGTGGAAAGCCTGGCGGTCTTCATTCGATTGCTCGCGCGAAGCGCCACCGGTGACACGATCACCCAGTACACTTCGACGTTCCGCGGACCGCGCAAAGGTGCGGCCATGCACGTCATCCTGGTCGATAACGGAAGATCAGCGCGTCTGGGGATGAAGCGCTTCTGGCACTCTCTGAAATGCATTCGCTGTGCGGCATGCATGAACACTTGTCCGGTGTACCGCAGAAGTGGCGGCTTGAGTTACGGCTCAACTTATATGGGGCCAATCGGCATCATCATGATGCCCACCTTTGAGATTCGAAAGTATAGCGAGCTTCCTTTCGCCTCAACCTTAAATGGCAGCTGCACGAATGTGTGTCCGGTCAAGATCGACATTCATGAACAGATTTATGGCTGGCGCGAAGTCATGGAGGAGAACGACCAGATCCAGGTCGTAAAAAAAGAGGCCATGCGGGTCGCCGACGATGTGCTCAGCCATCCGGCGCTCTACCAGATTGCGACGACCACGCTCTCGGCCGCACTGGAAGTCCTTCCGCACTTTGCCGTTTACAACCGCCTGAATGCATGGGGTAGGCACCGGGATGTGCCGAACGCAGCCAGGGAAACATTTCACGCATGGTATAGAAAGCATCGCACCGTGACTAACGAGAACGACGAACGAGAAAGTTAAACGGCGGCAGCTAAACATAAGGAAGTTAGATCATGCACCCGACTCAAGCGCTTTCTAGGAACACGATTCTGGAGGCAGTGCGAGCGAACCAACCGGCCGCGCAGCCGATGCCCACGATCCCCCATTTCCATACGCATCAGCCCGCCGACCTCGTGTCGATTTTTCGCGAGTCCATCGCTCGCATGGCCGGAGTCGTCGTCACTGATGTGGTTAATGGTGACGTGCCTGATCTGGGTTCGTTCCTCCGCAACAAATTTCCCGATGCCAAGGTCATCTGTTCGGCAATTCCGGAATATGCCGGGACGATCAGGCCTGCAAGCTTCAACCATTGGTCGGAGGCGAGCACGATCGATGTTTGCATACTGCGGTCGCCGATGGGCGTGGCCGAAACCGGTTCCATACTGCTCTCCGACGTCGAATTGCAAGTGAACACCATCGCACTTCTTGCGCATGATCTCGTTGTTCTGCTTGACCCGAAGCAGATTGTCGCGAATATCCACGATGCATACGAGCATCCGCACTTCAAACTGAGACCTTACAGCCTGCTGATGACCGGCCCCTCTGGTTCCGGAGATATTGGTGGGATTGTGGTCCATCCGGCTCAGGGCGCGAAAACTCTAACCGTTCTCCTATCGCCTGCTCCGGATACCGGTCAACGCACCGGATGAATGCAAAGCGATGAATGTGCAGGACGATTTGCTCGAGTTTTCGCCACGACAACGCAAAACAATTAAGGTTAAGAAGGAGACATCAATGCTTAAAGGTTTCAATTATCCACTCACCCCAAAAGGCAAATCGACCCTGAATCCGCCTCCGCCCTGGTACTACTCCTCGGACTTTCTCAATATTGAATTTTGGTCGGAACCTTCTGCCGTGGCGGCAGTGTTGCCTCCCGGGCTCGATCCCGATCGCTCGGCAAATGGTCACGCCAATGCCCTTTTCTACGATTGGCAGTTCAGCGGAAACGACGATGAATATCTGGATCCGGCCCGTTATCAGTACCGCGAGTTTTTCGTACTCGTAGATGCATTATTCCAAGGCAAGCCGGTCTCGTATTGTCCTTATATTTTCGTGGACAACGACGCTGCGCTGGCTCGCGGTTGGACGCAGGGCTATCCCAAGCGTCTTGGCGAGGTTTTTCAGACCAGGTATTACGCGGCGACAGGAAAGGCGGGTCCCGCCCTCGCGGCGGGAGCGAAGTTCGCTGGGTCCCTTACGTCCGCCGGACAAAGACTTGCCGAGGCTGTTGTTACGCTCAGAGAACCGGTGACCGACAAGGCGCTGTTGAAGCAGAGGCCGGTCATCAATCTACTCCACACCCCGCGTCTTGCCGCTGACAAGCAGGACCAGCCGGCAATTCAGGAACTGGTCGAGAACATTCCTCATGACGTGAAGATTGAGCAGGCGTGGATAGGTGAGGGTTCTCTAACCCTTCCCGTCTGTAGAAACGAAGAACTCTCCGACCTGGCGCCTGTACGTTGCGGCAAGGGCGTGCGAGCATCCATGGCATACGTGGTGGATGATCTGAAAACGCTAAAGGATTTGAGAAGGTAGAGTGAAGGGGCCGCGCTTCTGGGGGCCGCACTATCGGTGAGGTATTATCAGTCGCGGGGTTATTTTATCGGGGAAAGTCTCGATAAAAAATTCATATCCAGCTCGCCTTCATAAGTTTCGGCGCCGGCCTTCAATGCTTCCGTGACGCGGGCTTGCGTCACCTCGCTGGAGACACTCAAGTCGGACTCGTGAGCTTCCACCAGGAGGCCCTCTGCCATAGAACTGAATGCTCCGACATTCACAGCCGCCTTGGCATGAGCGATGGCATGCGCAGGAAATGAGGCTATGCGGTGAGCCAACTTCTCGACAAAAGGAGCTAGTTCGTCCGCTGGTAATGCTCGATTGATGTAGCCGTAACGCTCTGCCAGCTCCGCAGAGAAATCATTGCAGCCCAGGAGCACCTCCAAGGCGCGTCCCCGCCCCATAAGCCGCGGCAATCTTTGCGTAGAGCCCCCACCCGGAACTAGCCCAATCGCCACCTCTGGTTGGCCGAAGATCGCTTTGCCAACGGCAGCAAAACACATGTCCATGGCCAAGGCGATCTCACTTCCTCCGCCCCGGGCCCGTCCCTCGACTTTGGCGATGGTTGCCTTGGGCATATTCCTGAATCGTTCGCCGATCAGTTGCGTAAGACGAAAGCTTCGAGTATGGGACACCAATTTGGATGCGGCTCCAACTCGGCCCAAACCAGAGTGGGCTATGAAAAAATCAGGAATGGCGCTTTGCACGACCACAACCCGGACGCTCTCGTCGGCTTCGAGCTGTCTGCCGAGTTTGTCGAATTCCTGCGACAGAACTTCATCAAGAAGATTTATCGGGGGGTGATTAATGCTGACGAATGTGACTCCAGAATCGAAACTGAAACGGAAACATTTGTAATCGGAATATTGCACGGGAGTGGCTCCATTTCGGTGAACGTTCAGTGAGGCCGATTGCAGTTCCTGATCTGCACGCTTTCTCAGTCGTTCCCCACTGGGTTGGTCAGGATACCGATCCCCTCGATTTCCACTTCGTAAATATCGCCGGCCTTCATGAACACGGGTGGCTTACGCGCCGCTCCCACGCCACCGGGCGTGCCGGTGATGATCACATCGCCTCGCTCCAGGCTCATTGCGACACTGATCGTTGCAATCAGCACCGGAACACTGAAGATGAGCCGGTCGGTGCGCGAATCCTGCATCACGCGGCCATTCAAACGGCCCTGGATGCGCAATCCGCTGGCCCCCGAGGGCACTGCATCGGGCGTCACCAGCCACGGGCCGAACGATCCGGTGCCATCGAAATTCTTGCCCATCGTCCATTGCGGCGTGCGGAGCTGAAAATCACGCACGGTCGCATCGTTGAACAGGGAGTAGCCCGCTACGTGATCGAGGGCCTGCTCCTCGGGTATCCGTCGACCCGGCTTGCCGATAACCACGGCCAGCTCGGCTTCATAGTCGAGCGCTGTTGATTCGCGGGGCCGCCGGATCGGCTCTTGATGAGCGATCAGACTCGACGCGAAGCGGGCGAAGATTTCCGGATACTCCGGTTTCTTCAGTCCGCTTTCCTGCAGGTGATCATCGTAGTTGAGACCGACGCACAGAATTTTCGGTGGGGCGGGCACCGGCGGCAGCGGCCGAACAGCGTTCAGGTCGACTGCCGGCGATTGTTCGAGGGTTTTGCCGATACGCAACAGATCTGCACCTTGTGCGATCAGCTCGGGCAGAGTGCCTGGAAATCCGCTGTCCGGCTGCGAGAGGCCGTGCCAGCCCGAGCCTTCGTCTGCGGCAATTCCTGGGACTCCGCGTATTTCAAAATTGACGATGCGCATACGGTGATCCTTCAGCCCGCCTGTGGACGGCTCAGTTCCTCGAGCAAGTAAACGAATGACTCATACACTTTGCCCGTAGTTTGGCGCATGCCCAACTCACAGGTCCGATTTGCAGAAACGAAGCAGGTGCCGTCCCCGGAGGTCTGGATTTGTACGATTGTGTCGCGTGTGGCGGAGTGAACTAACTCTGGGTGCAGCAGGCCGCGGTCGCCAGCGGTGCCGCAACAAGTCGTTCCTAAAGGAATTTCAGCGCTTTGAGCCAGCGCACTGGAGATCTCCAGAAGCGTCTCACTGAGGCCGAGGTGCATCGTCGAACAGGTGGGATGGACGATGATTTTGGGAATCGTTTTGCGAATGTTGAGTGAGGGCAGAAGGTCTTTGCACCACGCGATCGAATCGATGATGGTGATAAGTTTCAGTCGATTCTTACGGTCATCGTCCAGATGCTCTAATATGTCGTCTTTAAGACCGAGCGTGCACGAAGCCGCGTCCACCACTACCGGCA
>Ga0209530_1000810_pt1 | contig 17771 bp, 14 predicted proteins | sample BlaSpr_A8_Ref_O1_FD_187987 | JGI IMG/M metagenome (GOLD analysis project Ga0209530, IMG submission 187987) | Forest soil microbial communities from Thunder Bay, Ontario, Canada - Black Spruce, Ontario site 2_A8_Ref_O1 (SPAdes) (version 2) | ecosystem: Environmental > Terrestrial > Soil > Boreal...
CACGGAGCCCACCTTGGAAATGACAGCAGCTTGCGGCAGCGTGTTTTCCATGAAGTAACCGGGGCGCAGAAAGAGCACGTTGGCACCGTCGAGCTGGTTGAGTTTTTGTTCGAGTTCGTGGAGGCCGAGGACCGGGCCGGTTCTCTCGCTCTTGTCGGCTCCGAAGCTGCTGAGCACAACCACATTCTTGACGCCGCCGTTTTTCAAAGCGGAAGCGATCGCATCGCCGGCACGTTCCGCATAAGCGAGCGGATCGGTGCTCGTGGGGTTGGGTGGAATCATGACGTAGGCCGAATCTGCGTTCTGAAAAGCTTTGGTGAGGGCGGCCGCATCGGTGACATCAGCGATGAATATCTCCGCGCCCTTTGCCGCATGAGCCTGCAGGTGAGCTGCGTCTCTACCAACGACGCGGACTTTCTGTTGGCGAGCCAAAAGATTTTGCGCCACGATGTGTCCAGTATTGCCGCTTGCTCCAAGTACCACGTACATAGGTTCCTCCTCGTATAAAAAATTGGATGCGGCAGGGTCGGCTAAGGGTCCGGACAAAAGTCTGCAACTCGGCGATCGCAAAGACAAGGTGCATAGATCCTTCGTCGGCAGCCTTCGCTTTGCGAAGGCCTGCGTTTTCTCAGGATGACGGCGGACAGGAATGTCCGTCCTACACGGGTTTTGGGTTTCTTATGAATTGACGTTGATGCCAGTAGGGGTAGGCTGGCGTCACTTCGCTGGCGGTGTCCAGCTTTGCTACTTGTTCTGGCGTCAAATTCCATCCTACGGCGGCCAGATTTTGGCGGAGTTGTTCTTCGTTGCGGGCGCCGATGATTACGTTAGCTACTGTGGGCCTTTGCAGAAGCCAGTTCAGGCCGATTTGCGGAATCGTCTTGCCGGTTTCTTTGGCTACTTCGTCCAACGCGTCTACGACTTTATAAAGATATTCGTTCGGGACCGGCGGGCCTTGCTCGGCGGTGCTGTGCAGCCGGCTGACTTTTGGCAGCGGATGGCCTCGACGGATTTTTCCGGTAAGCCTGCCCCACCCTAACGGACTCCAGACAATTGTTGCCACTTTCTGGTCCAGGCCCAGCGTCATGAGCTCCCATTCGAAGTCGCGTCCCACCAGCGAGTAATAAGCCTGATGGGCCACGTATCGCGCCCATCCATATCTTTCGGAAATGGCTAAAGACTTCATGAGATGCCATCCGGAGAAATTGGAGCAGGCGATGTAGCGGACTTTGCCGCTTTGGACGAGCGTGTCGAGACTCTTGATGGTTTCTTCGACTGGAGTTTGCGCGTCGAATCCATGCATGTGGTAGACGTCGATGTAATCGGTATTGAGGCGGCGCAGGCTATCCTCGCAGGCTTGGATGATGTGGTAGCGCGAGGAGCCGACGTCATTAGGGCCGTCGCCCATGGCGAATGTGGTTTTCGTGGAAATCAGAACGGAGTTGCGACGTCCGGCGATGGCTTTGCCGAGGATTTCTTCGGACACGCCTTTCGAATAAACGTCGGCAGTGTCGAAGAAATTCACGCCGGCTTCGAGGCAGATGTCGACGAGGCGCGTAGCTTCCTGCACATCGCTATTGCCCCAGGCTTGAAAGAAATCACCACGACCGCCGAAGGTGCCGGTGCCGAAGCTGAGGACGGGAACTTTTAATCCAGAGTAGCCAAGTTGTCGAAATTCCATGGGAAATAGATGCTGGTGGTGCGTTTGAGGATGCGGGGGGATTCAAATGTTCCGCGCGAGATCCTTTGGCCCGCTGGAGAGAACGCGGGCCTTCAGGATGACGGACTTTAATCTATGACAAGCTGACTGGAGGCGGCGGACGAGAGTGTCCGTGCTACACGCGTGCGGTGATAATCTTGCGAGATGACCAGTAGAACTGCCCGATCTCGGTTGGGTTGGCGCTCGCTGTCGGGTTGATTTTCGGGGCTGCTCAACAGAATGCGCTTTCGACGATCACCAGCCTTTTGCAGGGCCTTGGATTTGAGCAAATTGCGTTCGACAAGTGATGACCAATTCTCTTGCGGGGAGTCCATTATTAGCAGAGGTTTTCCGAGGTGGCTATGAGGCGGCGAGAATTTATCGCGCACACGGTGCGCGGGTTGGGCGCGGCGTGGGTTGGGTCGCGTGGTCTGGCGGCGTGGTCATCTTCTACGCCAACCTTGACGAAAAAGTTCAAGGCGTCGGACACCGTTGTGCTGGGGAAAACCGACATTCGGACGAGCCGGCTTGCAATGGGAACGGGCACGATCGGCTCCGGCCATCACTCCAATCAGACTGCCCTCGGAGTCAAAGGGCTTTCTGATTTGCTGGTCAATGGCTATGACCAGGGGCTGCGATTTTTTGATGCGGCTGATTCTTACGGAAGCCATCCGCATGTGGCGGAAGCCTTGAAGCACGTGCCGCGTGACAAAGCCACTGTCCTGACTAAGACGTCGGCGCGGGATCCCAAGTCGGCGCGCGCGGACCTGGACAGATTTCGTCGCGAGTTGGGAACGGACTACCTGGACATCTGCCTGATGCATTGTGTCACGGAGGGTGACTGGACTGAGCGCTATAAAGGTGTAATGGATGTTCTGTCGGAAGCCAAGGAGAAAGGCGTGATTCGAGCGCATGGGTGTTCCTGCCACACCATTGAAGCGCTGCGGGCGGCAGCCAAGTCGCCTTGGGTTGAGATCGACTTGGTGCGCATGAATCCGGTCGGGTCGCACATGGATGCCGATCCCGGGACTGTGGCCGAAGTGGTGCGCGAGATGCGAGCTGCGGGTAAAGGGATTGTCGGAATGAAGATTCTGGGTCAAGGAGACTTGCGCACGCGGCAGGACGAGGCGCTGAAGTACGCATTATCGTTGGGGCTGCTGGATGCGTTTACGATCGGGGCGGAGAGCAAAGCGGAGCAGCAGGATTTGATCAGGCGGATCGAGATGGCGGCGTAGTCTGGTTTGACAAAACGAAGTTCAGGCCAAACTCTACATCAACCGCGGACAGAAGCGTTGGCCGTACACACATCGAAACTGATCAACGCATGGCTACGGTTTGAGTGCAGGCGGCGACCAGTATCAGCAGCAATGGCACGAACAGAATAAGACCGGTTGCCACCAGCACAATCTCGCTGAGCAAGTCGGGTTTCATCAGGTCTTCGCGGTGCATTGGCGGTTGCGGGTGAATCATGGGCGCTGCCTCCTTCAAGCGCTACGGTAGATGCTCAAAACGCTGCAACGTGCGCATCCTACCATAAAACGCGCCGCTTTCTACCAGCGGAAAGCACAATTTCTACAGAGATTTCCCGAGAGCGGTTCTTGCGCTACTACCGGCTGACGCGGTTCGGTTTCGCATAGGCTACCTTCCACTGAATTCCGGCAACTAAGGTGTGCGCCGAAAGTCGGCGTGGGCAATGGAGGAAGCTTATGAGGCAAGCCGACCCCAGGAAGTGTGCAAACGTGCTATGTAGCTGCAACGCCAGCGACACCTACTGCGGTCAGGCATGCAAGGAGGCCGACAGCCGTGACACTGATATTGCCTGTCGATGCGGGCACCAGGGCTGTGTCGCTCACATAAATTTCTCCGCGCCGGGTTCCGCACAAGATTCGTTGTCCAAGAATCGAGGTTAGGACGCAGGTCAAACAAATGAAATGGAGGCAACACCAATGAAGCTGATGACAGTTTTGAGTACATTCGTATTGGCGGTAGTTTTGGGGATTTCCGCCCCCGTCTTTGCGCAAGACGAGTCGCATCCGCAGGACGACAAACGGGCAGAGCCGGACGCCAAGGCCGCCCAACAGGACAAGCAGGAAGATAAACAGGTCGACAAAGACAAGCAGGTCGATAAAGACAAAGCAGAAAAGCAACAGCAAGAATATAAGGACAAACGCGTACAGGAAGATAAATCCATCGCTCACCAGGATGCAAAACAGAGTCAGCCAGCCGATGCCAAGCAAGGTGGACGCATTCCCGAGGACCGTTTCCGAGCCAATTTTGGCCGCACGCACACTTTCAGCATTGGGCATCCGACCATCGTCTCGGGAACGCCGCGCTTCCAGTACGGCGGTTATTGGTTCGCAATCGCGCAGCCGTGGCCAGTAGGTTGGGCCTACACGGACGTTGTGTACGTCGATTTCATCGACGGCGGATACTATCTGCTTAGCCCGGTGCATCCGGGGGTTCAGATTTCAATCAATGTAATTTTGTAGCGATGATTGTTAGTTGAGGAAGGCCACGTTCGGTTGAGCGTGGCCTTTCAGTTTGTCAGTGATCTTCGCTGATCGCTGCGCGGGTTGGGGCGAATGGCGTGTCCTTGGCTACTTGCGGAGTGGTTTTTTCTGGTGCGGTTGCGGGTTGGATCTTCACCGTCGAAAGCATCCAGTTCAGCTGACGAAAGATTTCGTTGCTGTCGACCGACTTGGCGGCAAGTTTGGCATCGTCCGTGTCGGTTTCGGCAGCGGTTTCGAGACCGAGAGTGAATTCGTAGCAGCTTCCGTTCTGGAAGACGTGATAGAACTTTACGTCAGCCTGATTGCTCTCGGTTTCAGCGAAAGCTTCGACTGAGTGGAACTCGGTAGGGCCAATCTTCGTTTTCGATATTGCAACGGGATCTGTTTTTGGATCGCCCGTTTCTGGAAATGCGAATTGCTCACATTCCTCGGAAGTCATCTTGGGATTCACGCTTACATCGAAGAATGCGGTGTTGAAGTTTGTGCCGCCGTAGAGTTTGCGGGGCAGTTCGACCGCGCTGATGGTGGTTCCACCGGGCTCGACGAAGTTCATTTCAACCGGGCCGAGGCCATCCAATTCCAGATTCGCGTCGTCGCCTTCCATGAGGTTGTCATATTTCGGATAGCGGAATGAGACTCCGTATGCTGGATTGGTATAAGTGGAAGCCGACAACTTTCGCTGACGGGGCGTCTTTTTGGCGAGCGGTTGGGTTGTTACCGGAGCGATCGCTGGAGATACGCTCGGGATCGGCGTGGAGGGCTGGCTCACCGACGGACTTGGCTGGGTGATGGCCGCCGTCTTGCTCGATTCTTTCGAGCAACCGCTTTCGAATACGAACACCCCGAGCAGCCCTGTCGCGATTAGTGAGCCAACGAGCGCTGCAGTCTTTTGCTTTTTGGTAGGTTGTTTTTGGTTTGGGCGTAGAGTTTCCGGCGTGTTGGTTGTGTTCCCTTGTGGATTTGTTTCTGGTTTCCTGTCGGGCTTTCCTGATAATCCGAGTTGCGTGAAGTGCGTCATGTTGGTCTCCTGTGCTGGTCTCCACCAGTCGGGAACAGTAGGAGCAAGAGGGCAGCCGTTGGAAAATGGACTGATTTGAAGAGAGTTAGAAGGAAAGCAATTCAGGAAGAGCGTGTTTTAGGGGAGACGATGTGGCGGGCCGGACACGGCGGATGGCGGCGAAGCGACTTACGTAGCCCGCAGCACCGCACGCTGCGCGTCCTGCGGCAGCGGAACCGGGACGAAATAACTTTCTGGGTAGAAATAATCTTCGCCGGATTCATCGACCACTCGAATCTGATTATGCTTGGCTGCTTCCGGGTCGGGGATGACACGATAGAGCTTTCTTAATTCCAGCGAGGCTGGATAATCCCTGTTTCGGATGCAGACTACGAATTGTGGTTCCGTGCGTTTCATTTTCGTCCGGATCTGAACATCGCCCCTATCTTGAAATCCATCGCTGCCAATGATTCGCCGACTCAAAACAATGCGGTGGTACGGCGCTTCCAGGGCGTGCCTTTTTCTGCGGAAGTTTTTTCCACGTCGTTCACGTAGGCTCCCGCCTGGGTCAGGAGATGGTGCAGGTCGTTGCCGACGCTGATCAAGGTGAATCCTTTTTCGAGGAACTCGCCCACGCGAGCGGTGCCGAAGAGGAAGAGTCCGAGAATAACTTCGTTCTTGCGGGCGTGCTCGACCAGCTTTTGTGTGGCCGCTCCCAGTTCCGGCGAAGTGTACATGTGGGGGAACTCGTATTTCTCGAAGAGTCCCATCGACATGCAGAGATCGTTCTGGCCGAGGAACAAAATATCGACGCCGGGGACTGCGGCGATCTCGGCGATGTTTTCGATGCACGACGCGGTTTCCACTTGCAAGGCGACAATCAGGTTCTTGTTGGCGTTGCCGGCATAGCCGAGCAAGCCGGCCTTGTTCATGCTGCGCTGCGGAAAATACACTGACCGCGTGCCGGTGGTCGGATATTTGTTGCAACTCACGGCTTGCCGCGCTTCCTCGGCGTTGTTGATGTAGGGAATAAGAACGCCATCTGCGCCGAGGTCGAGGGCCTGCTGAATTCCGGGGCGATCGTCGTATCCTCCGACGCGAACGATGGATTTGGCGCCGCCGCTCGCGATAGCGGCCAGCATATAGGAAAGTTTCTCGTGATCCATGGGCCCGTGCTGCGTGTCGACGAGCAACCAGTCGTAGCCGCTGTGAGCCAGTTGCTCGGCGACGGTGGGACTGTGGGAATTCACGAACAGGCCTAGCTTGGGCTTACCATCGCGCAGTTGCTGTTTAAACTCGGCGCAACTGAGGGCGGCTTCGGACATAGGAAAATTCCTCCTGAAGATAACTATTTAGCTTAACCCATGCGAGCGCATGGCGCTGGCTGGCATCGGGTCTTTTTTCATCTCACAGCTTCGCGTACTCTGCCTTGGCTTGCTTCAGGAGCGGAATGTCCGGGTCAGCGTCTTTCCATAGGGCGAAGAAATCCTGATAGGCGGTGCGGCTCTTGGCGGTATCACCGGAGAGCGCGTAAGCGCGGCCGAGACCGAGATGGGAGAGCGACATCAGGGGATCGGCAGGGAACGAATTGCGCCTGTCCAGTATTTTTTGAAATTCCTGTACGGCTTCGGCGCCTTGTCCAGTCTTTAAGTAAGCCAATCCACGAAGGTACGTGCTCACGTTGTTGGCCTTGTCATAGGGCAGAGCGGGCTGCAAAAGCTCGATAGCGTTTTTCGCGTTGCCGCCGTTTAGCGCCACAGCGGCTTGCACGGAGGGGACGTAAACCGCGTGAGCCAGAGTGTCGTCGGGTCGCTCTTTCAAAATTGCGGAGGCGAGTTCCAGCGCCCTCTTGCTGTCGCCCGCAAATGCAATGGAGCGAGCCGCGGCCAGTTGAACTGAATACCCCTGGGAGATTGCTAGTCCAGCATTGGCGGCTTCCATGGCGGGTTTGGGATAGCCAAAGAGCGCGAGCATCCACGCTTGCGCGGTCAGCGAATGGGCTTCCGCGTCCTTGAGTTCTAAGCGGTTGGCCACCTGTCCCGCCTTTTGATAAAAGTCACGCGCCTGTTGAATCTGTCCGTGGGAGGCAGCAATGTCCCCGCGGAAGGTATTCGCTCTCATCGTCAGGTCCGGCTGATCCTTGATAAAAGTTTCTTCCTTTTCCATCGTGGCCAGATCGCCTTGCGCGTAAGCGACGCTGGCAAGAATACCGTGGAGTGTGGCGAAGTTGGGATTGCGTTGCAGGCCAGCATTCAAAATGGCCTTGGCTTCGTCGACACGATTCATGCCGAGGTAGGCAATCGCCGCTAGATAGTAGCCGCGAATTTCGTCCGGGTCGACGCGAATGGCCTCTTGGGCATTGGTCAAAGCTTTTTCGTAGTTGGGCAAATTGACGATGTAGATTACGGCCAGGTTCGTATGCGGGGTTATTTCCCGAGGATAGGTCTGCTTGTAGAGTTCGTAAGCGGCGATGCCCTTTTCGATGTCTCCATTGTCGGCGTAATAGTGGGATGTGATGTACAAGGACTCTCGCTCGCTGGCCCGGTCTTTCAGCTCGAAAGCTTTTTGCCGATATTGCTCAGAAAGATCGGTTTGACCGAGGTTGTAATAGATGGTGCCCAGGCGGGCGTAAGCCATGGCGAAATTGGGATCGAGTTCGATGGCGCGCTTATAAAGAGGAATGGCTCCATATTCGTCGCTGACGGCGTGTTTAGCATCGCCCAAGCTAAAACTTTTTAGTGCTTCGAGAGATGAAGTCGTGGCTTCTTCGAGGGGCTTGTCAAACTTCTGAATCGAGGCGAGGGACTCGCCGAGTTTTCCCCGCAGCTGAGTGGTCGCCGTGTCGAGGGTCTTCAGCACTTGCTCTTTGCTGTCCGCCTGGCCTTGCACTTCGGAGAGCGTGTCGCCCGTGGCTGCGTTGATTGCCGTGAGCGTGACCACGTATTGGCTGCCCAGACTGGCGATTGATCCCGCGACCACAGCCTTCACTCCGTTGCGCTGGCTGATTTCCCGCGCGATTTCGAGGGTGACGTGTTCGTCGGGCGACTTTCCCATCAAGGTCAAGGTGTGCCGTGACTTGGCGTCGGAAAATACGTTTAGATAAGGCGACTGTTCGAGGTCGACTGCCAGCGCCTTCTTGAGCGTGCCATCGAATACCGGGTCGTTGGTGGTGTTGACGAAGTCGGCAATCAGGATCGAGTCTTTTTCCGTGATGGCGCTTGTTTTGTGCGAGCGCAGAAAAAAGAAGATACCGCCCGCACTCAGCGCCACCAAGACTATTGCGACGGAGATGATGAGCTTCCATGGCTTCGATCTGGAAACCGGCACACTCGCTGAGCCGCTGGATTGTGCGGCCGGCACGGCGGCAGAATTGGTGCCCTGCGGAATTACAACCTGGGTCGAGGAAGACGATGCCACAACCCGGCTTGACGCCGAGGGTTCGGAAACCTGGCTGGCCATTACGGCACGCCCCGAGTCCGTATCGCGCTTGAGGCGTTGCAGGTCGGCTCTCAGGTCAGCGGCATGCTGATAGCGGAGGTTGCGGTCTTTTTCTAATGTTTTGTTGATGGTTCGTTCGAGGTCGGCGGGGATGTCGTGATTGAGCCGGACGGGTGCGACCGGGGCCTTGTGCAGAATGCTGTCGAAGATGGCTCCCGAGGTCCCGCCGTGAAATGGCAAACCGCCTGTGGCCATTTCATAGAGCACGACTCCGAATGAGAAAAGATCGGTGCGGGCGTCGAGTTCTTTCCCCAGTACCTGCTCCGGCGACATGTACGCCACCGTGCCGAGCGCCGTTCCTGGGCTGGTGAGGTGCTCGACGCTGGCTCCAGCCGTGGCCTCGGATGCGATCTCTACGGCTTCCGACGAACGCCCGGTCGCGGTTAGTTTGGCTAATCCGAAGTCGAGAATCTTGGCATGCGAAAATTGACGTTGGTTTCGGGGAAAGACGAGGGGCGCGGTGCCACACGGTCTATTCGAATTGCTTTCGGAAGGTGGCTAGTTGCTGTTTCAGGTCGGTTAGTTCTTTTCTTAGATCGCTGACTTCGTTTTCCAGATGGGATATGCGAGCGGGGTCAGTTGAGTGGGTGTACCCGGGCCCCGGCGCCTGCACCACATCTGCCTCGTCCTCCGTGTCTCCGGCTAGCAGGTGCTTGTATCGGGACTCTTTGGTTCCCGGCTGTCTGGGGAGAACTCTGGCCAGCGGAGGATCGCGTTGCATCAGGCGCTGCAAAGTGGATTGCACTTCAGTAAGATCTTCGAAACGGTGCATCCGCTCGGTGCGTCCGCGAAGTTCGCCGGGAGTTTGTGGCCCTCGCAATAACAGCACGCAGAGGATGGCAGTCTCGCCTCGAGTGAAGTTGAAGACTTCCTGCAGGCGATGTTCGTACTTGGTGACGCGGCTGTCGGCGCTACTGGTGGGGCCAGCGAGGCGTTTTTCCTGAAGAGTGTCGAGCGCTTGCCGCACGCTGTCTTCGTCGAGGTTCATCACTGGGTCGCGATTGTTTTTCTGATTGCAGGCGTTAATCAGCGCATTTAACGAAAGAGGATAGTAATCGGGAGTGGTGACGTCTTTCTCGACCAGCGAGCCGAGCACTCGGGTTTCGATGTCGTTCAGGATTATGTCCATCGGATGGATTCCACGATGCTGCCCAAGTCTTAGAGATTGTACAGAAGCTCCGGGAATTGCAGGTCGAGCTTTGCTCGGCTGGACAGCCGAGGGCGGCTTCCCCACGTAGGCATAGATTCCTTTAATCCGACCCATAAGCTTTTTTGATTGGCAGGGGGTGCTGGTCCGCGTTACCCTACCAAGTTCCGATCATCCCCCGAAGCACACCTGAGTTGTGTTGCAGAACTTATTTAAGGAGATCCATGTCGACTGAACTGCGAAATTTCCTGGCCATCCCGTACGACGAACTGGAAGAGCTGAATCTGAATGCGAAGGAGCAACGCCAGAATCGTGTTGCGGCGCACAAGATTCAAGAGGAACGGATCGAATACCTGACGGAGGAAAAACGGATCAAGGCCGTCACCGTTCTCTTCAGCGACCTCGAAGGCCGGCTGCACATGCTGGATTACGACAAGAAATTTCTGATCAAGAGCTGGGACAATCTTACTTTTGACGGTTCTTCGATCCGCGGCTTCACGGCGCAGCGGGAGAGCGATCTTCGCCTTGGCATTGACTGGAGCGCCTTTTACTGGGGGCCCGCGGATGTGTTTGGGCCGGGTAAAGTTCTGGTTTTCGGCGATGTGATCGATAAGGGTGGCACACCGTATAGCGCCGATATTCGCGGCATCCTCAAGACCTACGCCGAGGGACTCTACAAGAAACACGGTTACACGCTCAATGCGGCCAACGAAATCGAAGGCTTCTTGTTTCAAGGTCCCGATGCGGAGCAGAACTATCACGAAACGCACAAATTCGAATACGTCAACACAGGCGGCTACTATCATTCGCTGCCGGGCGATGTGTTGCGCAGCTTCATCGATACTACGGCGGAAGTGCAGCGCAGCATGGGGTTCCAGAACGAAAAAGATCATCCGGAAGTGGCGCCGTCGCAGTTCGAAATCAACTACGGTTATGGAGAAGTGGTCGCCGCAGCCGATCAGATACAACTCTACAAACTGATTTGCCGCCAGGTCGCGACCAAGATGGGTTGCACCGCGTCGTTCCTGCCCAAGCCGGTAGTGGGCGTGAATGGGAGCGGGATGCATACCAATGTCTCGATCAGCAAAGGCGGGAAGAATTTGTTCTGGGATGCGAAAGGCGAAGAGAAGCTGAGCAAAACGGGTTGGGAGTTTGTTGATCGCATTCTCACTCACGGGAACGATCTTTGCCTCCTGCTGAATCCTAGCGTGAACGCTTATCGACGTCTGGATCCGCACTTCGAGGCGCCGAACCAGATCAAGGCATCGGCTACGGATCGCGGCTCCATGATTCGCATTCCGATCGGCAACGAAAAGAGCATGCGCGTGGAAGTTCGCTCGGTGGCGCCGGACGCGAATCCTTATCTTGTTATGCACTCGATTTTCAAGACCGGCCTCGATGGCACCACATCAAAGATCAAGAATCTGCGCCAGGCGCAGCGCTATTTGCCGGACAACATCTATGACGCGCTGGAGAATTTCCGCAAGGCGGCGTGGACGACGAAACTGCTGGGCGAGGATGTAAAGGCTCGCTATGCCGATTTGAAGCAGGCGTCGGCTGATCGATGTCCGCGGCTGCTGGGAACGTTCGTGAAGGCTCCCGAAGTGCAGTATCACCACGACGTATACAACCAGTTCCTGTGGAATTTGTTCTAGCTGCGGGGAAGGAAAATTGCTGTCTTCGCAGATGCGTCACTAACCCCGAGCATAGAGGCCGGATTGAGCGGATTTCGGGACCACGTACGAATCCCTCAAACGCTGGCGATGACCGTCTCTTCCTGCTCGAGAACCTGTGCCACTTTTCGGGTGAGTGATTGCAGCGAAAACGGTTTCGGCAAATAGAACATTCCGTCTGCCTGAATTCCGTTTCGGGTGACCACATTTTCCGGATAGCCAGACATAAAGAGGATTCTAAGCGCGGGACAAACCGACCGCAGGTCGTTCGCGAGGTCGCGGCCGTTCTCTCCCGGCAGAACTACATCGGTGAGCAATAATCGCACGATGGCTTTGTATTCGTTGAAAGTGGACGTGGCTTCCGCGGCGGTTTTTGTCTTTAGTACGCGGTAGCCCGCAGCCTCAAGAATTTCGCAAGTCACTTCGCGCAAGAATGCCTCATCTTCCACCAGCAAAATCGTTCCATGACCGTGTGGAGTATCAGTGGCTGCTACCATCGAAACCGAGTCGAAAATTGTTTCCGCGGACGATTGTGTGTGATTCAAGTTCTGTGCTCCCAGCACGAAAATATGTAAGCACTCACGGTTCCAATGGGAGCGATTCGACACGAACTGGAAGGCCGTGTGTCTGCGTAGGAGTTATCGTTCTCAAGAGAGGGAAAAACGATCTGCGGGGCGTCCCTGACAAGATATGAATGTCATCTCGGGAAGAATCCGCGAAATTATCGGGAAATGCGTTCTGAAATGGTCGACATAAGCGGGCGTCGAGCCTAACGAGGTCGTGCTAGCACTGTCTCCTCGGGGTCGAGTACGACCTTGCGTGCGCCCTGCGCTGCGGTGAAATGAAACGGAGTCTCGGGTCCGTCGGCAAACACCTGCCCCAGCAACACCATTCTCCCTGCGACCGAAGCGTAAACCGGGACGGAGGTTACCAGATCGTCGGGCCCATCCTTTTGCAAAATGATGCCGCTGATTGAGGTTGAGCCGGCTTTATCCGAATACTTCACCCCACGCAATTCGAGGCGAGGAATTGCGATTCCGTTTACCCATCCTTCGTAGAACCAGTCCAGCGATTTGTGGTTCTCGTACCACAAGGAACGCGGCAACTCGTTCTCGAATGCCTGCAATAATTCGCGGGTGGTAATAGGCTTGCCTTCGTAGCGTTCCCTGATGTGACGGAGCGCTCGCACGAAAGGCTCATCCGGTTGTCCGGTCTTGCTATCACCACGGACACTTCGAGTGCCGGTCTGCTCGGCGTCCCGCATCATGAATCGCAGCATGTGGAACAGCCACGTGCCACGTCCATAACTGATAGCCTCGTACCCGCTGGGAAATTGCGAACAGGATAGTCGAGTGCCCAGGGTCACTGGGCCATCCTGCATCAGTTCCTGCCCCGCTTTGTTTTTCTGCAAGAGGTCGTCGCGATATTTCTCCATCGCGGCACGAAACTTCGCTGGACTCTCGGCTTCGAGAACCATCATGGAGCTGTAATTCGCCAGGGCTTCGGCGATCCATTGGTCGCGGTATCCGCTGTACATCACCAGATCGCCCCACCACTGGTGCGCGGTCTCATGGGCGATCACCTGGGTGATCAGCGTCCGGTCAACCGGAGTTAAATGCAGTTGCGATTCTTCCGCAGCGGTAAGAAACGAGGCGCTGGAGAGAAAGATCAGCCCGGGCCATCCTTGACTCAGCGCTCCGGGCATTTGCACCACCTTTAGATCGCTGTAGGGGTATGGGCCATAGCGTTGCGCGTAGAATTCGATTGCACGTGCCGAAGCGTCTGCGACCGCTTGCGCGTTTCGCGCCGGAGAAGGCTGCACCGGCACGAGAATCGGCGGAGGATGATGACCCGCTGGTTGAAGCGGATTCGGCATCACGCTTTTGATCGATGGCGTTGGGAATCCGCGTTCCATCGTTGCCGTCGCATAGGTCTCCACCGTCACATCACCGGCGTGGGCCACCGCGCGATCATATTTTCCCAGATCAAATCCAGCGATCGGAATGGGCCGCTCGGATACCCAGCGGCTGATTTGCCCTGCTAATGGAGTCCCCATGGCCTGGTCGTTAGAAGTAGACTTTGTGTCAGTTCGTTTTCCGGTAGCGACCAAAGTCCAGCCTGCCGGATAGTGAAATTCCAAGTCGAAGTTGGACATAACCAGTCCGCGATTTGGATACCACATACCTCGCGCCCCAACGTAGAGCAAGCCGGCTCCGGCCTCTGCGAGCACCTCACCGCTGTAGACAAAGCGCAGTTCCATACGTTGTCCGGCCTGCAAAGGCTGCGGGAAAATTACGGCAACGAGATCGTTGCTTTGCCGGGCCAGTTGAGTTCCCTCGACTGCGGGATTGTGAATGAACTCGATCGGACGTCCATCCGCCTCGACCTGCTTGATCTGAAGCGCTCGGGATAGTTCGAACAAAACCGCGCGCTGACCACCCTGCCGTACTTCCATTTGCAGGTGCGCTTCGGCATCAATTTGCGTCGGCGGCCTTATGTCCGCTCGAATCTTGTACTGAGATATTGCGATTGAATCAGGCTTGCCGCCTTCGCCGACCGTCCCGTTGACAGCTTCCGGACTGGGGTTCACCTCTGCCGAAGAGAATGAGGTCCAAACATCGTAGAAACTCACACCCTCCGTAGTTTTTAACTGGCCGGCCCAGACCTGCTCGGGCGTGTCCTCGTCAAAGTAAAGATCAAAGGCTCCCAGCCTCAGCCCTTGCAAGTGCGCGTGCAGAAAGCGATCATGCTCGATTTCCGCGACTGGTGTTGCCGTGTCTGCGCGTCCCCCGCCGTCGACAGGTAAGAATTTACTGAATGTCATAAACAGACGGAGCGCGTCTCCATCGGCCAGACTGCGGGCGATCTCATTCCACTGCGATAGGAATGCCTCTGGGTTGTCCACCTCCACCAGGGACGGTCGCAAGTCGGCGAAGCTATCGTCATTGAAACGTAGATAAGCCGTCACGAACCGCTCTTCCAAAATAGCCTCGTTCGTAAACAAGGCCATGGAAGCGCGCTCGTACCGGTTGGGTGGAGGAAGCAAAACTTCGCCATCGCCTTCAAAGAAGGCTCCCGTGACATGGCCGGCGACGTCCTCGGTAAATGCAATAGTGCCGTCATTGAGGGTGATCTGAATCGCCGCCCGATCGATGGAAACATCACGCACACGATAGACTCGTGTTTTGCTAAGACCCACGTTGCGCAATTGTAGATAGAGATTCTCGGCGGAGTTCAGCTGCGATGCGGGCTCGCTTGTGGATTTGGGAGAGCTTTGGCCAACGGGCAGGGCAACGGCAGCAGCAATCAAGAACAACCAAGCGAGTGGCAGCGCTCTGGTCCGCATTTTTGAGATTACCCTGGTCACCTACGCCTGCAGCTTAATAGCTTCTAGAATGCGCCTTAGTGCGTACCCCTGTCATCTGCTGCTTGTTAACGACTTTCCTGCTGACCGCGGCAGTGGTCTGCGCTTCGGCCGAAGTCATTCATCTGAAGAATGGCCGCACCATTTGGGCGGACCATGTTCGAGAAGCCGGAACCCATATCGAATACGATCTCGGCGATAACACTTACTCGATACCCAAGTCGCTGGTGGATCATGTCGAGGCCGGCGGAACACCCCCTGCGTACAACTCGCCGGACGGAAGCGCCAAGCAATCCCACGATCTGCCGGAGTTCGCTCCCGCCGATAACTTGAAGAATGACCCAGCGCTCATCAGCAAAGTCATTCAGGACGGGCAAGTCGATCCAGACGCGCTTTCCGCATTGGAACAAGCGGGTAACGCCGAAGCAACCGCTGCTGGGTATTTCATCGCCGGTAAGCATGAATTCGATCACGGAAATCTCAGCAAAGCGCGATCATATTTTGAGGCCGGCTTGCGTTTCGATTCGCAGAATCCCACCATCCTGAATTATTACGCCGCCCTGCTGGTTAGAACCGGAAATGCCACGGAAGCGTTGCCTTACGCCGAGCGAGCCGTCCGTACCGCTCCAGATTCACCCGACGCGCTCACCGTCCTGGGATACGTCCAGTTCGCCGCCGACCACACCCAGGATGCCATACGGTCCTGGAAACGTTCTCTCGAACTTCGTCCCGATGCGACGGTACAGAAATACCTGGAAAAGGCGCAGCGTGATGCCACAGCCGAGGCCGACTATTCAGAGCATGAAAGCAGTCATTTCACCTTGAAATATGAAGGCAAGCAAACCTCGGAGGCCCTGCGCGGTCAGTTGCTCGCTACCCTGGAGTCGGAATACGACGATTTGGTGCGCGAACTCGGCATCGCTCCCCGTAACAGCATTCCGGTAGTGCTCTACACCGAGCAGTCGTTCTTCGATGTGACCCAGGCGCCATCGTGGAGCGGAGCAGTGTTTGACGGGAAGCTTCGCATCCCCATCAACGGATTAACCTCGGTCACGCCCGAGCTGACGCGCGTGCTTAAGCATGAACTCGCGCACTCCTTTATCAGTCAGCTTTCTGGCGGACGTTGTCCGCAGTGGCTAAACGAGGGTATCGCCCAGGCCGTCGAACCCAAGCAGATCGCTCATGGTCAGCTTCTGGCCAATCTTTTCCGCACCCAACAGGAGATTCCCCTTAACGCCCTCGAGGGCAGTTTTATCCACTTTTCGAGCACTCAGGCCACCGTGGCCTATGAAGAATCGCTTGCTGCCGTGCAATATATCAGCGACACCTATGGCATGAGTGATCTGCAACGGATTCTCGAAAGACTGGGACAAGGCAGTTCGACCGAAGCAGCACTACGCGCCACCATCCACTCCGATTACGGGCAACTGGAAGTAGAAGTTGGCAAGTACCTTATCGGCAAGTACGGAAATTAGTGCCGGACGCCGAAGTGTTCTGTTTGCCAGATTTTTACGCTACTTTCCCCTGGAAATCCGCTCCACTCCTGCCCCTTCACTTAAATCAGGGATTACGCCCTGTGCCGGTTTTTTGATTGGTTTTTTGCCGAATTGTGTGCTAACGTCTCCGCTCGATTTACCATGCGCGCTCTCTTCCGTTCCGCCCAGTCTCGGTCTGCCGTCGTCCATGAACCGGTTCACTCCGATATCCTGGAAGTCCATGGGGCCGAGCTTGCCTCGGTCTATTACGGCCACCGCATGGCGGGCGATTTTTGCGATTTCATCCGCGTTGGTCCTCATCGCGTTCTCTTCGGCTTGCTCGACGTCGCTGGCGGTCTCGAGGATACGCGCCCTATCGTCTCCGCCGCAAAACACACCTTCCGAAGCGTCGGGACCGAAGTATTTGCCCGCCGGGATCTGAACGAAGCCGACGCAATGATGGAATTGTGCCTGCAATTGAACCAAGTCATTCTGAAAACCGCCAATGGAGTGCGGTCATGTCCAGCCTTTGCCGGCTCCTACGATGAAAATCTCGGCATCATTTGTTACTTCAACGCGGGCCATACTCCGGGACTCATTCGGGATCGCAAAGGGGTTAGCGAACTGCCCGCCACCGGCTTGCCCTTGGGGCTTTTTTCCCACATGACGTCGGATGCGCCCATGGTTGCACTCGAGCCCGGCGCGGCCCTTTTTCTGGCGTCGCGCGGAGTAGTGGAGGCGAAGCACAAAGGGGATGAGTTTGGATTGCAGGGCGTAAAAGAAGTCCTTGAGCAATCCAAAGGCGCAAGTTCGAAAAAACTTTGCCTATCGGTTCTTGACCGGGTGCAGCAGTTCGTGGGGAGCACACGAATCCGCAATGACATGACGACACTTGCCCTGGCTCGTAATTTCTCCGAACCGACCCTGGTGGGAATCTAGCGTTGTTTCGGCCCGCGCGCCGGTTTGCCCATCGCAGCGGTCGGTGTCACAATATCTAAATGCAAAAATCTCTTACTACACTGGCAACTACGATGGCCGCCGCGATCATGCTGCTCGGGAATGCCCTGGCGCAGCAGACACCCCCGGCACCGACTCCACAAACTCCTGCGGCAGGAAGCCAGACTGCTTCCGCTTTCAAAACCCAAAAAGATAAAGTCAGCTACGCCATTGGGATGAACATTGGAACCACGCTTCACCGGCAATCCGTAGACATTGATCCGAAAGTGCTGCAGCAAGGCCTGGAAGACGCCATGGCCGGAGGCAAAACTTTGCTTTCTGAAGATGAAGCGCGCGCCACTCTCACCGAATTCCAGGCCGACATGCGCAAGAAGATGCAAGAGAAAATGCAGGCGGCGGGCGAGGCAAATAAGAAGGAAGGCGCTGAATTTCTAGCTGCGAACAAGGCAAA
>Ga0209530_1000812_pt1 | contig 17764 bp, 25 predicted proteins | sample BlaSpr_A8_Ref_O1_FD_187987 | JGI IMG/M metagenome (GOLD analysis project Ga0209530, IMG submission 187987) | Forest soil microbial communities from Thunder Bay, Ontario, Canada - Black Spruce, Ontario site 2_A8_Ref_O1 (SPAdes) (version 2) | ecosystem: Environmental > Terrestrial > Soil > Boreal...
ATCGCGCGGGATCTGTGATTTTGTCAACTAGCCGCTAGCGCCCGCTTGGGCCGAGAGTCGCGCTGCTTCGAGAGATTCGTGGTTCGTGACGACTAGAACACCACCCCAGGCACATACGTCATTACCGTCACCGGCATTTCCGGAAGCATTACGCAAGAGGGAACGGCACCCCTTTCAGTGCAGTAGCATCAAGCTTGTGAGATCCAAACGGAGTTCTCGGGCATCGGTCGGATGCCCAAGTTATCACATCGGCGGATTTGAATCCTGTGCCTGCGGGACGAAATCTACGCGATCATGGGCGATTCGAACGGGCTTTTGCCCCGCTAAATAGATGAATGACCAAAGCGATGATTGCGAAGAGAAGAAGCAAGTGAATCAGGGCGCCCGCCACGTGGAATATCACGAAGCTGCCGACCCACAGCACCAGTAAAACTAATGCTAGTCCCAGAAATAAACCAAATCGCATGGCCTCTCCGTCAAGAACTTCGATTCTTCCCGGGCGCACGTACGTATGTAGGTTATACCTGTGCTGCTTTCCGGCTGACCGCGTTACCGGTACCGCTGGAATCCGAAGACGCCTCTCCTGTGGACGAAATATCCTCCGCTCCCGTTTCTTTCATCACTTCTTTAGCGCGCTTGATTTCCTCGGAAGTATCGCAGTGAGCGGAAAGCAAGATCCCGCCGTTTTTGATTCGGCCTTCATAGCGCTTGGCTTCGTATTCAGGGATTCCCATTCCAATCAGGGCACCGGTAAAACCACCCACGGCGCCGCCTACACCCAATCCGGCAAGCGCGGCCATGATCGGCCCGGCTGCGATGAAAGGTCCTACGCCGGGGATTGCGAGAGCACCGATTCCTGCCAACAATCCGAGCGTTCCACCGACTACTGCGCCGGTACTGACGCCCGCCGTCACACCTTCGGGTGCTTTTGTGGCCTTTTCAGTTCCAATTTCCCTTGAACCAAGATTCTCCGGCATTAAAGCGGAGATATTCGAAGCCAAAAATCCTTCCTTGATTAGCTTGTCCGTCGCCAAATCTGCCGCGGGCACGGTTGTATATATTCCGAAGACTGCTGTTTTCTTGTCTTCCATTTCTTCTCCTTTAGGCATTGTCCGAGTTTCAAAATGGAGCACGGCGACAGTCTTTCACGGGAAATCGTCACCGTCGTTAAGCGCAATCAAGATAGGCTGCCCGGCCCTGCCTGAGAATGCCGATGAGCATGTATTTATCGGCAAATCTCACAGTAGAGAAAGTCCCAAGGTTCTGGTCGCGAATTCGATGGGGCCGAGGCACACAAGAAGCATATCTTGCGCGCGCCAGATCGAAGCAAAACGCGTCCCGGCTCAGTTATCTTAAGCTGCGTGTTTTCTCATAACTTCTTTGACCATGGGTATGAGATCGCGCGGGATCTGTGATTTTGCCACATAGCCGCTAGCTCCGGCTTGGGCCGAGAGTCGCGCTGCCTCAAGAGACTCGTGGTTGGTGACGATCAGAACTTCCGCATCCGGCGAACCTTCGCGGATAAGTTGTGTAGTTTCGATACCATCGAGATTCGGCATGCTCAGGTCCAGCAGCACGACGTCGGGCTTGAGGTCAAAAGCTTTTTTAATTCCTTCGAGTCCGTCCGCAGCTTCTCCACAAACCGTTAGACCTTCCTCGAGCTCCAGAAACATCCGGATTCCTTTTCTTACTAATGGCTTATCGTCCACGATCAAAATTCGCACGTTTGACATAGCATGCACCTCAATCCTATGAGATGCCCAAAGCGGGGAGGGTTAAATCGGGTTTTCAGTGTATGTGCAAAGCGGGGATGAACCGTTACGACACAGGGAAGCGAGGGCTCTTTTCAGCCAGGGACACGTACGGGGGTTCAAGTGCCTGAGCAACGCGCTAACCGTACATTTGGAGTACCAGGAAAGGACTTGTCCGGTAATCCGACTAACCGTCTAAGTGAAGATACTTGGGCTAGAATAAAATGGAACAGACTTCCCGTCGCAGAACATCGGATAGAATTTGATTTGTTTTAGGCTGCGAGACTCGTCGTTGTGAGGGATCTGTTCGTTTGGAGATTGATCCATGGCAATTCATGCAGGACCGCCGACGCGGAGATGGAAGCCCAAGTTAGTCGCACCTATATGGCACACTCTGGTCCTGCTGGCCGTCTCTGTGGGTCTTTTATGGATGCAGAGCCGCAGCCTGGCAGCCAGCGGGCAGCACCACGGAAACGTGATCCACTACCTGTCTGTAATTGTTGCCGAGTGGGCATTGTCTTTTTACGTATGGCTCGGGGGGCTGATCCCCGGCGCAACCCGGTTGCGCGACCTCGTGGGCGGACGCTGGAGCAGTATGAAAGATGTGTTGCGCGACATCGGTATCGCCGCGGCGTTTTGGATTGTATTTGTCGCAGCGGGGATCTTCATGAATTTCCTGCTTGGACCCAGCCATGTGGAGACTCTCGGATTTGTGAACCCGCGCGGCGTGGTTGAAGTCACGCTGTGGGCAATGATGTCAATGACCTCGGGATTCTGCGAGGAGTTGGTTTTTCGCGGTTACTTACAAAGGCAATTTCTGGCGTTAACGGGAAGCGGCGCGCTGGCAGTGTTGGCCCAAGCCATCCTGTTCGGTGTCGCCCACGCGTACCAGGGAAGTAAGCAGGTGATCACAATCACGCTGCTAGGGCTACTCTATGGAATCCTCGCACAGTGGCGCAAGAGCCTGCGACCGGGCATAATCTCGCACGCCTGGTCGGACATTGTCAACGTAATCCCCATCCGCTTTCCATGAAGTGCCGCGATCGAGGAAGGGCATTTCCTGGATTAGCTAAAGTGAAATAGCGATTGTTACACTCCACGAATCTGGGCTAAGTCCTGATTAACGTGGTAAGCGGACAAGCGGAGTAATACTACCGCTCTTGTCCGGTAATCCGACTACACATCGAAGTGAAAATAGTTAAAGCAGGCGCGCGCATGGGCGATAATTGCTTTCGCGAATCGACGATTGATGAACGCGATCGCGGATGCCGATGCAGCCGAGTCCGACAAATGTAAACTCGAACAGCGCGATCGGAGCTCCTTCGTCGCAATCACCGCTGGGCGTTTCCAGCAAGCGAGTGCTGCCGTGGCTGATCGCGGTGGCGTTTTTTATGGAGTCGCTGGACACCACGATTCTGAATACCGCGGTGCCGACGATCGCGGCCGCGCTCCATGTCGCTCCTCTCAGTATGAAGTCGGTGCTGGCAAGCTACACCTTGAGCCTTGCGGTTTTCATTCCGATCAGCGGCTGGATGGCGGACCGGTTCGGAACGCGACGTGTTTTTGCCTCTGCGATCGGCATATTCACGCTCGGGTCATTTCTCTGCGGCATGTCGAGCGATATTCATGCGTTGGTCGCCTGCCGCATCCTGCAAGGCGTCGGCGGGTCCATGATGGTGCCGGTCGGGCGGCTGACTTTAGTGCGGACGTTTGCCAAATCTGAACTGGTTCGCGCTATGAGCTTCGTCTCCATTCCCGCGTTGATTGCCCCCATGCTGGGACCGATCGCCGGCGGCCTGATCGTGGGATACCTTCACTGGAGGGTCATTTTCTTCGTGAATATTCCGATTGGCCTGATCGGTTTGTTGCTGGTTTACCGTCATCTGCCGGACTATCGCGAACACACCAATCCTCTGGATGTAACCGGGCTGATTCTTTTCGGATCCGGCGTCGCACTGCTTTCTTATGTGCTGGAAGTGTTTGGCGAGCACACGTTGAACGCACGCGAAATTCTGGGACTTCTGGCGCTTTCCATTCTGCTTCTGGCAGGTTATGGCTTTCACGCGATAAAAGCGGCACATCCGCTGTTGCAGCTCACGCTATTTCGGATTCGCACGTTTCGCGCGGCAGTCGTCGGCAGCTTTGTGACCCGCCTTGGGATCGGCGGCATTCCTTTTCTCTTTCCACTTTTGTATCAGGTTGGCCTGGGCTTCACGCCGATTCAATCCGGCCTGCTGATGATACCGCAGGCAATCGCGGCCATGAGCCTGAAGCCGGCGATGCCGCGGATCCTGGCGCGTTTTGGATACCGCGCGGTGCTGGTATCGAACACGCTGCTCATGGGCCTGCAGACTTTGCTTTTCGCAACCATTGGGAAGGGCACGCCGGTATGGCTGATCGTGATCGAAGTGTTCTTCTTCGGGTTCTACACGTCACTGCAATATACGAGCATGAATACGCTGGTCTATGCGGATCTCACCGAAGAACAGGAGAGCAGCGCAAGCTCGATTGCAAGCACGGCGCAGCAGATGGCTATCAGTTTCGGCGTGGCTTCGGCGTCGCTGGTAACGGTCTTTTTTCTTCCCGATCGCCACAGTTCCAATCCCGCGCAATTCATTCATGGCATCCATCGCGCGTTTTTTGTGCTTGGCGGGATGACGCTCCTCTCCACGATCGTTTTCTACCAATTAAAAAAAGGAGACGGTGAGACGGTGAGCGAGGGAAAGGGTCTACACGCTGGGTAAGGCAGGGTTGTCGAAAAGGACGGGCTTGAGGGACTTGTCCGGTTACGCGACTTATCAGGACTTTCAGGCATCTGGCGTCCGGAAATAGAAAAACGCTCGGACGGCTATGATGATTCCAAGACAGACTAGCGCCCCGCCTAATACGAAATCGTGAGCGAACGCGATCCGGGCTGAACCGGCAGCCACAAGCGCAAAGGCTGCGAATATCGTTGTCCGGTTGGCCTTCCACTTCACGCCGAGCATGATACACCCCGCCCGGGTGACCAATTATCGTCCGAGCGGGAGACGTGGAGTACTGTGGGCATTTGTCCGGTTATCCGACTAATCAGGCATTGAGGTCTAAACTTTATGGGACCTCACGTACTTGCGAAGGTGGTGCAGAACCGCGTCAGCGACGAGTTCCGGTGCTTCGCGATGCGGGAAATGTCCCACATTCTCCAACACGATCCGGCGATAACCTCCCGTAAAGAACGCATCGAGTCCTTCGGATTCGCTGGCAGCGTCGCAATTATCTGATAGGCCCTGAATCATCAGTGTTGGCGTCGCCAGATGCTGGACATCGCCGAGCCGCTTTTGCAGCGCATCGTAGCGGAAATCCCATGCCTCACCGGGTCGCCAGCGGGCACGATAAGCGTTCAGTGCGACCTCAGCCCAGTCCGGGTGTGAGAAACTTTCAGCAGTTCGTGCGAACTCGTTGTCGTCGAACCAACCGGGCGGACTCCACGTCTCCCACTGAATTCGAGCGAAGCCGACTGGGTTTTTGCGTACCGCTTCCGCGCCGGCCTCGGTACACAAAAGCCATTGATACCAGAAGCGTCTCGACTGCTCGAAGGACGGAATTTCGAATTTACCACGAGGTTGAAAGGCCAAAGCCAGAGCAGCGATGGCGATCACGCGTTCGGGGAAAAGAGCCGCCAGGGTGTAGGCCACCCTCGCCCCCCAATCGTGCCCCACAACGGCAAAGCTCTTGAGGTTCAGAGCATCTGCCAAATCCACAGCGTCCTGGGCTAACGCGACACCTGCGCCAACACGCGGCGTTTCTTTTGACAAAAACTCGGTCGGGCTGCAGCCGCGGAGAAAGGGCGCGATCGTGCGGAAGCCCTCGGCGTGTAACCGCTTCGAGAACTCGTTCCAACCCCGAGGCGCGTCCGGCCAGCCATGAAGCAAAAGAATGGGAAAACCGTCGGGAGGCCCGGCTTGTTCAAACGCGATATCAAGAATGTCGGTGCGAGCACGCTTCATCGAGCCGCCTCAGGCGTCGTTGGGTCCACAACCAAGCGATTACTGCAAGTCCGCAATTACTGTAAAGCCCGCTCGGACTGGTGGTCAATTCGGATAGACCCAGCAATTCGAAACTGGATCTCAGTGTCCGGTAATCCGACTTACCAGGCGTTAGGAGCCCTAAGCTAATTGTGCCGGACGAATCCTAGCGCACCGCACATTTCCACAAGTACAAGCACTTTACAGAGCGTACTTTGTGGGTTGTTGTCCCAGAAGGGTCGCAAAAGCAGAAAGGGGCAGCGGTAACCCAAATGTGATTTTGCGATTCCTCCACCTTTGTAGGATCGTTCGAGGAATTGCAGCAATCTTCGTGTGAAAACTGAAACGAGTAAACCAGCGAGTACGCCGTCACGTCACCGGTGCATGCTCGGCATTCGAACTGCGATTGTTGAGCACTTTCCAACGCGGCCCGTTGCAGCAACGGGGGACCACTTACGACTTCGACCGACTGAATAGTTCCGTTCTTCCGAATCCGAAGCGCTAAATGGACGTCCCCGTAAACTCCAGCGACACGAGTGATCGGAGGATAGACGGGGTCGTGCAACTTGGCCAGGAACACTCCGGTTTGATTCGTATCGGAGCCAATCTCAGATTGCGCCTGAGCACTTCCGGAAAATGCGAAAAAGCCGATAGCTACGATGAAGAGCATCAACGACTGGAAACGACGCCACACGAACGGGAGTTTAAAACGAATGTTAGTGGGATGCAAACCTGGGTCGAGTCACAATCCGCGAACGGGCTAAGTCCTGATTAACGCGCTAACCGGACAGTGGAGGACTAGGACAGGGACTTGTCCGGTAATCCAACTAATCAGGAGTTTGGATGAATTTATGACAGCTTCACGACATTGCACTGTTGGGTAGTTCAGTGGGAGTGAGACAACTTTTCAAGCGTTGCGGCCAACGCCTTGTCCGTGACTACAAATAAGACACTCTGATATTTCACGAAATACATGCGGAAAGCAGCGTCAATTCGATTGGCTGGCCATGGTCGCGGGGGGCCGACAAAGCTATAGGAATATCGGCTACCTTCCTGCCGTTCAATCACCTTCAATCGTTCAAAATTCTGTGGACGCGGCAGAAAGAGAGCCTCGAAATCACCGCGGTCGGTTCGATATAGTGCGGCACCTTCCTGACCGTCAAATGTCCCATCCATCTTTGACAAGAGAATGCATCTCACCGAAATCTTATTCCTTTCCAAAATCCCAGATAGTGCGATTGCGTCAGGGTATGCCTGAGCGTTTGATGGCAACGCGGCTTTTAGTTCTTCTGGGTTGCAGGGTGTCGCCTGGCCCAACATGCCTTTAGGACAGAACAGTAAGAGTAGGAAAAAGGACAGTGAGAACAAGAACTTTGCGCGGCGGCTCATCGTGAATAACTCCTCCAATGTAGCTTCAATGGGTCTTTAGTTTAGCTCAAACTCCTGATCAACGCGCTAACCGGACAAGTGGGGTATTAGGAGTTGACTTATCCGGTAATCCGGCTGATCAGGATTTCCGTCCTCTCTGGTTCAGGCGAGTTGTTTTTCCAGCGTGAAAGAAGATGTGAGCTGGATGGCTTTGTGCAAGGTGCGGTACAGCGGGCAGTGCATGGGGTAGAGGCCGTGCACGCGCTCGACTGTTTCGAGCGATTGTTCCGGGGCCACCAGGCGCATGGCTAAATGGATGCGGCGGATGACCAGCACGTTTTCTTCCGTTTCGACTTCGCCGGTCACTTCACCCACGAGCTTGCCGTTGCTGGCATCAATGTGGCGCGCTTCCAGCGCACCTCCGAATGTGCCGAGCATTCAACCGGCGGTCGCGGCGATTACGTAATCGATTGTGGCGGCGTGAGACTCGGTAAGTTTCGCGGGATCCACTTTGTAATGCTCGGCGATGGCGCCGTGGACGCTGAAGACGACCGGCTGCGCTTCACCGGGCAAGTAGGCGATGCGGAGCGGGCCGACTTTTCTTTCGATGCGAGACTTGGAAACGTAAACGACTTTCGACATGGGTGCCTCCTGTCTATAGTTCAGGTGAAAACCAAGACTAAGGTTTGATTATGGCAAGCGGCGGAGGGATTCGTCTAAATTGTTTTGGTGCTCGGGAACGGGGCGGTTGCTGAAGGTTAAAAAAATCAAAAGAGCGGGCCCTTCGTTCCTCAGGGCAAGCAGGACGCCCGTCCTTCGTCAGGGTAAACCGGCGCTGCGCTTCGCGAGGGCACTCAAAGTGAATCGCTTCGCAATTCACGAAAAAGCGGGGCGAGAATGTGGCTCGGGCTTGCCCTGAGCGCATTCGTGAAGGGCATCCAGCTTGGCGCTGATTTCTAGAATGTGTGAGGAGCCTAGGCGCCCGGTTGGTGTTACAATACCGGCGCGCTGGGAGACTGGCGGGGAGGGAGAATTTCATGCTACGAAAACGTGCAATTACGGCGGTTGTTTTACTCATCGCGCTGGTATTTTCTCAGGACTTTGTGCCGTTGGTCCGCGCGGACGACGCGGTCGCTCCTCCCACTGCTGACCAACTGGACCAACTGCTGGCTCCGGTGGCGCTGTATCCGGATTCGCTGCTGGCGCAGATCACGACTGCGAGCACGGACCCGCAGGAAATTCTCGACGTTGATAATTGGCTGATACAAAATCCGGACCTTACCGGCACGGCGCTCACCGATGCGGCGCAGGCAGCGGGATTTGATCCCGCGTTCATCGCGCTGGTGAATTTTCCGCAAGTGGTGACGATGATGGCGGAAAACATCGACGACTACACCGCGATCGGCGTGGCATTTTCGGCGGACCAGGCGTCGGTGACGGATTCGATCCAGCGGCTGCGCGCGCAGGCGTATGCTTCGGGCGCGTTGCGCACCAATGAGCAAGCCCAGGTGGAAGTGCAACAGCCCACCCCGGGGCAGACGGTTTACGTAATCCAGCCGGCAAATCCGCAGGTGGTGTACGTTCCGGTTTACGATCCCACGGTGGTTTACATTCGTCCGGCGGGCGGCGTGGTGGCCACTTCGTTCATTACTTTCGGAGTAGGCATTGGGATTGGAGCGCTGCTGGTGGATAACCGGCCGTGGGGATGGGGCGGCTGGGGATGGAATTGGGGATCGCGCCGCGCCTATTACAATCACGGCGTGTGGGGTGGATGGGGTCCGAATCCGTATCGTCCGCCGAACCCGTGGTATCGCCCGCGTCCCGTGTATTGGAGAGGCCGTCCGGGATACGGCGGAAATTGGGGATATCGGCCGCCGAACTATCGACCACCGACACGGCCCTCTCCACGTCCGAGCAAACCTTGGGGACCAGACAATCGTCCCGGAGGCAACAGACCTGCGCGGCCGACTCCAGGTACGAAGCCGGGAACACGGCCAACGCCGGGTACGAAACCCGGAACACGGCCGACGCCAGGTACGAAGCCCGGAACACAGCCGACCAAGCCCGGAACACGTCCGACTCCGGGGGCGAAGCCCGGCACACAGCCGACGCCAGGTACGAAACCGGGAACACGGCCGACGCCGGGTGCAAAACCTGGCACAGAGCCGAAGCCTGCGGTAGAGCCGAAGCCGAGCACACCGCCATCGCGGAGCACAAGGCCAAAGCCGAGCCCGGATTCGAAGCCGAGTTCGCAGCCGAAGCCTGCGACACAACCGAAGCCTGCGACGCAGCCAAAGCCGACTCCAGATTCGAAGCCGAGCACAGCGCCATCGCGAAGCTCGCGGACAGCGCCAAGCTCGACTTCGAAGCCGAGTTCGCAGACAAAGCCTGCGACACAGCCGAAGCCTGCGGCACAACCGAAACCTGCGGCGCAACCGAAGACACAAGACAAGCCGGCGAAGCCGTCTTCACAGTCGAAATCGAGTTCGCAAACGAGATCGGGATCGAAGACGAAACCGGCGGACCAACAGCCGAAGTAACGCTGGGCGGGTGGCCGGCCGGGCGATCGGCCGGGCATCTCGCGTCAATTCGCGCTACGGATTAAATTTGGCGGGCGCGGAGCGTTTCGCCTAGATTGTTTTCTACCGCCCGTGTTTCCTCAGCCACGAATAATCGAGCACATGATGGTTAGTTGTGTGCGTCGCAACGATTCAGAGAATCAAAGAGCGGGCGATCGTTCCTCAGACAAGAAGAGTGCGGCGGCAAAAGATAGGCGTTCGGTTCGGTGGTGCGAAAGAGTTAGCTGCGCGGGCTTGACGGAATCGGCGGAACTGGATTTATAATACGGAATCGACATGCTGTGTCGATAAGGAGGTGATCCCTGAGGTACACGAAAAATTGATTTATTTGTAGGGAGGCGCGTGTGAGTCTGCCATGCGCCTCTTTTTTTTTGCGCGCGCGTTTGGGGTTTACGGATTGGGACAACGCGATCATTCGGGACGTCGAGCCGTCCGGCACGACGTTCTTCGGTACGACCCACCAGGAAAGTCAAAAGAGCCGGCCCTTCGCAAAGGACTCTGGGTGAATCCCTACGGGATTCACAAGACGGGCCCGGCGCTACCCTTCGCGAAAGCGCTCAGGGTGAATTCCGTTGGAATTCACGGAAACGCGCGGCGAGTTGGCCGCAACTGGACGGTTGTGGGATACGTCTTAACGGTAAGGAGAATCCCTATGAAGCCAACGGTTCGGGTATTTCTTCTCTGCGTAGCGCTTGCCGGGGCGGGACAGGTTTGGGCGAACACGTTGCCGGAAGCCTGCGGCGACGACAAAGTGAAATTCGACGTCACGACATCAGAGGGGCAAGCCGCGCCTGCCGCGCCAGAAGCGGGTAAGGCGCAAATTATTTTTATCGAAACGGAAAACCAAAGGGTCACGCTGGCCGGCGATGCCACGATCCGTTTCGGCATGGACGGAGCCTGGGTGGGCGCTAACAACGGCAATTCGTACTTCGCGTTGACGGTGGACCCGGGAGTTCATCACCTCTGCGCGAGTTGGCAATCGTCGCTGGGCGCGTTTAAGAAGAATATCGATCTGACGTCGTTTACCGCCGAGGCGGGACAGGTGTATTACTTCGCAGCCGCGGTCGCAGTGGGCCGCGATATCGTAACGTTCGGTCTTACACCATTGAACGAGGATGAGGGCAAGTACCGGCTGACGACTTCTAAGCTGAGCGTTTCAAAACCAAAAGAGATAAGGACGCGCGGGTGAAGTGAGACGGAAGGGAAGGCGCACGGCTGGGCGGGGCGCCTCCCGTTTCCGATCCGCGAAAGCTAGGTGGTTGTGACGGTATTGATGTTTCCGTTGACGCCATTGGGGAAGAAGCCGCCGCTGGATGTGCCAATTGCGGCGTTCCCATACACGATGGCGAGAACTTCCGACGTATTGCGAATCACGGCGAGGCCCTGGCTCGCGCCGCTCTGGATGGTGGTGAAGTAATGCGCCATGTTCGGCGGCTGGCCGAAAGGAGCGGCGTTGGGATAGGGCGTGTCTTGCGGCGGAATATCCATACTGTCCACCGCTCCCGGAATCGCGGCTGCGTAATTGGGAGCCAGCAATTGATTTTCCTTCAGGATCATATTCAGCCGAATATTTCCCGCGTGATAAGCCTCTACGGCCAGAATCTGCGCCGCGGCGCCGAGGTAGGTTGGATTAGATACCAGGCCGGGTGCTGCGCCCGCGTATGCGCTAACGCCAACGTCTTCGAAGGCGCGAGCGAGCGTGAGAAAAGTGTATTCATTGGTGTAAGCGCCCAAAGCAGAAAGATCGATCACGGGTTCGGCGACCGCGGCGGAACCCAATGCGGCGCGTAAAAACTCGATGTGCAATAACTCGTCCAGGGCGATCTCTCCGGCAACGTCCTGAATCTCCGGCGTGACGAAACTTACCTGAGAGCCGTTCTCGGCCATGCTGTTTGCGCCCAGCACTGTGCTGCTCAGCGGTGCTCCAGTCGTAGCCCAACTGTAGAACTCGCCTTCGAGGTATTCCAAGTTCAGCGCAAAATTCAGAATGTCGGTTGGCGACGGGCCTTGGGCGTGCGAGACGGAGGAGGAAGAACATCCGTCAATAATTGCGCCCGCGGCCATGCCCACGCCTGCCAGACCTACGTTCTTAATAAAATTGCGTCGTGCGAGGGACCGCTTCGTTCGAATCTCGTTCAGTGTTTCCAGAGCTTTTGCCGGATCCATTTCACCTAACTGCGGCCGATAAGAACTTTTCATGGATTACGCCCCTTTTCTATTAGTTTGGATTCTGCATACAAGTTAGGTACACGGGCGGATGTGTTTTGGATTTAGTTTTATTTGGGAAAGGCGAGAAATGGGGATATCCCGATCCGATTCTAAGGTATTACCTGTATGAAACCGGGCGAGTGGGCAGCGCCTCAGCCGCTAACGTCACGTCAAATTCGACACACGGAGAAGATTTGGCGGGTGCGGTCTTTTCGCGCCGATGCGTGCGGCTATCGCTTCCACGCGGCCAGGGGCTTTAGCCACTGTGGCGTTCTTACAACTTTCAGATTGAGAATGGCGCGTTCGAAAGCGCTGCGATACGACTTGGTCATCTGATTCTTCAAGAAGGATTCGCGGGTTTCCTGCCAGAGTTCGTAGACCAGAAGCTGCTCGGGATGCTCGATGTCTTCCTGCAGCGAGGCGTTCACGAAGGTCTGCTCACGGCGGATGTGTTCAAAAACTTCTTTCAACTTTTCCAGAAAGAGCGGTTTGGAAGCGGCGTTCACATAAAATCGAACGATCAATACAATTTGGTCAGCCACTGTTTTTCTCCTAGAGAGAACGTGAGCGTGAGATGTAGGGAGCTGGATTCGAAGTTCTCTAGCGAAAATGTGAGCGTCAGGGACGTCCCATCACATGCAAGTGCGCATAGGGTGAGCCGGCCCACATGATGTAGGCTCCGGTGGGTTTGTGCGTGGTGGGAAGGCCGGTAGTTTTGGGATCGAAAGGCCACATGATCATCCAATGCGGGCCAATCGCGATGGGTTTGCTGGTGGTATCGTAGGGATCGGAGTCGCTTCGTTGCGTAGCTCCGGCGAGCATGTAGGTTATTCCCGGGACAGTATTGGTGGGCTTGGGCTTGCGATCGGCGAAATCCTTGGACCACTGCATGGAGGCCTCGTCTTCGCACATGGCGGGCTGACCGACTCCGGTGGGATCGCCGGGCATGCAGGTGAAGCCGTTGGTGCCGGGACGCAGGACGGTCATTTTGCCGAGAAAATTCATTTCCGCGACGGTGGCGTCCTTGGCCACGTCGGGCGGAGCAGCAGAGAGAGCGCGCGCGATCTTAGCTTTCACCAGCTCGTCGGGAGTCATAGTCGGTTGCTGCAGCGCGTGATTCCGCGCAGCAGCACGCGCGCCAATTCCGGCGATCGCGAGCGTCGCAAAGATTACGGCGAGAACGCCAAGCTTTCCTTTTCGATGGAACATAGGACTCCTCGGTAAGTTGTGAGAGCTTCAGCGTGAATTGAAACGCATTCTCCGATTTGGCGCTGCCCCATGCTAACACTGAAACCGACGCCGTACCCTTCTTGCCTGACGCGGTGATGACCGCGTCAGTCGGTTACGACCGCGACGCTGGTGAAACCTGCTCCGGTTTGGGCGGAACGTGGAGACATGGAACTCCTTATGTGCGACGCATGGTGATATGAACTGCCGGCAGAACGGCCAGGAAACAGTTGTACCTGGGGGATTATCCAGGGATTCGGCTCGCAGCACAAACGGCAATCAAGGACAAATCGGGACAAATCGGGATATTTGGACGGCGGACGATGCGGACGATGCTACGGCAAGATACGTCCGGCGATTCGAGGGCAGAGTCAAAAGAGCCGGCCCTTCGTACCTCAGGGCAAGCAGGACGCCCTTCCTTTGTCAGGGTAAACCCGTTCGTTCCTCAGGGTGAACCGGCGCTACGAAAGCCGGACCTTCGCGAAGGCGCTCAGGGTGAATTCCTGCGGAATTCACGAAAAGCCGGGCCGAGCATTTGTGACCAGTCTTTGAAACGACAATTGTCGTGGTATTGGCAAGCGATTCGAGTCACGCGGGTCCGGCGCTTCCGACAAGTGAAGGGGGCAGGCGGTTTATTGCGCTGGGCTTACCATGCGGGTGCGCATGGGGCGCGTTGAAATATTCAACGGGTACTGGTTTTTCCAACGCTTTTGGTCGCGGCGCAAACGGTTCGGGCGTAGGCGGGCGCAGAATCGAATGAACTTACGGCGCGGCGCGCGTGCCTGTTGACATTGGCGCGCAATTTGCATACAAGGTTTCAGTCGCCCCAGGGCGGGGCAATCTCAAGCAGGAGGAGAAATCAAATGCCGACGAGAAAGCCGATCAAGAGGACCAAGCATCTGAAAAAAGCCAAGAAGCTCGAAGAGACCAAGCCACTATCAAGAGCGGCCTGGGGCGGCGGGCACCAAGGCACAGGACATCCGTCAGGTGGGGTAGGCCCAGTGATCATTCATTCCGTCGAGTAAGGGCGGGTGAGCGATCCTTTGTTTTCGATGATTCGGGCAGTGGCCATGACGGCGCTGCGGTTAGCGCCAGACCGATCGTTCGCTTAAGAGGTTCCTGCAACCCGCGCGGGTCCCGAACCCTTCCGTGTGTGAAGGGTTCGGGTTCTGACTTACCCGCGTCTTCGCTGTTCACAAGACAATCCCGACAATCAAATAGCAACGGTGCCGCTCACCATTAACGTGAAGAAGTGAAGACGTGAAGACGCTGGCACAGTGGCCGCGGTGATTCTTCCTGCGCAGGGCAGGGAGTCCGCTCGATTCACATATGCGATGGTGCGGCGCCCGGCTGACTGAGCGTCATTTTCGCCGGCCGCACATCAGCCAATTCGCAACATTCGACTTGCCATCCAAATCGGGCGGAGGCATAATCCGCAGCCGCTAGGCGAAAACCCGCCGAAGCTAATCCAAGGAGAAAAATACATGAAGCGTATTTTGTTGCTGCTCGCAGTTCTGGTACTCTCCGCTGCCGTCTCCGGCCCGCTGAAGGCGCAGGCGATGATGCAAGCAAATCCGTACGTGGGCACCTGGAAGCTGAACCTCGAAAAATCTAAAATCACAGGCGTACCAGCGCCGAAGAGTTTGACCCGGGAAGTGGTAGCGGATGGCGCGGGCGCGAAATACACCTACAAGGGAACCGCCGCCGATGGAAAGGCGATCGACTATAGCTTCTCCACAAATTACGACGGCAAGGACGGCGCCATCACCGGATCGGGAGCGCCCGGAGGCGCGGACGCTCTGTCCATCAAACGCATCAGCGCCAACAAGACTGAGGCGATCGTGAAGAGGGACGGAAAAGAAATCGGGAAGTCCGCGGCAGAAGTGTCAAAGGACGGGAAGATTACGACCATCAGAGGCTCGGGAAAGACGCCGGACGGCAAGGACTACAGCTCCGTACTCGTCTTCGAAAAGCAGTAACTAACTGCGTCCTTGGGGCGGACACTCTTTGCAAAATGCGCCAGGGCGAATTCGTTCGGGTTTCGGGGGCGGCAAAGCGGGGATTGCGGATTTTCCGCGCGGCCGCCTCTAGCATCCATTCCGTTATGGAGCTTCTGTACCTTGCGGATCGTAGCTTTTGCCCCAAAATTCGGGCGCGGAGGCCTCGAATTCGACGCCGAGCTTGAACCATCCGGTCGGATCCGGACTTCCACACCACACCACGTGGCCGCGAATTTGCATTCCCGTTTCGGGATTGTTGAAACTAAGCGCAGTCCCCTGGGGCAAATTCACGGGAGAAAGAATTAAAGCTCCATTAAGATTGATCACAGCCGTCACTGCCTGGTGGGTCTCGAGCTGAGCTTCCATCTGCAATGGAATGGTAGCCAGTATGCGGCGGCTTCTGCGCTGTTCCCTCATGGAAGTACTATACCTAGGGTAATAGTACTAAGCCATCTCATTGTAGTAATACTTACGGCAGGTGATGAGCCGCTCCGCCGCTCGCGATTACAGAAACTTCATCGGCGTTCCTGCTGAGATTGTGAAAACGCGCGCGAGCATGCTAATCGAATCCGGGGCGCAGCGGGTAGTCAACGATGATGGCGCGTCCATCGGTGAGGGCCTTGATCGAATGGCGCGCGTTGCTCGGAACGATGGCGACCAGGCCGGGGCGCGCGATGCGGGCTTCGCCGTCGATGGTCACTTCCAGCTCGCCTTCGGTTACTTCGTAAACTTCTTCCTGCGGATGGAAGTGTTCGTGAATGGACGCGCCGCGTTTGAAGTCGTAATGCGCGAAGGTCATGTTCGCGGAATGGAAATAGCGGCCGAACCAGCCGGGCAAGCGTTCGATTACTTTCAGGCTGCTGGTGTCAACAAAAGTCATAAGCGGCTCCTGGGAATCATCCTAGCACGGGTGGTTCGGGGCGGGCGCGAGGCGCCAGAGCGAAACCGAAAATCCCGGGCGCGGTGGAATATTTATGTTAGAGTCGGGCACTGTATTTCCACGTAATCCGTTGAACGGCAGGAGGTAGGTTATGTCTAACACCGGAGCTAGCCCTTCCCCGCAATTGACGCTGGCGGTTGAAAAGACCCCGGCGGAAACGATCGTTCGCTGTTCGGGACGAATCACGTCCAGCACGAACGAATTGCTGAAGAGCACCGTGCGTCCGCTGATTCCTGAAACGAAGCGTATTGTGCTGGACCTTACAAACGTAACTTTCCTGGACAGCTCGGGGCTGGGGACGATTGTGGGATTTTGGGTAAGCTCGAAGAAAGCGAAGTGCCAACTGAAACTCACCAACGCGAATCAGAGAATCATTGACCTGTTTCTGATGTCCAATCTGGCGCCGATCCTCGGCGGCCACGAGGAATATCTGGGAGTCACGCCCGACTAAAGTAGTGGGACGGATTTTGCGAGCGGCGTCTGTTTTTCGCTGAGCCGGCGTTGTATCGCTTCGACCAGGATTCCGTTTCCTATACGGCGGCGTCACTCTTTAGTTGGCCAAAGCATCCCATTTGAGAGGTCACTCCCGTGAAGTCATTTAAAATCTGTCGAACGTCCTTGACGTTGATGGTGTTGCTTGCCGCTCCCGCGGCAGTGATGGCCCAAAGCGATTGCTCGCAGATTGTCGCACATGGAGTTTTTGGCACTGCGCCCACGGACTCTTTGGAGAAAAGGACGCGGGCTTTTGTGAATTGGCTTTCGCAAAACACGTTCGACAGTTATGCAAAAGCGGTTGATGCCGCGCAGCAGCTTGGATTTACGATATCCGACATTCCAGCGCAGATTGGCGGGCATGCGAGAACGTCCGATTGGCAAAACTACCAAGCGTCCTTGCAGACGCTGGATATGTCGGATAAAAGAAACCTGTCGAAATTCTCGCAAATCGTTAACACCGCGGACCAAGGGATGGCGAAGGCCTGGCAGACTTGCATTTCAAACAGCAAAGGCGAGGCGCACGCGGCAATCGAGTTGAGCTATGACCCGATGCGATTCACGGTGAGACTCAGCTACGATGCTGCGGGAGCGCCGCCAGCCAAGATACGAGATTTCGCTATAACTCCCGAAAGCGCGAGTTGCACGCCGGCGGTAAACAGCAGCACGACGCTGGAATCGTCCGGATTGATTTTGAACTGCACGCGCAGAGTCGCTTCCGACGCGGTTCAAATCACCGGCAATACGGACAAGGGAACGCTCTTGGCGAACCTTCCCGGCCTCACGCCTCCTTCTTCCGTGGCGACGAGGATAATCGACACGCCATTAGGACCGCCGCCGGGAGGTTGTACGACCGATGCCAAGGTCAAGGCCAACGTTGATGACAAGACCCAGGTTGGCAGCCAACCAGTTTACGTATGCCCTTAATCCCCGTCTGATCAAATCCTAAGGATCTTGGGTGAAGGTTTCGCGGGCGCGGTCGAAGCCGCGCGGCTCGATGTGCACGGTGCCTTGGAAGGGGCGGTCAATATCGGCGATGGCGATCAGGATAAACGACAACATCAACGCCAGCGACACCACTTGAATGCAATGCAGTTTGAAATCTTCTATGCCGAAGAGGCAGGAAGATAGCGTGGTGATGCCGCCGCCCACGATCAGTACCAACCAGAGAATTCCGGGCAATTTGGATTGGCTT
>Ga0209530_1000813_pt1 | contig 17752 bp, 21 predicted proteins | sample BlaSpr_A8_Ref_O1_FD_187987 | JGI IMG/M metagenome (GOLD analysis project Ga0209530, IMG submission 187987) | Forest soil microbial communities from Thunder Bay, Ontario, Canada - Black Spruce, Ontario site 2_A8_Ref_O1 (SPAdes) (version 2) | ecosystem: Environmental > Terrestrial > Soil > Boreal...
CCGCCCCCAACCCCCAGTAGCCCGCTTCCAACCCCCAGTAGCCCGCTTCCATGATCATGGGTAGTTGTGACCAGTATCTGGTCGTTTTCTACCCATGATCATGGAGACCCGGCAGAGAGAGCGACGAATGATCCAGGGATTTGACCCGCGAACGGGTGAGCCGGCGGGGGAGCCGGTCGCCGAGACGACCGAGGCTGGCGTCAGCGCGAAGGTCGCGGTGGCGGTGGCTGCGTTCCCGGCGTGGGCCGGCTCGGCGCGACGCGCGGAGGTCCTGGCGGCGGTCGCAGGCGCGCTGGACGCGAATACGGCCGAGCTCGCGGCGCTGGCCGACACGGAGACGGCGCTGGGCATGGAGCGGCTGACCGGTGAGGTCGGCCGGACCACGGGGCAGCTGCGCATGTTCGCCGCCGAGCTCCGGGACGGCGGGTACCTGGACCCGGTGATCAGCCCGGCCGCGGGCGCCGCGCCGGACCTGCGGCGGGTGAACCGCCCGGTCGGGCCGGTCGCCGTGTTCGCGGCGTCGAACTTCCCGTTCGCGTTCTCGGTGGCCGGCGGTGACACCGCGTCGGCGCTCGCGGCGGGCTGCCCGGTCGTGGCGAAGGCGCACGAGGCGCAACCGCGGACCGCGGAGCTGACCGCGCGGATCGTCACCGAAGCGCTCGCCGCAGTGGGCGCGCCTGCCGGCACGTTCACCATCGTGCACGGAGTGGACGCCGGGCTCCGGCTGCTGCGCCATCCATCCATCACCGCGGCCGGCTTCACCGGCTCGACCGCGGGCGGCCTGGCACTGGCCCGCGTCTGCGCTGAGCGCGAGGTGCCGATCCCGTTCTTCGGCGAGCTCGGCTCGGTCAACCCCGTGGTGGTCCTGCCCAGCGCCGCGCAATCCCGCGGTGCGGAGATCGCCGCTGGCTACGTCGGCTCGCTGACCCTGGGCACCGGCCAGTTCTGCACCAACCCGGGGCTCATGTTCGTCCCGGCCGACAGCCCGCTTCCCGCATCCATCGCCGATACGGTAACCGCATCGTCCGGCGGGGCGATGCTGTCCGCCCGGATCTTCGCCGCCTACCAGGACGCTGTCGTGGCGACCGCGAAGGTCCCCGGAGTCACCATGCTGGCGGCCGGCAAGCCGGGGGAGGGGCCGTGGGGCGCGACGCCGCAGGTGTTCGCCGTGTCGCTGAAGGAGTTCACCGCGGAGCTGGCCCGGGAGCAGTTCGGCCCGGCCGGCGTCGTCGTCACCTACCCGTCGCTCGATGACCTTCTCCCGGTGCTCGCTGCCCTGCCCGGCAACCTGGCGGCCACCATCCACCTGGATGCGCCGGACGAGCCGCTCGCGCGGCAGCTGCTCCCGGTGCTCGAGCGCATCGCCGGCCGCATCATCTGCAACGGCTGGCCTACCGGTGTAGCGGTCGTGGCCGCCCAGCAACATGGCGGCCCGTACCCCGCCACCACCGCACCAGCGTTCACCTCTGTCGGCACCGCCGCGATCCGCCGGTGGCTTGTTCCCGTCGCCTACCAGAACTTCCCGCCGGAGCTGCTGCCTTCCTCGCTCAGGTAGTCCATCCGGTATCGCCCCGCATCTCACGGTCGATCTCGTCATCGACGGCCTGACTCCTGTCCCGAAGCCGGAGCAGCGTGCTTTCGAACATCGGATCGGTGTTATGGCTGGCTTTTAGCGCGGCTGCTTCGACCCGGACCGAGTTGATTCCCTCCCTCGCGGCCTCGAGATCGTGCAGCCACCGTCGATGGACACCCAGCGCCTGCTGGTAGCGAAGCTCGATGAACGCCGACATTGCCTGGCGCTCCATCGAGTTGTAAGCCGTGCGCAGTTCCGTCTCCATGTCCCTCAGGTCCTGCATGTGCTGAGACTGGAGCCTGGCCATCTCGTTATATCGCTGCGCCTCGGTCTCGGCGTGCTCGGCGAACGCCGCCCACCGCTCCCGCTCGCGTGCCTGCCGGGTCGCGGCCTCCCGGTCGCCCTGCCGGATAGCCACCTGAACAGCGCTGGCGTGGTGTGCGTGCTTGGTCGCGGCATCCCTGGCTTGCACCCTGAAGGTGTTGGCCTTGTTGAGGACCAGGGCGTGGTCTTCTGTCGCGGTCTGGATCTGCGCGCGGATGTCCCCGAAGATCCGCTCGATAGTGGAGGAGCGCTTGCGGGTGTTGACTATTTCCAGGGCCTCCCCGAATCGGCTGAACGTCGCGGGCAGGTTAGGGGTTTCCGACATCAGGTATTCTCCCGTCGTGATTCCTGGGCAGGGCTGTTATCGTCCGATATTCAGTAGCTGACTTATTGTGTTACGCAGGCCATCCAGTTTCAGAGTTATGCGTGAAATGTTTTCGAGGTGTGGGCCCGCGAGAGCATGGTCGACAAGCATCGGCATTATACGGCTAATCTCTTCGAGTTGCTGCTGTGCATACCTAGCCTCGTCTATCAGCGCGGGGTAGTGCATCTCCTGATGATTCAATGAATGGCCGGCTACCGAACGCTGGATTTCGGCCAGGTCATTCATCTGGCTGACCAGGTACTCGGTCAGCACGGGCAGATGGGAATACAACTGGCTCAGGATGACCGCGTCGCCCTTGAGGCGGCTCTGCTCAGGCAGGCTGGCCTGGAGGATGAGCAGAGCGTTGACCGCGCGCAGGTGATCGTCGAGCAGTGTCCCGCGTGGTGCGTGGCTGGCCAGCCAGGTGGTGCCGGGCACGTCGCGCTTCCTGGCTACGAGCGCATACTCTGCTACGGCTGCTCTCGGACCACGGTGCAGCCGCCGGCGTATTCGCCTGAGTTGCCGGAAGCGGTTCACGGGAACGCCAGGAAGTGCAGCAACCCAGGCGATGCCCCGGAGAGTACGCCGGAAAAGCTTGATGCTCAACCGGATCACGACTATGGCTAGCACTACTGCGAGCAGAACGACTGTTGCGAGAATGGCGGCTGATACCGGGGACGCTTCCCACATTTGCCGGACCGTCCGCACCCCATTATCGGCATACTGGGCGCCGGAGGCCACGATTCGGTGTACCCAGTAGAAGACGCTCCATATGGTACTCGTCATCGCAGTCACCGTCCCATTGCCGAGTCGACCGCCAGCAAGGTTTTGACTAGCGTTATCTCTTCACCGCGAGGCAAGCGTGCGATCGTGCCACGAATATGGCCGGTAAGCTGCAGTAGGTGGATGGGAGTGAATACCGGGGGCGCGAAATGGCGGACGCACTCCTCAGCGAGGCGCAGCGTGAAAATAGCGCTGAGCATGGACTTGGCGGCCACGGCCGCCGGGACCCCGGTGACCGGGAAGGCGATTGCGAGAGGCGCCGCGAGCCAGGTCAGGACCCGCGAGCCTTCGGCGTAGTCCGAGGCGGCGCGCACGGCGGTTACGGTAATCTCGGCGACGCACGCCGGGCCGATCCAGTGGCCAGCCGTGATGGCGATGCCGCCGGTCATCACGCCCCAGATAACGCCCACGCCCTCCATGCCGAAATCGGGCACGCGGACGACCGGACCGTCAGTCCCTGCTGCGGCGATCACCGCAGCGCGGATCAGCCGAGGGTAACCATCGGTATCGAGAAGCATGAGACCACGTTCCCGTAGCCTCGGCATCGATCCCATACGTAGCACCCACAGGATGACCCACAGGAATGACGGTCACGGCGGATTGAGGCCGGCCATAACCACGGGGATACCGTCCAGCCGTAGTTCTCGCCCCCGTCGGACCAGTTCCAGTAGTCTTTCGCCGCCGAGCTCGGCGGTGATCTTGGCTCGCGCCTCGTCGGCGAACCGGGTTTCCGCACGGGGCCGGGCCGGCGGGCAAAGTCCAGCGGCGATGCCGAGGAGCATCCCTGCTGGCTCCGGACGGCCGAGATGCGCAGCAGCGACCGCAGCCAGTTCGAGCAGTACTACAAGGCTTGCCTGGTCCTTCGCCGGGCCGCCCGCAGCGAGTCCCTCCGCGCAGTGGGCCAGTGCACGCTCGTAGTCTTCGGCCGCCACATCCAAGCCCGCGAGGACGCCGATCGCGGTTGCCGTCCCCGCGGCATACTTGACCTGAACGCAGAGCCGCAGTGCCTCCTCGGCATGCCGGCGTGCCTGCTCGAGATCAGCGTCGTGGTAGTAGAGCGCCATCCTGGCCAGTTCGGTGTGTGCGCTCGCGACGCCCCAGGGGTCGCTGTCCTCTTCGCTGATCGTTAGCGCCTCTTTGAAACGCCGGACCGCCGTGCCGGTGTCCCCTTCCGCGGCATCGATCCTGCCCAGGGTGATCAGCGCTTCCTGGGCACCCATTCCGTTACCGGCCTGCTCGAAAACGCCAAGCACGTGGGCGGACAGGACCCGGGCTTGCTGGTAGTACCCCCGTTCAGCCTGCGCGGCCGCTACCGCGCCAAGTGCCGCCGCCTCCGACTGCTGGTCACGGAGCCTCCGGAACAGGGATGCCGCCTCTTCGAGCATGCCGATGGCCTGCTCGCGCTTACCCAGGCTGGTCGCCAAGGTGCCCCGGTTCATCAGGACGTTCGCGACAGCACGGTCATCACCGGCCGTCCTCGCCAACTGGAGGGCCTGACCGTAGAGACGGTCGGCCTCGTCGGTGTCATCCCCAAAGTGGAACGCCATGGCGAAGTTAACAAGCGGTCCCACGGCGGATGCCTCATCCCCGAGGCGGCGCCATGCCTGCACCGCTTCTTCATAGCGGGACCGTGCGAGCAAGGTATCCCCTTGCATATAGCTCAGGGCGCCCGCGCCGTTGAGGGCTCGCGCGCGAAGGACGAGTGCTACCCGCTCCTCCTCAGTGAGGAGACTCTCGCCAGCTGTTACCGGCGGGCCGTCGGCCAGCGACTCCTCGAGCCAGCGCATTCCCTCCGCATGATGACGACGGCTCAGCCAGAAACGCCACAGCGCACCCGCGAGATGGACGCCCGCTGGGTCGTGGTCGCGCACCGCGCGGCCAAGCGCGTCACGGAGGTTGTCGTGCTCCTGTTCCAGCCGATCCAGCCATTCCCGCTGTTCACCGCCTGACAGCTGTACCTCGGCCAAGTCGGCGAGACGCACGTAGTATCGGGTCAGCGCGGCCGATACCGCCGCCGATTCGCCCGCGTCAGTCAGTCGCTCCAAGCCGTATTCACGTATGGCTTCCATCATGCGCAGCCGGGATTCGCCGTCCGGATCCGTGTCCGGCCAGGCCAGGCTATGACGCACTAGCACTTCCAGCCCATCCAGGATGCCGACCTCGTCTATCCCCGCTACCTCGGCTACCGCCGGGATTACTGCCCCGCCGGGAAAAGCCGCGAGAGCACGGAGCAGCCTCCGGTCGTCGGCCGTTAGGAGGTCGTAGCTCCACGCAATGCACTCGCGCAGAGTCCACGTCCGGTCCAGGGCATCCTGCCCAGCTGGCAGGAACCGGAGCCTGTGCTCCAGTCGGTTACGGATCGTTGTCACGGTCAGCAGCCCAACTCGTGACGCGGCAAGCTCGATGGCAAGCGGCAGCCCTTCCAGCCGCCGGCAGATCTCGGCCACGACCGGAGCGTTGGCCGCTCCGAGCGCGAATCCAGGATCGCTGAACATGGCGCGCTCGCTGAACAGCGCCACCGACGGCGCTGCTCGCAGTTCATCGAGCGAACGCACCCCCGGCGCGGGCACCGGCAGCGGTGTCACCTGCCACACCACCTCCTCGGTCAGGCCAAGTGAATGCCGGCTGGTGGTCAGCAGCGTCAGCTCCGGGCACTCGGAAAGGAGGAAATCGACAGAGGGCATCGCCGCGAGAAGATGCTCGAGGTTGTCGAGGACCAGCAGCATCTTGCGGCCGCTCAGCGCCCTGGCCATCGCCAGAGCCGGATCTTCTCCCGATGGGGCGGTCACGTCCAGTTTCGCCGCCAAATGGACCAGGAACATCTGCGGATCCTGAAGACCGGAAAACGACACCACCTTCGGGGCATCACGATATGAACTCGCGGCCGCCGCTGCCACGGTGAGGGCAAGCCGCGTCTTGCCGACCCCGGGCGGCCCGCACAATGTCAGCACTCGGCTGGTCTTGATTAAATCCAAGATCTGCGTTACGTCCAGGTCGCGGCCCACTAGCGTCGTGCGCCCTAGGGGGGCGCCGACAACGGCCCATTCCGCCGCCGTCGCCGGACGGTCCTGGCCCCCCCGGCCGACCGCCTCGAAGGCCCGCCGCTTCTGGCCAGACAAGCTGAGAGCGCTGGCGAGCCGCTGCACGGTATCTAGCCGGCCGGTACGATTAACGCTTCGCTCAAGGTCGCTGATGGTGCGAGCAGGCACCCCGGAGCGGTCAGCTAGCTCTTCCTGAGTAAGGCCGGCTTCCGCGCGGTGGCGCTTGAGCAGGATTCCGAACGGAGAATCGACCAACATCCCTCTGCCCCCCACCGAGAAACATCCCTTATAGCCACGCTATATCAGGGGCAATATCGGCCGCCAGCAACAGCGGAACATGGCAATGCGATGATCCTCGTCGTGTCACCATGGCCAGCATGTCTCACTACAGCCGTGTGCTGAAGGTCGTCATCGACGCGCCACCCGATCTGCACGACCGGGAACTGGCATTCTGGCGGGGCGCCCTCGGGCAGGAACTGCCGGAGATCTACTCCGCCGAATATCACGGCGCGTTCTTCCGCGGGAGCGACCTGATGCTGCTCACGCAGCGCCTGGAATCTGGTGCACCGCGCGTCCACCTGGATATTCATACCGACAATCTGGACGCCGAAGTGGCCCGGCTCGAGCGAATCGGCGCGGAGCGCGTGCAGAAGGTACAAGCATGGTGGGTGATGCGGGATCCGGCCGGCCTGCTGTTCTGCGTTCTGCCGATGAGTCCCGGTTCGCTGAACGACGAGAACGCCCAGCGCTGGGAATGATCGTGACCGCTAAGTTTCAGCTGGTGACCAGCTGATCCCGGCCAGCAGGAGTGCAAGAACCCGCCTACGATCGAGTCCGCAGGAACTGGCGGATCGCCCCCAGCCAGACCCGCGGGTTATCGAAGTGCGCCATGTGGGACGCCTCCGGTACCTCGATCAGCGTGCTCGCCGGCACCTCGGCGTGCAGCCGCCGCGCTACCCCGATCGGGAAGCCCATCTCCCGTGCGCCTTGCACCAGCAGCGCTGGTCCGCCCCACTCCCGCAGCACCCGCGGCGCGTCCTGCGGGCCGGCCGGGCGCAAGGCGCCGCAGGCGTAGGGCTCGTTCCAGTCGCTGGTGAAACGTATTCTCTCCAGCACCCGGTGCCACTGCTCCAGCCGGTCAAGCCGCCAGATGCTGTGCGGTGCGCTGCCGAACGCCATCGCGCGGCTGAGCGCCCCATCCGGTGCATCCGGGCCGCTCAGGAGCGGATCACCGACGTCCACGTCCGTGCACAGCGCCTTGCGTTCCTGGTAGTCCGCAGATGCCTCAAGCTCGTCCTGGAAGTCCCGGTACGCGGTCGTGGACGCCAGGACCACGCTGCGCACTATCTCGGGATGCTGATCGACAACCCGCATCGCCACCATCCCGCCATAAGAGAAACCGAGCACGTCCGCGCGCACCGCACCGACGTGATGAACCAGTGCGGCGACGTCGTCGGCGAGGTAGTCCGGCTGCAACGCCGAGGACGGCAAAGCCCCCACAGGCGGCGTCCGGCAGCTGCGACCGCACCCGCGCAGGTCGAACATAACGACATGAGCGACATCGGCAAGCTCGGCGACCGCTGGCAGCAGATATGAGTGATCCCACGTGGGACCGCCGTGAATAACGACAAGCACCGGGAGTGCCGGATCACCGAACCGCCGCACGAACAGCTCGACACCGTTGACGTGCACGGTCGCGCCTTCGCGCTTACCTTCTGCCACGGTCCGTATTATGCCTGAACGTCACGGACTGCTCGTCCTCATCAGGCTGGCTTGCGGGCCGAGATGATGATGACAAGCGACGACCTCCGCCGCAGGGTCTCGTGATGCTCCTCGGCGATGATCCTGGCGCTCACGGTGTTCATGATGGTGGTTCCTCGTCCGGTCGATTGGGTAGGCGATCAGCCGGCGCCCCATGAGAGGACGGGCATCGCGGCCTGCGGTTCTTCAGCACGGGAATGCGACACCCGTCAGCTTCTCTGACTCGTCCCAGAGCCGCCGTGCGGCCGCCTCGTCGTGCGCGGCGGGGGAGGCGTCAACGAGCACGGGGTGTCCCTTGTACTGCTTCCGGCCGCTCGGTCCGTAGTACGTGCCGCTGGTCGCAGCTGGATCGGTCGCGGCGCGCAGCACCGGGAGTGCACCCGACGCGGCGCTTTGCATGAATACCGGACTGAGCAGGCGCACCGCGAAGCGCGCGACGGGCTCCTCGTACCGGTACAGTTCCGTGCGGGAGAGGCCGGGGTGGGCGGCGAGCGAGGCCGTCGGCGATCCCGCCGCGGTGAGCCGACGATCCAGCTCGAAGGCGAACAGCAGGTTCGCCAGCTTCGAGCGGGCGTAGGCCGGGCCTGGCTTGTAGTCGCGGGTATACGCGAGATCGTCGAAGTCGATCTGGCCGCGGGCGTGGACCACGCTGCTGACGCTGACGATGCGCGAGCCCTCGGTGAGCTGCGGCTGGAGCAGCCCGGTAAGCGCGAAGTGCCCCAGGTGATTGATGCCCAGATGCGACTCGAAGCCGTCTTCTGTGGTGCCACAGGGCACGTCCATCACGCCGGCGTTGTTGACGAGCAGGTCGATGACCGGATGAAGCTCGCGCAACTGCTCCGCAGCACGCCGTACCGAGCTGAGCGAGGCGAGGTCGAGTTCCAGGATCTCCGGTGCCGCAACCGCGGACGCGGCGATGCGTGCCGCCGCAGCCCGGGCTCGTTCGACGGAACGGCAGGCCAGGACGACGCGTGCGCCGTGTCCTGCCAGCACACGGGCGGTCTCGAAGCCGATACCGGTGTTGGCTCCGGTGATCACGGCCACGCGCCCATCGAGCCGGGGGACGTCGGCGGCGCTCCACGGCGAGTCCTGAGCCGTCGTGGAGGTCCTGGCGGTCTTGGGGTTCATAATGACGGCTCCTCCTGCGTTCTTGTGAGTGATCAGTTTGCGGGCCACAGCGCGTGCCACATCTCGCGCTTGGTCGCGGAGTAGGCGACGCCGGCGGCCAGGATGGCGGCGAGCGTGAGCATGGCGGCCTGAGCCGGGACGTACTGCAGCAGCAGGCCGCAGCCGACCAGGCCGGCCGGCATGCCGAGGCCGATGAGCGTCATCAGCGCGGCGATGACCCGGCCGCGCTGCGCTGCGGGCGCCTGCCGGATGACCAGGATGTCGACGGCGACCTGGATGGCCGGTATGCCGAGCATCGCGATGAACACCAGGCCGGCCACCCACCACGGCCCGAACGGCACGGCGAGCAGGGCGATGACCACGGTGAAGCCCAGGCAGACAGCCAGCAGCATCACCCCTGGGCGGAGCCGGTGCAGGATCCTGACGAACCCGATGCCGGCGATTCCGCCCGCGCCGCCGACGCCGAGGACGATGCCGATCTGTGCGGATGGGACCGACTGGTGGTGCAGGAGCACGATGATGACCAGATCCAGGCCAGCGCCGAGAGTATTCACGATCATGATGAGAATCACCGAGGCCCGCAGCATGGGCTGACCCCATAGCACGCGCACTCCGGCCAGCATGCCGCCCTGGTCAGCGGCGGCCGGCGGCTGGTCTTCATCCTGAGAGTCCTGCGGCTGGCCCTTCGCCCGCCGGGGCAGGAAGGCGGTCGTGACCATCCCGATCACGAACGCTGCCGCGGTGAAAACGAACGGCACGGCGTGCGCCAGGACACGCAGTGAGTAGAGCGCGCCGCCTAGGGCGGGCCCGACGATGCCCGCGCCGTTCGTCCGCACCTGGTCCTGAGTCAGCGCAGCGGTCAGCTGCTCGCCTGGCACGACCGAGCGCAGCAGCAGCATCCGGGCCGCACTGCAGGCCGCGTAGCCGATGCCGAGCAGCGCGGCGGCCGCCAGCAGCAGCGGAAGTGACAGCCAGCCCATGGCCAGGGCCAGGACGACCGCCACGGTCACCACCACACGGCAGGTCTCGGCGACCAGCACAATCGAGCGGGGATCGTAACGATCGGCCAGCGAGCCGGCCGGGAGGCCGGCGGCCAGCATCCCGATGGTCTGCACGGCCGCGAACAGCCCGGCCTTGGCGGGAGAGCCAGTGATCATCAGGATGAGCAGCGGGTAAGCGATGTCGGCCACCGCCACACCGAGAGTCGAGCTGGTCGACCCGATCCACAGAGCCTGGAACCGGAGGTTCTGCCGCAACGGCCCAGTGGCCTTGAGAGTAGGAGAGGAAGCCGCCGCCGGGGTGGTGGCACCGGCTCCCCATGCGGGCGCTGGCGGGGGATTGGTCGGGGTCCGGGCGTCAGCCATTGCATCTCCAGAGAATGTTTGCGTATCAGTCATCATTCATGCATACGTGAATGATGGCATAAGCGTGAAGATGTGGCAAGATGGTTTCGTGGACGAACGCGTAACGGAACTGGAAACCGCAGGTGAGCCCTCAGCGTTCCGCGAGATAGATACCGTCGAGACGCTCAAGGCCCTGGCGGATCCCACCAGGATGGCGATCCTGTCCGCGCTGACCCGGTCCCCGGACCTGCCGGTCATGTCGGTGAAGGAGCTGGCCGCCAAGCTTGGCGAGCCGCAGACCAAGCTCTACCGCCATGTCCGGCAGCTGGAAGAGGCCGGCCTGATCAAGGTTGCCGCCACCCGGATGGTGTCAGGCATCCTCGAGCAGCGGTACCAGGCCTGCCAGCGGAACGTGAGGCTGTCATCGACAATGCTGCGCGAGAACATAGATGAAGCCGAGGTCGCCCTCCAGATGATGCTCGACGAGTTCCGCGACGGGGTCCTCGCGGCGACGCTCCGCGAGTCCGAGGAACGGCCGGTGCTCATCCTCGTGGAGACCACTTTCGCCCCCGCGACGGCGGCAGAGCTCAGGCGCCGTCTGAAGGAGGTTCATGAATGGCTGGATCAGCAGCCGGAGGATCCAGACGGCGTACTGGTCAACATGATGGTAGGGCTCTACACGGACGAACCCGGCCGTCCTACCGGAAGTCCAGCATGAACATGACCATGTCGTAGCGGCGGTCGCCGAACGCTACGAAGTTGGGCAGGCGGCCGTATTCGGTGAAGCCAAGCGACTTGTACAGGTGCTGCGCGCGGGTGTTGTCACCGCGGAAGTCCAGGGTGAGTACCTCGATGCCAGCGTTCCTTGCATCCGAGACGAGCGCGGAGACGAGAGCCCGGCCCACTCCATGCCCCTGGGCATCTGCCACTACGGCTATCTTCTCGAGGCTGGCGTTCGGCCGGTGCGTTGGCCGCGGATAGCGCCGCCAGTAGCCCAGGCCCGCGAGCGAGCCATCCAGGTAGGCCGCATACAGCGCAGCATCGCCCGCCGTGGCCGCGGTCGCTACATCGGTGAGCAGCGCGGTCACTTGGTCCGGCGTCGGCGGATCCACCCAGCCGATCGCCGCGCCGCCAGCGACCAGGTCGGCCAGGATGGCGTGTGCCGATGCGAGGAAATGTTGATCAACGTTGAGCTCCGGCGTGCCGACGATCATGACGGCAAGGATAAGAGATCACTTAGCGGTCCCTGGCAGGAACCTGGCCTGCGATGACAGGAAAGCGAGTCATCCAGGTACATGAGCTCCGCGCCGTTCAGCCGGATGGACGATCCGATTCGGCACGTGGCTCGTGATTCAGTGTGGCTGTGACGGTCTGTCGCCGGGAATGGGCTGGTGTTTGCGGTCGGCGGGCGGCCTGTATGGGATCTGGTTCCCGGTAGCGATGATAGTCACTTGTACGCCATCCGTACCTGACTCAGCCCATGGCTAGCGACAACCCAGCTTGCGTGCGACATGCTGTTATGGTGCGTCGCGTTCTCCGTGCACCGGGCTCCTGGACCGGATACGCCCAGTTCCAGCCCTGACCGCATCCACGGAACGCTCACCGGCCTGGCCCGTCGTCCACGGCGCCTGACGCTATTCCATCAGCCGTAACGTGTGACCGGCTCGCCCGCGCGCTGACGAACTCGATCGTTATCACAGGATTCAGTCCGGCCTGATCTCTACCTAGGTAGACAATTTATCTCTACCTAGATAGAGTTTGGGTCGTGGTTAGCCGCAGAGGTTTCTCCAGACAAGCTGTGTCGGTTCTGGCGGTACTGTCCGCCAGGCCTGCAGACTGGCATCACGGCTATGCGATCGCCAAGGAAACCGGCTTGAAGTCGGGGACGCTGTACCCGATCCTGATCCGATTGTCCGACGGCGGCCTGATCGAGGCACGCTGGGAGGAAGAACATCCAGCCGGCCGACCCAGGCGGCATCTGTACCAGCTGACGGCCAAGGGGGCCGCCGCGGCTGCGGTGGCGCTGGCGGACCTCCCTCGTGGATCGCGTGTCCCGCCGCGGGTCGGCCTGGCCATCCTGCGCCAGTCCAGGCAGGTCGGGCCGTGAACGCACCGGAGCGGGTGATGGCGGAGCTGCTACGGCGCTCGACGGCGCTGCTGCCAGCTGATCGCCGTCCGTGGGCCGAAGCGGTCCGGGCGGAGGCAGCCGAGGTACCCGCCGGGTCGCGGCGGCTGACCTGGCTGGCGGGCGGATTGCTGCTGACGATGCGACAGGCCATCGTGGGTGACGGGCTGTGGTACCCGCTGGCATTCGCCGCGGCCGCTGGCGGCGTGGCGTGGGCGGCGTGGTCCGGATCTCCCCACGACCCGGCCATCGTCATTGACAGGGTGGACGTCATCGCTATGGCAGTGATCCTGGCCGGGCTGTCCTGGGCCGCCCGCCGGATCAGTGGCCCGGTGGCGGGTTCCCGGTTGGCGCGGCTGGCGCGAGCGGGCGGTTACGCAGCCATCCTTGCCCTGGTGCTGGTTAAGTCGGCCGTGGAACGGGTCGCTGATGCCCCGCCGAATAACCTGGTGGGACCGGCCGTCGCCTGGACGGGTGAGGCCGTCTTCCTCGCGGTGATGGGCGGCTATGCCGCCGTTATCCTGGCTTGCACGGCGCGACGCTCGCCTGTCGTTCCGGGCACGGCCGCCATCGGAACTGCGCTCGGCCTGACCGCGGGCATCCTTGCCTACGCGCTAGGGCCGCTAGGATTTCCGCTTCGCTTCGCGGGCGTATGGCCGGCCGGCCTGTACGACGCAGCGATGGCCCTGGGCGCCGCCCTGGCGGCGTGTGCCCCTGCCGCAGCGGGATGGGTTGCCGCCCGGCGAGCGGCGCCAGGCTCCAGGGTCAGGCAGGGAGCCATGGCCGGATTGTGCGCCGGGACAGCCGCGGCGCTGGCAGTGACGGTCCTGTCCACCGCGACCATCGCCCTGCTGCCCTACGACGCCGGGCTCCGGGGCTGGGCCGCCAGCCACATCGGTCACTGGACGTCGGCCGCCGGCCAGGTCACGCCCATTGAGGGACCCCGTGTCGGCTACGTGGCCGGCAACAGCGCCTTCGCGGCGGGGTACCTCATCGTGCTCCTGCTCAGCCCGCTTGCCGGCTCCGCGCTAGCCGCCGCACGCGCCTGGGGGACTGGCCGCATCCTGCCACGAATGCACCAGTCACCTGCCACCCCGGAGGAGCCGACGTGACCACTTTCCACGGCATCTGCCTGCTCGTCTTCGCCGGCTGGATCGCAATCGGCATCGTCTCCTCGATCGGCAGGATGCGCCCGTCCGCCGTGACGCTGATCGCACTCCTCTTCGCCGCCTTCGTGGTGTACGTGCTCACCGCCTCCGCCCTGGAACTAAACCCGAGCTGACAATCGGCTCGAAAGCCGCCATCCTCCGGCCGCGCGGGCCGACGCGTCAATGCTTGCGCAGCTCAAGACCATCCCGGGTCTATAAGAGATCACTTAATCAGCTCTCGCCCGGACCCGGCGGCAGGACCTACTGTGGACGGCATGCAGGAAGAAGTTCTCGGTGTGCTGCGCGAGATCTGGAGCGCTCATGAGCAGAGCGCCGCCGATCTCGATGACACCTGCGGCACGAAGGAATGCAAGCGGATGACCGACGTCGGCTTCGACGCTCTTGCTGAGCAAACCGACGGCGACATGCGGACCGCATGGCGGGCCCAGCTGGCACGCGAGGGCAAGCTCAACGGCGAAGCCGGCAGCGTCAGGGATCTTGTGATGCGGCAGCAGCCCTCAATAGACCAGCACTGACGATGCAGAGCCCGGGTGAGCTGGCCGAGATTCTCCGCCAGGGCGGGTACCTGGCCGACCGCGGGCTCGCCACGGCACTGTTCGTCGCGCTGTCACTGAACCGGCCGATCCTGCTCGAGGGCGAGGTCGGCACCGGCAAGACCGAGGTCGCCAAGGTAATGGCATCGGTCTTCGGCCGCAAGCTGATCCGCCTGCAGTGCTACGAAGGCATCGACACCAGCCAGGCGCTCTACGAATGGGACTACGCCCGGCAGATGCTGCACATCCGGGCGATGTCTGAGCATCAGGCCGCGGATGACACTGCCGTGGACAAGCTGTTCGGGCCGCGGTTCCTGCTGGAGCGGCCGCTGCTGGAAGCGATCCGCGCCGGGGACCAGGCCGTGCTGCTGATCGACGAGATCGACCGGGCCGACGACGAGTTCGAGGCGTTCCTGCTGGAGATCCTGTCCGATTTCCAGATCAGCATCCCGGAGATCGGCACCATCAAGGCGGAAAGCCCGCCCTTTGTGGTGCTGACCTCTAACCGGACCAGGGAATTGCATGACGCGCTGAAGCGGCGCTGCCTTTATCACTGGATCGGGTATCCGGACGCGGAACGTGAAACACAGATCGTTCTGATGAAGGAGCCTGGAATTTCCGCGGCACTCACCCGCAAGGTGGTTACGGCGGTGCGCCGGCTGCGGGAGCTCGACCTGGCCAAGCCGCCGGGGGTGGCGGAGACGATCGACTGGGCGCGGACGCTCAGCTTCCTGGGCGCGACCGAGCTGGATCCGGACACGCTCGGCGCGGTGGTGAAGGACCGGGACGACCTCGAGCTGGCACGGGAGATCATCGCCGGTGGTTGAGGAACTGCTGGTGGAGTTCGCGGGGGAGCTGCGCGGGTCCGGGCTTGCCGTCGGGTCCGGGGATGTGCTCGTGTACTGCGCGGCGGCGGCGCTGCTGGATCCGGCGGACCTGGTGGACCTCTACTGGGCGGGCCGGACGACGTTGATTCGTCGGCATGACGACCTGTCGACTTATGACTTTGTCTTCAGGCAGTTCTTCCTGGGGGAAGAGGGTTTCGCAGGTGCGGCGCCGCTGATGCTGCTGACCTCAGTTCAAGGGCAGAACGACTCTGCGATGCCGTCTACGGAACCCGGTGAGTCCGAGGGGGATGACGCCATCCTCGGGTGGATGGCCTCCGATGTTGACGCGCTCAAGCGCAAGTCATTCGCGGCGTGCAGCCCGGAGGAACTCGCGGCGCTGCGGCGGATCATGGCGCGGATCCAGCTGACCCCGCCGCGGCGCAAGACCAGGCGCACCGTCCGTGCCCGGGCGGGATCGCGCCCCGACCTGCGGCGCATGGTGCGCGAGTCGCTGCGGATGCATGGCGAGCCGTCCCGGCTGTACTGGCGGCGGCGCAAGGTGCGGCTGCGGCCGCTGATCCTCATCCTCGACATCTCCGGGTCGATGGCCGACTACTCGCGCAGTCTGCTCCAGTTCGCCTATGCAGTTAATCGAACAGGGTCGGCGCGGCGGGCGGCGGGGCGGGTCGAGGTGTTCTGCTTCGGGACCAGGCTGACCCGGGTGACCGGCGCGCTGGGCGGCCGCCAGCCGGACAAGGCCCTCGACCGGGCCGCGCGGGCCGCGTTCGACTGGGACGGCGGGACCCGGATTGGCGACTCGCTGACGACGTTCGTCCGGGACTGGGGCCGGCGGGGGCTGTGCCGGGGCGGGATCGTGGTCATCTGCTCCGACGGGCTCGACCGCGGGGATCCCGCCGTGCTGGCTGCCGCGCTTGAGCGGCTGGCGCTGCTCAGCCACCGGCTGGTGTGGCTGAACCCGCACGCTGGCGGGGCGGACCAGCGGTCGCTCGGCATGATGGTCGCGGCGCCGCACATCGACCTGCTGCTGCCCGGTCACGACCTGGCCAGCCTGGAGAAACTCGCCGCGCTGCTGCCGGGCCTGGCGTGATCCGCCTCGGCGCGGGGTCGCGGGGACCGGGGTGATCCGGCTCGGGTCGCTCGCCGGTTACCCGTTCGAGGGGCCGCGGGTGCTGGCCGGCTGGACGCCGTCGGCGGTCGCGGCGGTGTACGCGGTCCTGTACAAGCCGGAGCCTGAGCGACGGCCGGACCGGTACGCGGTGATCTATGTTGATCAATCTGATGATCTCGCCGCGGAACGGTTCCCGTTCCGGCATCCGCGGGCGGCCTGCTGGGTGCAGCGGGCCGGATCCCGGTGGAAGGTGTACATCTGCACGTACGAGGTACCGGGCGGCGGCCGCGGGCACCGGGAGCAGATAGCCCGTGAGCTCACCGCCATCTACCGCCCCCAGTGCAACGACACCCAGTATGACCAGACCTGGAAAGCCGAGTGGATCGGGGGAGCGCCAGCGTGAGGTGGAGCGTGGGGATCGAGGTGCAGGCCGAGCAGATCCTGGCTCGGGAGCAGGTGGTCGAGCTCGCCGACGCGGTGGCGGTATACGACGGAATCGCCACCGGCATCGGCACGAACCGGTACGGTGCCCAGCTGATCGTGGAAGCCGCCAGCCTGCAGGACGCTATCGAGGCGGGAACGGCGCAGTTCCGGAAGGCGGCTGCGGTAGCCGGGCTGCCGCCTGGCCCTGTCATCCGGGCCGAGGCGGTTTCCGAAGACGAGTGACGCGCGCCGAGGGCTACGGGAGCCAGCCGCCCGTGAAGCCGAAGAACTGGCCGGTCACCGGCGTCGCCTTGCCCGAGGCGAGGAACGCGATCAGCGCGCCCATCTCGTGCTGCTGGCCCAGGCGCTGGAGCGGGACTTCCTTGGCGACCAGCGCGCGCAGATCGGCGTCCTGTTCCCACAGGCCCGGCGGGAAGTAGGTCGGGTTCTCGAACCAGTTGGGGCCGATCGCGTTGAGCTGGATGCCGAACTCGCCGAGCGCCTTGGCCGCGGCGGTTGTCATCGCGGTGGAAGCGGCACGCGCCGCGCTGTACAGGACCGCTGCGGCGGCCGGCCGGACAGCGACCGCCGAGGTGATCAGGATGATGCGGCCGGTCCTGTTCGCCTTCATCGTCGGGATCGCGGCCTCGATCAGCTGGAACGGGCGGTACACCAGCTCGCGAATGATGAACTCGAAGTTGTCGAGCGTCGCGTTGTCGAACGGTGTCATCACCGCCGCGGCAGGCACGTAATCGTTGCTCAGCAGCACGTCGACGCTGCCGTAGCCGCGTGCGGCCGCGAGCATCGCTTCGGGCTCCTGGTCGGCGATCGGTGTCAGCGCCGGGTTCGCTGCGGCGAACGCGTCAAGCACCGCGGCGTCGGTGAAAGTCTGGTCGTGGCAGACCGTAAGGAACCCGTCGGCGGCGAGCGCCGTCGCGCCGGCGGGGCCAGCGTACTGCGTTACGTTTGTGACCAATGCAACGGTTTGTGTCATGTGGTCATCGTATCCAGGCGGAAGGTGCATCTGCTGGGGTACGGCGCGGCTTCCGAGATCGAGAAAGAGGCGTGATCGGTGGCGAATCTGACGGAAAATAAGTGTTCGACGGAGATTAAGTAGTCGTTTTTGACTCTTTTTCTTCCGCCAAGCACGGATTTTCCGCAACCCTGGCCAATTCCGTCACGTTAGTCACAGGGGGCGCGCTGGGCTCGGATGTCACTGCGGGGTCCAG
>Ga0209530_1000815_pt1 | contig 17739 bp, 19 predicted proteins | sample BlaSpr_A8_Ref_O1_FD_187987 | JGI IMG/M metagenome (GOLD analysis project Ga0209530, IMG submission 187987) | Forest soil microbial communities from Thunder Bay, Ontario, Canada - Black Spruce, Ontario site 2_A8_Ref_O1 (SPAdes) (version 2) | ecosystem: Environmental > Terrestrial > Soil > Boreal...
CGTAGATCGTGTCACCGGAAAGGACACCGGCACGTTCGCCGTCGGCACTTCGATACGTCACCCATTTCATTCGCGTACCACCTCACTTGGTTTCTTGTCCGGCCGCAGACCGCGCCAACTCGATTGGCGCAGTCGGTTATCCGGAGTCCATTCGCTGTAGCGCACCTCGCCCACCAGCACCGGCTCCACGAACGTCACACCTTTGGCGTCACGCGACGGAAGCGAGGCGTCGAAGGGAGATTCGTCGGTATGCAGTGGCTCTAGCGTCTTCTTGAGGTTCGCCAGCTCGCGTTCGGTGAAGCCGGTACCGACGCGCCCGGCGAAATGCAGGCCCCCGGGACTGGGAATGCCCATCAACAAGGCGCCGATGCCACTGATGCGCCCGCCTTCCCCGGCTCGCCAGCCGCCGATGACGACTTCCTGGGTGTTCCAATGCTTGTCCTTCACCCATGAAGCCGACCGCCGGCCCGGTTGATAACTAGAGTCGCGCTGCTTGGCGACCACGCCCTCCCAGCCGTGCTTGCCGGAGTATTCAAGCGCCTGGGCACCGTCGCCGGGCAGTAGGTCGGGAACGGTGAGATTTCCTGCACTGGCAAGGGTTTCCAGCAACTTTCGCCGGCCCTGGTACTTGGCCCGCAGCAGCGAACGGCCGTCCAGGTAGAGTAGGTCGAATGCCCAGTACTCGACGCGGGTGGCACGGCTGCGGTTCTGCATCTCGTTGAAGCTGGGCACACCCGACTTGTCGAGAGCGACGACCTCGCCATCGAGTACCGCATGATGGTCGGCGAGACCGTCTGCCAGTGAACGTAATTGCGGATATTCTTTGGTGACGTCGCGTCCGCTGCGAGACCGCAGCCGCGCGGTACCGTGGTCGGCTTCGACCAGTAGCCGGTAGCCGTCCCACTTGCCTTCGAAAGCCCACCGACTTGCCTTGAGGGCCGCCACCGAACCATGTGTTGCGAGCATGGGGGCGACCTCGTCGAAGGCGAAGACCTTCTGGTCCTGCTGATCCTTCATGCGGTGCGCCAGCCACTGATCACCGTTGGTTTGAATCAGCGCATAGCGCCCGGAGATCCGGCTGCCGTGCAGGTTGACGATGACCTCCCCTTTTTCGGCGGAGTCATTGAACTTTTCGGTGTCGTAGGTGCCGGAGTCCCAGATGATCACCTTGCCGCCGCCGTATTCGCCCTTGGGGATGTCACCCTCGAAGGTGGCGTATTCCAGCGGATGATCCTCGGTTTGCACCGCTAGATGGTTGACCGATGTGGTGTCCGGAAGGTTCTTCGGCACCGCCCACGACACCAGCACGCCGTCTCTTTCCAGCCGGAAGTCGTAGTGCAGCCGGCGGGCGTGGTGCTCCTGGATGACGAACGTATTGCCCTGACCAGTAGCGGGTTTCGGCTTCGGCACCGGCTCAGGAGTCTTCGAGGCGTCGCGCATGGTGCGGTACTTCGTCAGCCGATCAGGGCTGGCGGCTGGGGCCGCGGAGGCGTCCAGTGGCGCCAGCAGGTCGCCGTCATGGGCGACCCGGGCCAGCACTTCGTCGTAGCGCAACTGACCCAGCGCCGGGTCGTCGAGCTCCTCCCAGCTGCGTGGCGCCGCGACGGTCGGGTGCTCCCGGCCGCGCAGCGAGTAAGGCGCGATGGTGGTCTTCGAGCCGCTGTTCTGGCTCCAGTCCAGGAACACCTTTCCGGCCCGCAAACTCTTGGTCATGGTCGAGGTGACCAAGGCGGGCATCGCCTTTTCCAGTTGCTGCGCAACGCGTTTGGCTAACACAGTGGCGCCCCTGCTGCTCACCGGCTCATCCAGCGGAGTGTACAGGTGCAGCCCCTTGCTACCGCTGGTGAGCGGGAAGGTGGTCAACCCGATATCGGCGATCAGATCCCGTACGGCACGGGCCACCTCGGCCAGCTGGGCCATCGTGACGCCGTCGCCCGGGTCCAGGTCGAAGACCAATCGTGTTGCCGGGCCCGGCTTCAGCTCGCCGGGCTCTCCGATGAACCGCCACTGCGGCACGTGAACTTCCAGCGCGGCTTGCTGTCCGATCCAGGCCAGCGCGGCCGGGCTGTCGATGATCGGGTAGGTCGTCGTTCCGGACCGATGCACCACGCTGGCCCTGGGCAGCCAGTCGGGTGCCGATGACGCCAGCTGCTTTTCGAAGAATGAAGGTTCCTCGACGCCGTTGGGCCAGCGCTTACGCGTGGCCGGACGCCCGGCGATGTGCGGCACCATCACCTCAGCGATGCGGGTGTAGTAGTCGAACACGTCGCTTTTCGTGGTGCTCGTTGCCGGGTAGAGCACCTTGTCGGCGTTTGTCAGCTTCACTTGCTGCTCCGCCGTCGAACCCATGGTTCAAACGTACGTGGCGGGCGGGCACACCTGAAGCGGGCGCCCGGTACCGTCGACACCGTGGTTCGGCTGAACAGCGCCACCGTGCGCCGACTACCGATCGCGACGCCGAGCTATGACCGTGTCGGCGTCGGGGTCGGTATCGCGCATTTCGGTGTCGGTGGCTTTCACCGGGCACATCAGGCCATGTATGTCGACACGTTGCTCGAGCAAGGACTGGCACGGGAGTGGGGCATCTGCGGGATAGGAGTGATGCCGGCCGACCGCCGAATGAGAGACGTGCTGCGGGACCAGAACGGCTTGTACACGCTGATCTTGGAACACCCCGACGGCAGTCGGGACGCGCGGGTAATCGGCTCGATCGTCGACTACCGCTATGCCCCCGATGATCCGCAGGCGACGATCGAGCTGTTGGCCGCACCGACGACCCGCATCATCTCGATGACCATCACCGAGGGCGGCTACCAGGTCAGAGACCGTGAGTCCGTCTTCGGCCTGATCGCCGAGGCACTGGCCCGGCGTCGCGACCGCGGCATCGTCTCGCCGACGATCGTGTCGTGCGACAACATCGAGCACAATGGTGAGGTCGCGCGACGGGCCGTCATCGCGCATGCCGAACTCCTGCGGCTGGGAGTGGCCGATTGGATCGCCGAACACACCCGGTTCCCGTGTTCGATGGTGGACCGCATCACCCCGGCCACCACCCCCGACATCATCGCCGGGGCAGAACGCGACTTCGGCGTCGCCGACGAATGGCCGGTGGTGGCCGAGGCGTTCGCTGCCTGGGTGCTCGAGGACGACTTCGCCGACGGCAGGCCGCCGCTGCAAGAGGCGGGTGTCCTGCTAGTCGACGATGTGAGCCCGTACGAGTCGATGAAACTAGGGCTGCTCAATGCCGGTCACCAGTGCCTGTGCTATTTCGCTGCGCTGTCCGGGTACCGCATGGTCCACGACGCGGCGCGCGACCCGTTGTTCGCCGAATTCCTGCTGGCCTATTTCGATACCGAAGGCATCCCGACGCTACGGCCAGTTCCCGGGATCGATCTGCATGCCTACACCCGGGGGCTGATCGAGCGCTTCGCCAACCCGGGAGTGCGTGACACCGTGGCGCGGTTGTGCGCGTACTCCTCGGATCGCATCCCGAAATGGCTGCTTCCGGTGCTTCGCGCCAACCTGGCCGCTGGCGGGCCCATCCGGCTGGCGTCGGCGACGGTAGCAAGCTGGGCGCGCTATGCCGAGGCGGTAGATGAGCATGGCGAACCAATCGAGGTCGTCGACAACCTGGCGGCTTCGCTGGTGCCAATCGCGCGGTCTCAGCAAGTCCATCCGACCGCCTTTATCGAGAACACCGCGCTTTTTGGCGATCTGGCCCGGGTACCCCGCTTCGTCGAGGCGTACCGCTGGGCGCTGTATTCATTGCATACCCGCGGGGCACGGGCAACGCTAGAGGTGTTGGTGCGCGGCGATACGAAGGCGGTGAGGCCATGACTCGCGGGCTGGTGATCGGTGAAGCCCTGATCGATACCTTCGACGGCCACGTCGAGCATGTCGGCTCCTATGTTGGGGGGAGCCCGCTCAACGTTGCGGTCGGACTGGCCCGGCTGGGCCGCGCTGTCGATTTCCTGACCTATATCGGCGACGACGAACCCGGCCAGCGCATCGCTGAATACGTTAAAGGCTCTGGTGCACAACTGGTTCCGGGAAGCATCTCGGCTGGCCGGACGCCCAGCGCGGTGGCGACGATTGCTGACGACGGGTCGGCCACTTATAGGTTCGACATCGATTGGCAGCTCTCCGGAACACCTCCGGTCGCGCCGCCGCTGTTCGTGCACACCGGATCTATCGCCGCGGTGCGCGAGCCGGGCTGCTTGGCGGTCGCCGCGCTGCTTGACGCCTATCGCGTGTCTGCCAGTGTGACCTTCGACCCCAACGTGCGTCCGTCACTGATTACACACCGGGATCAAGCTCGGGAACGCATCGAACGCCTCGTCGAACGCAGCGACATCGTCAAGGTCAGTGACGAAGATATGCGCTGGATCGATCCCAACCACGAGCCGGAACAGACCGCCCGAACCTGGCTGGCGTCGGGACCTGCGCTCGTCGTCCTGACCTTGGGTGATCGGGGCTCGGTCGCGTTTTGCGCAACCGGCGAGGCCCGAGTGGCCGCCAGGCCGGTTCAAGTCGTGGATACCGTCGGAGCGGGCGACGCGTTCATGGTCGGCCTGGTCGACGCGCTATGGGGACTGGGGTTGCTGGGCGCCGACCGGCGAGCCGAACTTGGCCGCATCGGGTTCGACGCCCTGACCACCGCACTGGAGGCAGCTAGCCTGGCGTCGGCGTTGACGGTCGGCCGCCCTGGCGCCGACCTACCCGATCGAGCCGCCCTGAACGCCGCAGCGGGGGCTGGCTGAATCAGTTTCCTGCCCTATGCGGTTCATGTCAGCGCAGCAGCTTCGGGCGGCAAACTGCCCACCTCCGAGCATTAACGCGCCCCGTCCCGGACCTCACCGAAAACACCCGGTTGCATCGTTGTCGCTCGGAAGCGGGCAAATTACGTTAATCCCGGCACAAGCCCCAACGCGCTGTTAGGCAACCCAACCGTGTGGGCATACTGACTGCATGCGCTCCATCTGGAAGGGTTCGATCGCGTTCGGGCTCGTGAACGTCCCGGTAAAGGTGTATAGCGCCACCCAGGACCACGACATCAAGTTCCATCAGGTGCACGACAAGGACAACGGACGAATCCGATACAAGCGCGTGTGTGAGGAGGATGGCGAGGTCGTCGAGTACGCAAACCTCGCCCGGGCCTACGAGTCCCCCGACGGCCAAATGGTGGTGATCACCGACGACGACATCTCCACCTTGCCCGAGGAGCGCAGCCGCGAGATCGAGGTGCTGGAGTTCGTCCCGGCCAGCGATGTTGACCCGATGCTGTTCGACCGCAGTTACTTTTTGGAGCCGGATTCCAAGTCGTCGAAATCCTATGTGCTGTTGGCCAAGACGCTGGCCGAGACCGATCGGATGGCGATCGTTCATTTCACGCTGCGTAACAAGACCCGGTTGGCTGCGCTGCGCGTCAAGGACTTTGGCAAACGTGAGGTCATGGTGGTGCACACCTTGCTGTGGCCCGACGAGATCCGTGATCCTGACTTCCCGGTGCTGGACAAGAAGGTCGAGATCAAGCCCGCCGAACTCAAGATGGCCGGACAGGTGGTGGAGTCGATGGCCGACGAATTCAATCCGGACCGCTATCACGACACCTATCAGGAGCAGCTACAAGAACTAATCGACGCGAAACTTGAAGGCGGGGAAGCGTTTACCGCTGAGGAGAAACCTGCCGAGTTGGACGAGAGCGAAGACGTCTCCGACCTGCTGGCCAAGCTGGAGGCCAGCGTCAAGGCGCGCTCCGGTGAGGGCAAGTCACCGGCGAAGAAGACGACCGTTAAGAAGGCCCCGGCCAGAAAGGCCCGCTCGAAAGCGGCAGCAAAGTAACCGACGCGCATCGGGCGGCTGCGGGCGTGGGCAGTGCGTGGACCGAGGTCGGTACATCGCTGGACCGTATGACAAACTAGAACCTGTTTCAAAAATCCTGCGTTCCGAGGCGGCGAGGCTTGCTACCGTTTCGGCCGTCAACTCAACGTGGAGAGGCCGCAATGATCCTGGACAGGTTCCGTCTCGACGATAAAGTCGCCGTCGTCACCGGTGGCGGCCGCGGCCTCGGTGCGGCCATCGCGCTGGCTTTCGCCGAGGTTGGCGCGGATGTGGTCATCGCTTCGCGAACGCAATCCGAACTCGACGCCGTCGCCGAACAGATCCGTGCCACCGGCCGTCGCGCTCACATCGTTACCGCCGACCTGGCCCACCCTGAGGTAACCGCGCAGCTAGCCGATCAGGCCGTCGAGGCATTCGGAAAACTAGACATCGTCGTCAACAACGTCGGCGGAACCATGCCCAACACACTGCTGACCACCTCAACCAAGGATCTCAAAGATGCGTTCACGTTCAATGTCGGCACCGCCCATGCGTTGACTGTCGCAGCGGTGCCGTTGATGCTCGAGCACTCTGGCGGCGGCAGCGTGATCAACATCAGCTCGACGATGGGCCGGCTGGCCGGGCGTGGTTTCGCCGCATACGGCACCGCCAAAGCCGCGCTGTCTCACTACACCCGGCTCGCGGCGCTGGACCTGTGCCCACGCATCCGGGTCAACGCCATCGCACCGGGGTCGATCCTCACCTCCGCCCTGGACGTGGTGGCTTCCAACGACGAACTACGCAAGCCGATGGAGAAGGTGACACCAATGCGCCGCCTCGGCGATCCCGTCGACATCGCTGCTGCCGCAGTCTATTTGGCTTCTCCGGCCGGAAGCTTTCTGACCGGCAAGACGCTGGAGGTCGACGGCGGCCTCACCTTTCCCAATCTCGACATACCCGTCCCTGACCTGTGAACCCCGACCGCTAAGGAGCCCGCTCATGCCCATACCCGTCGTCCAACTGGGCACCGGTAATGTCGGCGTCCACGCGCTGAGGGCACTTATCAGCAACCCGGAGTTCGAGCTCACCGGCGTATGGGTGTCATCGGATGCCAAAGCGGGCAAGGACGCGGCCGAGCTTGCCGGACTTCCGGATTCGACCGGCGTGCGAGCCAGTACCGATCTGGACGCGGTGCTCGCGACCGGGCCGCATTGCGCCGTGTACAACGCGATGGCCGACAACCGGCTGCCCGAGGCCCTGGAGGACTACCGGCGCGTGCTGGCCGCCGGAGTCAACATCGTCGGCAGCGGCCCGGTCTTTCTGCAGTACCCGTGGCAAGTGATCCCCGAGGAACTCATCAAGCCCCTGGAAGATGCTGCCCGCGAAGGCAATTCGAGCCTATACGTCAACGGAATCGATCCGGGCTTCGCCAACGACTTGCTGCCGCTGGCGTTAGCCGGCACTTGTCAGAACATCCAGCAGGTGCGGTGCATGGAGATCGTCGACTACGCCACCTACGACAGCGCCGTCGTCATGTTCGACGTGATGGGCTTCGGCAAGCCGCTCGACGAGATCCCAATGCTGCTGCAGCCGGGTGTGCTGAGCCTGGCGTGGGGATCGGTGATCCGGCAACTGGCTGCGGGCCTGGGTATTTCGCTGGACGAGGTAACCGAGAAGTACGTGCGGGAGCCGGCACCTGAGGACTTCGATATCGCGTCGGGTCACATCCCCAAAGGCAGCGCCGCGGGGGTGCGGTTCGAAGTGCTCGGCATGGTCAACGGGGAACCCGCCATAGTCTTAGAACACGTCACCCGATTGCGCGACGATCTGTGCCCTGACTGGCCGCAGCCCGCGCAGCCCGGCGGTTCATACCGCATAGAAGTCACAGGCGAACCGTCCTACGCCATGGACATCTGCCTGAGCAGTCGCAAGGGCGATCACAACCACGCCGGACTGGTCGCAACCGCGATGCGGATCGTAAACGCGATTCCGGCGGTGGTGGCCGCGCCGCCGGGTATCGTTACGACCCTGGACCTGCCTCTGGTCACCGGCAAAGGGCTGTACGCGCTGAGCTGAGTCGACGCTCCTCGGTGACATCGAGACGGTTACGACAGCTCTGTCCAAAGATCGGCGAGGCGATTGGGCACACCGGCCGGTCCTGCTCTGTCGCCGATGACCCGTCACCGTCGGCTGAGGTGACGGCGGCCGCCTACCAGCGATGTCCGGAGCGCCATGTACCGGGCGGTGGTCTACACGCGAGGGTTTTCGGCTAACCTCACTTTTTAATTCGGAAACGTGGAACGAGGGTCGGAACGTTGGCGCAGGACACCCAGGCCCCGCTCAAGGCGAGCTGGTATCTGCTCGGACCGGCGTTCGTCGCCGCGATCGCCTATGTCGATCCCGGAAATGTCGCGGCCAACGTCAGCTCCGGCGCCCAGTTCGGCTACCTGCTGCTGTGGGTCATCGTCGCGGCCAACGTGCTGGCGGGTCTTATGCAGTACTTGTCGGCGAAACTCGGGTTGGTAACCGGTCGATCACTGCCTGAGGCGATCGGCAATCAGATGAGCCGTCCGATGCGGCTGGCGTTTTGGGCGCAGGCCGAACTGGTCGCGATGGCAACCGATGTGGCTGAAATGGTCGGCGGAGCCATTGCCCTGCACATCCTGTTCGATTTGCCGCTGCTGATTGGCGGGGTGATCACCGGCGCTGTCTCGTTGCTGCTGCTGGCGATCCAAGACCGCCACGGACAGCTTCTTTTCGAGCGTGTCATCACCGGATTGCTGCTCATCATTGCAGTCGGCTTCGCGGCCAGTTTCTTCGTCGCGACGCCGCCGCCCGAAGCCGTGATCGGCGGCCTGGTGCCGCGATTCCGCGGTACCGAAAGCGTGCTGCTGGCCGCCGCGATCCTGGGCGCCACGATAATGCCGCATGCGGTGTACCTGCACTCGGGTCTGGCCCTCGACCGGCACGGACATCCCGACGCAGGCCAGCACCGGCGCCAACTGCTTCGTATCACCCGGGTCGATGTCGTGCTGGCGATGGCGGTTGCCGGAACGGTGAACGCGGCGATGCTGCTCGTCGCCGCGATCAACTTGCAGGGCCGCGAAAAAGCCGCGTCGATCAGCGGCGCCTACGTCGCGATCCACCACACGTTGGGAGCGACGATCGCGGTGCTGTTCGCGATCGGATTGCTCGCGTCCGGTTTGGCGTCCGCGTCGGTGGGTGCCTACGCCGGCGCCATGATCATGCAGGGACTGCTGCACCGGTCGATTCCCATGCTGGTGCGTCGTTTGATCACGCTGTGCCCTGCCCTGGCGATCCTGGCGCTCGGATTCGACCCGACTCGCACGTTGGTGCTCTCGCAGGTGGTGCTGTCGTTCGGTATCCCCTTCGCGGTGCTTCCGCTGGTCACATTGACCAGTAACCGCAAGCTGATGGGTCGCGACACGAACCATCCCGTAACCACTGTCATTGGCTGGGCCGTCGGAATATTGGTTAGTCTGCTTAACGTGGTGCTGATTTGCCTGACGGTGACCGGCTGAATGCCGGCCCGCAGGCATCCCTACTTCGCATATGGGTCGAACCTGTGCGTCAGACAGATGGCGCTGCGCTGTCCCGACGCCGCTGATCCGCGGCCGGCGGTATTGTCCGATCACGACTGGCTGATCAACGAGCGCGGGGTGGCCACCGTCGAGCCGTTCGCGGGCAATCAGGTGCACGGGGTGCTCTGGCAGCTCTCTGACCACGACCTGGCCACCCTGGACAGCACCGAGGGCCTGCCGGTGCGCTATCGGCGCGACCGGCTGACCGTTCACACCTACGACGGCGCGGCGCCCGCCTGGGTGTACATCGACCACCGGGTGACTCCCGGGCCGCCGCGGCCGGGTTATCTGCCGCGCATCATCAGCGGCGCCGTCCACCACAGGCTGCCGCAACGCTGGATCGACTTCCTGCATCGCTGGGATCCCGCGCATTGGCCTCGCCCGAGGCACGCGGCCTCATCCTCTGGACCTGCGCCGCTGTCGCTTTCAGCGTTGTTGAGCGATTCGGGGGTGAGTGAGTCAATTCGGCTGCGGTCGCGTTTCGGCTTTCTTGCCATCCACGGCGGCGGGTTAGAGCAGATGACCGACGTGATCGCCGAACGTGCCGCCGAGGCCGCCGAGGCGTCGGTGTATCTGCTGCGCCATCCTGACCGGTACCCGCATCACCTGCCGTCGGCTCTATTCGACCCCGGCGAATCGCCGCGGCTCGCCGAATTCCTCGATCACGTCGACGTCGCGGTCTCGCTGCACGGCTACGGCCGCATCGGACGCAGCACGCAGCTGCTGGCCGGTGGCCGCAACCGCGCATTGGCCGCCCACCTGGCCCAGCACATCCAGCTGCCCGGCTATCAGGTCGTCACCGACCTTGACGCCATCCCGCACGAACTGCGTGGCCTGCATCCGGACAACCCGGTCAACCGGGTACGTGACGGCGGGACACAGCTGGAATTGTCGGTTCGGGTCAGGGGCCTGAGTCCGCGCAGTCCGCTGCCGGGCGCGGACGGCTTGTCTTCGGTCACCTCAGCCCTAGTGGAGGGTTTGGCGGCCGCGGCCCGTTCTTGGTAATTGTCCTTAGTTCGTTTAACGGAGGTTGTTGGTGGCCAAGGATTTTCGATTCTCGCTCAGCATGCGTTTCTTCAAGTCTCGCGCAGCTTTGGTGGAGAAGGTGAAGCGAGCGGAAGATCTTGGATACGACATCCTCTGCGTGCCAGACCATCTCGGCGCGGCGGCACCGTTTCCGACGCTGACCGCGGTCGCGATGGTCACCACCAGGATCCGGATGAGCATGTATGTGCTGAACGCCGCCTTCTACAAGCCGGCCCTGCTCAGCAGGGACCTGCAGGCCCTGGACGTGCTCAGCGACGGCCGTCTCGAGATCGGGCTCGGCACCGGTTACGTTCGGGAAGAATTCGAGGCCGCCGAGCTGCCGTACCCCAGCGCCGGAGCCCGGGTGGACTACCTCGAACACATGACGATCTACCTGAAAGAGCACCACCCGTCGGCGCCGATCCTCATCGCCGGTAACGGCGACCGGGTGTTGACCCTGGCCGCTCAGCACGCCGACCAGATCGGGCTGACCGGCGCCAAGGTACGCGCCGTCGACGACCCGCTGGCCGAACGCATCGAGTTCGTCCGCAACGCAGCGGGTGATCGCTTTGACGCGCTCGAGCTGAATATGGTGATCACGGCGCTGCCGCGCGAAGGCGAGACCATCCCCGACTTGAAGATGACCCGCGCCTATGCACCGGACTCGTCCGATGAGGAGTTACTATCCGCGCCCTCAGTCCTCAGCGGGACACCCCGCGAGATGGCCGACACATTGTCCGAATACCGCGAAAAGTACGGACTGACATGCTTCACCGTGCAGGACAACCACATCGAAAACTTCGCAAAGGTGATCGCCGAGCTGCGCTGATCCGGTCGCTGCTGGCGGTCTGCGGGCAGCCCGCCCGGTAAGCTCAGCCCGTCCGCCCTCGTAGCTCAGGGGATAGAGCACGGCTCTCCTAAAGCCGGTGTCGCAGGTTCGAATCCTGCCGGGGGCACTCACTGTTGATGCAGGTCAGCGGTAATTTTCGGGTGCCCGCCGACTGGTCTTGGCTTGTTCTGGTCGGTGCCTTGGTCGGTGATGGTTCGCATCAGATGACGCGCCGTGGCTGGCGATAGTCAATCGGGCGTCAAGACGGGAAGCGATGTCGTCAAGGTCCGTCGGAAAAAGACCCGCGTAGTGATCGCGTAGTGATTGAGCGTGGTCGCCGCCGATTCGTGACCCAACAGGCGCGCGACCGCGACGACCGACGCACCTTCCTGGATGGCCAGCGATGCAGCGGTGTCGCGCAGGTTGTGTGGAGTGATTCTCAATCCCTGCGTCTCGACTGCGGAATCAAAAACGTCGCGTCACCAGTTACGGTTACGCAGCGGTGTGCCTGTTCCGGAGGGAAAGACCAATTCACCTTGGGGTTATGAGGGAGCCGGTCGCCGTCCACCTCGATACGCGCGGTCTCATAATTGCAGGACAGCGACGTTCAGCCGTGCCGGCTGTCTCGTCGCGTCCCGACTGTTCGCATCGGTTTCACTGCGTTACGTGTCCAAATCCGTGGCCAACCCCTGAGCGTGAACTCCGCCGAGAAGGGCGGGCCTCCTTCGAGGCTGCTGGTGTCTAATCCCCGATTGCCACGCGATGCTTCAGGACCCCACAGCATTTCGAACTCGCGCCGGAGATAGAGGCGCGGGGCCCGGCAGAGCTCGATTTATGATGGATGAGATTGATTATCCATGCTGCTCCCCCCTGGGGAAACGCCGATCCGGTGCCACCTCACTCGGTGGGCCACCGCGCAATCATCTGCTATTCCAGCAATAGTTCGCGATAATCGCGACCGATGCAGTCTCTTGGATTCTGCACACCTCGTCAATGTCGCGCTGCCATCATCGCCACAGTTGATCAACGTTCCGCGGTGATGTAACTGGCTGATAAAGCACTAGCGCGGAGATGCGGTTGAGATTCCGAGATCCGCTGCTGCTGAGATCATTCGGGCGTCATACGTGATGACGGCACGCAATGTGTCGCCGGCCCGCTGTGCCGCTGCGAGGTGTATAGCGTCGAGGCTACGCAGGCGCAGCGGCAGCAAGGTGCCGGCGTCGTCGAGCAGCTGTCGCGTCAGCATGACGGTGTCCAAGCTGTCAAGGAGGTCTCGAGCATCAGCGATGGCTTGGGCTCCGTTTGGCGCCACCGCGCGTATCAGCTCAGTGCGCGCCAGAGCCGCCGAGAACAAGCTGTCATCGGCTCGTGCGCTCAGAAAGGACTGCAGCGACTGCGATTCATCCTCAGCGACAATGAGTTTGACCAAGGCAGAGGTGTCCAGGTAGATCCGCATCGGGCTAACGCTCGTCGCTCCGCAGTCGCTCAAGGGTTTCAGAGGCGCTGTGCGGGTATGCCGCAGGTTTGAGGTCGTCGACGTTCATCGCACGAGCCGCCTTGACAACTTCACCAGCGCTAATCAGGTCTTCCCACGGATCGCCCGTGATGGGCACCAGGCGCGCGACGGGATGGCCGCGGTCAGTGATCTCGATGGATTCCCCGGCAGCCACTTCTTCGAGGTACCGGCTGGCGTGTTGCCGCAGCTCCCGCACCCCTATCGACTTCATGTGCTACACAGTAGCACATGTGTTCGCAACCGGCGCCCGCCGATACTGCGCACGGAAGGTTTCGGCGTGCGCAAATGCGTTGGGCGAGTTAATAGTACGTCGCTTGCCGGTCATGGACCCTATTCGATCAGTCCGTATTTGGTCGCGCAGTGAAGGAGAGTAGTTCATCCTGGGCTGGCCGCTGTCCGTAGGAAAACGTCGCATACCGTCACAGCGATCGTGTCGACCCGGTGCGGTGCGAGCTGGCGGGAGCCGACTGTGGCGTTCATCGCGCCAAGCAGCAGATCAGTGAGAATCCGAGGGTCAACGCCCGAACTAACCACGTTGTCGCACTGGGCTGATTTGATAAGCGTGCACCAGCGGGTGATGTATCGGCGCGCGTGGGCACGCGCCGCCGCGACAGGAGCGGTGGACGCCCGGTCCATCACCCGCACGACGGCCGCACCGCGGTCACGACTCTCGTGCAGAGCATGCAGATGCGCCCGGACGGCGGCCGACAGTACCTCGGCGTTGCCTGCCGCGGAGGGAAGTTCGGAGATGGCCTGGTCGACGCGCGCAAGTGCGAAGTCGACAGCGTCGCGCAGAACCTCAGCGACGAGATCGGCTTTCGTGGCGAAGTGGAAGTAGAGACTGCCCAGTGTCAGGTCGGCCCCGGCCGCCACCTGACGAAGGCTGGTCCCATCGAAACCGCGCGCTGCGAACTCGCGCGCTGCCGAGGCCAGGATGCGTTGGCGCGTCCTGACCGCCTTGGTGTCTAGTCCATCGGCCATACCAAGCCGACCTTAGCGCAGAGCATTGGCGCCGATTCTAATGCATGCTAAATTCTGACAGATAGATTCGGACGATCGTCCGAATCTGACCCGATCCGATCAAAGGAGCCAAGGTGTCGACATCGACCATCCCCGAGGCCGAGGCCGGAGTGCTCGATCCCGATTTCGCTGTCACCTGGTATCAGCGGTGGATCGACGCGTGGAACAGTCACGAGCCAGATCGGCTCAAGGAGTTAGTGACCGATGACTTTGTCTTGGACACTCCGACAACCCGCCTGACCGACTGGGTCGTGCAAGGCCCCCAGGGCGCCAGCGAATACATGCGGTTCGTCATCACCGCATACCCCGATCTGGTGTGGAAAATGATTGCGCCGCCGATGTTCCGCACCGATGTCCGGCAGGCCGCGTTCAGTTGGCGGGGCAGCGGCCACTTTTCCGGCGTGCTTCTGCCGGCCGGCATCCAGGGCACCGGCAATGCGTTCACGTTCGAAGGACTCGAGATATTCGCGTTCCGCGGTGAGCAGGTGTGTCACCTCAACGCGGTCTATGACCTAGCCACCCTCAACAAGCAGACCGGCATTCAGCACGCCACCAGGTCGCGCACGTGACGTCGCGTTCAGGGCAAGAATGTGGGCCCCGCGAATCCGTTGTCACACCGCAGCACAGCCGGATAGGTGCCACGGTCCTGAGCTGAGCCGCGGCCGCCTTAGCTCAACCAGCGGTATAGAAGAGGTAAGACGCCGAATACGGGATACTCACCTGGACCGCCACCGGCGAGAGATCGGTGACCGCCACGGTCCAGCGACCCGTCACCTGTTCAACAAACTCCTCGGCCAGCTTCACCACTGCCTAAAACACAGCCAGACGTTCGACGAAACCAAAGCCTTTCCCTGTCAAGCCGTCGCCGCGGCGTAGCGCGGCACTTCCGCCCCAACTTGTGACGACCCTGGATCGCGCCGCCATGTGAGGCAGGAAACGAGAGTCCGTGAGCTGCGGAAACATCTAGCGTCGGACGCTCCGAAGGCCTGTCTCATTTGTCTAGATCTGAGACAGCGCGCAGTGGGGGCCCGGCCCGTCTGTGGTGCGGCCGGTCCTCGTACGGCCGGGCTGCCCGCCCCCGGGGGAGTCGCCTGGATGGGCATGGGGCGTGTCTTCACTGATATGAGGTGTGGCCGGGGGTGCGGGCCGCTCGGTTCATCTCTGTGGTGATGCCATCACCTGCCTTTCACTTGTCGGTGGCCATGGTCGCGGGAGTGTGGATGGTCCGGGGGGCTGCGTTGGACAGCGCGCACGGTGTGTGCGGGTCGCTGCCAGGGGCGAATCAATACACCGCAGGACCGGCGAGCCGACCGCGACCGGAGCAGGGCACGCCCGGTGACTGGCGGCGGCGCTGGTGGCCGGCGGTGCGCGGTGAGCGCTGCAGACAAGATGGCGTCCACCTCGGCGATCAGCGCCGTCACATCGGGATCCAGGAACCGGATCTCCCACTCGATCCCGCTGACGGTGTCCCCGGTCGCCGGCATCGCCGCCAGGTCCCCGCGTGCCGTCATTGCCCGCCCGTTGCCGCCCATACGCATTACCCACTCAGGCGTTGATGACCTTGCGTGCATGATCGTGGTCGTTGCGGCCGATCGAGATCTTGCGGGGTTTAGCCTTCTCGGCCACCGGAATCCGTAACCGCAGAACTCCGCCGTCGTAGGACGCGTCGATCCTGTCGGTATCGAGGTTCTCTCCCAGGACCAGCTGCCGACTAAACACCCCGCGGGGGCGTTCGGTGGCCAGCATCTCCCGCCCAGGGTCAACATCGGGACGCTCCGCCCGCACCGTCACCACATTGCGCTCGATGTCCAGATCCAACGACTCCTCGTCGATTCCGGGCAGATCGAATTCGACGACGAATTCCTCACCCTCGCGCCATGCATCCATCGGCATCACGGTCGGACGCGCCGCGGTCCCCAACACTTGCTGGGCGAAGCGATCGAGGTCCCGGAACGGATCAGTACGCACCAACATGGTCGCCACCTCCAACTCCAATCTAGTGTCAGACATTCAGTTAATCTATGCCATAAGGCACATATTCGGTATAGCATGTGTCGCATCCTCAGGCAAGCAGCAGCACCACGAAAATTCTGACCGCGAATCGAGGGCGCCCGACCTATGGCCAACCAGCACCGTGAGGAACGACCGGCACCCGATCGCGGGGTGTACGGCATCTCCGTGGCCGCCGAACTCAGCGGAGTCCCCGCCCAGTCACTGCGGCTCTGGGAACGCCACGGACTGCTCACTCCGGCGCGCAGCGACGGTGGCACGCGGCGCTACAGCACCGATGACCTCGCCCGCCTGCAGCGCATCACCGTCCTGGTCGCCGCCGGGGTCAACATTGCCGGCATCAGTCGCATCCTGAACCTCGAAGACGACAACACCGCGCTGCGCGCCACGCACACCAGCGCGCCCCCGACGCCCCATCGATCTAACGCCCACTCCCCGCCAGTGCGGCCCCACCGCCCAGCCCCTGGTGCCGTCCGCCGCGGTGGGCAACCGCACCTGTGCCGGAATCCGTGGGAGCGCAATCCGGTCTATCGCGACCCGCGCATCCGGTCGGGAAGAGGTTATTCCTGCCGATCGGGGCGGATCAGCAACGGCGCTTACCGCAGGAGCGGCGCCCCGGCTGAAGGTTCGGTGATACCGGCAACCGTCCACGCGGACACATCGGAAAGCCGGATGCGCAGCGAGTCGTGCTCGACGATGGTGCCAGCGACATAACAGCGGGCTTTGCGCAGATGAAGAAAAACCCTGTCCTTCTCGGCTTCCAGCGACTCCAGGCGCCCAGTGACATCCTGGGCATCGTTTCTGGCGAAGAAGTTCGCGACGTAGTGCCCGAAGTAGGTGCGGGGCACCGTTATCCCCGTCACCACACCCCAGGGCAGGTACAAGGTCACTTCGATGCTCACGCAGTCAGCTTCGGTGTCGATGTGACGTAGGATCGCATCCGTCCCGACGCCACCAGAGTCCTGTGAGGTCATACCCGGATCGTAAAACATGTTCCGGCCGGGGGAAAGAAAATCTCATCTAGCTGGAGTAGACATGCACTGTCGGGATGGTTATAGTCTCTCCTGTAGACAGAACAGAGGGTGATGGCACGGGAGAGACGAACTACCCGTGACGGCACAAAGATCGGAGACGGTCAGAACCGCGAGAACCGTTGTAGAACACATGGTTCAGACCGCCAAGCAATGATGCAGTACCGGCAAGTGCAGTACCCGCAAGTGCAAGGTAGAAGAAGGGAGGAGTTACCGTCGGATCGCCCGTGCTAGTGAGCCGGGTCGATGCCGCAGTTTTTTCAGCAGTGTCGATAGATGGTAGTTATCTCCTCAGGGCCGGCGGCCCCGGTGCGATTGTGCGCGCCGGGGTGCCGGCCCTTCTTCATGCGCCAGCAAGGTGTTTCGAAAGGTGTTGTGGAACAAGCGAATAATGGTTCTGCCGACGGCAACCCGAACGGCAACATCGATGACGAGGACTACCCCGCGTACAGCATGGGTAGCGCCGCCCAAGTCCTGGGAACCACCCCAGGATTTCTACGCAGCCTCGACGAGGCGAAACTGCTCACCCCGCAACGCTCCGAAGGCGGGCACCGCCGCTACTCCCGATATCAATTGCGGATCGCGGCCAGAGCCCGCGAACTCGTCGACCACGGCACCGCACTAGATGCCGCGTGCCGCATCATCATCCTCGAAGACCAACTCGCCGAAGCCCACGCCATCAACGCCGAACTTCACCGCCGCCTCGACCAGCGAGCCGACCCGCCCGGCGAACACTCTCAACCCTGAACGCCGCCGATCCTTCAAGCCCGTTCATCCAGGACCAAATCCTGATCGATCGCGACTCTCTTTAGACCCCCGATCACACTAGGTGTCACTACTGGGCCGCGGGATCGGTGGTTGCCTCGGGGGCTCTCACGTGAGACA
>Ga0209530_1000816_pt1 | contig 17720 bp, 16 predicted proteins | sample BlaSpr_A8_Ref_O1_FD_187987 | JGI IMG/M metagenome (GOLD analysis project Ga0209530, IMG submission 187987) | Forest soil microbial communities from Thunder Bay, Ontario, Canada - Black Spruce, Ontario site 2_A8_Ref_O1 (SPAdes) (version 2) | ecosystem: Environmental > Terrestrial > Soil > Boreal...
AACTCCCTCCTCGATCAGTTTCCGGATTAATCGAGGGGTATCCTCTGGCGCGACCGAGATCAGCAACCCTCCGGCGGTCTGCGGATCGAAGAGAATTGTTTTCACTTCCTCGGCGATTCCACCTTCGTAGCTAACCACACACTCGGCGAATTCACGGTTGGCGTTCAGTCCGCCAGGAATGTGACCGGCGCGAACGCATTCGAGAGCGCCATCGAGCAGCGGAATGCGACTGGCATGGAAGCGCAGCGAAACCTTGGAGGCCAGCGCGATTTCGCGCGCATGGCCAATGAAGCCGAAGCCCGTCACGTCGGTCATGGCATCGACCGTGAAATGGTCATTGGCCGCGGGGCTTCGCTCCGCGTGGACGATCGAGTCGTCCGCACTCAGCGTTGCCGTACATCCTACGATGACCTCCGCGGCTTTCCTGTTCAGGGTCGTCATAGAGCCGATCGCGGCGTCAATCCAGGGTTGCTCCGCCGCTTTTTTCTTGATTGCCGTGGAGATTACGCCTGTCCCCAGCGCTTTGGTGAAGACCAGATGATCACCTGGCTTCGCGCCGCCATTGGTGAATACTCTCGCAGGGTCGATCAAGCCGGTAACGGAGTACCCAAACTTCATTTCTTCGTCGCGAACGCTATGGCCGCCGATCACCGAGCAGCCTGCCTCGATCATCTTGGAAAGGCCGCCAGCCAGCACACGTTCCAGAATTGCCAAATCGGCCTTTTCTGGAAAACACACGAGCGCGAGTGAAGTGCGCGGCTGGCCGCCCATTGCGTAAACGTCGCTCAGCGCATTGGTCGCAGCGATCTGACCGAAGGTATAAGGATCGTCCACCATCGGCGTAAAGAAGTCGACAGTTTGGACCAAGGCCAAGTCCGAGCCGATTCGATACACTCCAGCGTCGTCGGCGTGATCGAAACCGACTAGAACATTCGGGTCGTCCTGCCGAGGCAGCTTACCGAGAACTTTGTCCAGAATGGCTGGACTCAGCTTTGATGCACAGCCACCGGCTTTGACAGTTTCTGTTAAGCGAATTTCCGTCGCATTGGCCATGAAGCCATTCTAAAGGAATCAAAAGCCGCCACGGATTGCACGGATCGAGAACACACAACAATTAAAGAGGTGATCCGTGAGATCCGCGCAGATCCGTGGCTGAACTTATTTCAGCGAGACATCCGTGACTTGCAGATCGGGATAGGCTTGGTTCCAATCGCTGCTTATGTGTTCAAAAGTCAGACGAAACGGTTTGCCCTGGCCTGGGGCCAACGGTGACAGGCTGAGATCGACGGCATCGGGATAAGGTCCGCTGGTCTGCAGAACGTGAAGAGGCACATCTTCAGCTTGTGCGACTTCTCCGAGGGAATTCTTAAAGGCGACATGAACCACCGCATGCATAACCGTTTTATCGCCGGCGTTAGTCACTGTGCCGTCGATATAAGTGACACTGGCGCCAACAAAATTCTCGGCTGCGCTCATCTTTAGATCGGAAAGTTTGAGGTTGGCTGCGTACGGATGCAGAGTAATCGTGCCTTTCGGGCCGCCGCGAGTGATCAGTGCAACAACACCGACTACCACCACCACCAAGATCACGCCCAACACAATTGGGAGCAAGTTCGAGTCGCGTTCTTTTTCAGTTAATGGAGATGGTTCGATAAGCCCGCCCATGTAAACAGATTGTACTATCGGCGAGAGTAAAACGATTTACCGGCTCAGAAGTCTGGTTTCAGAGTGATTTGCAGATGAAAGTAATCGAGACCGGAAATCGACAGCGATCTATTCGCCGCCGACGGTGAGGCCGTCAATCCTGATTGTCGGAGAGGCTACCGCGCCGCGAAATTCGAGATCGTTTCCGATCTCGGAGATGTTGAAGAACATTTCCTTCAAATTTCCGGCCACGGTGATTTCTTCCACGGGATAGGCAAGTTCTCCGCCAGAAATCCAAAGTCCCGATGCGCCGCGGGAGTAGTCACCGGTCACCAGGTTGGCTCCGTGTCCGAGAAATTCGGTCACGTAGAGGCCGTCCTTAATCTCCGAGATGATTTGTTGTGGCGTTTTCGCGCCCGGCTGCAGAAAATAATTCCCGGGACCAATCCCTGGCGTTCCCGCCAACCCGCGAGATGCGTTGCCGGTAGTCTCGAGCCCGAGCTTTTTTGCAGTGTACGTGTTCAGCAGATAAGACTTGAGTACACCTTTTTCAATAACGATGGTACGTCTCGAGGCAACACCTTCCCCATCGAAAGGGCTGGTTCCAAAACCGCCAGGGATGGTCCCGTCGTCTATCACGTTAACGCTGTCGCCCGCGACTTTTTGTCCCAATTTCCCCGCTAAAAACGATGCTCCGCGATAAATCGAATCTCCGTTGACTCCCTCGAAAATATGCTCGAGTATCGAATTCGAAACCATGGGATCGAGAACGACCGGGACTTTCGCGGTCTTCGACTTCCGGGCACCGAGTCGCCGCAGAGCGCGCTGGGCAGCCGTCTTTCCCACATGCTCGGGAGATTCAAGCCGGCCGAGATTGCGTGCCACCGAAAACCAGTAATCGCGTTGCTTCGCGCCGTCATCCGACTGCGCAATCGGCACGGCTGCAAGAGAACAATAAGAACGCTGGTATTCGCCGACAAATCCGTGAGAGTTGGCAAGAATTTTGTGCCCGGTCGCGGCTTCGAACGAGCCGCCCTCAGAGTTCTTGATCCGAGGATCGTAGTCGAGAGCGGCTTTCTCGGCACGACGCGCATAGCTGATGCGCTCCTCTCCAGGAAGCGAATAAACATCGGCGGAGTACAGATCGAGGTCGCCGCTGATTGAACCCAGTTGCGAGGCCTCCGGTATTCCCCCGAACGGGTCTTCCGAGGTGATCTTGGCCAGCTCCAGCGCAGATTTCACCATGCGGTCGAGGCCGGTGCGAGAAAAGTCGCTGGAATAGGTGCTGGCCGCGCGCTTGCCGTAGAAAACACGCAGTCCGATCGCCTTCGATCCCGACTCCTTCAGAGTCTCGACCTGGCCTAAGCGGACAACGGTGGAAAACTCATCGCCTTCGCGAACCACGCATTCAGCAGCAGATGCTCCGCCAGAGATGGCGCGTCGCACGATGTCCTGCGCGAGTTCGCGGAGGTCGGTTTCAATTTTCTGGTTTCGTGCTTCGATTTGGGTTGAAGACATAGAACTCATTTACAAAATCTTGTCGTGCACCTGCGTGTCCTTTGTGGTTAATGCATTCGAAAGGCCTCACCGACTAAGGTACACAAAGGAACAAAAAGCGCATTTATTGCATGAAGCCGCCAGCGTCTTTGCGGGCCGTCCCACCTACGGTTAGGCGATCGATCTTAATGGTCGGAATGCCCACGCCGACGGGTACAGCTTGGCCGTCCTTACCGCAAGTGCCAACGCCTTCGTCGAGTTTCAAATCGTTGCCTACCATCGAGACTCGGGTGAGAACGTCAGGGCCGTTTCCGATTAACGTCGCTCCTTTGATTGGAGCCGTGATCCGGCCGTCTTCGATCAAATAGGCTTCCGACGCTGAAAAAACGAACTTGCCATTGGTGATGTCCACTTGGCCGCCCCCGAAGTTCACAGCGTAAAGACCACGGCGGACGGAACGAATAATATCTTGCGGATCATCTTCGCCAGCGAGCATATAAGTGTTAGTCATGCGCGGCATGGGAATATGCTCGTAGCTTTCTCGACGTCCGTTGCCCGTATCGGCCATCCCCATCAAGCGCGCCGAGAGCTTGTCGCTCAGATATCCTTTTAAGATTCCTTTTTCGATGAGCACGGTATTCTGCGTGGGTTCACCTTCGTCGTCCACGTTGAGCGAGCCACGTCGCCATGGCATGGTGCCGTTATCTACCACCGTGCACTTTTCGCTGGCGACTCGTTTTCCCATCATTCCCGCGAACGCGGAAGTTTGCTTGCGATTGAAGTCTGCCTCCAAGCCGTGACCCACGGCTTCGTGCAGAAGCACGCCCGGCCAGCCTGGACCGAGCACCACTTCCATCTCGCCGGCCGGAGCTTCGCGAGCGTCTAATTGCAAAATCGCCTGACGCGACGCTTCTTTGGCAAAATACTCTGGAGTCTTTTCCCCGAAGAAAAAGTCCAGTGCCACGCGCCCACCGCCGCCGGCGCTGCCGCGTGCGGAATTACCGTCGATTTTTGCGATGCAGGAAACGTTGACCCGCGCCAGCGGTTGGGAATCCTCGGCAAAAGTACCATCCGACCCGACTACCAGAATATTTCGAAGTTCATCCGCATAGCTGGCGCGTACTTCTTTAATGCGGGGATCAAAAGCGCGCGCGGCCTGATCCGCACGCATCACAAGCTCTACTTTGGCCGTGATTTCAGCGTCTACGGAGGGCAGCGTCACCGGATACAAACTACGCGCGGGCCTTTCCTGAAACCCGACGGAAGGAGTCTTTGCCGGTCCACTGGCAATTAAAGCCGCCGTGCGGGCCGCATGCAGAATACGCTCCGACGAGAGATCGTCGGTATAAGCGTATCCGGTTCGCTCCCCTGCGATCACGCGAATACCGCATCCCGCGGAAATCCCTTGCGAAGCGGACTTCACCATCGATTCGTCAACCATCAGCGATGTCGACGAAAGATATTCAAAATAAAGGTCGCAGTAATCGCCTCCGGCCGAAAGAGCCGCTGCCAGATAATGCTCGAGGTCGTGCTCGGTAAGGCCGTAATGTTGGAAAAAGAATCTATTTTTATCCACGCTAGTTAGATGCCCTTCAGGGGCGAAAAGCTCCGTACGTCATTATCCCATACGTGTCCCCTGTGCCGCGCTCTTGCCCGCATGTTCCGGATCAAGGCTAACCACGCATGCAAGGCCATGTTCACTCGTCACAGACGAGTTGACCGCCGGGCTGAAACAATTTCGCAGTGACTCCCGAATCGTTGGTGCACACGGTCGAAGATTTTCTGCTGTGCGCACGCGACGCCTTAATCATCGAGGACGGCGCAGTAGTCTTTGATCTGGCCCAATCCAAATATTCCATCTCTGGGGAACGCAACAAATGCCTGCTGCATTTGTGGTCGGACGAAAGGAACTTCGTTCGACGAGTGTTGGAGGCCGAGGTTAAGAATGAAACCCTCCGACTGGCAGTGCAACGTTTAGGACAGTCGAAGCCCACCAAGCTGGAGATCTGCCGGGAACGCGACCGGCGCACGCCCACAGCGAAGCGTGCCGCGCGCGTGGCCTATCAGCGCGTTCTACAACGAGTGCTGCAGCGTAACTTTCCGACTCTTACCTTAGACCGCCTCAGCACGTCCATGGATTTGGAGCGATCTTTCGGTCCCATCTACGCGAGAGGATTGCTGCATCGCGGACAATCGGCATTCGCGGCGCTGGGTGTGAACGGGCAGGAAACGCAGGGGTCCATCGATGCGGCGTTAACCTTCGGCGTGCTGTGGCTGGAAGCTTGTCGGGTTGCGAAAGCCGGAAAGTTTGCCGTCGAAGGGCTGAAACTATTTCTGCCTACTGGCACATCCGCACTAACTCGGGAGCGTATGGCGCATTTGAACATCGAAGCGGCCAAATGGCAGTTATACGAACTGGAAGACCGCGACGATAATCTGAAGACGCTGGATATCCTGGACCGCGGCAACGTTGCCACCCGCCTCGTACACTTGACCGACGAAGCTGCAGTGCATGCGAGGTTTGCCAGTGCGATCACAAAGGTTCGCGGATTGATGTCAGAGGCGGAGGTCGCGATTCTGTCAACTGCGGAGATCGCATTCCGTTGTCATGGCCTGGAGTTCGCGCGAGCACGGCTGGCACATGAGCCGGGATCGTTTCTCAGCACCTCCGAAATTGTATTCGGCGTAGGCGGACACGAACGCGTTCTCTCTGACGCGAATTTCGCTGCGTTCGTGCAACTGGTGCGAAGTATCGGTGAGGTCCGTCATTCCGACGGGCCGCGCGATCATCCGCTTTGGCGGTTGCATCCGGAACGCTGGCTGGAGTCGCTGGTCGTGCGCAACGTGGCGGCGGTAGATGAACGGCTGGATTCCAAATGCTTATATTCCCAAGTGCCAGCCTTCTCGGCGTCCGATCGCGCAATGATCGATGTGCTTACGGTCACGCGGGACGGCCGGCTCGCGGTGGTCGAACTCAAAGCGGATGAGGACATTCACTTGCCCTTACAGGGTCTCGACTATTGGGCGCGAGTCGCATGGCATCACCAGCGCAGCGAGTTCCAGCGCTTCGGATATTTTCCTGGACGCGAACTCTCCGCCGACAAGCCGTTGCTTTTCCTCGTGGCTCCAGCTCTGCATGTGCATCCTGCCACCGACACTTTGCTGCATTACATCTCGCCAGAGGTTGATTGGGTATTGCTGGGTATTGACGAGCGGTGGCGCGACGGAGTACGGGTTGTGTTCAGAAAGCGACCGGGGAGAAAAATGGCGATGATTAAAGTGGGCTAGCCTCGCCGTCCGCAATCTGCGTTCATCCCAGCGAATCCCCACGAATCGATTTTCATTTCTCCGGCCACGCCCCCAATAAACGGCGCACGTCTAGCATCTGGCCCAGATGATATGCGTTGTGATCGGCCAGCAGCAGAGCTTCGCGAAGGATGGTCTGGCCATCGCCCCACGGGATGCGCGCAAACAAATCGGTCTCAGGCTCCTTCACCAGCTTTTGCATTGCCTTCAAGTCTTGATGGAACTTCTTGACACTCGCGTTCCAGGCGGCAGGGCTCGGCGGAGCATCCGTTTTCGGCCAATATTCTTCAGGCCACTTCCGGGAAGTGTATTTCGGGTTGCGGCTGAACTCGAGAATGTCCCATTGCGCAATACGCAGGTGTTCCAAGAGCATCCACAGCGAATGCGGCAGACCGGCAGGCTTTTGGCCGAACAGCTTAGGCGGAATGCCTGCCACGACTTCGTCGAACTTGGCGTGAGCGCCGCCCCCTTCGAGCAGATAAAGAACATGCTCTCGAAGCACCTTGTCGTTGTCTGTGCGATCTTCTTTAGTTTTAGTTTTGGTAGCTTTCACCGTGCGTTCTCCTCCAAGTAGTTTGCTATTCACGTGAGAGGGTTGAAGGGTTGACGGCTTCTGGCGGGTTTTCCTCTGACGTCTCGCCGCGATAAACGCGCGCAACGCCCCGCACCAGCCGACGCATAGGCAGCTCGCCCTTCTCGTTCACAAAAAAGATTTCGCCGACTCGGGTGCTCCGGTAGTACCAGCGCTTCAGCAGCGCCAGGTGCTCCATGGTTTCGAGAGTCGTACCCGCAATTGCGGCCGGAAACGCAGCGAGGGCTTCTTGCACCCGCGATTCCATCGATTGTGACTTGGCATGTTCCGCGGACTGAATGGCGAAGGACATCGGGCTGGAAATGTGTCCAGCGTCGATTCGAAAGAAGTTCACAGACTGAGGGACCGCACTTTGCTGCACCATCACGCCTGAAAGCCGATCGATCCGGTGAACCACTTCGGGCAATTGGCTCAACACCGGTTTGAGCTTGTCCAGGCGCACGTGCAGTGCGGCGGCATTTTCAAAGTCCAGATTGGCTGAGGCGGTATCGCGTTGCAGGGAAATCTCGCGCACCAAGGAATGGCCGCTGGTGTCGAAGTATGCCTGCACACGAGATACCTCGGCAAGATATTCCTCATCGCTGCAACCCTTGAAACAGGGAGCCAGACACATCTTCATCTCCGAGTAGATGCAGCCGGGAAACTCAGGATCGGGATGCAGATCGTCCACGCAACGGCGCATTTTGAAAAAGTCGAGGGAGTCGCTGGCAAACGTCTCCGCCGCCGTACGCGCGGGAAACGGCCCGTAATAGACGTTACGCCCACCAAGACGGCCGAGCCGTGTCGTTACCGACGCGCGCGGAAACTGGTTCTCCAGATGAAGTTTGACCAGGGGAGCAAAGCGCAGCCGCAGGCGGTTGCCGTAAGTCTTCGGGAACGCCGAGCGCAGCACTTGATAAAGCAAGAAGCGGGACTCGAAGTCTGAGCCAGTCGGGCTGTATTCAATCCAGCGGACGCGATCGCGCAAGTTGAGTTTTTTGCTGTGCTCGGCAGGCGCGCCAAGCAACCGCTGGAGGCGACGACGCAGGTTCGCAGTCTTGCTGACGTAAGGTTCAGATTGCGGATCGTGGCCGCGAAGAAGAAAAACCGCCGGCGCGGGCGGAACCGCAGAGAACGTTCCAGCGTCAGTGGTCGGGATGAAGTCAAAGCGCGAGGCGAGCACAGGCTAATTCTAGTGTGGATTCCGTTCCCATTGATACGGGATGGTTTTTAGTTGGTTAGACGCGCCTCGGACAAGAGGCTACCGGAAATTGGCACTGCGGAACGTCTGACGATAGTCTTTGCCGTTTACCAGCAGAAGCCTGCACATCTCGAATAAGCGAGACCGCATTCGTTCACCAATGCGGTCGCCTAGCGTCTCTTCGCGCGCTGCGCGACGCGGACCGTCCATCCTCTCCGCCGCTGCGCTGGGCCCGTCCAAGAAATTACTTGTAATAATTGTCGTCAGCTTTTCATTGTAGCGAGCGTTCAAAATCAGGCTCACTGTATCCCATACCCATTCCGAAGGCTTCACCGCGCCGAGATCATCCAGTAGCACTACTTCCGTTTCAAAAATTGGCCGCAACAAGTCTAACTCTGTGGTCTGGACTGACGGATTATAGGAATTCTGGATCTTCTTCAGAAGTTCGCGGTAGTCACAGAATAGGCAGTGCACACCTTTTTCTGTAAGTCGTTTGAGTGCCGCGACGGATAGATGAGTCTTTCCTACTCCGCTAGGCCCAATCAACAAAAGGCCACTTCGGTCCAATGGATACTGAGCAGTCCAGGTTTCGATCTTGATCTTCGCAGTGCCTATGCCTTCACTTGCACCAGCCTGGTAATTCGAAAACTCACAGTCTGCGTAGCGCGCAGGGATCTCTGATGCTACCAGGAGATGTTTGGCCTGCGTACTTAGGAAGCAGTCGCAGCGCGTAACTCTTCTTTCACTTCTGGATACCACATCTTTCCATCCGGTGCCGCCGCAGGTCGCGCACTTTTGCGGCTCCTCAGCTAGCTTGACTACCGCATTTTTCGGCATAGCACTCCCAGCAAGTCCCCCACTGTGTGAGACCAGACTCCGGATGAAGCTTACATTCTTCTCTTCCATTTTCTTTCTTAAGTGTACCTTCAAAATCTAGATAAGAGGTGGTGTTGTCATCTGTGAATTTTGAGGATTTACGTCGCCTCTTGTGGAATTTGAGCACCTGTTCATCATAGATCTCCAGGAGCACACGGTTATAAATCCAGGCAGCACCGTCAGTCATCGAGCCCTCGCGCTCGAACATGCACAAGATCGGCTCACATTCTTTTTCAAAGAATTGCCGAGTGCGCGCATTCGCGAGGCGCCACAACTGCCCGTCGTCTGGCAAATATCCCGGTCGCTCCGAAACCCACGATGCAAACAGAAGATTCAAATACCAAGCTTGCTGATAATCCTTCATCGCCCTGTATCGTATGTCTCCCACCAAACGGTGAACGTAGAAGGGAAACCACTCCAAGAGTTGATTTCGTCGAGAACTCACGGGTACCGAGGCCATGATGTAAGGGTGCGTTTCGAAGGGTGCCCGATTGTCGTGACTCGCGCAACAACAAAAAACTCTCAAGCTGTGCACATACTGTGGAGATGTGGTCCAGGTTGTGGACGGAGGCGGAAAAGGGGAGCGTAGTAAAAATCTTGTCGAGTTTTGCTCGGCGGTGAGGACGGTCTCCCCACGGCACCGCAAATTATTCAGAGTGCTTTCGCTTGCTCCTGACTGAATTGCCTCCTGTCGTATCTGCGTTCGCTGCGTCGCGGACCATTTGCAAAAATGCCCGCACCTCGGTTCTCAGCGGACGATGCCGGGGATGGATGATATCCAGGCTTCTCCGTAATGGCTCGGCATTCAGAAGTTTCACAGTCGTCAGCTTGCGCGTACGAATTTCTCTACCTACCGCAATCTGGGGCAGGAAGGAAAAGCCGAGCCCGCGTTCGACCATCCGCTTCGCAGTTTCGATAGAGTCGACTTCGAGGGCTACGTTCGGAACTAGGCCCGCGGTGCGAAACAGACTATGAGTGAGCGTCCAATCGCTCGATCCGCGTTCGTAAAAAATGAGCGGCCACGTCGCTACCTGTTCCAGCCGGGCCCGCTGCAAGTGTTTCGGGCTTCGCTTGGGATGGGCGACCAGGAGCAAAGGATCATCCCGAAGGCTTATGGTTTCCACCTCCGGATGTTGTAGCGAGCGAGCCAGACCGATTTCCGCCTCGTCGCTCAGCACCATATCCAAAACCTCTTTCGAGTGACCCGGACGAATGCTGATGATGACGTGGGGATGAGCCCGCTGAAAGCGCTTCAAAATATCCGGCAGAAAATATACGGAGATCGAAAGTGCGGCGGCAATTTGCAGCGGCGTACCGCTGGCCGGTTGCGACTCATGGACAGCTTGGCGGGCAAGCGCTGCAGTTCGCAGGAGCAGCTCGGCATGCGGGCGAAAGATCCGCCCCGCGTCCGAAACAATCAACCCGCCCCGCGACCGCGAGAATAGTCTTACGCCAAGCGAATCCTCAAGAGCCTTGATGCGGGCGCTCACCGCCGGTTGGCTGATGCGCAGGGCTTCTGCCGCGCGGTGGAAGCCGCCAAATGTAGCCACCGCGAGAAAAGTCTCAACCTGGTCAATTTCCACGCGTTACCTGCCTGCCAATTTTCGCATCTAACAACATCCGATTATCACAGACATTCAGTCTGATAACAATTCTTTATCGAGGCGATAGAAACGTTCAGTTTGACCGGCTTCTACCTGTGCTCGACAATCCCCAAAGGTTCAGGCCGTGTTTGGCCACTTGAACGGGGCGGGGCTGGAGTCGAGATTCAAATGGCGCGCGGCTAGGCTTAGGCGCCACAAAGGAAAACAAATATGGGAACTAACGGAAACGGCAACAGCTCGAACATGAAAATGGATTGGAAGTCGAGCCCGCGCTGGGCGGGAATTACCCGGCCCTTTACCACGCAGGATGTTGAACGTCTGCGCGGATCCCTCCACATTGAACACACTCTGGCCCGGCAGGGCGCGGAGCGCCTTTGGGACCTCCTCCACAGCGACTCGTACGTTCCCGCCTTGGGTGCGATGACCGGGAACCAGGCGGTCCAGCAGGTGAAAGCCGGCCTGAAAGCCATCTACGTGAGCGGTTGGCAAGTTGCTGCCGACGCCAACGATGCCGGGCAGATGTATCCCGACCAGAGCCTGTATCCAGCCAACAGCGTTCCCAATCTTTGCCGCCGCATCAATCAGGCTCTAACCCGCGCGGACCAGATCCATCATGCCGAAGGCGAAAATGGAGTGCACTGGTTTGCCCCACTGATCGCCGATGCGGAAGCCGGATTCGGTGGCAACTTAAACGCATTTGAGTTGATGAAGGCTATGATTGAAGCTGGCGCTGCCTGCGTCCACTTCGAGGACCAACTCTCTTCCGCGAAAAAATGCGGACACCTGGGCGGCAAAGTACTCGTGCCCACCGTAGAGGCGATCCAGAAGCTCGTTGCTGCCCGACTGGCGGCCGACGTTTTAGGCGTGCCCACGCTGATCATGGCGCGAACCGATGCCGACAGCGCGCACCTGATAACCAGCGATGTAGATCCGCGCGACCGCGAATTTCTTACCGGAGAGCGAACTCCAGAAGGCTTCTTCGGTATCCGGGGCGGCATCGACTCCGCGATTGCACGCGCCCTCGCCTACGCGCCCTACGCCGACCTCATCTGGTGCGAAACGTCGCATCCCGATCTAGACGAAGCTCGCCAATTTGCCGATGCGGTCCACGCGAAGTTTCCCGGTAAGATGTTGGCATACAACTGCTCGCCATCGTTCAATTGGAAGAAGAAACTGGACGACGATACCATCGCCCGCTTCCAGACCGAGCTCGCAGCTATGGGATACAAGTTCCAGTTCATCACCCTGGCTGGCTTCCATGCTTTGAACTTGACCATGTTTGAACTGGCCCGTGGATACAAACTCTCAGGCATGACCGCGTACTCGCGGCTCCAGGAAGAAGAATTCAGCAGCGAGCTCCATCATGGCTACGAGGCCGTTAAGCACCAGCGCTTCGTAGGCACTGGCTACTTCGACGCCGTCACCCAGATAATCGCTGGAGGGGCTTCATCCGTGACAGCGCTTGCCGGTTCCACCGAGGCTGCGCAGTTTACTCCAACGAAGCCGCGAACGCATTCGGAAACCGGGCCAGACGCGGCTTTTCGGTCAATTGCTGGAAATAGCCCATCAATTGCCCTCGAACTGCAAATTGCAGAACCGGGCCCAGAAGAAAGCCTCGTTCCGTCCGGGGATTAACGCTTCAGAGCGAAAAGGAGTTGAAACCGAAAAGCCACTCTCCGCAGCCAGAGCGCAGGAGAGTGGCTCTTGGTTTTTAGGCTGGATTCCAATCCTTGGACACTTTTTCCACTCAGTCGACCCAAACAAGGCATCCAGAGCCGATTTTCACAGTTGACATTCGCCGTTGCCGGGAGCTAAATAAGGCCGCCGGGTTTCTCACTCAGGGAGTGCTTCCCTCCCCGCGCCCTTTGAGGACAAGGAGACCTGCCAGGAGAGATGATGAACAAAGCCGATCTCATTGACCGGATCGCATCTGGTAGCGGCATCAGTAAGGCTCAAGCGGCTACCGCAATCGACACAACCGTGGACAGCATCACGTCCGCCCTGAAAAAAGGTGATCGAGTAGCGTTGATTGGTTTCGGTACCTTCTCTGTATCGCAGAGAAAGGCTCGCAATGGGCGCAACCCGCAGACGGGCGCCACCATTAAGATCGCTGCCCGGAAAGTGGCAAAGTTTTCGGCCGGTGCCGAACTCAAGAAAGCGGTCAACCGCAGTAAATAAGGGGCCAAGTTTCACATCGAATACGGCAGGGGGTCGGCCCTGCCGTTTTTCATTTGAACAACCATGGAGGACGGGCGTCCCCGCGCGTCGAAATCGCAACCATCACTTACCGGAAGCGCGGCGTCAGAAACCCAGCTTGTCTGCGATACTCCCGGTACTGTTCGCCGAATTCGGTAGCCAGCAAGGCTTCTTCTTTGGATGCCTTGCGCGAGAGTTCAACCACAGCCAGCAAGACGGCAACCACGGCGCGCCACTCTCCAATGACGAAGGCGGTGCCAGCCATTGCCAAGATTAGCCCGGAATAGATCGGGTGACGAATGTAAGCGTATGGACCGAAGCGGATGAGCTGGTGGTCTTCTTTTAGTGTAATCCGCCCGCTCCAGTATTGACCCAGGCTGTACCGCGCCCAAATCGCCAAGCCAGCTCCAAGAAATGTCAGGAAGATTCCCGGAGCCCAAACCACCCGGCTTTCCGGCACAAAGCGCCAGCCTAACGGGCCGAAGTCAAGTCTGTCGGAAGACAAAAACATAAACACCAGAACCATAATGCCGATATGCCAGAGTCGGCCGCCTGGGTCTTCCGAGACCTTGATCCGCTTCAGGCGCAAGGCGCTGAAGGCCCAATAAATGGCCAGCGCATACCACGGAGCAATCTCCAAATTTGATAGCGTCAGGAATTTCATCTTTTCCTCCCCGTCATATAGCTGCTTTTCGGGTTTCCCTCGATCCGGCCAAGGCGCCGGATCCAAGCTCGTTCAGATTGGATCTGCTCAATCAGATAGCGCACGACCTCTCCGCCGTAAATTCCCAGATCCAGGTTCTGGCGCATAGCAGTCAATCTTTCCTCGCGGTGTTGCAGGTAGCTTTCTCTCTGTTGCAGGACGCGTGTCCGGACCGGCTCCTCGAGCAATGCGAACATTCCAACCCGTGTAATAAAACGCGAGAACGAAGAGGCATCCGATTCACTTGATTCGCTGAGGCGTGCGATAAGCTCACGTCGTCCGAGCGCGGTGATTGCGTATTGTTGACGCGTCTGGCCGCGCTCGCCGGGCATACTCTTCTTGGTTACCCAGCCGTCGGAGGTGAAACGGCGCAACAATGGATAGACCAGATTGTTATGCATCACGCCGTGGCCAAGAATGAACCCAGCCTCGCGTTTCAACTGATAACCATGCTTCGGGCCATCAAACAGAGTAGCCAAGATTATTAGGTCATTCATGACACTGTCAATAATGATCTAATCACGGGGCGGTGTCAATTCATAAGGAAGCAGCCCAACCAAACGTGGTGATACTACGTGTCCTTGTGGCTAATTGATCGTTTTCTCGTATACGAAAGCTCAACTCGGCAGTTCCATTTGCTGAATCCTGCGGCCATCCTTTAGAATCGAATGGTTCGGTACAGAGGTTAAAGATCATGAAAGCAGCCATTCATCCCGCTTACAACGAAATCCGCGTCATGTGCGCATGCGGCAACAGCTTTAGCACGCGCTCGACCCATAAGGGCGACATCCACGTAGAAATCTGCTCCAGTTGCCATCCGTTCTTTACCGGCAAACAGAAGCTGATGGACACCGCCGGTCGAGTAGAACGCTTCCGCCGCAAGTACGCCAAGAAGGAAGCGCCGAAGGCTTAAGTCTCGGCCTAAGGATTGACAGAGCCTCCCCCGCGGAGGCTCTCTTCATTTGCCTCCTAAATGAGTCGATGGAGAATGGGCGTCCTCGCCCGTCCAGGCACAGCGCGAATCAGTCGTCCTCCGTGGGATTGATGGGCTCTCCCACGATGTTGTAGTAAATCTCTTTAGGCGGCTTCGGTTTCGCTGGCTTCGGTTTTACCAATGGGGGCGGCGCAGCTGTCTTGGCCTGCGGGGACGGTGCTGGCGGCGACCACGATTGCGCCGAGTCGGACGCTTTCGGTGCAGTAGCAGATGATGCTGTCGCGGATGCTGTGACTTGTGGCGGTGCTGCCGGAATCATTACTGGAGCCGGCGCGCTAACCGCCGGAGCCACCGGCGGCGCTGAAACTGCCGGTTGAACTGGCGCAGCCACGGGAACCGAGGGTGGTGGAGCTGGGGACTGGAGTGGAATCGAGGGCTGCGCCGGAGTCGAGGTCACCCTGACCAGCTTGCGCGGCACTCTGGATTTACGCTGTAGAAAGGAATTCAGCACAACGGCGGCGATCCCAGCAAAGCAAAGCTCGAGCACCGCAGTGAACAAAGCCGGAACGTTGATGTCGCCCTTGCCCAAGTATAAGGGCGATTGAACGTCACCGCCCATGGTTCTCGCCAGCAACGGCAGAATCAGGCCGTTAGTGACCGAAACAATAAATCCCCAGATTGCCTCCGCTAGGATCACGGCGATGACTACGCGGCCGATCCATGCCCCGGCATCCAACCCGGACGATTCGGACGAAGGCGTTCTGGGAGTTTCATCCATAAATGGTGTGATGCAAATTGTGCCACAGCTGCATAACTTGGGGAAGGCAGTAAAATAGACTGGTGCGCAAGTACTGGGACAATCCGGCGAATACGGACGCGGGCGTGATCGCTCAAGCACGCGCCACGGTTCCCGGCCGGGTGATGATCGGCGATATCCAAATCGCCCCGGCAACCGTTCTCGCTCCCATGGCGGGCGTCACCGATACCGTCTTTCGGCGCTTCATTCGCAACCTTGGCGGATGCGGGTTGATCATGACCGAATTCACATCCGCGGACGGTGTTCTCCGTGCGAAGGACCAGAAAGCCAAGCGATACCTGCATTTCTACGAAGACGAGCATCCCATCTCGGCTCAGCTTTTTGGCAGCGATCCTAGAGTAATGGCGGAAGCCGCTCGCATGGTCGAGGGCCTCGGCTTTGATCTGGTCGATCTCAACCTGGGATGTCCAGCGAAAAAGGTAGTCAAGTGCAACGGCGGCTCAGGCCTGCTGCGCGATTTGCCGGCGATTGGCAAGATCTTCGAGGCGGTGCGCGCGGCTATCAGGATTCCTTTCACGGTCAAGTTTCGCGCGGGCTGGGACGATGAAAATATTGTCTGCGTAGAGCTGGCGAAAATGGCTGAGGATTGCGGCCTATGCGCGGTCGCTCTGCATGCTCGCACCCGCGAGCAAGGCTACAGTGGACAAGCCCGCTGGGAATGGATTACGGCCATCAAACAGGCAGTCAAAATTCCCGTCATCGGCAATGGCGACATTCGTACTCCTCAAGATGCCTGCGACATGGTTGCCCAGACGGGTTGCGATGCCGTCATGATTGGGCGGACCGCGCCGGCGAATCCCTGGATCTTCCGCCAGATCGCGCAATACAACGCTTGGATCAGCGAAAACCCGGCGGAGCGAAGCTCCGCACTCCCTTACGAGGAACCCGCCGAGGCCGATCGTTATCAAATGATCCGCACCTACTTTCAGATGCTGATCGAAGAAGAGTTGCCGGACGCGGTTGGCAAGATGAAACAGTTCGCCTCGTGGTTCACGCACGGCGTTCCGGGCGGGGCCGCGCTGCGCAAGGCGATCTACGAATCAAAGAGCGCACCTGAGATTCTGGCCCGAGTAGAAAACTTTTTCGAGGAAAGACTACGAACTTCGTCGCTGGTATCCACAAGTTAATCTACCGGTCGCGCCTTCATTTTTCCTCTTTCATCTTTTTCAATGTATGCCCACGGGGTGTTCGGATCATGGGTAAACATGGTCAGCCACTTTTCGGGAATCGACTGGGCGTAATACCGTTTGCGGCTTTCGATGGTTTGGAGCGGCAGCAGATCGAAGGCCATCCCCCAGGTCAGGTCGATGTGGGCGGTGGTGGGAATCAGATCGGAGATGTAGCATGCCGTTTGGCCGCCGCTCGTGATGAATACGGCTTGCATGTGCTCGGTATGTCCGGGGAAAACTTTGACCGATATTCCGGGGACGATCTCCCGGTCTCCTTGCAGTAATTCCATCTGGCCGCTCTTGATCAGCGGATCGTAATTTTCCGATATATAGCTGATCGCGTCGCGCTCGAGCTGAAGGCGTCCATGCTGCCATTCGCCTTCGGGGGCGAAGTATTTTGCTTTGGGAAACGTTGGCTCGATTTTGTCGCCCTGCAAAACCGTGTTCCAGCCGCAGTGATCGTAATGCAAATGTGTGTTGATCACGATGTCGACGTCGTCCGGCGAAAAACCTGCGGCGGCCAGATTGTCGAGCAACTTGGCGGGTTGGCCGAAAATCTTGATCAGCCGCTCCGGCAATTTGTTGCCGATCCCGGTTTCGATCAGAACGGTTTGCCGGCCGGTTCGGACCACAACTGAGTTCAATCCGACGGGAACGTAGTTCTCGGCGTCGGCCTTCACTTTCTTCCCCCACATAACCTTGGGAACGACGCCAAAGAAAGCTCCTCCGTCGAGGCGGTAGTGACCGTCGGAGACAGCGGTGAGTTCGAAATCGCCAAGCGTCAGGCGGTGCATGGATCAGCTTTGAGTTTCCAGGGATTTGTTTTGCACCGCTTTATTTTGCACTATCCGGCGCGGAGACAAAGGTTTACTTTCTGGTTAGCGGGTACCCCCTCCCCCCCTGATCTTTTGGAATCATGGGGTTAGGGCGACACTACCACCAAAATCTTTGAGTTAGAAGGACTTACATGCAAAATATTCCGGACAAAGGAGTTAGGTGACTTCCGCATTATCTCGTGGCTGATTGTACGATTGCAATATTAGCTTGATGTCTGCGCGGAAGTCAAGGGTAGTAACGACGACAGGCTTCTTGCCCGACGATTTTTTCTCCATTGAAACTTATGGAGGCCCTGTTCCGTAAAAGCAGCGGAGGGCACATCGATGGCGGCTCAAGAAATGACGATAAGCGATGATCCTCAGGCA
>Ga0209530_1000817_pt1 | contig 17666 bp, 18 predicted proteins | sample BlaSpr_A8_Ref_O1_FD_187987 | JGI IMG/M metagenome (GOLD analysis project Ga0209530, IMG submission 187987) | Forest soil microbial communities from Thunder Bay, Ontario, Canada - Black Spruce, Ontario site 2_A8_Ref_O1 (SPAdes) (version 2) | ecosystem: Environmental > Terrestrial > Soil > Boreal...
TGGGCGCCGACGGAATGAAAAAGCTGAGCGACCTTTCCGCCGCAGCCATCGCCTCATCCGAAACCAACATCTTCGCCATCAATCCGCGGCAGAGTTACATGATGGACGATCTGACCAAGGCCGACCCCGACTTCTGGCGCCCCAAGGCTGCACTCGCTGCCGAGACCAAGAAAGAGAAAGCCGAACCAAAACAGTAAATGCCATGCCGCGCTAAGTCGCGGTGCTAGGAAGTCAATCGCGCTGGCCGCATAGCGCCGGGAACGCAATTCCCCCGGCGCTAACGGCCGCGTCTCAATTTAGTCATCCCGAGAGCCCCGTCGGTTAACGTATCTCGGCCAATCCGCCACGTTGCAAAGATGGAACCAACACGACCGGCGCGCGGCTACGAATCCGCCGTGCTGTGATTTAATTCCAATATGTTTCGAGCGAATCCGGAACCCAAAGACCTTATTCCCAAGCTAGATGCCCTCGCTGCGGCTGCAACTTCCGCTCGCGAACTGATGGCGGGCATCGTTGGCCTGCTCCACAAGAATCTGCTGAAGTACAACTGGGTGGGCTTCTACATGATCGAAAAAGAACCCGCCGAAGATATGCTGGTCCTCGGCCCGTTCAAAGGCTCGATGACCCCGCACACTCGCATCAGGCTGAATCAAGGCATTTGCGGAGCTGCAGCCTCCAGTGGCGAGACGGTCATCGTCGATGATGTAGGCACCGACTCGCGATATTTAGCCTGCTCCGCGGAAACCAAATCCGAGATCGTCGTGCCTGTCTTTGTCGCAGGAACCGTCGTCGGCGAACTGGACATCGACAGCCATTTCCGCGCCGCCTTTGCCTCCGAAGACAAAAAGCTATGCGAGTACGCCGCGAAACTCCTGGGCACCTGGATCGAATCTCACCCTCACGGCTGATCGCTTCAAATGCTTCAACGCGACGACTCTGGCGGCTCGACTCCTACGCGCAAGTCCTTTTTCTCCACGTAATCGTTATTAGAACCGCGGGACCTGGTTTCGGTCGCGTGACGCCCTGGACTCGAATTCTCACGTTTTCATAGGTGTAGTCAGCGGTGATAAAGCCACCGTCAACGGTGGTGTTAAGCAGCTCCGTCACATCCTTCCCCCGTTCGCTTGGCGGGACCAATTCGTCCACGACGCCTTTCCACTCCTTTTCCGCGAAAGACGACCCGAAAATAATGTCCTTGTCCGTTTTCGCGCGCTTCTCCACGATCATCTCGCATACCTGCCCGCCCTGAGCATATCTCGGAGTCATCACGGTGTCAGGGCGCACCTTGTAAGAAGTGATTTGGCGATACTTGGCGCCCAAATCCGCGGAAGTCTGTCCCGGCGTAGCGACAGCGATCCCGAGCACAAGAACAAATACTCCTAGCGTGTGTCTCACCACAGCCATTCCTCCGGTTTGGGATTCAGCAATGGCTTGTAGTCAAATGATGCGCCCTGGTCTTTGAACCAGTCTCTCCATTTGAGGATTATCTCGTTTTGGGCATCCTGGGGAGCCACATATTCCGTCCCACGCGACGGCCACATGGCAAAGAACGAAACGCAGGTTCGATGCCGCGAATAAAGCCAATACTTGCGGTTCCTTTCAAACTCCGACTTGTCGAATTCATGACGAGTTTGGCCACAAAAATCCTTTCCTCCCGTTAGATATCGAAGCGCGCGGATGGACCAAAGAACGTGTTCTGCCTCCGGCCTTTTCTCGGAAGCCAGAATGCGAGTCTCGTTGACGGGGCGTAATTCATCAATCAGAAGTTGCACCGCAAGCCGAGGCGCCTTCGCCAGCGTTGCTACAATTTGCCGGTCATCGTTACCTCTACCGAGCTGCCTGATCTCTCCGGACACGCTCGTCGATTCTTGCGCAAGAAGGGGGCGCGATGGAAGACCCGCCAGAATCACCATCGTTAATATCAGAATCACAAGCAGCCTATTTGTCATAGATGTCTATGAAGGTCCTATTGCCCCGCGGAACGTCGCCGCCTCCGACATTACGGAAAGGCCCATACTCGGATATGGGCTTCCCCTGTCCAAACCCTGCGCTCGCTGGTGGCCGCTGCGGACCTTTGCCTTCCTGCCGGATAAAGAAGTACCGGCCTGGCATATCTCCATGAGAGTTCTTAGCCACGGAAAGGTTATCCTGCCATATGGATTGCTGGATTTTGTTGTTTGGATCATCTGGCTTACTTTTCTTCACTATGCCATTTCTTTCAGAGATGTCCATAATATTTTTGCGCGCGTCCTGCAGATTCTTGGTTGAGGCCGGATCCCACGTGCTCCGCTGGTAAGGACTCGCATTGTTTGGTGAATCGGCAGATTTCTCAGGGACAATCCCAGATGTCTCTCCGTAGCCTACCTCTGCCTTGGCTTCGTCGCGCCTCTTCTGTACTTGCCGCAGATGTGCCAGCTGATTGGGACTCGCTTGTGGCGTTTGTGCCTCCTGTCTGCCTTGAATCAGGACATGGCGCCCGTCGATTGTGACCCAATGGCCGCCTTGAGTTCCGTCTGTTGATTCGTTTGCGCGAGCATTTTCAAGCGCACGGCCGTAAGCCGGATTCATATAAAACTTGCCGTTGATAAAAGGCATGGATAGTTTTCCTCGGAACGCGTCGTCGGGAGGGGCGTTTATGCAACCTGAGAGGCGCAGCGCCGGGCGGCGCCGGTGCTGCTAAAAAACCAGCCGCCGGCAATACGGCGTCCAAGCATCATCGCGAACCCAGCCGAGGGCCGCGAGGCGACGGCCGAATTTCTTGGCGATAGGCGGAGGCAGCCAGGCGTGCGCATCGTGCAAACCGCGCGCGACGAGATCGCGTTCGCCGACGCTGTGCAACGCGAGCAGCCGCGCGTAACGTTCGCGCGGATTCCCTTCCCCCGGCGCAACCAGCAAATACATTTCGCAAGTCAGCCGCGCCAGCGAAGCCATCACCGCTCGCCCCGCGCCGTCTTCCACCACCAGCTTCGAAACAAACAGCGGGTCCGCAAGATCCGGGAACGCGTAGTCGAATCCCTGTTGCGCGTGCATGCGCCGCAGTGCGTCGAGATCGGCGTGAGTGTATTCGCGAACGAGCACGGGTACATGAACTGCGGCGAGGGCTATTTCGATGGGTGGCTTTTCAAAGGCTGAGCGTCGTCCCGGACTGTAAAATCTTTCATCCCGACCTGAATTTCTCGCACTTTTGAAAAATCCGTGGACACGACGATCTTCCCCTTGATTTCGAAAGGGGCGTCGATATTGCTTTCCGTCTCGATTACAGCGAAATCCCTGAAGTAGGAACCATCCAAAGCCGCTGCCGCTACGATGACAGAAGCGTGGATTTTCGTATTCCAGGATGGATCATTGTCCACGGAGACATTCCAGCCTATCGGCACGTCCGTGATTTTCGCGATTCGCCCGGAGGTCACCCCGAAGTCAAAACCCACAACTCGCTCCGCCTCGGTGATGTGAAGGGCAGACAGGGATACCAATACGAAATGCCCGTGAGGAGGCGGGGCTCCGGCAGGCCTTTTCGCTGCCCCCGAAACGAGCAGCAGGAACGTCGTCGCCACAGCGACCGCGAAAAGCAGCGCCACTATCGAGCGTCTATTCATTTGGCACTGTCACAGTCACGGCAACGTGTCCTGACTTGGTTGTCCCGACAAGCTTCTTGAAGGCGGCCGGTGTGAGGTCGATCACCTTCCCGTCTGCGGGTTGCAACGGTACTGTTGCTTTCCCATCGGCATCCCGCGCAAATGGGCCCCTGTCGTTGACAACCACGGTTATCGACCTCGTTATGGTATTGCCCAGTTTATCTTTCGTAGTGTATGTCACCGCTACGGTCTGGCCAAGCGTAGAACTTGCCATTGATGAGCGGCATGGAATTCTCCGCTCGCAATTAAGAATGCGGAAAAGAATTTCAAAAAACGCGATGGCGCAAGAGTGGATGCACCCGCGCGACGGCTTCGGCGGCGTCAAACGTGGTCGCGCCTGACGTGACTCCGTGCGCGGCCAGAGCGGCCTGCGCTGCCGCTGAAATGGGTTTCTGCGTCAGCGGATGCGGCAACGCTTCAAATGACGCTTCGTCTTCGAGCGCGAGATGCGCGCCTTCATCCGCTTCAATGAGCACGAGGATCGGCGTTGTGTCATCATCCGCGACATTGCCATGCGCGCCAGTCGCCGCAGTCGTGGCGAGTGCGAGCCAGTGCGAATTCGCAAAGCGGCCGGCGTGCCGATGCCACGCGCCAAGCGTCGTCAAGTAGTATCGTTTTCCAGTCATGGGTCGGTGGTTCGTAGCGCCGGCATCTTGCCGGCGGTTTGTCGATCGAGCAAATCAAACGAGCCAGAAAAGATGCCGGGCGGAAGCCCCGCGCTTCAAAAGCGCCCGTTCTTGTGTCGGGTAGGAGTCGTGCGTTAAGAGGAAAAAGTGTAGTTGTGCGTCAAGATCGCAGCATCGTTGCGTCCGGCGAAAAACTGGTGATAAGGCTCGCAGCTCACCGTCACCTTCTTCCCTTCCTCGACGATCGTTTCGATTTTCTTCAGCGTGATTCGTCCGAAGCGGCCCACCAAAACATCGCTCAAGCACAAACGTTCAGCGCGCATCGGCGATCCATCGGCCAAGGTAAAAATGTGGTGCGGCGTCACATCCAGCGATTCGTCGTTCGAAAAATGCAGCCGGATGAACGTGTCCGCGTCGCGCAATTCCAGGCGCTCTATGCGAGTCCACGGTTCTCCGCGCGTATGGCAAGGACAGCACAGGTGCTCACCCACCTGGCAGGTTTCGATCTTGACGATGCCCCGCTCTTTGGTCTGCACCACCGTTCCCGCGCGCAGGCAACTTCCGCTCCCTCCGCCCGAACCACCGCCGGTTCCACTGCTGGTCGTGGCTGCAATCATCGCGCCTTGCGAAAGCGGAACGCGTCCTTGCAACGCTTGCTGCTGCGCGGCAACATTTGTTTTCGCGCTTTGGGCGTTTGCAGGCGAGCCTACGCTTCCTGCGATCGCTCCCACCCATGCAATCGCGAGCACCACATCGTCCCAGTAAGGATAAAAATAATAAGTGGTGGCGGCTGTGAGCCCGGTAACGCCGAGCGAGCCGTTCGCGACTGTGGTCGACGTGCCGTCGGCTCGCGAAATTGTGAGCCCGCTCCACGACCACGTAATGCTCGAAGTGGTGGAAACGTACGTGAACACACCCGACCACGTCGGCGGCACGGAGCCTTTCATCAGCACGCCCGCCTTCGTTGGGTCGATCTGATTCCCGGTCAGCGCACCAGAAGTCACCCGCGCAAAATTCGTGCCGTCGGTAATCTGGCTGTCGATGCTCCAGCCCTGGTTCGGCCCGAGCGAAGCCTCAGCCAGCCGCTTCATGGCTTCGTAAAGCTGCGGATTCGTGCGCCGCAGCGCCTCAATTTGCGAAATATTCAGCATGATTCCAGTTGTGACCGGGTGATGCGGAGTTAGTGTTGCGGACGGCCTGGGCGACAACGAGCGCTATTTCTTTGCGAGGGTGCGGACGTAGGCGATGACGTTGGCGATGTCGATCTCGCTGAGGCCCTTCACCGGCTTCATCTTGCCGGAACCCTCTTCGATAATTTTCTTCAGTTCGGCGTCGGTTTTCTTCTGCACCTGATCTGAACTCAGCCGCGCGGGCTGCAGTCCCATGGCCTTCGCGTAACCGGTAGCGCCTTCCCCGTTAGCTCCATGGCAGATCTGGCATTTGTTGTTGTAAACGGTCTTGCCCGCGGCGGCGTCGCCCGCGTTGCCCGCCGGCGCAATTCCGAGCGCCACTGCCACGGCGGCCAGCGCCGCCATTCCATAAACCACCGCTCCAAGGTATTTCGTGTTCTTCACGGAATTTGATCCTCCCGGATTTGCGCCGCCGCTTTTTCGCGCTCGACGGACTGCTTCCTGGCGCGCTGATTCACCGCGTGCATGAGGTCGCCCTGCGCCGGATGCACGAACCGAAGCATGTGCTGGAATTTCTTTTTCCCCAGCATAGCCACGCGCACTCGCGAAACGGCTCGCACGGTGGCGTGCTGCGGCGCATTGCTGATTAGCGCGGTCTCGCCAAAGTGCTGTCCTTCGCCGAGGCGCGCGATCACCATCTCACTTTCCTTTTCCCGCCGGACCACTTCAACTTCGCCCTGCTGGATGAAATAGGCGAAGTCGGCTTGGTCGCCCTGCTGGACGAGGAAATCGCCCGGCTCGAAAAGTGCGAAGGCAAAAAGGCTGTGGCGTCGGAAGTAACGATAGATGGCCACTCCAGCCAGCGCCAGCACGGCGGCGACAATTAGCAGCGGCGCCGCGAGCGCGAACAAGAAGAGAGTCCCGCCGTTCGTGTGAAACAAGAATCCCGCTCCCATCGCATACACCATCAGCGCGAGCACTTGAGCTCCGATCAACGCGCTGCGGATAATCCGTGGATCGAGCTCAATGGTGCGGATGGAATGGCGGCTCATGGATGCAACTCCTGCGCCACCGCATTGTGCGCGGGATTCGCTTCCGCATGGCATTGCATGCAGCTCATCTTGCCCGCAAATATGGCCTCTTGGCAATCCTGGTGAGCAGCGATCCATTTGGTCGCTTCCGCGTGGCATTTCAGACAGTCGCGGTCACGATAAGGATGACGCAGCTTCAGCGGAAGATGAAACGTATGCGTGTAGTAGCGGTAAACGTCAATCACGCCTTGCTCTTTGGCCTCCAGCGTGCCGGACATGCCGTAGGACGTATGGCAGTCATAACACTGGTTCTCCGCAATGTATCGGTTGGTGTAGTGCACGGCCGCCAGGCTGTTGCTCTGCGGATTTTTCATATCGTCCACGTAAGATTTCATAGCCAAGTGGCACGAGCCGCAGAGTTGCACGGTTTTGGCTCGCTCGAAGACCAGGAAATTTCCGACGCCGGACAAAATCATCGGAAACACAGCCGTGCCCGCGATCAGCAAGGCCCACGAGCCCGGTCCCGCATCGACACCGCGGTAGCGGAAGAGACTGAAGAGCACCAGCGTAATGCCGAGCACGATCACGATCGCGAGAAACCGCGAGCCGTAGTGATCCACCGGGTCTTGCTGAAACGTGCTTTGCTGGGCGCCCGTTATCAGGGGGAAACCCGCCCAGCAACACAGCGTCGAAAATCGCAGCGACAAACTGCGCCATCGTCCGCTGGCAAGGTCGCGTTGGGTGCCTCTAGACGTCATGCGTTTCTCGCCGGGAAAACGCGGCTTGCATTCGGCCGTCGCCGAGAATCGCGATAATTTAGCCTATCTTCGCCTGCCGCGCAATTGCACCTAGGCTATCTGGCAAACGGCGAAACCGGATTCCTCAGCAGCGCGCCGTGGCAGATTTACTCGGAAGGCTCAATTCGTCCCGCGCACAATCGCGAAGGGATCCGGCTTCGCCCAAGGCACGAGTTTTGTAATCGAGAACCACGACCCCGCGACGCTTGTGCCAATCTGATACGACACACGCTCGGCCAGCACGTTTGTGAACTGCTCCATATCGCGCGACGCCGGTGCTGCGAGTGTCCACGAGCCGAGTGAAAGCACGCTCACGTCGCCGGGCGAGAACGAAGTCAGCGACAGCGAGCCTGCCCCCTGCACATAAGCCGTCAGGTAGCCAAACAAATTTCTGCCGCTCAATCCGGTGGCCGCAAGAAACGCCGTAGAGTAAAAGGAATTGATCGCCCCGCCGTCGTCTGAAAACTGCCCTTCGGTCAGCGCATAGATTTTTCCGCTGGAATTATTCGCCCCGAGAAACACTTGGGCCACTCCATTGCTCCGCTCGATCAGCCCACATGAATTCGCGGAGATCATCCACGGCGCCCATTTTCGCGATCGTTCCGCCGCGGCCGTATAAATCGAGACGAGCGGGTCCTGCATTCCTTCGGTGTAATCGAGCATCAGAATCTGATTCGGCTGCGTGGCCGCGCCCATCGGCACGCCGACGTAAATGCGCTTGCGCTGCGTATCCACCTGCACCCAGAGCAATTGGCCGAACTGCCAATTGATCGCGTCCCACGTGGGCTGGATTTCTTGCGACAATTTGATCGGCTCGCTGCCGTTAAAATAATAAAGGCCTGAGCGGCCCGCGATCACCACCCATTCTTCGCCGTAGCCCACGCCGTGCGCCGAAGGTGTGCCCACCTTGTTCGACACTTCCTCCACGCCCCAAAGCGCCGGCTCGTTCACCCCGTCCGTCGCGGTCACGTACATCGAGCGTTCTTTCACAAAATATAAATTGCTGCGCAAGCTGAAGGCGGCTCGAATTCCCTGCCCGTTGTTCACCGCGATTTCCTGTATTCCGGATACGCCGTCGTAACTTTCCGGCGTTTCCGTAGCTGAGGCCCGCACCAGCGACGAATTCTGCGCCGCGAACGTCGGAAATACTTCTATGTCGTCAACGAGAAACGACTCGCCGCTCGGTCCCGGCGTGCTGTCGGCATAAACGCGCAGTGTCAGATCTGTCGGCAGCGAAGTTTGTGGCGGAAAAAGCTGAGCCGTGAATTCCTGGTACGAAGCAGTCGCCTGCGCCGCGGAAACAACCAGTCCCGCTCCGACCAGCCCCATCGTGGGACTGTATGTGTTGATGCGCAACGTCCCGGCCGAGAGATTCGCACTTCGCGCCACCCGCACGCGCACCGAATAATCCGTGTTGTTCACCAGCAACTGATCGCCGAATGCGTCGGTAATCGCATTCTGCGCGATCGTTCCGCGCTGGATGGTCACACCGTCCGCCGTGATGCGGTACGCGTCCCCCCAAACCGAAAAACTCGGCTCGCGGCTTCCTCCCGATCCAAACGTGGGATCGAGTTGCCAACCCAGCGGGCGCCCGTCGCCGGAAATATCCCAGCCACCGTCGAACGAAAGATTCCGCCAGTTATCCATCTTGGCGCGCTCGCCCCACCAAAAAAGCCGCTCGGCGTAATCCACCACGCCAAGCTGGCACGGCAGCTCAATCTGTCCAAACAGATTTTCCACGCTCAAGCCGCTGAGCAGAATCGTGTCGGTAAAGTCCACCTCCAGCGACGTGGTGACGTTGTCGTTGATCGTCATCGTCGCCGGCACTTGATAAAAAGTGGCCCCGCCGCTCGCCGTAAACGCGAGCAACCGTTGCACCACATTCGAAGGCCCCGTGGGAATATCTGTCACGTTGACTTTCTTGCTTCCCGCCGCAGTCCAGGTAGTTGGCGGCGACGGCGCGGTCATGTATCCCTGCCGCGTGACAAAAATTACGGAGCACTGGTGCGCGCCCGGCGAAATATTGCCGGCATCCGTGGCGTCAGCGACCGCCGGCCCTTCCGCAGGCCCAATCTGGCTGACGCGGTCGAAATTCGTGTCGTCGTACTGCCTCGGAATATCCTGACCGATCAGTCCATCGCCGAACGCCATATACTCCCGGCCGAAATGTGTGTCCGACGCGAGATAAAGTCCCGGCTTGCCTCCCGACGCAACCACGGAGAGCACTCCCGGAGAAGTTTCCTTGTACAAATTACCGATCGAATCCAGCGCAATCATTCGCTGAACCAGATTCGTCGTGGCGTAAGTCTTCAGCCCGTTGATCTGCGGCGACCCCGCCAACACCGGAAATTGGGACACGAGTCCTGGCCGCGTTCGCACTCCGCCAGGAAAAAACTCCACATCGGCAAGCGAGGGCGACATCCCCGGCGGCACATCAGACGGATCGAGCAGCGTGATCCAGGAGCTGAAAACATTCAGCGGCAACGGCGTAAAAGTTTCAATAGACATTGCGTAAGTCTCTCGCGACAACAAAAGCTAATGGGAGATCTGGGATATCCTGTTTTTGTGAAGAGCCTGTTGCGGGCCGCGGCCCAACAATCACGGGGACTGCGGATTGAGGCTTATACTTAAGCCATGAGACTTATCTCGACCTTGGCCGGCACGACGTTGTTTTTGTTTTCTGCAATCGTCGTACAGCCCGTGCCAAAAGGAGAATCAACGGTCAAAGGCGTCGTCACCGATATTGCCGATGGCAGAGTGACGAAAGCCGCGGTAACTTTTGAATCCAACGGTCAAAACCTTCAGACAACTACTGGTGCGGATGGAACCTATTCGATGCGCCTTGAGCCCGGAACCTATACGATGTTTATCGGTCACGTGGGTTTCTGTCGGGCGCGAAGGGCCGCCTTTGTGGTCCGAAAACACTCCGACATTCAGTTTGATTTCCAGTTGTGGATCTGCCCATCTGATTCGCCGGCGTTTTTCAAATATAAAGAGTTGGATCAAATCCCACACACGGAACTGAAACCTCTCGTTTTGTACGGCGAGAGTCAGATGGCGGGCGATTTGGAACGGTTTACTGGAGCCACGACCTTTGACGATGGGACAGGGTTCAGAAGGAAATACCGCTGCGTTTTGTCTTTCAATCTGCTCACAGTGCAAGCCGAAAATCTCACCTACAATTTTCGTAACCACGTTCTCGTAGCGGATGGGAATGTCTCGTGGCGAGCCGGAACTGATTCCGGGACCGAAGCAAATCTAGAAATCCGGCTAAATAATTACGACCCTCATCCGAATCGGCGTCACGGCTCGTAGTCCTACTGCAGCTTCTTGAATATGCCGTAAAACGTGATGGTATCGGCGGTGATGGCCGAGGGATACGCTCCGGAGGCCAACTCCGGGAACGGACCCGCCGCCGCGCCCTGTTGAAAGATTTTCACTTTGTTTGCGTTCATTGCCGCGCCGGGGTAGAAAACGTAATCGTATCCGGCGAGTCCGTCCATCCATGCAGTCCCCTGCACCGGCGGCTGGTCGGACGCAATCAGCGGAACCTCCGAAAGGTCCAGCGTGTCGCCCGACGTCGTATAGTTCCCTGACGCTACAACTGTCCCGCTGACGTGCACGCGCTTGCCGTCTTCCCAAGTATCTATAATCGAAAATGTAAGTGCCATTTTTCCTCCAAAGCTGAGATTGGTGATTCGTAAATCGCGGTGCGTACGGAATCTTTGCGGGTGTACCCAACGCGTAGGATCGGCGCCACGAATGCGAGCCGCCGACGTCGCCATGGAGCCTGGAGTCGTGCCAACCACCCGTACAAGTCGTCGGTTGAAATTAGGGCACTCCGCGGTCTTGCCCGCTGGCAACAGGCCGTCTATCACTGTTATCATTTAGCGCTGTACGCTGCAGCGGCGCACAACCCGAAAGCCTTCAGTTGAATCCTAAGCGTCGAACGTAAGGAGAGAGCTTGGTGCGAGGACTGCGAATCGTTTGTGCGGTGACGTTGTTGACGCTGCTTGGATTCGCAGCGGCGCTGAAATTACCAGCGGCGCCTCGCGCGCAAAGTAAAACGGCTGCGTTGCCCTCGCAGACGTCTTCCATTAAGGCCGATTCGACTACCACGCAGCCCACTCTGCCGCGCACGCAGACCGGCACGAATTCCGCACAAACGCCGGTGACTGCAAACGCGCCCATCACCGTCGCCGCCAACATTTCTGCGCGTTCGCTCGCGGTCGAGTCGCAGTCCCAAAGCGCAACGAATGCGGCGAGCGCTGAAAATTCCAGCGTCGCCCAATCCGCACTCGTTTACCTGGCCAACGCCGACAAAGGAAACCGAATCTTCGCCCTGGCGACCGCGTCAAATGCGTCCATCGCGGCGAATAATCCGACGGCCGCGCTTTCCACCGGCAGCACGATCGCTCTGTTCGCCGGCCAAGCCGCGGCGGGTTCGCTGGGCGATGGCGGCGCAGCCTCCGGCGCGGAATTCGATCTAAAACTCAATTCGCTGGCGATGCGCAGCGGAATTGCCGTCGCGCCCGATGGCACGGTTTTCATCGCAGACACCTTGAACGAAACCATCCGCAGCATTGCGGGTGCTTCCAGCAGCGAACCCGGAATCGTTCGCGGCGTTGTGGGACGATTCGGTCCGCGCCAAAATTTCGAACTTATCGAGCCGCTCGGGCTGGCGCTGGACCGCTCGGGAAATCTTTATATCGCTGACCGCGGCGCGAATGCCGTGCTCATGTTGCACTCGGCTGCGTCCGATTCGCCCGGCGTCCTGGAGATTCTCGCCCATGTAGTCTCGCCCGCAAGCGTCGGCGTCACTCCGGATGGCAGCAAGGTATTCGCCTCTTCACCCGACACCGGCTCCATCGTCGAGATCAACACTAAGACCAGCTCCATTTCCACCTCGGCGATCTCGCCTTCGCAATGGTTTGCCGGAAGCCAGAATCCTGCGGGCGCCAGAATTGTTCCCACCGGCCTGGCCGTGGACGGCGCCGGAAACTTGTTCGTGTCTTTTTCAGGCCCGGGCGGCGGACTGGATCAAATTTGGCGGCTGGACGCCACGACTGGAAAAACGGCTTCCGCCGCGCGCGGCTTGACTTCGCCCGGCGAACTCGCTTTCGACTCCAACGGAAATCTTTTCATCGCGGATCAGGGAACGCATAGGCTTCTCGAACTGCGTGGCGCCGGCGTCCCCGCAACTGGCGTGACCTTGACTCCACCCGCTGGGCCGGTTCCCACTGATTTCGACCTCGAGCCGGTAGACGGCAAGACGGCGTCGCAAGCCTTTACCCTCACGAATAATTCCGGCGGGACGCTCAGCCAAGTCGGCGCCAGTTTTCAGAGCGGCGCCACCAACTTCGCCGTGGCCAGTTCTTCCTGCACTGCGACTGTTCTGAACGACACGACTTGCGCCTTCAACGTAGTATTTACGCCGCAATCGACCGGCGCGCTTTCCGACAATCTGGTCGTGGCCTATACCGCGGGCACGAACCCGCCCGCCACTTTGACCGCCGCGGTAACTGGCACAGGCGACGATTACCAGATCACAGCGGCAACTAACGTCGGCCCCATCTACCAAATCGCGATCGATCCCGGCTTTGCCGCTACATTTCTATTGCAGGTTGTTCCGGACGATGCGTTCAGCGGGCCCGTGACTTTGAATTGCCCGGTTACGCTGCCGTTGAACACGACCTGTGGCGTCTCCCTCGGATCCACTGTAACTACCCCGCTGGTCGCCAGCCTCACCGTGAACGTTGGGCGCGGCACGGCGGTTCCTTTTAATATCACCTTTCAGACCACCGGGCCGAATACCAAAGTGCCCACGTCGAGCGGATTCATTCCAGCCATGCGCGCACCGCGCGGCGGATCAAACGGACCCGCAGCTCCCGTGGATCATGTCATGCAGTCGTTCGGTTTGACGCCTTTTGCCGCACTCGCAATGTTAGTCGCGCTTCTGTGCGCGATATTTGGTGCGGCGTTTTTCCCGCGGGATCTTTCGCGTCCGAACGCGATGCGCGGTATCCCCGCGACTCTTTTCCGCGACCCATTCTCCGGCCCAGCATTGCGTCGGCTAGTCTCAACCGCGGCGCTATTCGTATTTGTTGGCGCAATCCTCGCCGCCTGTGGCAGCGGTAGCGGCAGCGGAAAACCCAAGTCCACTCCTGCGGGCACCACGAATCTCATCGTGCAGGGCACTTCCCAAAACGCCACGCGCGGCTTCACCGTCACCCTCGTCGTGAACTAGAAACAACCGCATGTCACAAGTAGATTATCCGCCGGTGGTAACTGTACGGTTTGCGGCGGCGTCCCTTGGTTTGCTCCGGCCGCACGTAGCGGTTGATCAAATTCTCCGCTGCAGTTTGTGCCGAGCCCAGCAGGTCGGCAGCCAGCGCGCGCGCTCCGCGCGAACGAGCGGCCAGCGCCGCGGTTGCAAATCCCAACGCGTCCGTGGCGCTGCGGATCTGCACCGGGTCCGTTCCCAGAACAAGCAGCGGCAGAATCTTTTCGTAGCGCACGCGCACCGTGACCGACTGTGTCGCGCCGATCAGATTGATCTTGTCCTCGCGCCATTCCCACAGACGCAGATAGCTGCTGGGCTGCAGGTTCAACATCCCGCCGCCGCTCATGAATTTCTCCATGGGGACGAAAGTGTCCGTCGTGTTCGCCGTGGCGCGCTCCCACAACATGTGCGGCATCAGGCAATCCGCCGGTAGCTGGGGGCTGGAGACGTCGCTGATTTCCAGATTCGTTGCGCCGGTGTCCGAGTTGACGTCCAGCTCGATGTCCTGCTGTTCCACCAGCACGCTGACGCCATTTTCCGCGAGCTCGCGCTGCAATCCGCGATAGGCCGAGTTGAGCAGCGGCATCAGCAGCGTGTCGGTGAAGACCACCCCCGCCGAATCGTTCACCAGCGCGCGCGCCAAATTCAGCGCATCTTCCGCCTGCGAATATGCGGTTGTCGGGACGACGGGCATAATTGCCTCCGAGATTGCTGCTGCGTGTGGGTAACGCTTGACAGAAAAGTTTCGTGGCGCCTGACCACGCCATTATGGACTTGCGACGCCTTCGCTGGCCGCCGTGGCTGTTATACGACGGCCTAATGTTTGCATTATGATCGCCGCGCACTTACATCAGGATTTGCAAAGGAGAGAAAATGGCGTCAACTCAGAAGCGTTTACATATCCCGGCACCGGGCGGCTTTGGTTCGTTGCCGTTTAGTAGCGGGGTGCTGGTGGGCCAGACTTTTTATCTCTGCGGGCACATTGGCCTGGACCCTGCTACAAAAAGGGTTCCGGAAAGTGTCGAGCGGGAAATTCGCTTGATGATGGATAGCCTGCGCGACACGCTGGCCAAAGTGGAGATGACCATGCAGGATTTAGTATCGCTGCAGATTTTCTGTCCTGACGTTACGTTGTTCGCCCAGTTCAACGAAATCTACCGCACATATTTCACCGAACCGCTTCCGGCCCGCGCGTTCATCGGGTCAGGACCATTGCTATTCGGCGCGCGGTTCGAAATCCAGGGCATCGCCGTCAAGGACTAGGTGATCTTCTTCTATTCGCCGTGGCAGTTAAAAATGTACGTGGAGCCGCTGGCAGGTGTTGCGTTGTACGTCAGCGTCATGCTTCCGGTAGTAGCGGTATTTTCTCCGGTGACGTTAGCAACCGTGCCGGTGCCTCCCACCATCTTGCAAATGAAAATGGGCGTCAGCGGCCAGGTATTCGTGAAATTAATCGCAACCGTCGGATTCGCCGCGGCCGTTCCGCTCGCGGTAACCGTCGCGGTGAACCGCTGGCTCGTTCCGCTGGCGGTGACCGACGCCGAGCTTCCCCAACCGCTTGATAGCGTCACGTTCGACGCGCTGATCGAGCTCCCGCGATTCGCCAGCAGGAAAATTCCCTGCACGTTACCCGCGTAAGAAATGGACGCGTTAATCGTGGCGGACGATCCAGCTGCCATCACCTTCAGCGCGTTTCCACTGGTAGTGCCGGAAGCGGGAGCTATCGCCAGGCCATCACTCGCGTTGGACATCGAAACGGTCGCGGCCCCCAGCGAACTCACTGCATTCAGATCGTTGCGCGCAAAAAGATTGCCGGAATTATCGAAAAACGAAACCGGAGTCGTCGAGCCGCTGGGGTCCAGGTCGAACATGTGTCCGGTTTGCCCCGTGCTCAACTGCGCGATCAGACTTGGCGCAGTCCCGCTGGAAGCGCCCAAGAATTGCCCACCCGCGCTCGACGCATTCTGGCTCGTTCCGTTCACACTTCCCTGCACGCTCAGATTAGAGTACACCGTGTCGCTTCCGCCGTTACCGCTGTCCGCAAGCGGCGCAAAGCGCGGCTCGGAAGGCATGGGCCCTTTGGCTAGAAACGCGTCGTCAAAATAAATGTAATTGCTTGACGAAGCGGAATTTTCAAGCAGGAAAATCCGCATCGAATGCGCCACGGATGTTGACACGCTGTAACCGTTCGGCACGCGAAAAATCACGGCGTAATTACGGTTCACAGTCCAGGTATTCGCCGTAGCCACTTGCCAATCCGCGCCGGTGACGTTGCAATTGCAAGTAATGCCGTTGTTGTAGGTCAGCGACGCGTTCGTGCTCTGCCAATTGCCGCCGTTGCCGCCATTGTCCACATAATTTGCAGGCGCAAGGACGCGGGCGTTGGTGGCGATGTTCGTGATCTTGTCCGCTTCGGTGCAATTCGAGTCGTAATAGAAACGGAACCCCGGCCTGAAATTGGCGGACGTCGAGCCCGCAGCCACGCGCACACCAAATGTGTACTCCGCGGCCGGATCCACCGAAATGCATTGCGTGTTCACCCCGAGTCCGGCCGTCGCCCCGTCTCCGACTTTCACGTTGTAGCTGCCCTGCGTATTGCCATCCACCGGCGCGCTCGCACTCGATTGCCGAGCGTAAATTCCGGAAGCAGCTTGATTGATATTCGTTCCGCTCGCTCCGCCCCACGCTAACAAAGTGGCCGCGCCGTTCCACGCTTCGAACCCTGCGTTGGCGAGCAGGTTCGTACTGGCGAGATCGTTTTGCCCGAAATGCATCGAAGGCGTCCAGTTGTGCCCGTTGTTGTCGATCGCCACCATCGCCGTTGCCGGCTCGTTAGGCTTGATCTGCGTCGTATTGGTAATGGAAAGATAAGGATCGAGAAGATGAATGCCGATCGCCGAGCCGTCGGATGGAAATTGAATGCAATTGTAAATATCTTCGCAGCGGTTGTTGGGTCCAAACGTGACGCTGGTAGCGCCGATGATGTTGTAGCAAATCTGTCCAAAAGCGGCGGAGGAGCTTTCGCAGTCGTTTCCGTATATTTCGTCGTTGTTGGGATAATTCCCATTGCTGTCTTTTGCCAGGACGTACCCGGTGGAGCTTGCGGGCGGCAGAATGCAGGCGTTTTGTTCCAGCACGATCGCGTTGTAAATGCCCGCGAGATAAAAGCAGGTGTCCCCGCTGGACTGCGGATTCATGTTGTTGTGCTTGAACAAAGTGTTTGTGCCGTCCAGGTCGCCCACCGAGGTGTTGCCGTAAATTCCGTAGGAAGTTCCTCCCGTGCCCAGAGTGATGTTGTTGTTTTCGATGTCCGAATGGCCGATGCTGGTCATGTCGATCACTTTTGAACTCGCGCCGGTCGCAGTGAGCGCCATGCCCTCGATGTGCACGAAATTTATTTTGGACGTAGCTTGATTCGGATTTTTCACCGTGGTGCATCCCGCGTTGCCGCAGGCGATGAAGCCGGAAGTGTCCGGATTGGCAATCGTGCCGGTACCGCTCTCTTGATATCCTTTGATGGACGCGCCATCCCCGGTCAATTCCACCGCGTCATTTGTGGTCGTATCAGTGACCGTGAGTTGCCCCTGGCCCCACAACAAAACAGTGCCGGCAGGAATCGTTATGTGATGCGCCCCCGTAAGCGTTCCGGCCATTCCCCGCGCGTCGCAAACGGATGAAGCTGTGGACGCCGCGGCAGCGGAAAGGCAGGCGGTGATCTTCGCCGCAGCGTCCGCGCCCGAAAAACGCTCCGCCTTCTGCACTCCGTTGAGCGCGTTCACCGCCGCGGTTCCATTCACGTCCAGGTTGAATTGCGGATTCGTGTTGTTGATCCCCAGCGAGCTGGGAGTGAAACGGTGCACCGGCAGCAACGTGCTTATCACTGAATCGGGCCCTCCGGCGGACGGCAGCGCCGTCATCGTGAAGCTGCTCGTGCTCGCGCCCGAAATAAACGTGTAGTTCGTCTGCACCGGTTGCCACTGGCCGTTGTTCAAATACGGAACCGTGGAAGTAGCGATGCAATAACCTGCAATCGTGCTAACTCCGGTGATAGGAGGCGTCCAGCTCCATGTGATTGCGTTGCTTGAGCCGCTCAGTGCCACGCCCGCGCTCTGCTGCGAAGGCGCCGACTCCGTCGAGCTGCAACTCGTCGTGGTCGAATACATC
>Ga0209530_1000818_pt1 | contig 17662 bp, 16 predicted proteins | sample BlaSpr_A8_Ref_O1_FD_187987 | JGI IMG/M metagenome (GOLD analysis project Ga0209530, IMG submission 187987) | Forest soil microbial communities from Thunder Bay, Ontario, Canada - Black Spruce, Ontario site 2_A8_Ref_O1 (SPAdes) (version 2) | ecosystem: Environmental > Terrestrial > Soil > Boreal...
ACGCGAAAGCAAGCCTTCACATACAGGGAGAGTGAGAAAAGACCAGATCAGCAGGCCCGCGACACCCCGTAACCAAGCCGCTATGTCAGGAGCCCTGGGGACTAGTGGCGCATCAGGCAGCGTTTGCCGGTCCGCGACCTTCCGGAGTCGTCTCACGCGCCCGTGGCCATTCTGTCATCGGCCCGGTCTGCAGGATCGGCACCTGCCGGAAAGGCCCCGGCGCCGGGGAGCGCCGTCGTCTGCGGGACGCTTTCCAGCTCACGCGCTCAAGAGGTGCCGGAGCAGGGCCAGGTAGGAAGGGTCAGCGAAGCGGAGCCCGTCAAGCTGTTCCTGTTTGAACCAGCCGATGGCGTCGTGCTCTTCTGGCTGCAGGTTCGAGACAGTGCCCCGCCAGCGGCGTGAGACCCACACGGTGAGGTCCAGGCCGGCCTGCGGATCGATCTGGTGCAGGACAGGCTCGCCGTCAAAGCCCTCAAGCTCGGCCCCCAGTTCCTCGGCCACCTCTCGGCGGAGCGCGTCTTCGGGGCGCTCGCCAGGCTCCACGTGACCGCCCGGGAAGTCCCACACGTCCGGGTACCACCGCCGCCGTGGTGACCGGTGGCAGAGCAGCACCTGGTCTGCCCGGCGCAGGATCGCGGCAACGACGTGGTGCTCCTCCATCGCTCAAGTATGACGTCGGCGGGGCAAGGGCTGCCGGAGGGACCGGGCGGCGTCCGGGGATTTTCCTCCCCGTTCGCGTCGAGGCCCGGTTCGGCGTGCGTCTATTTGATCAGCGGCGGCGGCTGTGGAAGCCTGCGGCGCGTGCCCGATGAGCTGCTGATGACGCCGCTGGGCTGCGGGCTGCGGGCTGCGAACGCGCGGCTGCGGGGGCTGCGGGGGGGCCGGGACGGGGAGGTCGCGGCGCTGCGGGCGGGCCTTGACGCGGCTCGGGAGCGTGAGCGGCGGCTTGAGCTGCGGCTGGCTGAGCTGGAGCGCCGGCTGGGGATGGACAGCTCCGACTCGGGGACGCCGAGCTCGAAGGAGCGCATCGGGGCTAAAGAGGCAAGGCGGGCACGGCAGCAGTCCGAGCGGGAGCGCAGCAGGGACCGCAGGCGGGGCGGGCAGCCCGGCCATCTGGGGAAGTGCCTGGCCAGGGACCCGGACCCCGGCGAGAGGAAAGAGGCGGCCCGGCCGGCGGAGTGCCGCCGTTGCAAGGCCGGCCTGAACGGCGCGCAGCCGGCGGGGCAGGGCTGGGCGCAGGTCATCGACGTGGAGATCGTCCGGGCTGTGACCGAGTGGGCGCTGCCGGGGCTTGCGTGCCCGTGCTGCGGGACGGTCACCTTCGCGGCCCCGCCGCCCGGCGCCCACGCGGGGTCGGTGTCCTACGGGGCGGTGCTGAACGCCGCCGCGGTGCTGCTGACCGCCTACGGCAACGTGCCCCCGGAGCGCGCCGCGCAGCTCATGGGCATGCTGCTGGGGGCCGGGGTCTCGGCCGGCTGGGTGGACAAGGCCGGCTCCCGGCTGTCCGCGCTGCTGGGCAGGGCCGGCCTGGACGAGGCGATGACTGCGGCGCTGGCCGGCGAGATGGTGCTGGCCGCCGACGAGACCCCGGTGAACGTCCTCGGCAGGGCCGCCCCGCAGCCCGCGGCATCCGGAGGGGAGGAGAAGGGCAGGGCCGCCGGCGCACCGCACGTGCTGATCGTCCGCACCCCGGACGGGCGGCTGACCTGGCTGCGGGCCATCCCCTCACGCCGCAAGGCCGACGTCGCCGCCGGGATCCCCACCGCGTTGGCCGGGTCGCTGATCACCGACGGATATACCGGATACCAGCACCTCCTGGAGCGGCTGGCCGGAATCCAGCAGTGCTGCGCCCACGTCATCCGCAGGTGCCGCGCCGTCACGAAACTCAGCCCCGGCGGCCTGCAGTCCTGGGCCGGCGACATCATCGCGATCCCCCGCGAGGCGCACCGGGCCGCGGGGGACGCCCGCGCCCGCGGCGACACCAGGATTGACCCGGAAATACTCGTCGGCCTGCTGGAACGCTACGACCAGGCGGTCAGGACCGGGATCACCCACAACCGGCTGCGCGACTGGCACGACGGGAACCACCCCGGCTACGCACTGGGCCGCTGGCTGCGCGACTACCGGGAGCAGGTTCTCCTGTTCACCCGCGACCTCACCGTCCACTGGCCGAACAACGTCTCCGAGCGCGGAGCGAAAGCGGCCAAGCGCCACCAGGCCGTCTCCGGCTACTGGCACTCCCTCGCGACCCTCGCCCGCTGGTGCAGAATCCGCAGCTACCTCGACACCTCCGCCGCCCACGGAATCCCCGCGATCGACGCCATCCGAGACGCCCTCGCGGGAAAGCCCTGGTCCGCCACTCCCGCCAAAGCCTGACACCAACTCACGGACCCCCGTGAATGGACACCGGGCACGAGCCTGCAGGCAGAAGAGAGGCACGAGGCAGGCACGAGGACGCGGACGGAAGGGGGGCAGTAACTGTCACTGTACGGATACCGGGCCACGGACAGGAGGCGAATAATTAACGTACGGCACGCATGTCCGCCACGCCATGGATAAATATTTTACGAGCTATGCGCGTATACAGTCTGGGAGTCCACAGGAAGGTTTAATTCCGCCATGTCCTGCACATTCTCCCGGGCCGGGGGCTACCCGTGTCGGCAGGTACCCGTATTGGAGTACATATTAGCTGGCGGTGCGGAATGGCCGCAGGTTTGTAGGGATCGCATCTATCTGAACAATCGGCTGGTTACCTGAACACCTATCTGAACAACGGCAGCCCTATAAGAACAATCAGGTTGGAGATCCAACGCTCCGTGATGGGCGGCCAGCCTTGGATGGTCCCGAGTGCCTGGCAGGGTCTGGTCGGGTGCGCCGCGCCGTGCTGATCAGCCAGCCTGGCGAGCGGCATGCCGTTAACGGCTACCGCTCCTGGCATTGGGTGGTCAAGGTCAGGGCCAACCGCATGGTCATGGTCTTGCCGGCGCCCGCAGACATTCTGGTCTCCGTGGTTATCCGTCCCCTGAGGATGAGCTAGCACAGCAACTGCGCCCAGTGGAGGAAGGTTCATCCGGGGATGCTGGCGTGCGTGCGGAGACCCCACGGTAGGCGGTCCGTGCCGGTGTCTAGCCCAGTTGAACGTTGCGGACTGTGGACGGGGCGTATGGGGTCTGGGTCAGGTTTACCTTTCGGATTCGGCAGGCGGCGGATCAGTTCTTCTTCCGCCCGCGCCTTTGGATACGGCGCTCCCTGGCCGGGGGGAGGTGGCGGACGACAAGGACGCTGCCGCAGACGGCGACGCCGGTGACGTTGATGCGGTGCGCGGCCGGGTAGCCTGCGCCTTCGCGGTCTTGCCTGAACCCGCCCAGGATTCCAGTGCCCGCGACATGCACGTCGGCGTCTTCGGGAACGACGACGTAGACGGTGCTGATCCACGAGTTGACGCGGATGGTCGTTTCCTGGGCGGTGAACTGGGCTTGGCGGAGGTCGATCACCCCGGAGCTGATGACTGCGGTAGCGCGGTACTCGTCTGCTACGGCCCAGCGTCCAGTGCGGGCGAATCCGGCGAGGACGCCGACGTCCTTGGCTGCCGGCGGTGAGCCGCCCTGCCATAGGGCCGGCTGCAGGTCCTCCACGATGGATGCCAGTTCGTCCTTGGACTTGGCGTTGTAGACCAGTCCGAGACGCTCGTCCAGTTCGTCGGCGGGGAGACGCCCGTCGGCTGTGGCGGCTCGCAGTACGGCCGCGCCCCGCTCGCGGTCGGCGTCGGATGCGCGTACGGGAATGGCTGGGCGCGCGGCCTCGGAAGGCTGGGGGACGTCCACGGTTGAATCTCACCTCGCTGATTGGTGCAGTGGGACGGGGAGTAGGGGCCGGTCAGCCAGGCAGGCGCTATCCGGCGCTTTGCGCGGGCGGATCCGGGCCGTCAAAAGGAACGTGTGCCCCGACCCGGTCAAGGAGGTGCCGGATCCGGTCGGCGACGATCGCAGGCTGCTCGGCCTGGATGAAGTGGCTGGAATCGGCTTCTTCGAACCACCCATCGGGCAGCGTCTGGACGTACCGTCGCTGGTGCTCGGCGATGAGGCGCCGGTTCTCCCCGCGCCTGAGCGGGCGGGAAGCCGATAGCAGGACGGTCGGGCATGCCGGGAGGCTGGGCGGCTCGGCGCGGAACTGGTGGATGGCCGCGGCCACGGCCTTGAATTCCTTCCTCGTCTGCGCGATGCCGGCCGGGGTGAAGTCCTCGGCGAGCATCGTCTTGTAGGTGTCCGGAGGGAAGACGCGGCGGACGTTGCCGGTGGACAACCATGCCACCGGGCGGAACCAGACCAGCGCCTGTCCCACGCTAAGTGAAAGGCTGACCCATTTGGCCGTCTGGTCGAACCTGTCGTAGAGGGGCGCGGTCTCCGGCGTCGGGTCGAGCAGCAGCAGCCCGCCCAGCCGCGGCCCCAGGTGCTCCGCGGCGCGGCGCGCGACCAGCCCGCCCATGCTGTGCGCGACGAGCACCAGCGGGGCCGGCTCCGGTGCCACCGCCTCGGTCAGCGCGACCAGGTCGGCTGCCATGTCGTCGATTCCCAGCTGTTCCCCGGTGCGGCCGCTGCGGCCGAACCCGGCACGGTCATAGGCCACCACCCGTGCCCCGTCGGCCAGCAGCGGCACCACCGGGTCCCAGCAGGTCCGGCCCAGGCCGGAGCCAGCCTCGAAGACGACCAGGGCGGTGCCCTGTCCTGATTCCTCTGCATAGACGGAGCGGCCGTTCACGGCAACTTTCCGGCCCGTGGCCTGTCGCATGCTCAGTCCTCTCAGGCAAACAGTTTCATTTCTGAAAACGGTATCATCTATGAAAGAGTAGGGGAATGAACGTCACCGAACTGCTTCTCCATCCGGTGCGCCTGCGCGTGGTACACGCCTTCGCCGCCGGGCGGGAGCTCACCATCGGCGACCTGTGCGCCCGGATACCCGAGGTGTCGAAGGTGACGGTCTACCGGCACGTCGCCCTGCTCGTGGAGGGCGGCTTCCTCGAGGTCGCCGGCGAGCACCGCGTCCGCGGCGCGGTCGAACGCCGGTACCGGCTGCGCCAAGACCGTCCCCCCGTCGACGAGAAAGCCGCCGCGGCGATGTCCCTGGACGATCACCGCCGCGGCTTCGCCGCAGCCATGGTCGTCCTCATCGCCGAGTTCAACGCCTACCTCGACCGCGAGGGCGCGAACCCGGCCGCCGACGCAGTCTCCTACCGCCAGGCCACGCTCTGGCTCAGTCCGGACGAACTCACCGACCTGATCAAGGAAATGCTCACGGTCCTGCAGCCACGCCTCACCCACCAGCCGGCCCCCGGCCGCGGCCCGTACCTGCTCAGCCCCATCCTCTTCCCCGCCGGGCCGCCATCACAATGACGACAAGACCGCCGCATGCGGTCACCGGACTCATCTGATGCGCCTCCCCGAATCTCCGCATTCGAGCCCCTCGCGAGAGCGCACTTGACCCGTTGCCAGGGCAGAGAAGTGTCGTTGTCCGAGTTCCGGCTTGCCGACAACCTAAGCCTTCGGCACCGAGCACGGCAATCACGGAACGTCACCCCGACTCCAGCCAGGATTGTTCACTTACCGGCAACCAGTCCCGGCCATGAGCTGTTCAACTACAACGAAGGCCCCAGCTCAGAGTGTTCAAGTTCAAATGATTCCTACAAGGTTCGCGAACCCGGCTAAACGGTCTGCCAATTCCGCTGACCGTCCCCCGTCCCCGCCCCGGGAACCCGGTCGGCGGCCTTCCTCGCCGGCAGCGGGCAGTCCCGCCCCCGACTGGGCGAGCGCACGAGCGGGCGCTCGCCGCGAGCCGGCCGGCCCGTGGCCGGCGAGCCCGTCCCTCCTGGTGCTCCCCGTCGCCGAGAACCTCCGTCCGCCCGCCCGGCAAGCGTCACGCTCTCCCGGACTGCCAGCCCAGCCATCACCGCACCTGCCCTTCCCCGGCCGCCCCGCCCCGGGAACCGGCCGGGCAGTGGGCGGACGCAGGGAAATGCACGCTCGACTTCGCTTAAGCACGTCAAGCCGACATACGGCCTTCGCGGACCCCGTCCGTGGCTCGTCCGTGCGTGCGGCCCCCGTCCGTGGCCGTCCGTGAAAAAGCCGACGGTGCGCACCGACCGTCCTGACGGCACGGACGCCCGTCCGCTATGCGTCCGTGGACCCCGCAACACAACGGTCTACAGCGCGACAAGATGATACACACTGGGACAGAGAAGAAACGCCCCGCTAGCGCGAGAATTCGCAGCTAGCGGGGCGTTTCCCCAGGTGGTGGCAGGTGTTGGGTTCGAACCAACGTAGGCTGAGCCGACGGTTTTACAGACCTCTCTCCTTCACCTCAGCCGCAAGCCGCTGACCAGCAGATATGCACTGCCAGACGCGATCCAGGATTTCCTGAGCTTCCGTGCCCCGCAGCCCGGGGAACTCGCGCGGGCCACGGACAGGAGCACGCGAGACCACGGACAGCCCGGCAGGAGCGGTTACGCTGACCATCCGCCGCTCCACCGCCCGGCAGCCACATTGCTCGCGGGCTGGTTTTCCAGGCCGCCGGCGGACACATACATGCCGACGTTGATGGCCTCCTGGGCCACTGCGTGCGCGGCCCTGGCCACGGCTGGCGCGTCCTCGCCGGGGATATGGTCCATCGCGTGGGCACCGAACGAGATCAGGTACTGCGTCATCCACGACTCCGTTGTCCCGACGGCCTGACCCGGCCATGTCCTGACTAGACGCACGGCCCGGCTACGAGCAGCCCGGCCGCGCTCACCTGACGCCGCCATAGTAGCGTCAGCCCGGCTATGCCGCCGCGCAGTACTGGGCGTATGCTCACCGCCACCGTGCCGCGGCAGCCCGAGAGGCAACCGCGAATATTCGGCGCGAGATGGCGGCACGGCGGCATGCGCACCCGGTCACTTTCCGCGATGCCCTGGGCTCCAGGGCCGCGTGAACCGCTAGGGCCTAGGAGACGTGGGGTTTGCCGCCCGGCCAGGTGATGGTGGCGACGCGGACGATGCGCGTGCCCTTCGTCTGCGGCGTCGGCTTGCTGTTCTCCCACACGTGGTAGGCGATACGGACGGTGCCGCCGGTGTCGGTGATGACCTCAGCGCCGCCGGGGCCGTAACCGTAGCCCTGGCCCGTGGCCATCACGTGGTTGGAGTAGGTGAAGCCGGGCCCGAAGCTCTTGGCCACCCAGGCGTCGGTGTGGTAGGCGTTGGTGTCGAAGCGGCCGCGGGCGACGAAGAGCCAGACCTTGCCGCCGTGGGCGACTAGGCTCGGTGCTTCCATCACGGTGCCGTCGGGAATCTGAGCCAGGATCAGGGAGGGGTTCTGTCCGCTCGTGAACTTCACACTGGCCCCTGAGAACGTCAGCTTGCGGGCCCGGATCTGGAACGTGCCGTCCGGGAAGCCTGGGTGGTAGTGGCCGCGCTTCCACACCAGGTAACTCTGCCCGCGCGCGGTCCGGTAGACGGTTGGGTCGATCGCCTCCCATCCGGCCGCGTTCCCGCAGGTCGCCAGGTGCGGTGCGGAGAAGCTGCCGGTTGGCGAGGATGCCACGGCCCAGTAGACACAGTGCGGGGCGCTCCCCTTGGCTGCGGTGAAGAACATGAAATACAGGCCGTCGCGCGCTACGACGTGGGGTGCCCACAGGTTGTTCAGGCCGGCGGGTACGGACGCGTAGGCGTTGCCGACCTTGGTGAATCCCTGGGTCAGTGACGATCCGCGGAAGATCGGCAGGATCCCGTCGCCGCCTCCGGTCGCGTAGACGTAGTACGACGATCCGAACTTCGAGAATCCCGGGTCGGCCGCGGACTGCTTGCTGATTGTCGTATATGTCGGTGTCGCGGCCTGCGCCGCCGCCGAGGTAAGCAACCCGGCGGCCAGGGCTGCTACCGCTACTCGAATCCCTGACTTCATGATCGTGCGCTCCTTGCAAACTCGGGGCCAGGTTCATGAACCCGGCCGATTTAGGACTAAGCACCTCACAAACGAGGCCCAGATAAGATGCACCGCAGACGGCGGCACAACGGCTCGGCAGGCGGTACCTGCTTGAGGGGGTCGTGTCGCCGAGCCGGAAGGATCGGTGTACGGGACACCGACGTTGCTGATCCAGCTCTCGATGTGACCCTGGACTGCATGCACGTTGCCTGGCGTGAAGACCTGAGCGCGGCTCTGCGAGCACCATTCGCAGGGCCCACGCCGTGCGCCCCGTTACCGCGGGTCCACAGCGAGTGCTCGCTGTGGACCCGCGACCCCGAGCCCGAGGCGCTGCCAGCCGGCACCGTCGACCGGAATAAATCACTTCGCCGACGGCGGCATCCGCGCCGCCGTCCACGGACGTGGCGCCGTGCCAGGTCGCCCTGGCCTGACTGCTTGCTCAGCACTCGTCGATCGTGCCCATCCCCCGGAACCCGCGGCATCGAGCGCGTCGAGGAGAACGCAGGCGCCGTAGCCCGTCTACCAGTACATGCTGAACCCGGCGAGGGTCTTCGTTGTGGTTACGCCGCCGCTGGCAGGGTTGAGCACGTAGTCCAGGGTGATGCGCTGAAGCTTCCCCATGGCCGGGCAGGAGCCCGTGTTGTCCTGAGTGAACTGGTAGTTGCCGCGGTTCACCTTGTACTCCCCCTTGCAGGTCATCGTGCCGTATCCCGCGTAGACCGGGCTCATGTGCGTGTCGCACGCGGGGTAGAACGGGTAGCGGATGTTGCCGGGGATGTTCCAGTTCGCCGCGCTGGCAGGAACGGCCGCTGCCCCGGTCCCGGCGAGCGCGGCCACGGCGATCGTGCTTGCGAGCAGCAGTCGCGTACGCAGAGAGCGCTTCATGTGTGCCTCCATAAGCCTGTTGCTGGATGAGTGAGCGTCCGGACGCCCTCCAGGCTGCCGTCCACGCGTCTGGCTTCGCAAGGAAGCGCGACGATCCCGGAATCCCATCTTTCTCAGGGCCTTTGACCTGCTGAGACGCCCGGTCGTGAGACCGGCTGAGAGCACGTCAGGACCAGAACTGGTTTCTCCCTGTCCGGTACTGGCGCCAGATGTTGACCTCGGCCCCGGCGCCGCCGTTGCCGAAGCCGTACTTGTCCGCGTCGAGACAGAACCGGGCCGATTCCACGAAAATCGGGTATGACTGCCTGTCCTTCACATGCTGGTACCAGTCACCGAAATCCCAGTACTCATTCGGCGATTTATAGCAGTTCCAGAGCTGCGTCCTGTTGCTGTTGGCCAGGTGGCCGCCGGTGTACTGCGCGTTCAGGCATTTCGACTGATAGCGGAAGCTGACGAGCTGGGTGAAGCGGCTGCCGGCGGCCTCCCACTGCACCGGCAGCCACACCTGGCCGGGGGCGTAATCGCAGGCCTCGACATCGACCCGGTCGCGGTTCTGCCCGGCGGCGGGACCTGCATCAGCAGCAGTCAGGCACAGGGTGGGGTTCTTCATGTTCCGGAACGCGTAACCATCGGCGGTCGCCCCGCGGGCCGTCCCGCCGAGCCGCAGGGATTCAGCCAGGGCGGGCGTCAGGGAACTGACCGGTATCGCTATGACCTTGAGGCTGAGTCCCGGGTAGCTGCCCTTGGCAACAGGACCGCCGCTTGTCACCGGGGCATCAGCTGAACGCGACGGCGCTTGCCACGGCTGCCACCACAAGAGAACGGCGATAACGGCGGCAACGGTCACCGCGACGGCTGCGAACCGCGCCGGCCCACGGACCTGACGACGTTGCCGCGGACGAGCGCTGACCGGCCGCGCGCCCCGCGCGGGCGGGTCACCCGGACCGATTCCGCTCCCCGTGGCGTCTGCACCGGTCCCCGGCCGGATGCCGCCCGGGAACTGGCTGCCGTCAAACCCTTGCCTTCTGGCCTGGCGAGCTGCCCGTGCTCCTTCCAGCATGGTGAGCAGCTCGTCGCGTTCGGCGTCCGCGAGACCGAGGAAATCACATAGCTGCCGCAGCCTCTCGGCTGTGGGCGGCGGCTCACCCACGTAATCACGGTAGACCGTCGCTCTTGTCCAGCCGGAAATACGGCGGGCCGCTACCTTCCGCCCGCCAGCCTGGTCCACCAGCACCTGCCAGCGACGGGAGAACCGGCGCTCCGGCTCAGAGAGCTGCCGGACATCATCACGCCCGCGCAGTTGCTCAGTCACGTCCGCCGACCACCGTTCTCAGCCTCGATCCACCCGCCAATCAGGAGTGGTTCCGGGTGCGTTGACGTGAACAGTGCCCTAGAGCTGGGAAGATGTGAGTTACCGATCAGGCCCGGTGCCGCCGTGACCCGCGACACGCTCATCACCCGCCATCGTCGCCTGCTGTGCGTGCCAGGCCTCCTTGCCGGTGCCGCGTCACCCGCACCGATCCCGGATATTGCCCCCATGCCAGCCGCGCGATCCCGACCGCCGTCACGTACCGCATCAGTCTCATCACTCATGCGGTCACCTTAGGGGCGGCAGCCCCCCGAAAGGCCTGAAATCAGCTACTGGCGAGCGCCCGTAATAAATCGCTAACCAGCACCCTGGCCGGGGCCGTGGCCGACTTCCTCAACCACAGTCCCGGCAGCGGCGAGGCCCGTTCGGGCCCGCATCCGGATGTAGCTATGGACTGGGCCCTGAACGGCGTCCCGCGATCACCCTGGCCGGGCCAGCTCGACCGGCCGCCCCTTTCTGGCAGGCCAGTCTCGCGTTCTTCCGTGACGTGCACGACGGCGGCTAGCCGCCGCCGTCACGAAAGGATGCACGCCCCCGCTCAGCGGCGCATGTCCAAGCCAGGACACGCCGCCAGCGCGGCCCGTCCGTGGCCGTCCGTGGAAAACCAGCGGTTACCCTGACCGCGCAACAGGCCAGGACGCCGTCCGCTATACGTCCGTGGACACCGCAACATCACGGTCTACAGCGCGACAAGGTGACACATGCCGGGACAGAGAAGAAACGGCCCGAATAGCCGAGAATTCCCAGCTACCGGGCCGTTTCCGCAGGTGGTGGCAGGTGTTGGGTTCGAACCAACGAAGGCTTAGCCGACGGTTTTACAGCCCGCTCCTCCTGTCCGAGTCACCCCCCGCTGACCAGCGTGTACGCCGTTCGAGGCGGAAATTCGGGCTGCCGCCGTCCGCTATGCGTCCGTGCGTACCGGGCTCAGGGGTGGCGGAACGCACGGACGGGCACGGACGGCGAGGGCAGGAGCGGCGCACCAGACCGTCCCCGGGAGCGGTTAGCTGACCGTTCTGCATAGCTTCCGCCTTGCTGAACTGGCATTTCAGGCTGCCGGCTCGCTGCCGGCGTCGCCTTCATCGCCAGGGCCGGACCCGGGTTCGGTGGTGCCGAGAGCGTCGGCGATGCGCTGGTTGGCGGCGTCGGCCTGCCCGTCGATGCAGTGGGCGTAGATCTTCAGCAGGACCGCGACGCCGTTCCCGGCCCGGCGGGCGACCTCGGTCGCGGGCACCCCGGAGTTCAGCCACAGCGACACCGCCGCGTGCCGCAGGTCATACGGGCGGCGGCCCAGCGGGGAGCGGCACCGCGCTTCGGTGAGGGCCCCCTTGCATGCCTCGACCCAGACCTCGTTGTAGCCGGAGTCCTGGAGGATGCCGCCCCGGGTGGTCTGGAAGATCCGGCCGTCGGGGGTGGTGCCGTACTTCTTGATGTGGGCGCGGAGCGGCCGGACGAGTTCGGGCGGGATGGGGATGGTGCGGGTCTCGTTGTCGGCGCGGTGCTTGAGGCCGCGTTCCTGGCGGGCGGTGCCGTCATCGGTCCAGGCCGTGCCCGCCCGGGACGCCGAGGTGGCCAGGACGATTCTCCCCCACCCGTTCTTCGGCAGGTGCAGGTCGGCCTCGCGGAGCATGACCGCCTCCGAGGGCCGCAGCGCGGCGTAGTACAGGCAGGCGAAGAACGCTTCCAGGTGCCCCCCGGCCGCTCAGCGCCCGGACGGCGGCCAGCAGGCTGCGGGCCTGAGCGGGGCTGACCACCACCCGCCGGTCGACGCTTGTCGCGACGGCGAGAGTCGTCCACTGAATGCGGTCGACCGGGTTGGAGGCGAGGTGGCCCTGCTCGACGGCGTAGCCGAGGGCGTTGTAGAACACCGACCGCTTGCGCCGCTGGGTCGACCCGGCGGTCGGCCGGCTTGCCGGTCAGGTTCCTGGCGCAGGCGGCCAGCGCGAGCCGCACCGTCGCGGTGTCCTCCAGGTCGGCGACGGGCAGGGAGGCGGACGCGGTCCGGCTGCTCGGGGCGGCCCTGCGGTCATGATCTCGCTGCCGGCCCTGGAGGATGTCATCGACCGCTCCGGCGTCGCGGCGCAAATCGAGGTGCTGCTGCCCGCCGGGGCGCGGCCCCGGCAGCTGGCAGTCCGCACCCTGCTGGCCGGGATGTGCCTGGCCCAGGCCGATCACCGGCCCGCCCACCTCACCCGCGTGCACCAGGCCCTGATCGGCCTGCCCGAGGACGACCGGCGGCAGCTCGGCGTGACCGCGGACTGGAAGCACGGCCCGCACCTGCTGACCTGCCGGCAGACCGAGCGCACCTTCGGCCTGGTGGCAGACGCGCTGGCCAGGGAAGAGCCCGATGGGCTGCCCTCCGGCCGGCTGCAGGGCGCCTGCGACGGCCTGCTCGAGGCCTCCATCCCGGGCAAGTTCAAGGACTCCAGCACGTCGCTGGCGGTGGACTGGACAGACCTGGAGTCGTTTTCCCGGCCCCCGCCGCACGGCACCAGCGACTGCGCCGACCCCGAGGCGTCTTGGGGGCACCGCAAGAACAACCTGCTGCGCAGCGAGGACGAGCTGTTCTACGGCTACTACCTGTCCGCCGGGGTCATGATGGGCGAGGAGAACGGGCCGGCCGTCCCCGAGTTCGCCCGCCGCGCCGCGCTGTCGTCGGGCCGGCGCGACCCGGTCCGCGCCTTCGCCCCCGTGCTGGCCGCGATGCCCGGCCAGGGATCCCGCTCGGCGACATCCTCGCCGACTGCGGCTACGCCCACCGCGACGCAGCGGCCTGGGCCATCCCGCTGCGGGCCGCCGGCGCACGGCTCGTCCAGGACCTCCACCCGCACGACCGCGGGCCCAAGGGCACCCACGAGGGCGCGATTATCAGCAACGGGAACCTGTACTGCCCCGGGGCGCCCCGGCCGCTGCTGGAGCTAGAGCCACTCGCCCGCACCGCTACGAAAGACCAGGCCGCGGACCACGACCGCAAGACCAGCGAGCTGGCCCGCCACATGCTCGGCCGCCTCACCGCCGACGACCAAGACGGCTACCACCGCGTGCGGTGCCCCGGCGCGGCGGGCAAGATCCGCTGCCCGCTCCGGCCCGCATCGATGACCCTGGACCGGGACCGGCCCGAGATCCTCCAGCACCCGGAACATCCCCAGGCCTGCTGCGCGCAGCAGACCATCACCGTCCCGCCGGGCGTCCTCGCCAAGACCGCGCAGAAACACGACTACCCGTCCGCGCCCTGGCGCCGCTCCTACGCCCGCCGCACCGGCGCCGAGCGCGGCTTCGCCACCATCAAGGACCCCGCCACCAGCGACATCACCCGCGGCTGGTGCCGCCTCATAGTCCTGACGCCCCTGATGCTGTTCGCGACGACCCTGCTCATCGTCCGCAACCAGCGCATCCTGCGCGCCTGGGACGCCCGGCAAGAAGACAGCCAGCACCGCGCCGCCAAAGGGCTGCCACCCAAAACCCGCAAGCGACGCCGCAAGACCCTCGCCGACCTCGCCGCCGGACCGCCCTACCCCGGCGCCGCCACGACAGCAGCCGCGACCAGGCGAAAGCACGCCCCGACACAGGACAAACCAGGAACCGGGCCCGGCCACAACGCCCAAGGCCCCGCACCAGGCCACAGACCACCAACCAGGCCCGAATGTCAGACCCAAACATGAAAATGATCCCCACCGAAACGTGAAGACCTCCGGGTGGGTTACCGACAGAGACTTGAACCCCGAACCCGCGGTCATCGCTCAGCCGCCGTCGCGAGTGATCCTGGCCCGCCGGGGACGCAGCACGCCGACCCCGGCCCGCTCCCCGCTGGCCGTCTTCGCCTGGCGGGCAGGCTTGGCCGCGGCGGCCGGCTCGATCAGGTCATCCATCGAGCAGCCCAGGATGTCCAGCAGCGGACCTGATTAATCGTTCTGCGGTTTTTTCGCGCCGGTGGCAACGCAGTGCAGGGCTGCCGGGTCAACGATGATGACGTCACGGCCGACGCGTCGGATCACGTCGTGCGCCTTGAAGAGCTGCATCACGCGCGATACGACGTCGCGCACCGACCCGGTCGCATCCGCGAGATCCTGGTGGCTGACCGTCACCATCAGTCCCTCAGGCTCGCGCCGGGCGAAGTCGAGCAGGTGCCGGGCGACGCGTGCTCGGACCGGAAGGAAGACGTCGGCGGTCAAGTTGTCGGCCGTCGCAAAGTTCAGCTGCGCGACGTGTCGCGCGACCGCCCACGCAAGTGCAGGTTCGTGGCGGCCCAGCTCCAGGAAGTGTTCGGTCCTGAGGCGGACGATGGCGCCGTCGGAGAACGCGGTGACATAGGTGTGCGCAGGGCCGGCGAGCAGCTCTGGCACCCCGAGCACATCTCCGTGAGCGCCGTAGCGAAGAGTCGCTTCCCGACCCTCGCGGGAACGCGCAAGTACTCGGAACAGGCCATCGGTGACGACTGCGATGAGCCGGTCCGGCGTGTCCGCTCCGCCGTGCAGCAACGTCTGGCCGGCCACGACCTCCTGGACGCGTGCTTCGTTGAGCAGCGCACGTTGCACGCGTGACGGCAGATCGCCGAAGAAAGACTCCCGCCACGCACTGAACGCGGCAGCGGTGAGAAAGCCCGCCGCGGGATGAGTCTCTAGGCGCGGGTTCACCAACCCGACACTACCAACGGCACGATCGGTCACGACACCTCTGGTCACGGCGTCAGCACCGCCCGTCCCCCGACCTTACCGCTCGCGAGCCGCTCGAATACGTCATTGATGTCCTCGAGCGGATGCCGCTCGACACGGTGGACCAGCTTGCCTGCGGGAGCGAGCGCGAGCACGTCATCGAGGTCGTTGCGGCTTCCCCAGTTACTGGTCGTCATCCGTGCTTCCATAGCGGTGCCGAGATAACTGAACGGCACGCTGCCTCCGGCCAGGCCGAGCAGGACGAGCGTGCCCTGGCGGGCGAGAACCGCGGCCCCGAAGCGAAGCGTGGCGTCGACCCCGACGAAGTCGATGCCGGCGGCGACGCCTTCACCGCCGGCAACCTCGCGTACGTGCTCGGCGGCGGCATCCTCTCGGGGATCGACTGCGAGATCGGCGCCGAGCCCCATGGCGATCGCACGCTTGTCCGCAGCGGTGTCCGCAACGATCACCGTGGACTGCGTGAGCAGCTTGAGGAACTGGATGGCGTACTGCCCCAGTCCTCCTGCGCCGATGACCAGCGTGGTCGTGCCCGGAGTCAGCTTCGTGAGCACCTTCTTGACGGCGGAGTAGGGAGTGAGCGCCGCGTCGGTAAGCGGTGCGGCCACGACCGGGTCGAGTCCGCGCGCTGGCAGGAGATGGCGCAGCGCGGGCACAAGCAAGTATTCGGCGTACCCTCCTGGCGCTCCCATGCCTCCCCAGCGCCTGGGGTCGCACAGCTGCTCTTGCCCGCCCATGCAGAAACGGCAGCGCCCGCACCCCCACCCGCCGAATACCACCACAGGGTCACCAATGGCGATACCGTCGATCGAGTCAACCCCCGGGCCGAATTCCTCGACATAGCCGCCGCACGAGCACCTGCCCGGGGCCTGGTTCCGGCTTGGGGATCTCCTCGATCTCGAACGGCTCTCCGAAATCTCTCAGGACAGCTGACCGCATCGTCAGACCACCGCGCCTAGCCGAGGATCATGCACGTCCAAACCAAGCTCGTCCCGATCATGAACGAGCATTTCGTACGGGAAGCCCTGCGGGCGTGCGCTGACCTTGTCCAACCGGGCGAGTTGTTCGGATCCGAGCTCGAACTCAAGCGCATCGAGGTTCGCGCCGAGCTCGTCGCGTGACCGCGGGCCGATCACCGGAAACGCCCCATGCGCGAGCACCCAGGCAATGGCGACGGTAACCGGATGAGTCCCGGCTTCCTTCGCGATGCTGACGACCGTGTCGACGATCTGCTGGGTCTGGCTGTCTTTCGTGACCATTCCCTCGGGTGACTGAGGGCCTGCCTCGGCGGCGATCTCGAACTTGCCGGTAGCCGCCCCGGCGTCGTAGAAGATCGGCATCGAGCCCGTCAGCAGGCCTCCGGCCAGGGGCGACCATGCCATCAGGCCAAGGCCCCTGGCGTGGGCCAGGGGAAAGTGCTCGCGTTCGGACGTTCGCTCAAGCAGGTTGTAGTTCAGCTGCAGCGCGATCAGGGGAGCCCACCCGCGAACGTCGGCGATGGTTGCGCCCGTGGCCGCTCGCCACGCAGGGAAGCTCGACAGCCCTACCCACAAGATTTTCCCAGCGCTAACCAGGTCGTCCAGACCCGCCATGAGCTCGTCCATCGGGGTCACACCGTCGTCGGTATGAGCGAAGTAGACGTCGATGTAATCGGTCCCAAGACGCCGCAGGCTTCCCTCGACCTCCTGCCTCAGCGCCTTGCGGTGCTGTCCCGCCGCAGCTGCGGCTGGCCGCGCGACGGCGGTCCGGCCGAATTTGGAAGAGACCACGATCTCTTCGCGGCGCGAGCCCCGCATCAGCTCGCCGAGCAGCTCCTCCGCACGGCCACCGAGATAGCGGGTCGACGTGTCGACCAGGTTTCCGCCGGCATCGAGATAAGCGGCTATCGCGTCCCGCGCCTGGGCCAGGTTGACGTCGCCTCCCGGCCCGAGCCCCAATCGTCCCGTGCCAAGTGCCAGCGGCGAGACCTGTACGCCGGTGCGTTCGCCAAGGAGCTTCATTCTCATTTCACGTCCTCCATAATTGAGCCTGTCGTTACCCGGGGTGACAGCGGTGTGTCCGCTCCCGCGACCCAGGCGATGCTTGCCCGGCGGTCCCTGCGTTATGAACGCGCCGCCTGGACCAGACAACAGAAATCTCCTCCGATCCCACCGCGCCAACAAGGACTTAAGTCGTTTGTGGCGCTCACGGGCAAGAGCATCACCCGCCGGTGGTCTATCAAGGCCAATGGGACCGGCCCGTCAGTCTTCTGGAACTTCGGCGACGGAACCCTGCAATTGGACATATCGAATTACACGGACGGCGGCACCCCGAACGCGACCGCAGCGTTCAAGGCCGCCTTTGGCACCAGCAACTGGCCTTCACCCACGCCGACGGAGACATCGGCCCCCTCACCCATGCAGACGGGGACACCACCCCCCTCGACTGCCCAGACGGGACACCGGCTCCTTCGACGGCTCAGCCTTAGTGCGGACGGCCCGGCGCCGCTCGGGGAGGTGGCCAGGGCACTATGACCTGAGCTATCCCGATGCGCTCCGCCACATGGCCGAGAAGGCGGCGGAGCGGGCATAAGCCTGCTCGGCCCGAAGGGGCCTGGCCGGGGTGCAGTACGGCGGAAACCGGCAATACTGCCAAGGAGCTTGCCCTGCGGGATGGTGCAGCCAGGCTCGCTGGTTGTCGGTTATGCCGCATTGCGGGCATCTGGGGGGGCGTCGGCGTAGTGCTGGGGTTCGGATGGCGTCAGGGGTATAGGCCATGTCGAGTTGCCCGACATCGGTGCCGGGGGCGAC
>Ga0209530_1000822_pt1 | contig 17641 bp, 15 predicted proteins | sample BlaSpr_A8_Ref_O1_FD_187987 | JGI IMG/M metagenome (GOLD analysis project Ga0209530, IMG submission 187987) | Forest soil microbial communities from Thunder Bay, Ontario, Canada - Black Spruce, Ontario site 2_A8_Ref_O1 (SPAdes) (version 2) | ecosystem: Environmental > Terrestrial > Soil > Boreal...
CGCTCCACCCCCACCCGCCCCACCCGCCCTGATTACCCCGCCCACCTCGGTTTTAACGGAGAATCCGCGCTCGACGGAAGAAAAGGGGTCAAAACTGACTCTTTTTCTTCCGCCGAGCATCAAAGTTCCGTCGTAATCGCGCCGCGGCGCGGCCGCGCCAAGGCCCGGCAGCGGCGGCGGGCCGGGGGCGGGGAGGCGTTCGTCCGGCTGGCGTGCTGGTCGGCCCTTGAATTGACAAGCAATTCTGGGTGCCTTAGTCGTCACGACTTGTGCATGTATGACCAAGCTTGTATTCTCACTCTATGCGGCGGCGTCGTCCCGTGCGGTGCCCCCGTCCGCACGATGTTGGCCGAGCACGCGGTGCCCCCGTCCGCGTCCGGCTCGGCTTGCGGCGCCGCCGCCAATCGTTTGCATCGCCCGTGCCCGGTAACCCGGGCACGGGCGATACTCGCTTCTAGCCGAGCATCGTGGCCAGCCCTAGCCCCGTCGGCCGCGGCGGTTCACCAGCGCGGGGTGATCGTCAAGCACGCCGGCCGCCAGCGCGCCGGCGAGTTCCCCGACACCGCCGGCCAGGGTCCGGCTGGCTGTCCATCCAGTGGCGGCGGCCAGCTTGTCGGTGGTGATCCGGTAGTCGCGCGGGTCGCCCGCCACCGGGGTGGCGTCGATGTCCACCCCTGGACCGCAGATCGAGGCGACCAGCTTGGCGATGTCGGCGAGCTGCCAGTTGTCGGGGGAGCCGGCGTTGAACACCTCGCCCGCTACCGCGGCGGCCGGTGCCTGCACCGCGGCGGTGATGGCGTCCGCGACGTCCGCGACGTGGATCAGCGGACGCCACGCGTGCGGAGTGAAGACCCGGATGCGGCCGGCGGTGAGGGCCTGAGCGACGAAGGTGTTGACCACCAGGTCGAATCGCATCCTCGGGGCGAGCCCGTACACGGTCGCGAAACGCAGCACCGTGGTCGCCATCTCCTCCGCCGGCATGCCGAGCAGGCTGGCCTCGGCATCGACCTTCGTGCGGGCGTACAGGGACAGCGGATTCAGCGGCGCGTTCTCGGTGGCCGGGGCGTCGCAGTGGCCGTAGACGCTGCAGGTGGAGGCGAACACGAATCGCCCGACGCCGGCCTTCCGCGCCAGCTCGTGCACGGTGACCGCGGCGTCCAGGTTGATCTCCTCCGCGAGCGCGGGCTCGGCGGCGCAGGCAGGATCGCCGACGATGCCGGCCAGGTGCACGACCGCGTCGGCGCCCGCCACGGCCTCGGCGACGGCGTCGCGGTCGCGGACGTCACCGTTCGACAGGGTGAACCGCCCGGTCAGGTAGCTGCCAAGCAGCGCGGTCCCGCCGAACCGGAGACTGTCCAGCCCGCTGACCTCATGCCCCACGGCAAGCAGCCGGGCGACGGTGGCCGCGCCGATGTAGCCAGCCGCGCCGGTAACCAAGACCTTCACCAGTGCTCTCCTCACGATCGGAGTCGTTCCTCAAACGAGGACAACACGGAATGTATCCGCTCGGCAACACTGAGGCGGCCTCACTCATGAATTACGCAGGTCCGCACCCCGGCTAAGCTCCCGCCGGCCTCCAGCTGCTCCGCGAGGCGGAGCAGGGCCGGCACCGCTTCCGCGATGGCCCGCCGGTCCCGGGCCGACAGCTGGTCCAGCGCCCGTCCGGCGAGCTCCGTCCGCAGGTCCCGGTATCCGGCGAAGCGCCGCCTGGCCGCGGGGGTGACGGTGAGCCGCACCGACCGTCCGTCCGACTCGGCCCGGGTGCGGTCGAGCAGCCCGGCGTCGCTAAGCCGGCCGACCAGGGTGCTCACCGTGTTGGGTGCCAGCCGCAGCTCGTGGGCCGCCTCGGCGACGGTGACGCCCGGCTTGGCGGCGGTGAGCCGCAGCAGCTCACCCTGGGCCGGGGGCAGCGGCTCGTCGTGCCATGCCTGCCGCACCGCGCGCCGGGCGATCCGCCGGATCCCGCTGATTGCGTCGAGCAGTTCCTCCGCCACCTCCACCGAGCGGGGCTCAACAGCACCAGGCCGACCCGAGCTAACAATATCGTTCACAGAGCTAATAGTACTGCCGTTATGATCTGAGAGGTTTTTCAAGAATTATCTCGGGTACCAGCGATAGCACTATGAGCACTGTCACCTCAGAGCCCACGGGTATCCGCAGCCTTATCCCGGCTCGTATCGACCGGCTGCCGTGGTCGAGGTTCCATACCCGCCTGGTGATGGCTCTGGGCGTGGCGTGGATCCTGGACGGCCTCGAGATCACCATCGCCAGCAACGTCGGCCCGGACCTGACCCGTGCCGACACGCTGCACATGTCGGCGGGCGCGATTTCCGACATCGCCACCTGGTACCTGATCGGCGAGGTCATCGGCGCGCTGTTCTTCGGCAGGCTGTCGGACAAGCTCGGGCGGCGCAACCTGTTCATGGTGACGCTCGGCGTCTACCTCGTCGGCAGCGGGCTGACCGCGGCGACGCCGGCCGGCGGCTACTGGTTCATTTTCCTCTATGGCACGAGGGTTATCGCTGGCGCGGGCATCGGCGGTGAGTACGCGGCGATCAACTCGGCGATCGACGAGATGATCCCCGCGAGATACCGGGGGCAGGTGGACCTGGCGGTCAACGGCACCTACTGGGCCGGCGCTCTGCTCGGCACGACCGCCACCCTGGTTCTGATCAATCACCTGGCACCGAAGCTGGGCTGGCGGATCGCCTACCTGGTCGGGCCGGTGCTGGCGCTGGTCATCATCTACGTGCGGAAGAACCTGCCGGAGAGCCCGCGATGGCAGATCATGCACGGTTACGAGCAAGAGGCCGAGGCGTCCATCGCGGAGATCGAGGCCGATGTCTCGGCGACCAAGGGCACGCTCCCGCCGGTGGACCCGGACCTGGCAATCGAGATCAGGCCCACCGAGCAGATCGGTTACTGGGCCCTGCTCCGGGTGCTCTTCCAGCAGTACCCGGGCCGGTCGCTCCTCGGCGGGGCGCTGATGATCACCCAGTCGTTCCTGTACAACGCGATCTTCTTCACCTACGGACTGGTGCTCGAGTTCTTCTTCAACGTGCCTACCGGCAGTATCCCTTACTACTTCTACGCATTCGCCGCCGGAAACCTGCTCGGCCCGCTCACCATCGGACGGCTGTTCGACACCATCGGCCGCCGCAAGATGATCTCGGGTACCTACCTGCTGGCCGGCGTCCTGCTGATCATTACCGCGCAGCTGTTCAAGGCCGGTTCCCTCAACGCGACCACGCAGACGCTCTGCTGGACGGTGATCTTCTTCTTCGCCTCGGCGGGCGCCAGCGCCGGCTATCTGACCGTCAGCGAGATCTTCCCGCTTGAGGTGCGGGCGAAGGCCATCGCGGTGTTCTTCGCCATCGCGCAGTGCTTCGGCTCGCTGGGCTCGCACCTGTACGGCCACCTGATCGGCACCGGCCACGACCGGAACAGCCTGTACTTCGGCTACCTGCTCGGGGCCGGCGCGATGATCGTCGGCGGCCTGGTCGCCGTGTTCTTCGCCGTCGACGCCGAAGGCAAGTCGCTGGAGGACGTGGCCAGGCCGCTATCGCTGGTCGCCAAACCGCCCTCCACGATCTTCCGCGCCGGCAGTCATGAGGACCTGGATCCCTAGATCTTCGAGAAGTGCTGGAAGCACTCGTAGTACGGGTCGGTGGACTGGGCGAAGTGGGCCGCCTCTGACCGCTTGACCGCCAGGTACGCGGTGGACCGCAGCGGGCCGAGCACGTCCATCAGCAGCTGGTCGGTGACCAGGGCGTCCAGGGCGGCGTTGAGCGAGGCGGGCAGCCGGTGCACCCCGGCCCGTGCCCGGTCCGACTCCGGCATCGTGGCGGGGTCGACGTTGACCGCCTCGCCCGGGTCGAACTTGCCCCGGATCCCGTCAAGCCCGGCGTGGATGAGGGCGCCAAGCGCGAGGTACGGGTTGGCGCTGGAATCCGAGGGCTTCAGCTCCAGATTGACCGAAGACCCGGCGTCGCCGAGCAGCGGCGAGCAGATCCGGACGGCCGCCTCGCGGTTGTCCATGCCGTAGCAGGTGTACGCGCTGCTCCACGTCTGCGGCGCGAGCCGCCGGTAGCTGTTCACGCTCGCGCAGGTAAGCGCGAGCAGCCCGGGCAGGTGGGCGAGCACGCCGCCGATGAAGTAGTAGCCGGTCTCGGACAGCCCGAACCGGTCCGCGGGATCGGCGAACACGTTGCCCCCGTCCGCGCCGGTCAGCGAGACGTGCAGGTGGCAGCCGTTGCCGGCCTGGTCGGGGATGGGCTTGGGTGCCAGGCTGGCCCACAGGCCGTGCCGGAACGCGACGCCGCGGACGGTTTCGCGGTAAAGCAACTGGTTATCGGCCGCGCGCAGCCCTTCGGCGTGCCGGATGGACAGCTCATGCTGCCCGTGCCCGAGCTCGGGGTAGTAATGCTCGACGGCGAGCCCCTGCGCCTCCATCGCCTCCACCAGGTCCATGATGAAGTCATGCGCCAGGTGGAAGCCCGTGGAGGAGTAGCACAGGCTGTCGTCGAACGGGATCAGCCGGTCCGGGATGGACGGCCCGGCGGGGGAGGAGTCCCGCCTGCCGATGCTGAACTCGGGCTCGAACGCGGCCTGGATGCCGTAACCCTCGGCCGCCAGCTCCGCGATGGCCCCCTTGAGGAACGTCCTGGGACACGCGTCCCACGGCGTCCCGTCCGGCAGCACCAGGTCGGACAGCATCGCGCCGGCCCCTGGCGCGTACGGCAGCTCCACGTAGGTCGACGGGTCGGGCACGATGCGCACCTCGCCGACCGGTCCCATGCCCTCCACCGGCTGCAGCTGGTCGAGCATGGACATGGCCATCATCGCTACCGTGTGCCCGATGCCGCTGGCCATCCGCTCGCGCAGCTGCGCCGTCCCGGCTGCCTTCCCGCGGATGATGCCGCCGTGGTCGGCGTACAGGAACCGCACCAGGCGGATACGGTCGGTGTCGATAGCAACGTCCATCATGAGCTAATTGTTAGCATGCCAGAGCCGGTACTGTCTTGTTCATGACCTCCCGGCGGCCGGCCCGTGACCTGCGGGCATCCGACTCCGACCGCGATCGGGTGCTCGCCGTACTCACCGATGCCACCGCCGACGGCAGGCTTTCACAAGACGAATTCGCAGAACGCATGTCGCGAGCCGTGTCAGCGACGACCCTAGGCGAGCTGCACGTGCTGACGTCCGACCTGGCCTCGACGCCCGTCGTTCATGTGGACGCGGGCCGGGTGATCTCGGGTATCTTCGCCCCGGCCAGGCGCAGCGGCCGGTGGGTCGTGCCTGACACCCTTATGGTGACGGCGGTCCGCAGCACGGTAGAGGTCGACTTCCGGGAGGCCCTGCTGCAGGACAGCAGGGTCCGGGTGAACGTGAACACCGTCATGGGCAGCGTCTACCTGTATGTACCGGACGGCATCCGGGTGGACGTGACCGGCCATGCGCTCTTCGGCCGCCGGGCGCTCGGCCAGAACGCGGGGTCCGCGGCCGACCCGGGCGCCCCCGTCATCGAGGTCCACGCCCTGGTCCTAGGCGGCAAGCTGGTAGTCCGCACTCCGTCCAAGCCGCGCCGCTTCCGCCTCTTCCCGCGCCGTGAGCCTGGCCGCTAGTCGAAGTTGACGCTCGCGTAGGCGCGGAGCTTCCAGAGCTGGTGCTCGCTGTGGATGCTGCGGATCGTACCGGAACGGGAGCGCATCACCAGGGAGTGCGAGGTCGCGCCGCCGGCCTTGTAGCGCACGCCCGCCATCAGCTCGCCGTCGGTGATCCCGGTGGCGGCGAAGAACACGTCGTCGGAGGCCACGAGGTCGTCGGTGGTGAGCACCCGGTCCAGGTCGTGGCCAGCGTCGAGGGCGCGGCGGCGTTCCTCCTCGTCGTGGGGGGCCAGCTTGCCCTGGATGACGCCGCCGAGGCACTTGAGCGCGCACGCGGCGATGATCCCCTCGGGGGTGCCGCCGATACCGAGCATCAGGTCGATGCCGGTGCCGTCACGAGCGGCCATGATGGCACCCGCCACGTCGCCGTCGGTGATCAGGTGAATGCGCGCGCCGGCCCCTCGGACCTCGCTGACCAGGTCTGCGTGCCGCGGCCGGTCCAGGATGACGACGGTGACGTCCTGCGGTGAGCAGCCCTTGGCCTTCGCGACCGCGGCCACGTTGACGCCAGCCGGCGCGTTGATATCCACCACATCGGCCGCGACCGGGCCGGTGACCAGCTTGGACATGTAGAACACCGCCGATGGGTCGTACATCGAGCCGCGTTCGGCGACCGCGAGCACCGCGATCGCGTTGGACATTCCGTTGGCGCACAGCCGGGTTCCGTCGATCGGGTCGACCGCCACGTCACAGGCCGGACCGGTGCCGTCGCCGACCTCCTCGCCGTTGAACAGCATCGGCGCGTTGTCCTTCTCGCCCTCGCCGATGACCACGACACCGCGCATCGACACGGAGTTGATCAGCATCCGCATCGCGGTCACCGCCGCGCCGTCCGCCCCGTTCTTGTCCCCCCGGCCCACCCAGCGGGCCGCGGCCATCGCGGCCGCCTCGGTGACTCGGGTGAGTTCCAGGGCCAGGTTGCGGTCGGGTGCGTGCCGGGCTGGCTCGTGTGCCTGCTGTTCTTCCATGCCTCGATCCTATGAATTACTAGCATCGTCGGGGTCGTCGAAGGTGACCTCGACGTGCTGCTCGGGACGGCGGCGGTTCTGCAGGGCCTGCAGCGACATGCTGAGCTCGTCCGCCTTGGTGAGCGGCGGCTGCACGATGGACCGCGGCCACAGCCGCCGGTACAGCACCACGTTGATCTCAGCCGAGTACACGGTGATCTCCACCGCCAGGTAGATCCAGGCCACCAGGCCGAGCACGGTCGCGAAGACGCCATAGACGGAATCACTGTGCAGGTAGTGATGCACGAGGTAGGTCCCGAGAACCTGAAGCGCGGTGTAGAGGACGCCGCCGACAATCGCGCCGGGAAGCAGGCTGTGGTTCCCTACCCGCTTGGGGGTCAGTATCCGGAAGGCGGCCAGGTACATCGCCACATTGACCAGGCCCGCGGCTAGCTCGGCGAGCCCCACCATCCACGTACCGAGATGGCCGTAAGTATTGAGCGCCGAGAGCAGCGTCGTCGCGATCACGCCGATGCCCAGCAGGGCGAGGAAGGTCAGCGCCCGCCCCAGGCGCTGCACGTAGCCGGGCCGGTCAGGGCCGGGAAGGTTCCAGACCTGGGCCATGGTGAACAAGCCGGCCTGGGCCAGGCCCGTCGTGCCCCAGATTACGGCGAGAAGGCCGATGACAAGTCCGATCACGCTGTTCCGGCGCAGCTGGTGCACGTTCTCTTCTAGCGTCTGGCCGATCAGCGGGACCTGCTTGGCGACGGCGTTGAGCACGTCCTGGCGGATGGACGGATCGGCCGCGGTGATCAGTCCGAGAATGGTAGTCAGCACCAGCAGCAGCGGGAACAATGACACGAAGCAGGAATAGGCCAGGTTGGCGACGAGTACGCCGCCATTATCATCCCCGTATTTCTTGGTAACGCCGAAGATGAACGCTGGCACCGTGTGCCGCTGCTGCGCCTTGTCCAGCCGCCGTATGACCCGCTCAACCGGATTCATCGTCCCTCACCTGTGTCCCGCCCTGTTGGCTGCCCACCCCCGTCCCGCCCAAACCCGGCCGCCGCCCCCGGGCACACAGAACCACGCCCAGAGCTCACCAGAACCACGCCCCGAGCCTCACCATCGGCCCCCGCCGATTTAGGCGGAAGATAGCCGCTCGGCGGAAAGAAAGGAGTCAAAAACGACCGCCTTCTATCCGTCGAGCTGGTTTATTCCGTCAGAAATGGGCCGCGGATTACCGTCAGGAGAGCCGGGATCGTTAAAGGGATCCCATACGTCAGAACGGTGTGTCCGGTTCGGCGGTATCGCCCTCGTCGCGCTGCCTGGCCATGGCGGCGACAAGCCGTGCCCGAGCGCCGTCCAGCCATTCCGCGCAGACGGCGGCGAGCCGCTCGCCGCGTTCCCACGCCTCGATGGACTGCTCCAGGGTCAGCCCGCCCGCCTCGAGCCGCTTCACCACTGCGATGAGCTTGTCCCGGGCCTGCTCGTAGGTAAGCGCCTGCTCGGATTCCCCGGCCGTCCCGCTGCTTTCTGCCACACCAACAACACTATCCGTCATTGCGCCGCCTGCACATCAAGCTGGTCGGTCTCGAACCGTACGGTGAGCATCTCGCCAGGACCGACCTCGGCCGCGCTGCGCACCACGCCGTCATCGGCGCGCTGAACAATCGCGTACCCGCGGCGCAGCGTCGACGCGGGGGACAGCGCGAGCAGCCTGGCCCGGACGTGGGACAGGTCGTCGCTTCCCCTGGTCAGGCTGGCGGTCAGCGAGATCCGGGCGCGCTGCAGCAGTGCGTCCACCTGCTCGGCTTGGCGTTCCACCTCGCGCACCGGATTGGCAAGGGCGGGCCGGGACCGGGCCGACTCCAGCCAGGCCGTCTCCCGGTCCAGCCAGCCGGTCACCGACCGCCTGGCCCGGTCGCGAAGTCCTTCGATCAGCGCGAACTGCTCGGCCACGTCGGGCACGATCCGCTTTGCCGCGTCGGTTGGCGTGGAGGCCCGCAGGTCCGCTACATAGTCGAGCAGCGGTGTGTCCTGCTCGTGGCCGATCGCGCTCACCACCGGAGTCCGGCAGGCGGCGACCGCACGGACCAGTGACTCGTCGGAGAAAGGCAGCAGGTCTTCCAGCGACCCGCCGCCGCGGGCGATCACGATGACGTCCACCTCGGGGTCGGCGTCCAGTCGGTGCAGCGCGTCGGTCACCTCGGCGACAGCGTACGCACCCTGCACCGCCGATTGCTCCACCCGGAACCGGACGGCGGGCCAGCGCCGCAGGGCGTTCTTTTCCACATCCCGCTGAGCCGCCGATTCACGGCCGCAGATAAGGCCGATCACACGAGGCAGGAAGGGGAGCAGGCGTTTGCGTTCTGCCGAAAAGAGGCCTTCCGCGGCCAGTTCCCTGCGCAGGCGCTCCAGTCGCGCGAGAAGCTCGCCGATGCCGACCGCCTTGACCTCGAGCGCGGTCAGCGCGAACGAGCCGCGGCTGGCGTTGAAGTCCGGCTTCGCCCAGATGACGATGCGCGCGCCCTCGGCGGGCGCGGCGACATCGAAGACCTGCCGGGTGCAGATGACCCGCACCGACACAGCAGCGATCGGGTCGCGCAGGGTCAGGTATACGGCGCTGCCGCGGCGGGTGCATTCGGCAATCTGCCCCTCCACCCACACCTGCCCCAGCCGCCCGATCCATCCGCCTACCAGCTGCAGCACCGTCCGTACCGGCACGGGCTGCTCAGCCGACGTCTCCAGCGCCACGCGTTCCCCCTCCGCAGACGTTGCGCCTAACGATATGAGTGTGGCACGGGTGCAGTTCTCGTGAAAGGCGGGTAGCGCCGCAGGATCTTTGATTCCCCGCAAAGTCCTGTACTCCTCGAAATCGGTCTGGGAAGAGCACAGGACTTTGCGGCGCGCCGGGCACCGCAGGTACGGACCCCTGCAGACGGGCTATCCTTCTGCCTCGAGCTTGGCGATGCGGCGCTCGAACATGGCCACGACTTCGGGCCGGTCCGCGTTGACCTTCTCGTATGCCACGAGCTCGGTGACCTGGCCGGCGGTCAGGTTCCGCAGCCTGGCCCGGAGCGACGCGACGGAAAGTTCGTCGTAGTTCGGCAGCGGGAGGGCGGGGGCCGCGGCAGTCGTGGCCTCGGTGCCTTCTGACGCAAGGACCCGCACATTGCCCGCGGTGCCCGGTTCGCTTGCCGCCTTGGCAGCCGGAGCCGCCTTCGCGGCTGGGGTCTCTGCCTTCGCGGCCGGGGCCGCGGCCTTCGGTCGCGCCTTCGGCCTGGGCTTCGTTACCTTCGCCTCGGGAGCTCCAGCCGCGGCCTCAGCCGCAACCGGCACCTCAGCCTCGGCAGCCGCCGGGCTCTCAGCAGCCGGAGCCGCAGACCCAGCCGGAGCCGGGCTCTCGGCAGCCGCAGGAGCCTCAGCAGCCGCAGGAGCCTCCGTCGCCGCCGTGCTCGTCGGCTGCGGCGGCTCGGCCGCCTGTTTCTTGCTCCTGAGCTTGTCGGTTACCAGCAATAGCTGCCCGATTCCGGCGAACATGCCTCGCAAGGCCTGAGCCGGGGCTTCTTTTACTCTTTCGCTTACGTGCGGGACGCGCATGTCACTCTCCTACGAATAGCCGGCCCTGCCGGCCCATCTTTGCGCCCTTCGTGCGGCGCTGCAACATGAGTCCCGGTTTGTGGGCCCGGGGAAGCACGAACTGGGCCGCTTGCCGTGTTCCCGTACAGGCTCGCCTACCATTGGGGGTATGCCTGAAACCCTCCGCCGGGTCCTGCTCGCCAAACCACGTGGTTACTGTGCCGGGGTTGACCGGGCGGTACAGGCCGTCGAGACGGCGCTGGAACGCTATGGCGCACCGGTCTATGTGCGCAGGCAGATCGTGCATAACACCTATGTGGTGAGCCAGCTGGAGAAACGCGGTGCCATCTTCGTCACCGAGCTGGACGAGGTTCCCGAGGGCGCGGTAACGGTTTTCTCCGCGCACGGCATCGCCCCGGAAGTCAAGCAGGAAGCGGAACGACGCGGTCTGCGGTCCATCGACGCCACCTGCCCGCTGGTGACTAAGGTCCACAACGAGGCCAGGCGGTTCGCGGCGAAGGACTACGACATCCTGCTGATCGGCCACGCTGGTCATGAGGAAGTCGTCGGCACGACCGGCGAGGCCCCCGACCGTATCCGTCTGGTAGACGGCCCGCGGAACGTGGCCGCGGTAGAGGTCAAGGACCCGAGCCGTCTGGTCTGGCTGTCCCAGACGACATTGTCCGTGGACGAGACCGTGGAAACCGTCCAGGCGCTCAAGGTGAAGTATCCGAACCTCCTGGACCCGCCGAGTGACGACATCTGCTACGCCACCCAGAACCGTCAGGCCGCGGTGAAGAAGATCGCCCCGGAGACTGACCTGTTCCTGGTCGTCGGCTCGCTGAACTCCTCAAACTCGGTCCGCCTCGTCGAGGTGGCGAAGGATGCGGGCGCCCGGGCCGCCTATCTGGTGGACGACGCCAGCGAGCTGGACGCCACCTGGCTGGACGGAGCTACCACGGTGGGGGTTAGCAGCGGGGCCTCGGTGCCGGAGGAACTGGTCGGCGAGCTCCTGAAAGCCCTGGCCGGGCACGGCTTCGCCGATGTGACCGAGGTCGAGGCAGTGGAGGAGCGCATGTCCTTCGCCGCGCCACGAGAACTCCGCAACCCGAAGTAACCGCCCCCAGAGCACCCGGAGGTCGTCGGCAAAGTCGACGACCTCCCCGGGCAGCCCCCGGCAGAGGGTGATCCCGAGGGCCAGCAAGGTGCCGGAAAACAGCCAGGGTGCCGACGTACCCAGCGTGACGAAGATCCCCTCGAGCAGCGCAAAAGACCCGGACGACGTAAGCCATTCCGAAATCAGGCAGGCCGCGAAGTAGATCACCGGCGGGCTGATCGCGATGGCAAGCAGGGCGCCCCGCTTGGCGTACCAGGCCGCCGCCGCGCACCCCCCGACGAACCCCAGGTCGCCGAGCGCACTCCACCGGGTCCACTCGGCGAGCAGCAAGCTGAGAAAGCACACGGCGAACAGCCCGAGCACCGCACCGCGAGCGGTCAGCCGGATTTCCGGCTCCTGCACGGCCCGCAGGACAGGTCCCAGCGCGGGTTGCACCCTAGTACGCCCGAGGGTCTCCATATCCTGCATATTGTGACCAGTTGATCACGCACAGTCAATTACCGCCGCGCGGTAATAAGCTCCAGCCCGGCAGGTTCGGACTCGTTCACGAGCTCAGGTGCCGCCAGCGCCCGCGCCTGTTCCTCTACCATCCCCGGGCTCTCCAGCGCCCCGTCAACCACTCCCAGGTCGTTCAGCTTCCGTGCGCTGACCAGCACGCGGCTCTCCAGCGACCCCACGGTCTGGTTGTAGGTGGCGACGGTCGTGGTGAGTGCCCGGCCCAGCCGGTCCATGTGCCGGCCGAGCCCGGACAGCCGCTCGTACAGCTCCCGCCCGAGGTCGAACACGGCCCGCGCGTTGTCGGACAGCGCCGCCTGCTGCCACGCGTACTGCGCCGTGCGCAGCATCGAGACCAGCGTGGTGGGCGTCGCGAGATGCACCCGCCGTCCCATCGCGTACTCGAGCAGCCCGGGATCCCTTTCCAGCGCGGGCGCGAGAAATGCCTCCCCAGGGATGAACAAGATCACGAACTCGGGCGATGGGCTAAGCGCGGCCCAGTAGTTCTTGCTGGCCAGCCGGTCGATGTGCTCCCGCACGTGCCGCGCGTGCGCGTCCATCCGCAGCGAGGCGATGGCCTCATCCGAAGCCTCGGCGGCCTCCAGGTACGCGGCCAGCGACACCTTGGAGTCCACGACGATGTTCTTGCCGCCCGCCAGCCGCACCACCATGTCGGGCCGCTGCACGCTGCCGTCCTCGCCGGTCACCGAGACCTGCTCGTCGAAGTCGCAGCGCGCGCTCATCCCGGCGAGCTCGACGACCCGCCGCAGCTGCATCTCCCCCCAGCGCCCGCGAGCCTCGGGCCGTCGCAGCGCGGTGACCAGCGCCTGCGTCTGGTCGCGCAAGGCCTCGGAAGTCTGCCGGGCGAGGTGCACCTGCTCGGCGAGCGCCGCGTGCGACCGCACCCGCGCCGAGTCGGATTCCCTTAGCTGCTCCTCCACCCGCGCGAGCGTCTGCTTGAGCGGCTCGACGAGGTTCTCGACCGCCGCGCGGCGGTTCTCAAGCCGCCCCTCCGCGACCTCAAGGAACCGTGCCGTGCTGGCATCCATCGCCCGCGCTGACATCGCCTCGAACCGCTCCCCGAGCTGCCCCTCGATCAGCGCGGCCCGCTCCTGGGCCCCGCGCGCTCGCTCCTCAGCCGCCGCGCCCCGCGATCTGGCGAACAGGTATCCGATCGTCACCCCGATGACAATCCCCAGCAGCAGTACGCCGATCAGCTCCATGCAATCCAGTATCAGCATCGCGCCGTACAAACCGGCGCCGCCACGCCGCCCTGCCCTAGGCGCAGAATGGGGGAATGGCGCAGATTACGGCGGCGGAGCTGCCAGGGATTTCGCCTAGACTCTGCGGGTGAGCCTGTCCATCGGCATTGTTGGTCTGCCCAACGTCGGCAAGTCCACCCTGTTCAACGCGCTGACGCGCGCCGGGGCACTTGCCGCGAACTACCCGTTCGCCACCATCGAGCCGAACGTCGGCATTGTCGGCGTCCCCGATCCCCGGCTGACCGAGCTGGCGAAGCTGTACAACAGCGCCCGGGTCGTCCCGGCGTCGGTGCGGTTCACCGACATCGCGGGCCTGGTCCGCGGTGCCTCCCAGGGGGAGGGCCTCGGTAACCAGTTCCTGGCCCATATCCGGGAGACCGACGCGATCTGCCAGGTTGTCCGGGTCTTCGATGACCCCGACGTCACCCATGTCGACGGGGACGTGTCGCCGGAACGGGACATCGAGACGGTCATCACCGAGCTGATCCTGGCCGACCTGCAGACCCTGGAGAAGGCTCTGCCGCGGCTGACGAAGGAGACCAAGTTCGGCAAGGACCCGGACAAGCTCCAGGTAGCCAGCTCGGCGGCGGCGGCCCAGGAGGTCCTCAATCAGGGCATCACCCTGTCCGCCGCGGCGGACGGCAAGGCGGGCAAGGCGGCGTTCACAAGCGCGGACCTGGCCGCGGTCCGCGAACTCCAGCTGATGACCGCCAAGCCGTTCCTTTACGTGTTCAACATGGACCTGTCCGAACTGGGCGATGAGGTTCTCCGCAAGCGCCTAGCCGATCTGGTGGCCCCGGCCGAGGCGATTTTCCTCGACGCGAAGACCGAAGCCGACCTGGCCGAGCTGGACGAGGCCGATGCCGCCGAGCTCCTCGCCGAGGCAGGTCTCGGCGAGCCGGGGCTGAACCAGCTGGCCCGCTCCGGTTTCCGCGCCCTTGGCCTGCAGACGTTCCTCACCGCCGGCCCGAAGGAGTCCCGGGCCTGGGAGATCAAGATAGGCGCCACCGCGCCCGAGGCCGCCGGCGTCATCCACACCGACTTCCAGCGCGGCTTCATCAAGGCCGAAGTGGTCTCCTACAATGACCTGCTCGCCGCGGGCTCCGTCGCCGCCGCCCGCGCCGTCGGCAAGGCCCGCATCGAAGGCAAGGACTACATCATGCGAGACGGCGACGTCGTGGAGTTCCGCTTTAACGTGTAGCAGCTGCTCCCACGCCGGCCCGGGTCATAGCTGATCACCGTATCCGCGCGTTACGCTACGGGCACACAATGTAACTCTTGGTGAACGGGGGGACGATGGGTTACCGCTGGCGTGTCGTCGCGCGCGTACTGCTGGCCGCAGTGATCGGCCTGACCGGGACCGTGCTCGGCATGCGCCCCGCCACAGCAACGATCGTGTCGGAGTACGCCGAATGGGCGTTGTCCGGTCAGGCCGGAACCTTTACCGTGCCGGGGAGCGGCTTTCCTTCGGGCACGGTAACCAGTGACACCACCACCCTGAGAGCCCCGGCCGGCAAGTCGACGTACCTGAACTACTTGACTCCGTTCGGGCAGGAGTTCGGCGAGTCCTATAACCACAGCTACCTGTCGTTCGGGACCGTTCGGGGCGGCAAGCCGTCCGCCACCACGATCACCTTCAACGCGGCGACACCGGTCGGGGACTGGGGCTTCGCCCTTGGCGACATCGATGCGGACAAGGCCAAGGTCAGCGCCGTCGGCAAGGACGGGAAAGCGCTAACCGTCGCCGAGCTCGGCTGGAAGGGAGCCTTCAACTACTGCGACGTCGCGCGTTACCGGCCATCTTCATGCACTCGGCATGTCTACACCGACGTGCCCACCTGGGATCCCGGCACGTCGACGCTGGTCGGCAGCGGCGCCGACACCGATGGTGCCTCCGGCTGGTTCATGCCCACGAAGTCCGTCAAGACGCTCACCATCGTGTTTTCCGTGCAGAGCGGCATCCCGATCGGGCAGCTGTGGATCGCCGCGCGCTATGAGACCGACAAGCCTGACATCTTCGTCTCCAAGCACGCCTACCCGACCACGGCGTTCCCCGGCAGCAAGGTCACATACACGATCACGGTCGACAACAAGGGCCTCGCACCTGAGCCGGACGCCCAGGTCAGCGACGATCTCAGCGACGTGCTCGACGACGCGCACTACAACAACGACGCGCACGCGGACGGCGGCACGGTGACATACAGAAGGCCCGTGCTGACCTGGAATGGCCCGCTTGATCCCGGCCAGGTGTTCACGACCACGTACTCGGTGACCATCAAGAACCCGTATACGGGCAACGGGGTGATGGGCAACGTCGTGGTCGCCCTAGGCCACCGCCTCACCTGCCAGGAGGGCAAGGGCCCGGGTTGCGCCACATCCGTCATCGTCGACCGAGTCCGTGTCAGGACCGGCTTCGGCGGCATGGCCGGCGCCGTCCGCCATCACTACCCGCGGTCCTAGCGAGACCGCGACGCCGCCCCGATGGCAGTACTAGCCATCGGGGCGGCGTCGCCTTCTTTAAAAGCAGCAGGTCAGGGAAGGTCCCAGATCTGATTGGAGGTATCGTCACATGTCCAGATCTGCAACTGGGTGCCGGAGCCTCCGTAGCCGGTGTCGTCGAGACACTTGCCGGATTGCGGGTTAAGTAGCTCACCGTTTGACTGCGGGATAAACACCTGCGCACCGGTGTCATTACAGGAATACAGGTCCACCGTCGTTCCGTTCGCGGTCCCGCCGCCGTCTATGTCCATGCAGCCGCCGAGGGCCTGCAGCGTGCTGCCTGCCTCCACGACCGTCCACTGCTGCGCGTTGGTGCCGTTGCAGGTATAGACCTGGACTGGGGTGAAGTCCGCCGGGTTCGCGCCGCGGACGTCGACACACAGTCCCTCATATCCGGTGATCGCCCCGGTCGTGCCGGTGCCTCCGCCTCCGCCTCCGCCGGAACCGGTTGTCGTGTATGCGGCGACGTAGGCGACGCTCATCGTGCCGCCGGAAGTCGTCGCGCTGGACGGGGAGGTGCAGTTGCAGACGCCGTTCGGATACGCGCCGCCCATTGCCAGGTCGAAGATGATCGACAGGTTGTGGTCATATGCCGCCTGCCACGTCGACGTGCCGACCTGGCTCTCGCTCACGCTGAAGGTCTCGTTGCCGTCCAGGTAGAAGGTGATCGACTCATCGGAGGTGTTGGTCCGGTTCAGGATCATCGTGTAGGTGTGGTAGCCGGTCTGGCAGCCTGAGCAGGACAGCAGTCCGCTGCCGATGCCGTCCGGCTCGTTGCACGGGCCGCCGGGGTCCGTGCCACAGTGAATGGTGCTCGAGTGCTCGGATAGCGCGTTGACGTCTTCGAGGATGTCGATCTCGCCGTTCTCCGGCCACTGGCCAGGACCGAGCATCCAGAAGGCCGGCCAGTAACCGAGCCCGTTGGACGGATTCGGCTGCTCGATGGAGGCCGTGACCTCGAGTTCGCCGCCAGCTGGCGCACCGACATTGGCGGACGTCGTCTGGATACGGCCGGACGTCCACGAACTGCCGCTGCCGAGAGCGGTGATGTCGAGATCGCCGTTGCCATCGAGGTGGACGTTGCTCGTCGAGTTCGTCATGGTCTCGATCTCACCGGTGCCGAAGGTGGAGCCGGCTCCGGTGTCGTACATCCACTGGGAGTCGGCGCCGGAGCCGGAGGCACCGTTGAAGTCGTCACTGAAGATCGTCGACCAGCCGGAAGGCGGCCCCGGGACTGTCTGGGGGGCGGCCAGCGCGCCGGGCGCGGCGGGCCGCGCCGGTGCGGCTGAGGCAGACTGCCCGGTTGGCAGCAGCGCGACGAGCAAGGCGACCGCCGAGGTGGCGATCACTGCTCGCGTGTAACGTCCTCCTCGCGGGACCCGCCTGAGGTGCTTCGGAACGTGTGATGCTATGCCGGCCATGTAGGCCTCCCTGCCCCGCTCCTGGGACTAATAGGAAACTTACCTATCTGAATCGAACGTAACTGTGCGTCTTCATCGGTTCAACGGAGCTGTACATTTAAAAGTTATTAAAACTTCCGTAAAAAGAAATTCCACCTTCATCCAGCGGAGGACCTGCTGACGCCCGCCAGCCTGACCCCGGGCGTTGTAGACCAGCCTTACGCTGCTGCCATACGGTCAGACGGTGGCAGATGCGATCTTCTCCGAGCGCCGGCTGGCCGAGATCTACGACCCCCTGGATCCCGACCGCAGCGACCTGGATCACTACCTCGCGATAGCGGATGAGTTCGGCGCCCGCGGCGTGCTTGACATCGGCTGCGGTACCGGCACGTTCGGCTGCCTGCTGGCGGAGCGGGGCTTCGAGGTCGTCGGCGTGGACCCGGCGGCGGCGTCGCTCGAGGTTGCCAGGGCCAAGCCGGGTGCGGACCGGGTGCACTGGCTCCACGGCGACGCGACAAGCCTGCCCCCGCTCCAGGTGGATCTCGCGACGATGACCGCTAACGTCGCGCAGGTCTTCCTGACCGAGGAGGACTGGGTGACGACGCTAACCGGCATCCACGATGCGGTCCGTCCAGGCGGGCATCTGGTCTTCGAGACCCGCGATCCGGCCCGC
>Ga0209530_1000823_pt1 | contig 17618 bp, 17 predicted proteins | sample BlaSpr_A8_Ref_O1_FD_187987 | JGI IMG/M metagenome (GOLD analysis project Ga0209530, IMG submission 187987) | Forest soil microbial communities from Thunder Bay, Ontario, Canada - Black Spruce, Ontario site 2_A8_Ref_O1 (SPAdes) (version 2) | ecosystem: Environmental > Terrestrial > Soil > Boreal...
GTTTCCGCGAACCACTGGCCGGGGCCGGTTCGCGCGTTCATCGACACTTGCCACAGCGGAAGCTCGAACATGGCGTGCGCCGCGAGCACGCCGACAATGCCGCCGATGATTTGCGCGCCGATATACAGTCCGGCGATGCGTGGCGGCAGTTCACGCCGCAACGCCAGTGCAATGCTGACGGCCGGATTAAAGTGCGCACCGGACACCGGACCGAATGTCAGGATCAGCACCGCGAGAATGGCGCCGGTCGGTAGCGTGTTGCACAGCAGCGCCAGCGCGCCATTGCCGCCGGCGAGCCTCGCGGCCATGATGCCGCTGCCGACGACGGTCGCGAGCAAAAACGCCGTTCCCAAAAATTCGGCGGTGAGTCGCTTCACGTTCGGCCGATTTCATTGAGTTTCTTTTGCAATGTCAGTTGGTCGAGCGAGCGGATTGGCAATGCGCAGAAAATCCCGATGCGCTGACCGAGCATCCGGTAGGCATCCTTGAAGGCGAGCGCGACTTCCGCCTCCGTGCCCTTGGCCTCGGCCGGATCGGGCACGCCCCAATGGGCCGTCATGGGCTGGCCGGGCCAAATCGGGCACGTTTCGCCCGCCGCGTTGTCGCAAACCGTAAAGACAAAATCGAGCGGCGGCGCACCCGGCCTGGCAAATTCGCTCCACGACTTTGAACGGAAATTCGACGTGTCATGGCCGAGGCCTTGCAACAGACGAATCGTTTCGGGATGCACTTGGCCCTTCGGCTGACTCCCGGCGCTGTAGGCGCGGAATTTTCCTGCGTCTAGCTTGTTCAGGATCGCTTCCGCCATAACAGAGCGTGCCGAATTGCCCGTGCAAAGAAACAGCACATTATAGGGCTCGGTCACGTCACACCTGACAGCCGCACGTCTCAGCGGATTCAGGCGCGGGCGCGCAACACGACTTCCCGTGGGCCACTCGCGCGACGCGCTCACCAGTGCCGTCGCCATAATCGATGCTTTCGCCGCTCGTGTGGAATGTCTCCCACGAGATACCGGCGGGGTCGTCAATCCATGACTTTTCCGATTTGGCGTAGCAGCAAGAGGTTTGGCCTTGCTCGATGATGTTGCCGCCTGCCTCGTGCAGCCGCGCGTAAATCTCTTTCAGTTCGTCGCCATTGGCGGCCTGGATGCCGAGATGGTCGAGACCGGGCTCCCGCCCGCGCGTCGAGATGGCGAAGTTGACGCGCGGATCATCCAGCATCCATTTGGCGTAATCTGCCTTGGTGACGGCAGGCTGGGCAGCGAACAGTGCTGAATAGAAACCGATAGACCGCTTCAGATCATCAACTGCGACGTGCACGTGAAACCGTTTCATGACGAACTCCCTTCGGTTTGTGGACCGCCGCGGGCGCGCAGTCTTGCGCGCCCTGGCAACAATTCTCAGTGAGGAAGGAAACGAGGCCGTTCATCGCCTCGTAACGCGCCGCATAGATCATGGAGCGGCCGTCGCGGCGGACGGTGACCAATGCGGCGAAGCGCAGCCGATCGAAATGAAAGGTAAGCGTGTTGGGGGCGAGGCTAAGCTTTTCGGCGACTTGTCCCGCCGCCAAGCCTTCGGGCCCCGCCTGGACCAGCAGACGGAAGATTTCCAGGCGGTTTTCCTGCGCAAGCGCGGCCAAGGCCGCCACAGCATTCATCGTTTCCATATTTCAACGATTATCGAATTATAAGCCGTTAGTCAAGCGGCGATGCGTCCCGGTAGTGTCTCAGTTTGAGATTTCCGCCAGTAGCTCTCGAGCTGCCCAGGGCATGGGCATGGTGGCCATCCTACAGCTATGCGGGACCGCGCGGTCAATCCCTTACCGTTGGCGTAGGCTTTCTAATTGCGATCCGCTAAATAGGTACTAGCTGCGTCACTTTTTCCTTGACACGCGGTCCCCCTTTCAGTTACACGCTATATTACCTCGCTTTGTGCAGGGCGCCGTTCCGGACGGCATGCCGTGACAGCGAAGGCGGGGTGCGGTGCCCGCGCGCGGAATTGCCAATCCGCACCCGGGCGGCCCTGGGCCCCCGGTCGACCGGCAAAAGGACCGGTCCGCACGGAGCGTGCTTAACCGCGGCATTTTTGAGCGAAGCGGGCAAAACTCCTGTTAGCCGCCGCCGCGGGAAACCCGGTTCTGGAGCTGAGCCATCGGGGTAGTAGCCGGTGGCGAGTGCCGCAAGCGTGAGCGCCGAAAGGCGGGCGTGCCGCAAAAAAAAAGGAAACGGCACGCAGCCGCGCACAGACGAGTTTCGCAGACTTGTCTGTCGGTGCGGACATAGTTGGACGATGCGCCTTTCGGCGCTCCGCTTCCCTGTTTTGAAGCGGCGAATCTTCGTGGCGTCGTCGTCGGCAATACTCGGACGCGAAAAAACGCGCCGCGAGAACGCACTCTATTTCGTCATTGCCGAGCATAGCCCGTCGAAGACGGGCGTGAACGCCCTTTAGCCCGGCAATCCATGCGGCAAGCGCGCTCACTGGGATTCCCGCCCCCCCCGCTGTTCGATTCGCTGGACGTCAATATGGACCACCGGGTCAAGCCCGGTGGTGACGAGCGGAGAGAGGGCCGCAAGCGGGGGAGGGGAAAAGAAACGCATGGTCGTGTTTTCGTCAGTGTCGCGCGACACTAAGGGACAAGATGATTCGATGCTCACAGCCGGCTGATCACGGTATAGGCCAGATAAACAAACAGCGCCGAACCGAGCACGGTCAGAAGGCCCGCGAGCAAAAAGTCGATCCGGGCCCCGGGTCCGGGCAGGGGGTTCGCGCTGTCGATGGCGATGGCAGTACGGCGGAAACGCCACGTCGCCAGCACGATCGTCGCGGCGCCGAGCGCGATCAGGATCAGCCCGGCGACGTTGCCGATAAGCTGGCCGGTCGGCGACAGCGCCTTACGGGCGAGCGTCTGGCCGGCGATTTGCAAAAACAGGTCGAAGCGTTCGACCAGGAAGCCGAAAGCCATGACCGCGATCGCGGTGCGAATCCAGGCGAGGAAAGTGCGTTCGTTGGCCGCGTGGTCGCTGTAGTGCTCGATCATGATGCCGCCTGTGGCTGGCTAGCGCCGCCGATTTGAAATTCCTGCACCGGTTGCCGCGATCTCGTCAGGAATTTCAAATCGAAAAGCGGCACTAGACTGATAGAGTTGCTAGTGCCCTTTGGTTTTCGAAGTTCGTATGAGAGTGCCGCTTTATATCGCGAACTTCGAAAACCGGGCACTAGCTTTACGTTTCGTTGAGGTAAAGCCTTAACGCATCCTGCAGGCGGATATCAAATAATGCGGCGCGCTCCTTCCGGCGCCCTCGGTCTTTTGAAACACAAGGATTTGTTACATGTCCCGCTTTGCGCGCAGCTGGCTGTTGATCAAGGCGAGCATGGACGTGCTGCGCAACGACAACGCGCTTTTGGTCCTGCCGGCCATATCGGGTGTGATGACAATGCTGGTCGCCGGCGGTTTCGTGGCGCTCGCGGTATCGGACGGTACCTTTGCCGCGATGGCGGCGGCCGGCCGTCACCACTACGCGCCGCCGGCCTTCTACGCCTGGCTGTTCTGTATGTATGTCGTGCAGTATTTCGTCGTCATCTTCTTCAACACCGCGCTGGTCGGCGCGGCGATTGTTTTGCTCGGCGGCGGCCAACCGACGGTTTGGGATGGGCTGAAGCTTGCGATCTCGCGCATCGGGCCCATTCTCGGCTACGCCATCATATCGGCGACGGTCGGCGTGCTCCTGCAACTCGTTGCCGAAAAGCTCGGCTTCGTCGGCCGGCTGATCGCCGGCGGGCTTGGGCTCGCCTGGACCGCGGCAACCTTCCTGGTCGTTCCGATCCTCGCCGCCGAAGGCGTCGGTCCGTGGCAAGCAATCGAGCGCTCAGGCGAGCTCCTGCGCAAAACCTGGGGCGAGAATTTGATCGGCAATGCCGGCATTTCGCTGGTGATGTCCACGATCTCCGGCGCCGTTGCCGTCGTCGGCTTCGGCGGCGGTTTTCTGTTGTTCCGGCGCGGCTACGAGGTACTCGGCGTTGCGCTGATCTCGGCGGCGGCGACCGCTTTCCTGCTGGTGGTGCTGGTCGGCGCCGCGCTCGCCGGGATCTATTCGGCGGCGGTCTACTGGTACGCGGCCAGCGGCAAACCACCGGTCGATTTCGACGGCGATTTGATTTCTGGCGCTTTCACGCACAAGAGCGCGTAGCTCGTAAGCTTCAACGCGTAGTTTGTCGCGCGGGTTGACAAAGCGTCACCCGCCATGGCTTGCACCGCAATCGCGTGATGGGTTACGCGTTTTCACTTGGCGACGACGGGCGAAGGACCGGAACCATGAAGAAAGCGACCACCCTGCCGAAGAAGAGCGGCGCGAAGGAAAGCAAGGCAAGCGTCTTGCCGTCTCGCCTCATCGATGGGCGAATCAAGGAACTCGGCGATTGGCGCGGCGAAGCGCTGGCGCGGGTCCGCGCTGTCATCAAGGCGGCCGATCCCGAGGTGGTGGAAGAGTGGAAGTGGCGCGGCGTTCCGGTGTGGGAGCACGACGGCATCATCTGCACCGGCGAAACCTACAAGGCCGTGGTGAAGCTAACCTTTGGCAAGGGTGCCGCGCTTCCTGATCCGTCGAAGCTGTTCAACTCGAGCCTCGAAGGCAATGTGCGGCGCGCCATCGACATCCATGAAGGCGAGAAAATTAATGAAAAAGCGCTGAAAGCGCTGATTGGCGCCGCCGTTGCGCTGAACGTTACGACGCGCGCCGCTCGCCGCAAGTAAAAGTTCCTAGATGCAGGGCGCCGCAAGTGAATCCGCGGGGCGCTTGATGCTGCGCCGCTGGTGGCGCGGACCGAGACGGATGGGCCGCGCCAACGAGTTATGCGACACGTTCTTGGCAGCGGCCGCGCTTTAACTTCTTGTTGTTGCGACTCAGCGACGGTGCCGTGCTTTTCGACAAAGGGGGCACGGGTCCGATGTTTAAGCAGAATGCGCTCGTCGCAAGTCTTGTTGCCGGTCTGGCGTTGTTAGCTGTGGCGTCGGAAGCGAAAGCGCAATCGTCGGCCCCGTTCGCATACAAGGCGCCCGGCGCGCCGATTGATCCACGCGATGGTTTCTTCTTCGGGTTGGGCGGCGGCTACAATGCGGTGAATTTCGGCAACCGCGATATGTATGTCCAAGGGGTCTCGAATGTTTATCAGGGCCCGACGCTGGTCGCGAACGGTTTCGCCAGCGGAACCAACAACGTCAATATGCCGGAGCAATCGACGTTGGCGCCCGACGTGCAGATCGGTTACTTTCAGCATTTCGCCGACAGTACATGGCTGTGGGGCACCAAGTTCAACTACAGCTATCTCAACTCCACGTCGGCGGCATCGAGTTTCCTCGTTCCGCAAGCCGGCACGTTCACCATGGGCGGTGTGGTCACGCCGTTTACCGGCAACGTGCCGATCGGCTCGTTCCAAACCAACGTCACTCATCAAATGGCGTGGCTGGCTTTTTTCGGCCGTTCCTTCGACGCCTTCACGGTCTATCTCGGCGCCGGTCCGTCGCTGTCGCAAATACAAACCAGATACACCAACATTGCCGGCTTTGCCCTCATCGGCGGCGTACCGTCCTTGATTGCTCCGCGCGACGATTACAGCACTTCGGGCTGGGTGGTCGGCGGCGCGGTTTCACTCGGCGCGACCTATTTTTTCAATCCCAATTGGTTCCTGGACTTCAACTATACCTTTGACACGACGCTCAATCAGACCGGCAGCTTTTCGGGGCCGTTCACCAATACGACCCAGGGTTACACAACGGTCGGCACGTTGTCGGGCAACTCGTCCGGCCGGCTGACCACGCAAACTTTCAATGTCAGCCTCAACGTGCTGTTCGATACCAATCGCGGCGCCGGCTGGGTCAGGTGAACTAACGCGGTAAGCTAGGTCCTCATCGGACTTGACGGTTCGCCTGTATCCGGCATCGTGTGCCGATGGCCGCGCTAATCGAAACCGTCTTGTTATTCCTCGCCGTGCTGGTGGTCATCGCCATCATCGCGCGGCGGCTTAACACCGCGCCGTCGATCCTGCTGGTCGTCGCGGGCGTCGTGCTGGCGCTCATTCCCGGACTGCCGCGGCTGGAACTGGCGCCGGAACTGGTGTTGCTCGGCATCCTGCCGCCGCTGATCTATTCGGCCGGCGTCGCCATGAGCTGGCGCGAGTTCCGTTTCAATCTGCGCCCGATTGCGCTGTTCGCCTTCGGCTGCGTCATCTTCACCACCTGCGCGGTCGCGGTGGTCGCGCATTACGTGTTGCACATGCCGCTCGCCGTCGGCTTCGTGCTGGGCGCCATCGTCGCGCCGCCGGACGCGGTCGCGCCGCTCGCCATCGCGCGCCGCGTCGGCCTGCCGCGGCGGCTGATTGTCGTGCTCGAAGGCGAGGGTCTGGCCAACGACGCGACCGCGCTCATTCTTTACCGTTTTGCCGTCGCCGCGGTGAGCGCCGGCGTGTTCTCGCTGCCGGAAGCCGCCGGCGAGTTCGCGGTCATTGTCGTCGGCGAAATCGCCTGGGGCATCGCCGTCGGCTGGACGAGCTTGCGGCTGCGCCGTTGGGCGCACGACCCGCGCGTCGAAATCACCATGTCGCTGATGATGCCGTACATAGCCTTCCTGGTGCCGTCGCAGCTTGGCGGTTCGGGCGTTCTGGCGACGGTCGCCGCCGGCCTGTTCGTGAGCTGGAACGGGCCGCTGCTTATTCCCGCCGCGACCCGCCTGCAAGGCATCTTCTTCTGGGATTTGCTGATTTATCTGCTCGAAGGTTTTGTTTTCCTCGCCACCGGCTTGCAGATGCGCACCGTACTCGACCGCACCGATCTGGTGATGATGCGCGACGTGCCGTTCGCCATCCTGATCGTGCTTGCGGTGATCATAGCCGCGCGCTTCATCTGGGCGTTTCCGTCCGTCTATCTGCCGCGTTGGCTCATCCCGCCGCTGGCGCGCCGCGATCCGGCGCCGCCGTGGCAATGGGCCTTCTTGTTGGGGTTTCTCGGCGTGCGCGGTGTCGTCTCGCTGGCGGCGGCGCTTGCCCTTCCGCTGACCACGCTCACCGCCGCCTCATTCCCGGACCGCGACCTCATTTTGTTCATCACCTTCGGCGTCATTATCGCCACGCTGGTCGGGCAAGGGCTTACGCTTCCGGCGGTGGTGCGCGCGCTTGCGCTCCCGCACGACGCCGAGGACGAACGCCGGCGCGAGCAGGACGCTGAAATTGCCGCACGGCTCGAAGCCCTCAAAGTGGCGCAGGGCCGCCTCGACAAGCTCGCCGCCGGCGGTGAAGCTGACCCCGAAGCGCTTGCGATCCTGCGCGCGCACCATCACCACCGCGCCGGCCAAGTGCCGGAAAATTCGGACGACGGGCTGAAGGCCTTCGCGGAAGCAGCCGAGCTGCGCGCGGATTTGATCGGCGCCGAGCGCAAATACATTTACCGGCTGTTGCAGGAAGGAAAGATCACCGACGAAGCGCGGCGGCGCATTGAACGCGAGCTCGACCTGGAAGAGGAGAGTCTTGCGTTTCGGCGCGAAAGCGAGCCCGATCCGCCTCTCTAGCTCCTTCGTTTGCTTCTTGCCGCTGGTCGTTTCGCCGGTTTGCGCGGCTTGAGCTTTTTGCGCTCGGCGATGGCGAGCGCGCGGCTCGCCCAAACCGCAAGCTCGTCGGGGTCGTCGTAAAGCCGTTCCGGCAGCCGCCAAAAAGAGCGCGACGGACGGCCGATCTTTCGCGGCGTCTTGGCGCGGGGATAAACGAACGGCTTCGAGCCTTCACGCTCAAAATCGGCAATGCTCGCATCGTCGACGCGCAAATAGATGACGCCATCGAACTCAAGGGCGAACATCAGCCCGCCGGACCAGAGACCGGCGCCGCCGAACATGCGGTTCACCGATACCGCACCGAAGCGGGCGAATAATTCGCGGACGAATTCAGCGTCCATTGCGGCGCGGCCGGCGCGGCCCCGCTACTTCAACTGATCGGCCACCTTGTCGATGCCGGCCTTTACGCAGGCTTCGTCCTTCTCGCCGCCCGGAGCGCCAGAAACGCCGGCGGCGCCGATGGTTTCTTCGCCGACCTTAATCGGCAGCGCACCGGGAAGCGCAATGATGTTGGTCAGGTGGAGGATGTTGCCAATCACCGGATCTGTCTTGATGCGCTCGACCAGCGCGCCCGAAGGCGCGCGCAAGGTGCGCGCGGTATAGGCCTTGCGGAAAGAGTTTTCCACGGTGTGCGGCGACGCGTTGTCGCCGCGCACCTGCACAATAATCTCGCCGTTTCGCCCAACGACGGTCGCCGACACCGCGTAGCCATTGGCCTTGCAGGTCTCGATGGCGGTTTGCGCTATGGTTATGGCCATCGCCGCCGTCAAATCCTTGTGCTCAAGAAGCTGTGCCCGCGCTGGTGCGGCCGCGAAGACTAAAACCGCTGCGGCGAGCGCAGCGACGCGAGGTATAAGCAATGGCATGGCAATGCTCCCTGAATAGCGCTTACGGAAAAACCGGCGAGATCGAACGACGAAAACTAGCGCCGCGTCGGAAATAAAGCTGCAGGAAAATCCGCTGCATAGCGGCGCGGCCGTTCTTGCGGCTGATAATCCGGATGCGGATTGGGGTCCGGCTCTACCGCCTTGCGATAAAGGTGCCAGGTGGCGTGACCGAGCAACGGCAGCACGACGGTCAGTCCGAGAAAGAACGGCAGCGAGCCGACGATCAGCAGCGCCGCGACAATGAAGCCCCACAACGCCATCGTGAACGGATTGGCGGCAACGACGCGGATCGACGTCAACAGCGCGACCGCGGCGCCGACATCGCGGTCGAGCAGCAGCGGGAACGAGATCGCGCCGAGCGTGAGCGCGACAACGGCGAACACAAAGCCGACGGCGCAGCCGACGACAATCAGCGTCCAGCCGGCGCGCGTCGTCAAAACGTCGGTGGCGAATTGCGGCGCCGATTCCGGCGCATGATAGCCGAAATTGGCGACATAGATTGCCTGCGCCACCGACAGCCAAACAAGGAAGATAGCCATCAGCATCAGACTCAAAACCACAATGGCGCCGAGCGAGGGCGAATGCAGCACGTCGAAAGCGTGGCTTGCCGAACTATCCAGGCCGGCGTCGCGCCGGCGGCTTAATTCATAGAGGCCGATGGCGGCGATCGGTCCGATCAGCGCGAAGCCCGCGGCGATCGGAAAGGCGAGCGGCAGAGCCGCATAGCCAAAGGTGATTGCGACCAGAACAATTCCGATAATCGGATAGATGATGCACAGGAAGACGGCGTGGCTCGGCATGGCGCCGAAGTCGTCGGCACCGCGCTTCAAGGAGTCCCACAAATCCGACGGCGTGATGTGCCGCACCACCGGCAGCGCGGTGGTTCTGCTGTCACCCGAAACAATGTGCGAATAAGTCATGGCGCACCTCGTCTATTTGATCCCGACGGGTCGCGCCTGCGGCCTTGACCGCAAGGCGCCCAAGGTGACGTCAAGTTTGCCATTGCCGCCGCGGCGTTGCTAAGGCGGAATGCAAATGCCAACGGCAATCGCGATCACAAAGCAGTGTGCGTTTTCCTTCCGCATTGCAGCAAAACGCGCACGAGCGCCCGTTCGATGCGGGCAAAGAAAACAGAACGCGTTTCTTTCACTTCGCACCGTCGCGGGGCAGGATGCCCGCCTTGGGAGAACAAGATGACCAAACTCTATTTTGCGGGCCCGCTGTTTTCGTTTGCCGAACAGGGCTTCAATGCCGAATTGGCGCGCTTCCTCGAAATCCACGGCTTCGAGGTTTGGCTGCCACAAGAGCACGAGCCGCGGACCAAAACGGCGCGCGCAATCTTCGACATGGACGTGGCGGCGATTGAGGAGGCCGACATGGTCGTCGCCTGCATGGACGGTCCCGATCCGGACAGCGGCACCGCCTGGGAATGCGGTTACGCCTTCGCCAAGGGCAAGCCTATCGTCTGCTATCGGACGGATTTCCGTCTTTCCGGCGATACGGAAGGCGCGCCCTATAATCTCATGCTGACCGAGAGCGCCACGGCGCGCTTCGAGGTTCCGTTCCGAACCAAGCGCGACGATTTTCAGCGCCGCCTGCTGGAGCACATCACGCAAGCCTTGAAGCAAACTTTGGCGGCGAAGCCGCCCACAGAAGAACGAGCATGATCTATCGCCTAGCGCCCCGCCGTGAGCTAAGATGCGTTTCCTCACCGGATTCCCATTTCATTCAACGACCAAGGAGAAGAACCCATGACCCGATCGTCCGTCGTTGCCGCAGCATTATTGGTGTTTGCGCTCGGAGCGGGCGCTGCCTGGGCGGAAGACCCGCCGCCGGCATCCGGATCGCCTCCGCCCGCTGCAAGCCAGCCGCCAGCGACGACAGCGCCGGCCATGAGCGCTTCCGAAAAAGCCGCCATCGCCAAATCCTGTATCGATCAGGCGAACGCCAAAGAGCTTCATGGCAAGAAGCGGAAGAAATTCAAAAAGGCCTGCCGCAAAGCCGGCGGCCATATGGAATAACAGGGCGGACCGCAGTCAAAGGTCGCGAGGATTTGTCCTCGCGGCCTTTTTCCTCATCGGACTTGAAAGACGAGCTTGCCGCGGAAGTGGCGCGATTCGCTCAAGCGGTGCGCCTCTTGCGCTTGCGACAAGCGGAAGAGTTTGATTTCGGGCGGCCGCACGGCGCCCGCCGCGACCAATTGGCCGATCTGCTCAAGCGGCGCCCGCGCGCGCACGACGTTCGGCCGCAATGACGTCACGTCGTCGCGCGTTGGCGGCGGCGCCTTCCAGCCGGAAGCGATGAACGCGGCGCGGCCGCCCGGCTTGAGCACGGCGAACGATTTTGTCGCCACGTCGCCGCCGACCGTATCGAATACCGCGTCGCAGTTCGCGACTGCGCGGGTGAAATCGGTCGTGCTGTAATCGATGACCTCGTCGGCGCCCAAGCCGCGGACATAGTCGATATTCGCCGTGCTGGTCGTGGTGATGACGTGGGCGCCGATTTGCTTGGCGAGCTGGATGGCAAAGCTCGCTACGCCGCCGGCGCCGCCTTGAATGAGGATTTTTTCGCCGCGCTTAAGCTTCAGCGTATCTTCAAGGCTGCGAATGGCGGTGAGCCCGGAGAGCGCCAGGGCCGCTGCGTTGACATCGGAAAGCGAAGCTGGCTTCTTAGCGACGATCGAAGCCTTGATCGCGACCTTCTCGGCATAGGCGCCCTCGCCGCCGGCATCGAGCACGCCGAACACCGGGTCGCCGACTTTCAGGTCGTCGATACCAGGCCCGAGCGATGCGATCAGACCGGAAAAGTCCCGTCCGAGGATCAAAGGAAACGTCGCTTGTGAATACTCGCCGGCGCGCACCTTCCAGTCGGCGGCGTTGACGCTTGCCGCAACCACGTCGACCACCACCTCGCCCGCAGCGGCGGCCGGATCAGGCTGCTCGCCGTATTGCAACACCTCGGCACCGCCGAATTTTTCAATGAATACCGCTTTCACTGGCTTTCACCCTTATGAACCGACACAATCCATCCTACAGGCGGCGCGCGTGACGAACTACGCTTAGACCGCTGGCGTGACCAGGTTTTGCACGCGTTGACCTCTGACCGGAGAAGGGCAATGGCGCACGGCGTATTCGTCGACGGAGTGTGGCACACCGAATGGTACAATACCGGAAGAAACGGCGGCCGCTTCGTGCCTGCCGAGCCGGTGTTTCGCAACTGGGTGACGCCGGATGGCAGCACCGGACCGTCGGGGCGCGGCGGTTTTGCCGCCGAACGCGGGCGCTATCACCTCTACGTCTCGCTCGCCTGCCCGTACGCGCATCGCACGGTGATTTTCCGCAAGCTCAAAGATCTCGAGAGCGTGATTTCGATGTCGGTGGTCGATCCGGTGATGGGCGATGCCGGCTGGCAATTCGGCAGCGGCGCTGTCGCCGACACCGTCAACGGCAAGAATACGCTTGGCGAAATCTATTTGCTCGCCGATCCCCGCTATACCGGCCGCGTCTCCGTGCCGGTGCTTTGGGACAAGGAACAGCGCACCATTGTCAACAACGAGTCGCCCGAGATCATTCGTATGTTCAACTCCGCGTTCGCGGCGTTGACCAACGATCGCGCCGATTATTATCCCGCGGACCTGCGCGCCGATATCGAGCGGATCAACGCCCGCGTCTACGACGACGTCAACATTGGCGTTTACCGCGCCGGCTTCGCGACGGTGCAAGACACCTACGAAGAAGGCGCGCGTGCGGTATTCGCGGCGCTCGACTGGATCGAGGATATTCTATCGCGCCAGCGCTATCTCGTCGGCGCGCGCTTGACCGAGGCCGATTGGCGGCTGTTTACGACGCTCGTCCGTTTCGACGCCGTCTATTACAGCCACTTCAAATGCAATCTGCGCCGCATTCTCGATTATCCGAATTTGTCGAATTACATGCGCGAGCTTTATCAGATGCCGGGAGTGGCCGAGACCGTGAATATGGATCACATCAAGCGGCACTACTATATGAGCATGACGGCTATTAACCCGACGCGCATTGTGCCGCTCGGGCCGGAATTGGATTTTTCGGCGCCGCACAATCGCGAACGGTTCGCGCGCGCCGCTTGAGCGCGGCGTGTTGACCAGTAAGGTCTCAGTTTGAATCTTGCGACAGCAAACGTTGAGCGGACGGGCTGTGCTTGATGGCGTCATCCAGCCAGGTCACTGACCGCAGCGCGGCTCTAAGCGCGGCCTCCCGCGACGCATAAACCGAACCTGAATAGAAGGCGACCGGCGTCCACTCGCCTGTGTCTTCCACGTCGCGTCGAAATTCCTCAAAACCGTGGGTGCCATCGGGACGCGAGAAAAGGTCGACGCATCGGTCGTGCTCGAAGTTTTCTATGCTGGTGAAAACCAGCCATGTCTTATCGATACGCTTCGACATTTTGACCCGTGCCGATGCCGGCTCGAACCTTATTATATGCGGCGTGTTTCCACCGCTCAAACTGGAGCGGGAATCGACGCCTTGGCAACGGGTCGAAAAAGTTTGGGCTACGCGGCTAAACCGCGATCCGCGAGAAAACCACCTTGAGCGGAGCGTCGCATTCGGTGAGCAGGAGCGCGTCGTCGGCGGGATCGATAATTCCGGCCAGCGCTGCACCGCATTCCTGGCAATCGAGCCGATAGCTTTCAAAGCCGCACGAATCGATATCGGGATTTGCGCTGCGGTGGAAATTCAGCCGCGCATGGCACTTCGGACATTGCGGACTATCGCACGCCGGGGCGTCGCACGCTGATGTCGTCGCAGGCTCGTTACGCATCGCCAGCCAATGATCAGAAAGCTATCGGGCGATGTCTTCTATAGCGGCCGGACGGAAACACTCCTGAAAGCCGATCCGTCGAACCCTACTGGTTCGATTGTGATTTCGATAACCAAGCCGTGGTGCTGCGGCGAAACGTGCCGCCGCGGTTCACCCCGCCAGGCGCGTGCGCCCGACATACGAGGCGATGTTGGCGACCGGCGCTTGTTGCTTGGCGCTCAGCGCGCTTGCCTCGAACAGCATCCGCCGCTCGAACAAGGTCGAGCGGAAAAACGGATAGCGGCGTTGAACGTCGTCGGCGACGTTCGGGTAATGGATCCACATCAGGCAGATCGGTTTCGCCAAATGCGGGTAAGGCCGCGGATCGCAAATCAGCTGATGATGGAACATCCGCCGATAAAACGCCTGATGCTCGGCGCGTACCGCGGCGAGAGAATAGTCGGCGGCAAAATAGGCGCCCGCGAGCCAGCTTGCGCGCAACGTCGCATACGGCAATCCGCGGTGGATGCGCGACATCGCTTCATCAGCGACGAAGCGCGTCGTATCGACAATGACCTTGCCGTCATCGACTAAAGGCTGCAGCGCCTCGGGGAAAACGTGCAGCGAGGGAAAGTCCGGATATTCTCTGCAGCCAACGTGAATGCGGACCGAGCTGGCGAGTTGGCCGTCGAAATAAAGACCAAAGAGAAAGACTTTGCCGATTTCGTCGTAAGGGTCGGAAAATGTGCCCGTGGCATTCGGCGCGATAGCGCCCTCTCGCAAATAGGCCTGATAGCGCAGACGCGAGATTGCTTCCCGATCTTCGCTGGATGCCGCAAGCCGCACATCCATCCGGTCCAACAGCCGGGAAACGCTATCCGAAAACGTATTCTCCGGTTTTGCATGATGCACGAGAGGGGATTGCGCTTTATGAGCACTCGCCGCTACAGGACCCATCGCTCTCACTTCGTCGAACCGCCATCACCGATCCATTTGAGGTTAACAGTTTGTTAATGCGATTGCAATTTTGCGAGCCCATTAGGGTTAACCGTGGAGCGTGTGTGACGTGTAATTTTGGCGGGACGGAACGATCAGCAAATTTCAAGCTTCAAGTAATCCCGCACGCTAAATCAGAAAACGCCAATTGGTCGCGCGCTGCGAGGGCGGGTGTTTGACACTTCAAATATTAGGCGGCGGCCTCTTCGCGCGCCGCCGGCCAGGATCCCGCGGGTGCGACATACGTCGCATAGAGAAGCTTGCGCAACTCCGCGGCGGGCATGGGCCTGCCGAGCAGGTACCCCTGCACCTCGTCGATGCTGTCTTCGGCGGCGAGAAATTCAAGTTGGTCCTGGGTCTCGACGCCTTCAACGACCACGCGCAGCCCGAGTTGTGCGCTCAGCCGGGTTATACCGCGCAACAGCGTCACCCGGCGCTCGTCGTCGCCCAGCCCCTGCAGGAATGACTGATCGATCTTCACCTTTTGCAGCGGGAAGCTGTGCAGATAGCTGAGGCTGGAATACGCCGTGCCGAAATCGTCGAGCGAGATTTTGACGCCAAGCTCGGCTAGTTGCTTGAGATCGGCGCGAGTTCGCTTGGTGTTCTGCAACAGGGTCGATTCCGTTATTTCGAGCTCGAGCCGGGGCGCCGCGAGGTTTGTCGCCGCGAGCGTTTCACGGACCAGCGCCGGCACGTTGGAGCGGTCAAACTGAATCGACGACAGGTTCACCGCGACCGCGATCTCGCCCGGCCAGCGGCGGCACTCGAGGCAAGCCTTGTAAAGAACCTGATTGCCGATCTCGACGATCAGTCCCATTTCTTCGGCGACCGGAATGAACTCCGCCGGCGAGACCATACCGCGATCGCGATGCGGCCATCGCAGCAGCGCTTCGCAGGCGACGATGCGTTTGCTCTTTAGATTAAACAGCGGCTGATAGTAGAGTTCGAACGCCTCGGTCTCGAGCGCCTTGCGCAAGTCGAATTCCAGATTTCTTCGCGCCTGCGCATTGGATTCCATCTTGGTCTCGAACCAGCGCCAGGTGCCGCGTCCGTCGGACTTGGCCTGGTAGAGCGCGAGGTCGGCATTGCGCAAGAACTGATCCGGATCGAGCTGCGTCTTGGCCGCCGCGATGCCGATGCTCGCGGTGACCACGACCTTATGGCCGTCGAGATCGTAGGTGCCGCCGAGCGTGTTCAAAATGCGCGCGGCGAGCGCTTCACCCTGTTCGAGCGATTTCAACGGCGCCTGCAACACGACGAACTCGTCGCCGCCGAACCGGGAGATGACGTCGGCGTCGCGAATCGAACAGCGCAGGCGCTCGGCGACCGCTTCCAGAAGCATATCGCCTCTGGTGTGGCCCAAAGTATCGTTGACCTGCTTGAACTGATCGAGATCGATGAAGTGGATGGCGCACATATTGTCCGGGCGCCATTCGCCAAGTGCGCGTTCCATGCGGTCGCGCAACACGGTGCGGTTTGGCAGGCCGGTAAGCGCGTCGAACCGGGCCAAATGACTGATCTTGGCTTCCGCTACCTTGCGTTCGGTGATGTCCTCCGTCAGCACGACCATGCCGCCGTTTTCCATCGGCTGCACGGTGAACTCCAAGGTCTTGCCGTTGAGTAATCCGACGGTGAACGGGGCGTCCTCGCTGTTCGACAGCCGCGCATCGAGGCGAGCAAGCAGTTCGTCGGCGCTGTCGCCGGAAATCAAACTCGCCTTCACCACGCTCTCGACCCAGGCACGCGCGCTCAGGCCTTTCAGTTCCGTATCCGGCGCCAGTCCCATCTGCTTGTTCAGCTTCTGATTGGACACCACGATGAGCCGCTTGGAATCGAACATGCACAGGCCGTGGGGCATGTTGTTGAGCGCGGTATCGAACCGCTTGGCGAGCAGCGACATGTCGCGCGAGGTGATGACGGCATCAAGCAGCGTGAGCCGCAGCTTCTCGGCGATCAACTTCAGCGTCAGAAAGAACGGAATCAGCAGGCCGGCGAAAACCCAGTGGAAGGCGCTGCCGTACAGCAGCAGGGCCGCCGTCATCGGCGCCCACGCGCATACAATCTGCACCACCACGAAACGGGCGCTGCCGAAGTTTCGCCCGAATATGCCCATCGTATACGCGATGGTCATCGAGAAGCTGACCAGATGCGCGAACGGATCGTGCGTCCAGGCAAACGCGGCGTAGCACCAGAAGCCAAGAATCGCGACCGACGCCGAGGCGCCCGCGGCGTAGCGGAATTCCCAGCGGCGGGCGATCTCCGACGTCTTGACCGTTTCGCGGGCGCGCGCGTAGGCGCGCATCACCAATGCGCGGGCGGCGCCAACGACGAGCACCGCCAAGGCGCAGTACAAGAGAACGGGTTGGCCGGTCTTCCAGTAAGTCAGAAGAATCGAAACAGTGACGAAGATGCTGCCGGTGATAAGAGTCCGGGCGTCCTGAAAAAGCGAATCGACGAGCGGAAGATAGATTTCCGCCGGCAGCGCATCGTGTCCGGATTGGCGAGCGCGCAACGCGAGACTCATTTTCCTGCTACCGTCAGCAAACCCAAAAAGCCGAAAATGCCACTTGGCAATATGACTTAAAGGTGTCTCCACCAAGTAAATGTGAAAGTCGACTTTCTGAATCCGATCAAGGCATTAACGAAACCGGGGCGGCGTTAGGACGGTGTTATCCACGCGGCGCCGCCACGCCGGTTGTCTGCCGGTCGCGCGAGGAGGGGACTGCGCGCAACGCGCGAATTCGGTGACGGTTTCTTAACCGTACCAGCCCGCTAGACGAGCTACCGGATTTTCTGGAAATCGCCGTGCCGGCCTAATCCACCCTTGAAACGGGTCGCGCCGTCGACGCCGTCTTCGATGAGCGCCTCGCGGCCGTTGTACCACTCCTGAACAAGCGCATCGCGCACCGGCAAGCCGTGACTCTTGATCGCGGAACGGCGGTCGGCGCGCGCGCAAACTTGCGGAAAGCGCGCGATTTCGTGCGCGAGTTCCTCCGCCTTCCGCCGGGCCTCGCCTTTGGGCGTGAGGTATTCGCACAGGCCGATGCTGAGACACTCTTCTGCCGGAACTTTTCGTCCGGTCAGGATGATTTCCAGCGCCCGGCCCTGGCCGACAATGCGCGGCAGCCGCACGGTGCCGCCGTCGATCAGCGGCACGCCCCAGCGGCGGCAATACACCCCGAAATAGGAATCTTTAGCCATTACACGAAAATCACACCACAGGCCGAGTTCCATCCCGCCGGCGACCGCGGGTCCCTCGATCGCCGCGATGACCGGCTTGTCCAACTCAAGCCGGGACGGCCCGAGCGGCCCGCGTGGAATTTCTCCGCCATTGCCGCGCGGTCCCGCAGGCGGGATGTCGAGTT
>Ga0209530_1000824_pt1 | contig 17598 bp, 10 predicted proteins | sample BlaSpr_A8_Ref_O1_FD_187987 | JGI IMG/M metagenome (GOLD analysis project Ga0209530, IMG submission 187987) | Forest soil microbial communities from Thunder Bay, Ontario, Canada - Black Spruce, Ontario site 2_A8_Ref_O1 (SPAdes) (version 2) | ecosystem: Environmental > Terrestrial > Soil > Boreal...
CCTCTACGCCCCGCCGCAAAAAAATCCCGGGCTCAGGAGTAACCCCAAGCCCGGGGGAGTGTAGCAAGTCGCTAAATCATTACTCCAAATTGATGTCCCACGACTGTGCCAGTTTGTACTTAACTGTGTACTTCACGTCGTAGCAGGGAGCAGTCTTGGTGCAAGTCTGCCCATTCCCGCCGGTGCCCCTCGTGAGCGCGGTGTAGGCCGGTGAAGCGATTTCGGTGGTGGCGGTCAGCTTAGCCAATCCTGCAACCGGAGCGACGCAGGTCTTGTTGGCCTGGACGGTGTAGACCGATCCAGGATTTGCATTCGTCGCCAGCGGATAACCAAAGCTGGCTTCGCAGTTGCCGTTATTCTCGCCAGTCTCGCCCATGGTGCCGAAGTTCTGGTCGCCATAGATGACAACGTCTGCCGCCGGACTCAGCCCGCCGTAAACGTTCGGGCCAAAATCCACCGTGCCGGAATCCGCAATCACAGCGGTTCCCTGCGTGACTTCGATGATGTAGAGCAGTTCGTCGGTGCTGTCGTTGGAGTCATCCTCGTACCAGGTGTTGGTCTGGCCGCAAGGGTTAACGGTGCTGGCGCTGGCATCGCAATCCGCCAAGGACCAAGTATAGGACGGCGTGCCGAGAATGGCCGAGCCAGCGGGAAGAGGAACACTCTTCGGGGTGTAGCCGGTATCCTCGAAGTATTCGCAATCCGCGTTCTCGGTGCTTTCGGTCGAGCCGTCGTAGCCGCCGAAGCAGGGCCAAACTTCGGACCCATCGGCGTTAAACACGCCGGCCGAGTTGCCGGCGATGGCTGAGTCGCTGTAGGGTGTGCCGACGAAGGCCGCTCCGGCTGAATACAGGCCATTGGCCAGATTGGAGTGAATGACTTTTCCATCCGGTCGGGCGGCCCGAGGCATTACTTTGATCTGATAGTGATGATGTGGTTCTGCGGCTTGCGCTTGTGGTCCGGCACAAACCAACAGGGCTACAACTGTCAAAGCTACTGCTAGGGGAAGCAAATGCTTTCGTGTCATTTGACTGGGTTCTCCAAGTTTTCGGTAAACCAACTGCGAGTAGCTGACGAGGAAGTCCGGCAGCGGGCCTGATATATACGCGTGCGTTATGTTGTGTGTCAATAGAAAAGTTTACAAATGCCGCGCTGGATGCCGAATTTGACACGAGCAGAACTTTCCCGCGCCGGGGAATCTTCCCGTGGCGCGATTCAGAATCGCACAGGTTTACGGCTCTTTTTGAATGTGAATCCCGTGCGCCACGGTTAACTGGAACGTAACATTCGCCGTGTTGGAACCAGAGGTTGCAGTCACCGTAATCGGCGTGGTTCCCTGGCTCGCCGCGCCCGCCTTCAGGGTAAGCGTGGAGTTCACGCTGCCATCCGCCGCCGGGGTCACCGGGTTGCTGGAGAACGTTGCGCTCACGCCGCTCGGCAATCCCGCAACGCTCAGCGTGGTTGCCGAGTCAAAGTTGCCATTGCTCTCGACCGTGATGGTCTGGTTCGCCTCGCTTCCCTGCATCACGGAAATCAATTTGTCCGAAGCATCCACCCCAAAAGGCGCGGCCAGCGCATTGATCAGCTTTGGCCCGTTCGGGCTGCCCCATCCCGTGACCATGTCGTAGCCCACTACCGCGTTGTAGGATTCTCCATCGCCGTTATTATTGTTTCCGCTGGTGATGTCGTGGAGGTCGCTGCCGTAGTTGGGTCCTTCCGCCAGTGCATACAGCGCGGGATTGATGAAGCCGATATTTTTGTAGCCAACGCTCATCGCCTGCTGGTTCACCAGCGCCAGAAAGCCCGCCCAGCGCGGCGCGGCAAAGCTGGTCCCGCCCCATCCTCCGGCGCACTTGCCGTCATAGCAGGTGTAGTTGTCAAAATTTCCTTCCGCCGCCACATCCGGAACATCGCGGAGGGTTGTGGAAGCGTCATTCAAGGAATTGGCAATGCCGGCTTGCCAGCTGGGAATTTTGAACTTGTTATCCGAGGGTCCGCCGCTGCTGTCCGGCCACGCGGTTTCCGCAACCCACGTCCCGCCCGGCCCGCTGGTCGTCAAATCGGTTGCGCCTACTGCCGTCACATACACATCGTCGGCGGGAAAGCTTTGGTCGGTATTGTTGCTTCCCGTGTAAGCTCCGGCGTCGCCCGAAGCCACAAAAAGATTTTGCCCCTGCAACGCGAACTCTTCGAAGATGGGATCGTCCGAAGAAGGATCGTCGGGAGCCCATCCCCATGAGCAACTCAGTTGCTTGGCAATGTTCTCCGTGGCCATCGCATTAAATATGTCCGTATCCCCCACCCCAATTTGGGTAGTGATCGGCGCAATATAGACGCGAACCTGCGTCATCCCCGGCGCCATGCCGATCGCCTGCACAATATCCACCACTTGCTCGGTATCGTCTCCATCGGAGCTCGCGCTGCCGCCAGCCACCAGCACGTTGTTGATGGGCACGTTGTAGGCAACTCCATCGAACGATGCCGTCACATCGCTCATGCTGTAACCGTCAAACTCCACCAGTCCCACCGCCTGCCCGCTGCCGGTCAGCGTGGTTCCCCCGTAGTAGGCCGCGCGCATGTCGCCCGCCAGATAATCGCCTCCCGGTCCCGAACCGGAATTGCTGCGCACCATTTGCTCCGTTTGCTCCGTGGGAGATTTTTTCAAATTCGAATGCGGGGTCGAAAAATTATTCAGCCCCGCAATGTGGTTCACCGGCACGCTCAACTCGATAGCAGGTTCGCGGTCCGGAGAATAAAAAGTGCGATTCTCTCCCGCCTTCAGCTTGGGATTCAGATCGACATAGACCTTCATCGATACATGAAACGCCTTTTCAATCTGTTCCACTGAGCCGTTGATGTCGACAATCAAACGGTTGGCCGGCGTGTGGGTAACGGTGAATCCATGGGCCCGCGCAAAATCGACCACGCTCTGGTAATCGGAGAGCGTCGGACCAAAGCGTTCCGTGAACTGCGCCACGGAAAGAAACTGCCGGTAATTCGGACTGTTGGGGTCGTTCAGTTCGCCCAGCAAATTCGTCAGCTCATCCTGATTGCGAAGCGGCAGCATGATGGCGAGATTCAGCCGCTGCGCGGCCGGCAGCAATCCCACGGGAACCGCTTCCCCGCTCGTAATCACCGGTCGAACGTGACTGTGCAACCTTTGCAAATTCGCTTGCGCCTGCGCCGCGCTTATACCCAGTGTCGTAACCAATAAAGTGCAGAATAAAATGGCAGCCGCTCTCCGTGAAACGGCGTTCCCGGCTGTAGTCCTGGCAGCGCTTTTGCAAACACTGCGCGTAGCTTCGTACATTTTTCGGCCCCCCAATTTCGTGCAGTGCAATATACACCAGAACCCTGGAAAGCGCACGGAGCCTGATGTTTGGGCGTGGTGCCGCACCACTCCCAATGTTTGGGTGGTGGTGCAATCTGCCGGATTGCTTATGCGGGGACAGCCCGCCTCGGCTGTCCTTCGAGCGAGGCTCGAAGCCTTGTTCTTGTAGCGAGGGCAAAGTCTCATCACCGATGTTTGGGTGTATCAGCCGCGTATCAGGCGCTATCGCTTCGTTTCGAAAACCACCGCTTCCTTGCGTATCAGGCGCTTCGCTTCCTTTCACATCAGCGCATGCTTCCTTTCGTATCAAGCTAACGCTTCGGTTTCGTCATCAAGCCATCGCTTTGTTTCGAAAATTATCGCTCCGCTTCGGAAACCATCGCTTTATCAGGCAAGCCTCGGACTCAAACGCCCCTTTAGGGCCGAGCCCTGTACTTTTTCCACTCCCTCGTGTGACATCCAACCTTGCCCTCGCAATTCAAATCAGCAATCATGATCGAGGCCAAGACGGTCCGCTTCCCAGTAAACCGGCCGGACTGAAACCCTTTGTTTCAAAGAGTTTGATACCTAAGTCCTTTGACCGAGGTAGGTTGCGGAGAACTTTTCGCTACAACGATGATTCCAAAGATGTTGAAAAAAGGGGGGAGGGGGGGTACCCAGCCATTCACCCATCAAATCGGCCCCACCCTCCCAGGGCATCCCGGAGATTTCCATATTTATTCTGGCCAGAAATCAACAGCCCTCATCTGCCGGAATCCCGTTCCCCGAAAGCAAACAACTTCCCGCAAGAAATCCGAGTCCCGGATGGGTGGGATGGTGTACGATGCTCCCGTTCTTCTTTCATACCTGCCTAATCGTTCGTGGAGTTTGCAGGAGCACCATTAAGGAGGAGCCAGGATGCTCGCTCTGAAAACAATCGTCTCGCCCCGGAAAACCATCAGGCAACTTTCTCTTGTCTCCATCCTTATTATGGGGTGCGCCCTTCCCGCCATCTCTCAAAAGTCGCAACCCGATGACAGCACTCCGCCCAAATACGACGTCCACACGGAAACGAAGATGAAGGGCACGGTCGACGAAATAAAAGTGCTCTCCTTTGCCTCGCGAAAAGATTTTACTCAGCTGACGCTCAAGAGCGGAGATCAGACCGTCTACATCTATGTGTGCCCCAAGCCATTTCAGGATGAGATGGGCATCAATTTCGCCAAGGGAGATGAGATCGCGGTTACCGGTTTCAAGTACAAGCAGGAAACCTCAGACATGATCCTGGCTCGAGAACTGGTGAAGGGCACCGACACGCTGATGTTCCGCGACGATAAAGGCCAGCCGGTATGGGACCCGCGCACCGGAAAATAACTGCGCGGTTGCCCCGCTCTTGTCGCGCCTTTTGCGACAGGCGGGGAATTTAACTTCCTGTTTGCCCGTTGATCCACTCCACTTTGACCTCGGACCTTGCGATCCATAGTCGAAACGTTTCATCATTGCACAGCAGAACGGGCAGAGCGGACCAACGTCACGAGGTTTGACGGATCAGATTTAACGGGCCAGCCACGCGGTGACTTCATGAGTAAGCCGCAACACTGGGCCATAAGCGATGGTCACTAATAATGTTGTGGCAACGGCGGGTGGAATTACGAACCAGGTGCGAATTCGCACACGCCCGATCTTGCTCACTTCATCCCAGGCAAGAAGACGCGCCACCCGCTGGCTGATGGAGCCAGATACGAATTCCATGGAGTAAACCGGAGCGACTTCAACCGAAACTAACCGGGAAAGCTTAACCAACGCCGCCGCCAAATCGATGGCGTCACATTGATTCGAGACGGCCGCATCGTCGGCGGCGAGTTCTGCCGATTGAGCCCAGGCACGCTCCAGCTTGGCCATACCCGGAAAGGGGCAAACCCGGAAGACAAGCTTCTTCAGATTGTCGCGAGATTTCATGTGCTCAAGTTCGTGTTTGAGGGCGATGCGGAGTTCGTTAGGACTTAACAAAGCAATCGCAGATTCCGAAACCAATACTCTGGGATGGCAGAGTCCAACCAGGGTAAGCGGAGGAGTCTGGCGGCGAGACTGAAACGCTACGGCAGACTCTGGATTGGTTTGCAAAGGGCGCGCGCCGTCCAGCCAACTGGTCGCCACTCGAGTGGTTCTGGCCTGCGATGCAATTACGCGGAGGCAGCCAAAAGTAATTAAAAGGAGAGCGCAAAAACTAAGCGCCAGCGGAGTAGCACGCAACCCTTCGCCCATCGATCGCGGCTCCAGCAACCGAAAGGACGGCACGACCAGAGCAAATGTGACGATCGCGGAAAGTGCCAGCGGGAGAACCCGCAAGAAGAAGAGTATGGTCGCCACGCTCTGTTGCGCGACCCGCAGAGATTTAACCGGACGCCATGCCGTCGCAACCACGGCCGACGCCAGACAGTAGAGCAGCACGAAGCAACTGAGCGCAACGGCGGTTCCACGCAAGGCAAACATTAGTCTTCTTCCCGAATTTTCTCCTGGCCTTTAATTTGGCGGCGTTTGCGTTCAACCAGGAGTTGCAAATCGTCCAGCAACTGCGCATCGTGATTACTGACCGCTTCCACCAGATACGAGAGCGCGAGCGAAGATGGGTCACCGGATTTGAGCAATTGCCGGATGCTGCCCAGCGCTGTGACCCGTTGCAGTTCTTCGTACGTATGGCGCGGGGTGAAGCGGAATGCCCTGCCTTCGGCAACGCGGTCCACAAATCCCTTCTTGTAGAGACGGTCGACGGCTGTCATCACGGTAGTGTAGGCCTGATGGAACTCTCCGTCAGCGAGCAGTTCCCGAACCGTGGCGCTGCCACACGTCCACAGCTTGCGCAGCACCTGCTGCTCCAGCGGCCCCAGCCGGGGCTTTAATTCAAGAAGTGAAAACGGTCTCATCATTATCTATATCTAGTCCGTATCTATATCTAGTCCGTTTGGACACATCTCCTTATAAAACCGTTAAGCCGAATCTCTCTATATTGCTCAGAGATGCCGACCATCATACACCAGTTGTTGGCCAACCATAAAGGTCCGATTAACTTGACGAGGTCCGACCGCAGGGTCGAGATCGAACGATCTATCTCCGACAACAAATTTCCTGAATGTTCAGGGCAATCACTCTGCGGACAGTCTGAAATTCACGAAACATTCATCTTCCGGTAACGTTCACGTAATGCCGCACGCGCTACCCTTTACGCTTCTCGTAAGGACTCCACCGACAAAGAGTGATGAGGTTTATGGATCGCAGGATCGCATTTGTAGTCGCATTAGCATTGTTCGTGAGCTCGTGTGGCGGCAGCAAAAGCACGCCTTCGTCTTCGGCGTCGGTTGCTGGCAACTGGCAGATCAGCCTGGTCGATGCTGGAGATACCAAGGCTACGATCAGTCAATCGGGATCTCTTTTACAAAACAACGAAACCGTCTCCGGGAGCTTGCTTTTTAACGATAGCGCCTGTTCTGGCGTGGGCGACGTTCAAGGATCCGTCACCGGAACCGACGTTTCGCTGGCTGTGAATCCGACTGGAAGCCAGATTAATCTGACGGGAACAATGGGCGCTACATCTGGCTCAGCCTGTTCCGGCAGCAACGCGTGTATGGGTGGAACTTACATCACGCTCTCGACGGGATGCGCCGACGCAAAGACTGTTCCTTCCAGTGGAACGTGGACTGCAACTCTGGTTTCCCCGTTGAGCGGCAACATGACGGGCACATTTACCTCCAGCCAGGGCGCGGCTTACAGCGTGACCGGCAAAGTGAGCCAGGGGACCAACGCCGGAGCGAGCAGCACTCCACTGTCTGGGAGCGTTACATTCGGAGGCGGTTTTTGCTACTCTTCGGCGAACATTGTGGGTTCAATCAGCGGCACCGCCGTGGTGATGAACCTGGTCGAAGCGGATGGGACTCAAATCGGACAGATCTCTGGCATCAGTTCAATTGATGGCTCCTCCGTGAGCGGGGACTACAACAACATTGGATTGGGCAAAGGCGCTTCTTCAGCGTGCGTCGCCAATGGAAAAGGAACAGCGACGTTTACGATCGGATCGTAGGATCCCCAGGGTAGGATTTCCGGCAAGACTCCAGACGCATGCCGCGTTAGTTTCCACGCGGAGCATTCGAACTTACCTAAAAATATTCTCTACTGGTTGCCGCCGGTCAGCTCCGGTTTTCAGCGAACACTACTGGCTGACGCCGCTACCCGTGATGGGGATGGAAATTGGATTCCCGCCGCTGTAGGTGATACTGAGCGTCGCATTTCGGGCTCCGGTCGCGGTGGGAGTGAAGGTCACGCCCAGGCTGCAATTGGTTTGTTCCAGCAACAATTGGGGGCAAGAGTTATCCAGCAGGTAATCCGCCGCAGCCGGACCCTGAATAGAAATCACCGGAAATATCTGCGTCTGGCCAATATCGGACAATGTGAGCGGGCTAATTGGGCTGGGCACGCCGACGCCAACACTTCCAAAACTAATGCTGGTCACGGAAGTGATAACGGCGGTAGCGGGAGTGGGCAGGTACAAGAATGGCGGTGGCACGGCGCACCCGGCCCCCCCGCTGCAAAGATAAATCGGAAGAATGGCCGATCCGGTAGGGAGAATACTGTCGGCGGAAAGAGTGCCGAGAAGCGAGGCGTAGTTGATCCTGGCGATCCACTGCTGATTGGCATCGACCAGCACGCCGTAATTCGCAGCCTTATACACATCGTTAAAAGCGGTGATGGTGTTGGAATCGGTGCCATTCACGAAGGGCTGACCATCCGGAGTGGGAGGCATATTGCCATAGCCGTAATTAATGTCGGGGACGACCAGCGGGTTGGTGGAATTTTGAGGCCAGGGGGATTGGAAGGCTATGCAGTTTCCCGAGGTCTGGCTGGTAATAAGAGTATGGACGATTTGGCTGGCACTGGCATTCGCCGTGATTCCTATTGCTGCCATGTTTTGCGTGGCGGATGAGCCACACACTCCCACATCCGCGATTGGAGTGAATACCGGTGTCTGAAGCGCTGCCAGATCGGCGATCGACTCATTATTAGTCTCGGCGTCGACGATGGCGGCGTAGCCGGAGAGCAGATCAACGACAACCGATCCCGGGGTGGTGACGCCGGAGGTGGCGGAGCTGATGGTGGTTGCGGCGTTGGTCTTCAAATTCAAGATCTGAACTTCACCGGTGGCTGGATCGGACGCAACTATGTAGGGATTGCCTCCGAGAGGATTGAGCGAGAAATTACGAGAAGGATTTGGGGCCGGAGTAAAAGGCAGAGCTGTAAACACTCCGGTGGTCAAATTCATGGAGTAATAGCCTTGCGCGGTGCTCAGCAGCAACGCGTTGTTCGAGGGGTTGATTACGGCAGCGCAAATCATGCACTTGACGCCGTCTATGGTCACGGACTGGGTTACAGGGGAAGCGAACGTATTCACTACGGAGTTGCTGGTCAGATCGCTACTAATGTTGCTGGCGTCGATGATCTGCACGTCCGGAGAGCTATAGCTGATGACCGCAACCTCATAGGAGGATTGGAAGGCGATGGCTGCATTGGGCACGAAGCCAGCCGGCATGGGCACGGAACTGAGCAGGGCGACCTCCACCGGAAGTATGTCGGAAAACTGATCGGCATCGAGGTTGACTTCCTGAACAGCGTACGTTCCCTGAATCTTGGTGGACGACTCGGGTAGATATGCAACGTCAATGGCGGAGGACTTGTAGGGGACCGACAGAACGGCGAGGGTGCCGGAGGTGAAACCGTTGGTATCGACTGTAAGCTGGAGGGCGCCGGTTACGTTTCCAAGGGTTGCAGTCACAATGGTTGCGCCGATGGCCACGCCAGTGGCCAGGCCGCTGGGGTTAACGGAGACAAAGTCGGTAAGGCTGGCGCCTGAGCTGGACGCCCAGGTCACTTGCGAAGATATGACTGCGGTACTGCCGTCATTGTAAACACCGGTCGCGATGAGCTGCCGTTTTTCCGCCAGCGCAATCAAAGAGGTTGAGGGCGTGATCTGGATAGACTGAAGGGTCGTGCCCGGAGCGGGGTTATTGGTGGTAGGAGCGAAGTTGGCGGCGGGATTGGCGCCTCCACCGCAGCTTTGCGATAGAAGTACGGCTGCGGCGGTTATAGCGAACAGCACAATATGGCGAACTATTTTTGTTCCGCTGTTGCGAAAATCTTTTCCCCGCGTCTGCATCGAATCTCCTGAAATTGTTTCGAACTGATGTGCGGTAGAGCCTACTGCTGGACATCTCTGGTGCTGCTCGATGGCCCCTTGCGCTGGTTTTGGCTTGAAACGCTTTGCGCGCTTGGCCCGGATGCAGCGTAGTCCGGCACCACTTTGAATTCCATCTTCTGTTTGATCCAGTCAAATCCAGTGCCACCGGCGATGGCGGCGCGGAACGCATCGGTGTTTTCGTAGTGGACAACCTGCACATTGGCGCTCACCGGAACGGCTGCCTCAATTTTCTGCTGTACATCGGCGGGCGTGATTTTGAGGTCCCTGATGAACTGAATTCTGACGGTTTGCGTTTTCAGCTCGGGAAGCCATTTCACCGGATCAAGAGGCGCAACGTCGGCCAGCCATTCCGGCTTCAGATAATCGGGACGTTCTTTCTCTGGAATGCGGTTTGATTCCTTAATCCAATCCGGCCAATCGCCCCAGGGGTCGAGCAAATCGAGAGTTTTGATTCGTGGATCGGCGGCAGCGGCGAGGATGGCGATGCTCGCGCCGGAGCCGTCGCCAAACATGCCCACGCGGTTCATATCGACATCGCCTCGCGTGGCCAAATAATTCAGAATCATCTGCACGTCATGCGCGGTATGGGTCAGCGATTGCGGAAGATCACTGACGAACCACTCCTTAAAGGGAACATCGTGGTAGCGGCCGGCGGTGAGGGAAGAAGCGAAGCCGACGGCAGCATAGCCATTGTGGACCAGGAATTTGCAAAAATCGTGATTCAGAAAACGGTCGGTTTCAAACGGGTAGCTGTAAAGATAAAGAATGACGGGAGGATTTTTTACGCCGACGGGCTTGATGATGAACAGATCGATGGGGTCGCCAGGACGCCATTGCACGCGCGTGACTTCATGGGTGTAAACGCCATCAATCGTGTCGACATCGCCTGCAAGTACGTCGAAGGGCTTTAATTCGCTGCCTTCGAGGGAGGGAGTGCTCCAGGACTCGGTGATTTTTGGCTTCAAGGAATCGCTGGAGATATTTCCGCTGGCGTGGGACGCAGAGGCCGCCGCGGGCAACTGCTGCGCTTGAACAAAGAACGAAAACGCACAAATTATGGCGAATAACAAAATTATGACTTGAGGCATTTTGCAAGATGAATACAGCTTCCGCATCGGACTCCTCTTATACGTGAATTCGAAACTCTCATTTGTGATTTTTTGGTTAAAAGTTCGGTGGATGCGACGACGGGGGCTAAAGCCCGAATATCCTGCACGCACTTACGCGGCCCCTTCGACAGGCTCAGGGCAGACTCTTAGAGGGCCGCTCTTCCACGCTGCTAATGCACCGCTCTTTGCGCCCGCTGCTCCCCTAAACATCGAAAACTGAGGCGGATTGCATAAGCAATCCGCCTCAGAGGTTAAGCCGCTTCTTCGTACATCCTGAGGAAGCGAACTACTGTTTCTTGGCAGTTACGCCAGGAGCCGTCGCAGCCGGGTAGGTCTGCTCCTGAACCGTTCCGCCGCACGAAACCGTATAAGGCACTTCGATGGTTTCGGTAGCAGCCGGGTTCGCTCCACCCACGTACAGAATCGTGGTGGTGGGGTTGCACTTGTTCACACCCTTCTCCGGGCAGCCCGCAATAGTCTGCGAGTAGGTAGGAGAGTTGGGGTTGCCGAGGTTGATGGTGCAGCCGACCCAGCCTGCGCCAGCGGCGAACTTCGAACCCTGCTTCCACTGCACTTCAGCCACAGTGGCATCGTCGTGCGTCTCCGTGGCATTGTGCCACTCGACGTAGCCAGCGTAGGGAGCGGTGATGCCGAACGGTCCTTCGATCAGGCCGCCTTCATCGCCACCGGATTCCGCGGTTCCAGTCACAGCACCATTCTGATCAACTTGGGTGCCGAGTGTGTTGCCGCCGAAGTTGCCACTCGCGGTGGTAGCCGATCCGTTGGAGGCGGGGTTGGTTTGGGTGAAGTGGGAGTGATAGACCGAGAGGCCATCGTAGTTGGTGTTGCCGGAGCAAACCGCTGCCGTGTCAAAGGACGGGCAGGCCTGGAAGGGCACGAAGTCGGTGACGTCCAGGTCGACGTAATCCTGCGCCAACTGTGCGACGCCGATCGGACCGTACGGGTCAGCGGGATTGCTGTCGGTTCCCGGAACGGCGAGCCAACGATAAATCGACCACGCTTTATAGGTGCCGTTGCGGAGGTTGGGGAAAGTGTTGCTGCCCGTCCACAGAGTGGCGGGGCAGGTCGCGGTGGTGCAATTCGGCAGATTCTGTTTGCCGTTGCCGGTGAGGGTAGCAGGCAATCCAATCGGATCGACGCCATCGAGGGTCAGGTAATTGAAGCTTGTACCAGCCAGCTTGCCAGCGTTGGAGAAGCCCCAGAAAATATAGCCGAGGGAGCCGGGGTTGCCGAGAACGCCGTAAGTGGCAGCCTTGCCGACCACTTCACCGGTGCCGATGGCGCGCTCACGCGTGCCGCCGCTCTTGCAAGCCAAGCCCAACGGGTTGTAAGGCGAACGAGTGGGGTTGATGACGCCGACTTCCTGCGAGTTGTACAGGTTAGCCGCATCCTGACCGTCGGAACGGAACAGGCTGAACTCGGTGGTGTTCATGGTGCCGGAGAGAGGCTCACGCAGAAATACGGTGATGTTGCGCGCAGCCGGGGTAGCACCCGTGTAAAAAGCGTCGAACGCGGGGTTCAGGTTGGTGCAAGCGGTGGTGCCGTTGAACAGGTCAGCCAAAGGATAGGTCTGGCCGGTTTCGTGGGCATCGGGAGTCACGCCAGTAACTGCGTCGATTGGGTAGCTGGCATCGCCGGCGTTGTTGTAGATGAAAACCACCGGAGCCGCGCCGATTGGAATGGTGGTGTAAGCGGCTACAGTCTTTTTGCTGATCGGATCTTCCTTGCCGGAAAGACCGAATTGGATCGGGGTTGCTACCGTGCCGGTATTTTGATCGGTGAAGATGCCAGCGCCGATGTCAGCAGTGGGGCCGACGTAGCCAAGTCCAGCCCAGGTGGTGGTGTTGAGGGCCGTCATGGAGCGCTTGGTGGCAGCCGCCGCATCCTCAGGACGGATGTCGGTGAGGCCGACGTTGATCTGCGGTCCGACGTTAACTCCCGCCTGACCAGAGGTGACTTCGCCGCCGAACGCCGCGAGGACGTTCGCGGGAAGAGCGACATCAGCGGTGTTGTCGGGCCAGAGCGAGCCGTTGGCGGGTCCAACTGCGTCGCCAGACGGCGTATTAGCCGGGACTACGATCTGAAGGTATGCGCCCTGTACGCCGCTGGGCTGCACGGCCGAGAAGGTGCGAACGCCAACGGTGGAATCGACGCTGAGCACGGCCCAGACGTCGGTAATGGTTCCGCCGCCGTTCTGGAGCCACACGATCGAGATGTTGCCGACTTCGGGAAGAATTCGGTTGAGGGAGTCACGGTTGTCGGCCGCCTGCGCGGCGTTCTTAGCCGTCCAGTGAAGGATCGTGCTGGTGCCGCCGGTGGAGCTGCAAGTGCCAGGCTGTCCGGTCATGATGCAGGCAGCTTCGTCCGTCGCGACCGCCGCCATGGTGAACTGGGCCGAGGAGCCTGCGCCGACGAAGTGGAACGTCTGCGCACTGGCTGCCGGTGCTACGGCAACAATCGCGGAGGCTACCGCAGCCGCGAAGAGGGATTTGAATCGTGTCATTGTTCTCATTCTCCTGAAACAAGGTTGAACAACTGTGGACGTGGTGCTGGGCGCCACACTCGTGCGGGCAGATCACACTCATCCTCGCGCCAAGATTGGAACCCACCAAAAAAGTTGATTTTTGCGTTTACTCGGAGGGACCAACGGCGCACCCGCTCCATTGGTCGCTGCAACTATGCGGGAGGCGTGTTACGCGTGCATGACTCAATTATTAAATTTGTGCGAATTTCCAGCCCCAGGTTGTGGGAAAGGGTGCGGCGAATTAATGCGAATGGATAGGAAGTGAAACCAGCGGGCAATGGCTTGTGGTCGGCGCTTGGTAGTTGGTGATGCTTGGTAGTTGTTGATGGATGATAGATCGCGGGTCGTGGGTAATCGTCGTGGGTGATCAGTGAGTGGGTAATCAGTGATAGGTAAACGCGCGGGCACGGGCAGAGATCAATCGTGAGTGCCCACTGGCAACTGCTCACTGGCCACTGCATCCTTGTCCAGTTGTAACCTTAAATTAATCATTTCGTCATGCCTCCGTAACAAGTCCCGTGTAAGTCTATTGGACTCTGTTGATTTCCAGGTTGTCTGCTATCTGTGACACATCTCGTTAGGGGCGAGCGGTCGTGGCGGGGCGGAGATCGATGCGAGAACCTGATTTCTCGTTGCAAGCAATAAATTGCGTGTGATCCGGCGGTTGAGTTGTGTCTGTCCGCAGTGGGAAACGCCTGCCAGTTGGGGCAAGTAGTAGGGGCGAGACCAGAGTCCAAAAAAGCTGAGAGCGGTTGATGCCGCGAAAGGGTGCAGGAATCGTGAGATTTCCCAGAGTTATTTTTTGCGGATTCATATTCACATTGATATTGGTTTGTGTCGTGAGCGGACCGGCTGCGGCGCGCGGCCGAGCCGGCATTTTTGGAATGCGGGTAGTGAATGGGGCGTTGGCGGAAGCAATGCTACAACAGGACGGCCTGCCGGATAACATTGCGTCAGTCAGTGGAACGGTGGCGGATGGATCGAGCAAACCAGTACCTGGAGCAACGGTGACGGTGAAGAGTGCCGCAGGAGTGAAGCAATCGGCTAGGACAGACAGCAAAGGCAAGTTCTGGATTGGCGGGCTGGCGGCGGGAACGTATACGATTTCGGTGCGCGTGAAGGGTTTCAAGAACTTTGAAGTGGCGGATATACCTCTGGCGGCTGGCGATTCGGTGCCTCTAGATGTGCTGATGGAGCCTGGCGTTATGGAAGAGCCACCGCCGGACGAATCGGCGACTGCTCCTGCCGCGACGGCGGGAGCGAACCCAAGCGCCGCGGCGGCCGCAACTCCCGCAACCGCAACGCAGGGCGCGCAGACTTCCACGCAGGCGACTCAGGGCACGGCGGCAGAAACGGCGCAAGCGCAGAGCGCGGCGCCGAGTTGGATGTATGTTGAACCGGTGGTGCCTCCGGCACCGCAGGGCGCGAAAGCGCCGAGCACCATACAAGCGACGGTGGAAAAAGCGCCGACCGCGGTGACAGAAAAAACCAACAACGGCGGAACGACCGCAAGCGTTACCGGCAGCGTGACCGATCAGACGGGCGCAGTGTTGACCGGAGCGACGGTGACGGTATCGAGCGCCTCCGGATTCAAGCAGACTGGGACAACGAACGCGCAGGGCGTTTACACGGTAAGCGGATTGCCTCCGGGAACGTATGACATGGCGGTGACCGCGCCAAGCTTTAAGGCTTTTCAGACCTCAGGAATTGCTTTGGCTGCGGGCGATGTAATGCCGATGGACGCGATGCTCGAGACCGGCGGAGAAAAGCAAGAAGTCAACGTAACCGCCGGCGGAGCGGCGCAGGTGGAAACGGAGAACGCGGAAGTTTCCGGAACCATCACGCAAAAAGAAGTGATCAACCTCGGCCTGAACGGCCGCAACTTCACGCAGTTGATCACGCTGACTCCGGGTGTGAGCAACCAGACGGGGCAGGATGAAGCGAAAGTCGGCGTGAACGGCAGCGTTAAGTACAGCGTGAACGGCGGCCGCGTGGAATACAACTCGTTCGAAGTGGATGGCAGCGACGTGCTCAACGCCGGACTGAGCGGGGCGGAGAGCACGCTGGTGGTTTATCCCAGCCTGGATGCGATTCAGGAAGTGAAAGTTCTTACGTCGAACTACGGCGCGCAGTATGGAAGAACCGCCTCTGGAACGGTGCAAGTAACGACGAAATCGGGCGGGAGCCAGTGGCACGGAAATGCGTATGAGTTTTTCCGTAACGAGGACATGAACGCCCGCAACTACTTCGACCAGACGCTGCACGCGCCGCTCTACCGCAGAAATGATTTCGGGTACACGCTGGGTGGCCCGCTGTGGATTCCGAACGTTTACAACCAGAACAAGCAGAAGACCTTTGTATTTTTCTCCGAGGAATTTCGGATTGAGAAATCTCCCAGCGAGTTGCAGCCGAACTTCAATCAGGCCGTGCCCACGCTGGCAGAGCGGGAGGGAAACTTCAGCGACGTCTGTCCGAATCCATATGATCCGCAAGATGCGAAGACGCTGAGAAACACAACCGGAAATCCTGGTGGGCCCTTCCTTTTCCCAATCGCCTCTTTCCCGGATTGTCCGGGCGTTCCGAGCGTTGTGCAAACGCCCGGCTATCGAACTCTCTTCGAAAACGAGAACAATGGCACTTTCAACTACAACACGCTCATCGGGGGTATAGGAGGCAGCACGCCAGCGAACGCCGGTCTCGACCCGAATGCTGTAGCAATCCTGCATTCCAATCTCATCCCTTTGCCGAATGCGTTTTCAGGATGCAACTCGAGCCTGGTGGGACAAGTCGACCACACTACGTTGCAGCCGATCATGCCCTGCTACGATGCGATCATTTCCGAGCCGACACACTGGCGGGAGGAACTGTTTCGCATCGACCACCACTTCAGCCCCAAACTCCTGGCGACGTTCCATTACATTCACGATTCGTGGAACACGGTTACGCCCACTCCGAACTGGGGCACGGTGAAAAATACTTTTCCCACGGTTCAAAACAAATTTGTCGGCCCCGGAATTGACATGATGGTGCGTCTGACGCAGACCATCACGCCTTCCTTGTTGAACGAGACGGTTTTCAGCTATACGGACGCCCACATTACGCTAGCGAATGTGAATGGGCCCGGCGGTGCAAATTTTCAGCGTCCTGCGGGACTCGGAAATCCCGACGACGTGGGCACCTGCACGAATTGTCCGGCACCGGGAACGCCTCCGGCAACGGGCGTTGAAGATGCTCCCATGGGCTACTTCTTCAACAACGGTTTTGGCGGAAAAGTGCCGGGAGTGGTGCTCACGGGCGATAACCAAGCTTACGGCGGCGCGGGTTTCAGCGTCGATCCCTCCTATATGCCATGGGAGCACACCAATCCCACTTACAATTTCCGCGATGACTTGAGCAAAGTAAAAGGCAAGCATACTTTGCAGTTTGGCGTGCAGTATGTGCTGGCGCAGAAAAACGAAACCAACGGAGCGTTGGGAGCGGCGACTGGAGATACCCAGGGATTGCTGACTTTCAGCAATGTGAATGGGGGCGAATTCAGTACGGGGAATGCCTTCGCCAACTTGCTTTATAACGAGGGCTACGAAAGTAAGGGCGGACTGAATATTCTCGGGGGCGGCAATGCCATCCGCAGCTATACGCAGGACAGCGCTCAACTCCGTTATTACAACCGCTATCAGATCGGCGAACCCTTCTTCCAGGATGACTGGAGGGTGAATACACGCTTAACCGTAAACTTGGGATTGCGCGTGAGCTTGTTTGGAAACTACCACGAGAAATATCTGCGCGCCTTTAACTGGGAACCGCAAGCCTACAGCAAAACGCTGGCGTCGCAAATCCAAGTTGATCCTAACTCGGGAGAGCTCATCAGTTTGCCCGGCACCAAGCCAGTGCCGCTGGATTTGACTAATCTGGATCCGCGCATCACCAACGGAATTGTTGAATGTGGCCCGAACGGTGTTCCTGAAGGTTGCGTCAACAGCCATGTATTTAACCCGGCGCCACGGGTCGGCTTCGCGTGGGATCCGCAGGGGAATGGCAAGACTTCCGTGCGCGCCGGCTATGGAATCTTTTTCGAGCACGGCACCGGGGACGAAGCCAATACAGGATCTCTGGAGGCGAGTGCTCCGGATGTTTTGAGCGTTACGCAACCGTTTCCGGCAGGGTATGCTTGCATCGGAGATTTTGGGACGGCTTGCAACATATCCGGTAATGGAAGAGCAACTCTGCCGGGAGCATTCCCGATCAATGTCACTTCCATCCCGGTCAACACCAAGTACTCTTACTCGCAACAATGGAGCTTGAGCGTACAACGAGAACTGCCAAAAGACTTTGTGGCAACCTTCGCTTATGTGGGCAGCAAGGGGACACATTTAACGGTTGAGCGCCAGTT